>ULQM01049832.1_pt1 | contig 19105 bp, 16 predicted proteins | sample 1954451 | NCBI WGS metagenome assembly ULQM01 (sample SAMEA4835655, study PRJEB28245) | human gut metagenome | biome: gut microbiome; material: fecal sample | place: Denmark | collected 2008 | reverse complement strand
CAGAATTAAGTACGCACTAAATTAATTCCGCCAACGGGTAAATATTAATGTTGTTACACTTCTATAAATGAGGTATATGATATACAAAGATGTAATTAAGCAAAATATCTGAAAATTAAAAAAAATAAATAAATAAAAAGAATTTGCCGCTCTAATCAACGTCAATCTTTAGGCAAAAATATATGTTTTGTCGCTATCAATTCTTAATAATTGAGTACTTCTTGCCTGTACGCAATGTCGTACAGGAACTTTGGTCGTAGACGAAATGGAATAATGAACATTAATAACAGAAACTATAAACTAATAAGGACATGAAGAAAAAAAAGTATGTGAAGCCTCTGGTTACGGTTATTGGTATGGAGGCGGAGCCGGTGTTGGCGAGCTATTCATCGTACAATACCACCGGTGATCAAACAGATGCGGGCGCTGATATTGAAACCGGTATGCCGGGCAATGACGGAACTGACTTGGAAGATAAATACGGAAATAGGTATGGACAGAACTCTTATTCTGTATGGGATTAATGTGTAACAAATAACGGTGTATAAATTGAAAGTAAATAACATGAAGCATTTTACTAAATTGTTTATCGGGATATTGTTCCTGATATTGGGTGGCACACAGAGTGGCTTCGCCCAGACGACCATTGACGACATGCTGCTGGATAAGGCTGTCGATCCTGCAACCGTTGCCGGTACAGGTGAATATGTCTATCTGTATAATGTTACCAACAAGAAATTCGTGCATGGTGGTGGAGAATTCGGAGCGCAGGCTGTATTGAGCGATAGAGGAATACGCTTTAAGGTTACTAAAATAACTGATGGAGTATATAGTCTTGAGTCTGCTATTTATAATCCATTTCATGATGGTGGATATCTTGGTATGGATACCGGGAACCCTGGAGATGCCAGTAATACATTTAAGACATATATAGACAGAGGCACAGGTGATGGTAACTCTGATATACGTTTCACCCAAGTAGCCGATAAAAATAACATATATGAGTTATCCTATAATAGTGGTGATAGAACTTATTGGTATACTTATTATGATGGTGGCGATGGCGTTGGCTATGTTCATGTAGTAGATTCACGTTTAAGACCGGATGAATGGTGTCTGATAAAGCGTGACGATTATAATGAAATATTGGAAAATGTCGCACAGCAGGGCCGTTACAACATTACCGGACTTATAGGAAACTCACGCTTCCTCAGAAATGTAAGTGATGCGGATCACCGATTCTGGAAAGTGACAGGTCTGGATTATGACAATGACGACTATTGCACAACCATTGATCCGCATCTTGGAGCTATCCCAGAAGGTGATAAAGGTTTTCAAAATAGTGATGACTATGCGAGGGCTTACGGTGCTTTCGGATGTCTTGAGATAGGAGCTGTTAATGCGAGTGAGGAGAATCCCGTAGAGTTCTTTCAGACAATCAAGGGTCTGGAACCGGGACTTTATATGGTAGAGGCACAGGCTTTCTTCGATCAAAAAGATGAAAAATATTATTATGATGGTTATACTAGCGGCAGTAATACTGCTACAGCTTCAAACGCATATCTGTTCGCTAACGAAGCAGAGACATTGATACCTATGCTCGACGGGGAAGATTATGATCTTTTTGATGCTGATGTGACAACTCTTTCTGATGCACTTAAGGGAACAAATAAGCAATATTTCCGCCGCAACGTCGCAGCAGCCTATTTCCTTGCGAAGGGAAATGCATACGAACCGAACGAGTCTTTCCATAGAGTAAGAGTATATGTTAATGTTGGAACAGACGGCACTCTGAAGCTGGGTGTGAATAAGAAAGGTAAGGAAGGTCGTGTGTATGTAGACAACTTCGGTCTGTATTATATCGGACAGAACGAAATAGGTCTTGACGCTTACCAGCGTGATGTAAATAAGGTTGATCAGAATAAATACCAGCAGCAGTATCCGTTCCACCTCAGCCGTAAGTTCGTGTTGGATGCATGGAATGCCATCACATTGCCTTGTGATGTAACAGGTTCTCAGATAATGGAGACATTCGGTGCTGACGCCAAGCTCTGCAAACTCGAGGGTGTTAACCCACAGAACAAGGATCAGATACTTTTCTCAACTGTTAGTCTCACCGATAATTATTCTACACCTGCGATAGTACATGGCGAATGTTATCTTATCTGGGTTACAAAAGGTCCTGAGTTTCCAGAAGGTGAGGAATACAAATTCCTTGTGAAAAAAGAAAACGACCCGGAGCAAACATCTCAGGATATGGTATTCCCATATGGAAACATCTACACCATTACGGGTGTAAGCTGTCCTGATGGTATGCTCACTCCGGCTGAAAATACTGTAACTACAGAAGATAGAAAGTTGAGTTACACATACTTCTATCATCGTCCTGGAGAAAAGCAAGGTGATACACCTGTGCCCGCAGGTTCATACGTCATGTCGGGTGGCAAGATGTATCATCTGCCGCAAGCATGGGATGGTCTGCTCGGTACATGCTGGTACATAACCGATCTTACCACGAGCAGCAATTCTAAGGTGATGGCCATCGAAGGTGAAGGTGGAACAACCGACATCAACGGCATCGTGACAGAAGTGCCTGGCGACAATGCTCATGAGGGTGTATATAACATCAACGGCCAGAAGGTGGCTGACGGCACATCGCTCAAGAATCTGCCGAAGGGCATATACATCATGAACGGTAAGAAATACGTAATAAAATAAAAAGAAATTTCATCATGCGATAATTTTTGGCCGTGAGGTTAGAGTTATGCGGGGTTGTATCTGGAGTCAGATACAACCTTTTTTGTTTTATGTCCGTGGCGCGCCGCTGTCCCTATGGCGTTGGGTCGCGACGTGCGTGGCAGTCGTTGATGAAGGTATGATTTACCGTAAAAATGGTAAAGGCAAATATTTCCGGAAGAAATGATTTTGTAGTATCTTTGCATCGTGAAGGTGCGGGATGTGCATGCAGCGCCCTGCACCGAGCGTGAAACAGAGAGTTGTTCAGAATAACGTAACAGTACATTATTATATAAATATGTTGATTGAAAATATAAAATCACCGGCCGACATCAAGAACCTGCCGGCAGAAAAACTGAGACTTCTTGCCGCCGAGATACGCGGAGGCATACTCAAACGTGACAGTATGATAGGTGGACACGTGGGTCCTAACCTCGGATTCGTTGAAGCTACGATTGCGCTGCACTATGTATTCAATATGCCGAAAGACAAGATTGTGTTCGATGTGTCGCATCAGATATATCCGCACAAGATGCTTACGGGACGTGCTTACGGATTCATCGACAGCACGCGCATGGCCGAGGTGTCGGGCTACAGCAGTCCGGCGGAGTCGCCCGAATACGACTGCTTCGAGATAGGTCATACATCTACGTCGGTTGCTCTGGCTACAGGTTTGCAGAAGGCACGCGACATTCTCGGAGGCAAGGAGAACGTGGTAGCTGTCATCGGCGACGGCTCGCTGAGCGGAGGCGAGGCTTTCGAGGGCTTCGACATGGCTGCCGAGCTGGGCACAAACATAATAATCGTGGTGAACGACAACGAGATGTCCATAGCCGAGAACCACGGCGGATTGTACCGCAACCTTAAACTGCTGCGCGAGACAAACGGCGAGGCTGAGCTGAACATATTCAAGGCGATGGGCTTCGACTACAAGTATGTGGAGCAGGGCAACAACATCGAGACGCTCATCGAGGCTTTCAAGGCCGTTAAGGACACTCCGCATCCGACAGTGGTTCATATACACACGGAGAAGGGACACGGATGGGATCCGGCCGTGGAGAACAAGGAGCAGTGGCACTGGAACATGCCGTTCGACATAGAGACGGGCGAGCTGAAGCCTGTCGAGGCTAAGGAGAGCTCGGCACAGATTCTGGGCAACTGGCTCAGAGAGGAGATGAAGCGCGACGAGAAGCTGGTGTGCATATCGGCAGCTGTGCCGGCATCGCTGGGCTTCGGACCCGAACAGCGCCGCGAGGCGGGCGCACAGCACGTGGATGTGGGCATCGCCGAGGAAGAGGCAGTGGCAATGGCGTCGGGCATGGCGCGCCGCGGTGCGCATCCGGTGTTCAGCACTTACGCCACATTCCTGCAGCGTACTTACGACCAGATGGCGCAGGACCTCTGCGTGAACGGCAATCCTGCCGTGATAAACGTGGTGGGTGCGTCGGTCTTCGGAATGAATGATTTCACTCACATCTGCTTCTTCGACATCCCGATGTTGAGCCATATTCCAAACCTTGTATATCTCGCTCCGGCATCGGTGGAGGAGATGATAGCCATGGAGAAGTGGGCAATAGAGCAGGACAAATATTCTGTCGCACTGCGTGTGCCGGAAGGAGAGGTGCATCACAGCGCCGAACCGTGCGACACCGACTACTCCGAGCTCAACCGTTACAAGGTGGTGCGTCGCGGCAGTGGCGTGGCTCTGATAGGTCTGGGCAACTTCTTCGCCAAGGCAGAACGTGTGGCCGACGCGCTGAAGGAATACGGCATAGAGGCTACGGTGATAAATCCGCGCTATATCAGTGGCACTGACGAGGAGCTGCTTGAGAGCCTGAAGGCAGACCATCAGCTGGTTGTGACGCTGGAGGATGGCTGTGTGGACGGTGGTTTCGGTGAGCGCATAAGCCGCTTCTACGGTCCGTCGGACATGAAGACAATGAACTTCGGCGTGAAGAAAGCGCTTTACGACCGCTACGATGTCCGGCAGCTGATGCGCGACAACAAGCTCACCGACGAGCAGATTGTCGAGGAGATACGCGGCATCATGAACAAGTAAAACTGTGCTGAAGGCGGCCTGTCATGGCACAGGCCGCGGCATAATAAGAAACAACCCCGGCGTCAGCGCGAAGCGACGTCGGGGTTGTTATGTATAGGTGAGCATGTATTCGTGATAAGTGTTCAGACGGAGAACATGATGATTATCTGTGCTATTATCACCCGGACGAACATCCCGAGCGGATAAACCGACGTGTAGCTCACGGCGGCGGTGTCGCCTTTGAGTGTGTCGTTGGCGTAGCTCAGCGCCATGGGGTTGGCCATCGAGCCGCAGAGAATGCCGCAGATGGTGCCGAAGTCGAACTTGCGTGTGTGCAGGGCAAGCAGACCCACGATGATGAGAGGCACGACAGTGATGATGAATCCTGTGGCAACCCACATCAGACCTTCGGGGCGTACCACAGTGCTGAAGAAGTCGCTGCCCGCCTCCAGACCGAGACACGCCAGATAGAGTGACAGTCCGAGCTTGCGGAGCATGAGCGATGCGGAGCGCGTGGTGTAGCTGATGAAGTGGGCGCGCGGGCCGAGTGCTCCCACGAGTATTCCCATTATGATGCCTCCGCCGGCGATGCCGAGGTGCACTGGTGCGCTCATTCCAGGCAGATGGATAGGAATCATGCCTATGGCAAGACCGAGAATCATGCCGAGGAATATGGCTCCGAGGTTCGGCTCGTTGAGCACCTGGACGGCGTTGCCGAGGAACTGTTCGGCATGTTCTATGTCGCTCGGTGCGCCGACAACGGTCAGATGGTCGCCGTATTGCAGTCGCAGGTCGTCGCTTGCAAGCAGTTTGATGTCGCCGCGCATTATTCGGCTGACGTTAACTCCGTAGGCTGTGCGCATGTGCAGGGCACCGAGTGTCTTGCCGTTGAGGCTGGTGCGTGTGAGCAGTATGACGCGACTCTCCACGTTGCTGTCTATCGCGTTCCAGTCGATGCGGTCCTTATCGCGGTTCCAGTCTTTCTCCACCTTCTTTCCGAACAGGATGTCCATGGCTTCCGATTCGTCTATATTGGTCACCACGAGCACGCTGTCGTTCAGCTGCATCTTTGTCTCGGCCAGCGGCACTATCACCTTTCCGTCGCGCCAGATGCGCGAAATGATGAAATGGCGGTGGGTCATCTGCGATATTTCGGAGATGGTTTTGTTGTTTAGTGCCGGGTTCACAACGATGTATTGCGCTATGTATGTGTTGTCCTCAGTGTTATTGTTGCGCGGCTCGAGGTCGGAAGGCTTTACGAAGAAACGGCGTATGAATATCATTGCCAGAATCACTCCGACAACTCCGAGCGGATAGGTCACGGCACATCCCAGTGCCGCTCCGCTGCTTGGCAGACCTGCGCTGTTGAGTGCCTGCTGTGCCGCGGCAAGGGCAGGAGTATTAGTTGTCGCGCCGCAGAGTATTCCTGTCATGTTCGGCATGCTGATGCCGGTCAGCGGACACAGAAGTATTGCCAGTATGGTGCCGACGATAATCACGGCGAGTCCCCACATGTTGAGTGCCACGCCTTCGTTGCGCATCATTCCCACAAAGCTCGGTCCGACGTGCAGACCGAGGGTATATACGAAGAGCAGCAGTCCGAATGTCTCGGCGAATCCCACCATGTGCAGGTCTGCTTTGAATCCTAATTGTCCGGCGATGATGCCTACGAAGAATACGAATGCAATTCCGAGCGAGATACCGCGTATGTGAAGTTTGCCAAGGGCAAGTCCCGCTGCGGTTATCATCGACAGCACAATGATGGTCTGTGCGGCCGTGTTTGTGCCGAGAAGTGCGTTTATCCAGTCCATTATATATTGTTGTTATTTCACGTATGAAGATATTGCAGATAATCGGAAAGAGTTTATCCTAAGTCACCCGAGTGCCGCTATATCTTATGCAAAGATAGTTCAACTTGCAGACACTGCAAAGAAAACTTTCCGAATTGTTTACACAACCCTGTCGTATGCGTTGCTATTCATCGTCAAAGGGCGTGTTTTTGAGCGCTCGCGGCTCAATTATTGACATTCTGTCAGGTTCATCGGGCACAGTCAATCACTATCTTTCCCCTGTCCGGACAGATGCGGATGGTGCGGTTCCCGTTCTCGTTCACTTCCTTGAAACAGCCCTTCGGGCAGCCGATGGAGTAGGAATAACCGCGGAATACGGCTTCGACAGAATTGTCGCCGATTGTTGTGAAGGGCAGCGGAGCATCGGGAGCGGAGTGCAGTTGCAGTGCCCAAGCGTCGTCGTTGCCGGTGTCGGGCGAGCTCACTTCTATTCGGTCGTCGCGCAGGACGATGCTGAATGTGTGGCCGTATTGGTCGGTGCCGCTCACTTCGAGCACACTTTTGCCGCGCTCCTTCACCGTAGGATTATCGAGACGGAGCTCCTCCGTGCTTCCGTCATCATTCACTTTCACAATCATAAGTCCCGCGCGGTCGTCGCCCTTGCTCCACATGAAGCCGTCGATAACGGGCAGCGTGTAGAACAGAAACTGGTTGCCCGTGCCCGGTTTGTCGAGATATTCCGACTTGAAACGCTCGTCAAACAAGTGTATGTCGCGGAATCTGAACCGTCCCTTCTCCCATAACAGGTTGGCGCGATAGTTGCGGCTGTCGTACCATACGGTCTTGTTGCCTTCGCCACGCACGTCGCTCACCGTGGTGACAGCCGTGGCAGGAGTGAGCTTGAAGTTCTTTCTGAACCATCGTCCCGACTCGCCGAGCGTCTCCACACGCAGTCGTCCGGCACGTCGGAGCGAGTCGATGAGCGGCATCTGCATCTCGAGTCCCTTGCGCATATTGTCCCAGGTGAACGAGTTTTCTTGTCCTGCCTGTGCATATCCGAAGGCGAGACACGGACCGTCGGTGAGCGCACTGAAGAAATAATCCACCCATTTGCGGTTCATTCCGGCGTGCGGATAGACCGGCTCGAGCGATATTACGCCCTGCCGTTCGTTGCCCAGTCCGTCGTCATACTGATATATCGGGTCGCTGCCCAACATCCTGAAGATGGGCACCGGTATCTGTCCTTCGGCTGTCTGGGCAGGCATGTATGCGTTGAGTCGGCTGGGATAGTAGGCCTGATTCCAGTATCCGCCCCACAGAGTGTAGCCGTCCGTGCCTATCTGGTCCTTGCAGTTGCACGACGCTTCTATGCCATACTTGTCGTGCATATATGCCAGTGTGTGAGCGTCGATGAACCATGAGCCCACCGATTTGGGGTAATATCCGAATATCTCCTTGAACTTCTGCATATAGACATCCACCAGACGCTCTCGCTCTTCCTTGGTGTAGCCGGTGCTGAAAGCTATGTTTGCGTGCGACACCCACGAGTATTCGCCGCGCCATTTCAGTCCCGCCGCCTCAATCTGCGGTTGAGTCAGCTCCCACCATGCGCCTATCTCCGAGCCTTCTTTCAGCTTTGTCTTCAGCAGGTTCTGGTACAGCGGATTTATGAGCGCGTCGTATTCGAGCAGGAATGTTGCCGGAAGATTGTAGCGGTTGACCAGCTCCACCTGTCGGCACACCGTCTCGTAGAGTTTCCGGTCGGCGTCCTCCACGCGGTAGTCGGTCTGACGTATGAAGTTGATGATGTTTATTATTCTCGGCTGTTTGTCGGCCGGTGTCTTGTCTTTGCCGCGTGCATGTGCCGTGCCTGCCACGATGGCAAGCATCAGCATGAGCAATATGTTTTTTGTCTTTGTCATGAATGATGGGATTGTTTCGGACACCTTATTATTCTATAGGCGGTGAATGATTTTATTGTAGGTGGTTGACGGCTGCGCGGTATGTATGATGTTGTTTACAGATAGGTCAGTAGTATGTGCCACACGGCGAATATATGGCACACCGATCCGAGCAGCACGAAGAAGTGGAACACCGTGTGCATGAACCTGCGTTTGTTCAGACTGTAGAACACGGCACCGGTGATGTAGCTCACGCCTTCGGCTATGAGCCACGCCATGGACACGTCGCTCACGCTGTCCATAAGAGGTTTGAACGCTACGAGCACGCTCAGACCCATTGCCACGAAGCATATTGTCTCCACGTGGCTGTGGTCTTTCAGCCGCAGGAAACTCATGATAGTGCCGGCTATGGCAGCCGTCCAGATGAACACAAACAGTGCCCATCCCAATGCACCACACTCACGCAGGGCTATCAGAGTGATGGGCGAGTAGGAGCCGGCGATGTGCCAATAGATTGCGGCATGGTCCCAGCGGCGCAGCCGTTCCTTCCATTTCGACCAGGCGCTGAGCGAATGATATACGGTGGAAGCCACGTAGGAGCACAACATTCCGAACAGATAGAGAATGATGCCGGTGGTTGCCCAGATGTTGCCGGTGTGCAGACACCAGGCTATGAACACCGCTCCTGCCACCACGCCCAGTATTATTCCTGCCGCGTGCGACCACGAGTTCCACAGCTCTTCCTTATGATTGAAGAATATTTTCATCTGTCTTGGTCTTGCCGGTTTGTCCGTTTGATATTCTCTCTTGTATGTCCTGCATCTTCCATCTGCGCTTCAGCGAGTATGTCTTTCCATCCCGTTCGATGATGCTGAATAGCGCGAAAGCCTTCTCCAGAAGGAAGTCACGCTCAGGATTCGACACGGTGTCGGCCTCGGCATAGAACAGTTCGGCAAGCATCTCCATGCGCGGCAGACGCTGTTCCTCGTCCATTCCTGCAAGTGCGAGCAGCACTTCGTCGATTGTCGCGTTGTGGTAGAGCGCGTAAGGACCTACATATTGTTCATAGAGTTGTTTTATCTCCTCGCGCCGGTCGGCCACTTCCTTTTTCTCGAGCATGCGTTCGAGAGCTGCCATGAACTCGCGTATGAGTCGCAGTATATAGTCACGTTGAAGCATAATGTTCTGTCTGTTTTATTATAATTCGGGTGTTTGAGTGTTTGTTTCCGTGGCGTCGCCTATGGTGGCCTCGCCGCTTCCGCTGTCGTCCGTTGAGGCTGTCGTGTCGCCGTATGGGCGGTTAGCCTTCATTATGTGTTCGTATAGTTTCTTGTAGAAAGGATGTCTTGTCAGCGTGGCAGTGTCACCCAGGATTATGAGTTTCATCCTTGCGCGGGTTATCGCCACGTTCATCCGTCGCAGGTCGCGCAGGAATCCTATCTGACCCTCGTCGTTGGCACGCACCAGCGAGATTACTATCACGTCGCGTTCCTGTCCCTGGAATCCGTCAACGGTGTTCACGGAGATGAGGTGACGGTAGGGTTTGAAGAACTCGTTTTTCTTTATCAGCCGCCGCATATATTGCACCTGTGCGCGGTAGGGCGATATTACGCCTACGTCGATGCTCTCGTCGAGCAACCGCTGTTTGCCTATCTTGCTGAAGTAGGATATGAGAGTGGCGACGGTGAGCTCGGCTTCCTGTCGGTTGATGCGGCCGAAGTTCTCGCCCACAAACTCCTCCTTGCCTTCGAGTGCTGACGTGTCTATCCACGTCATTGGGCAGTCGAGGTCGAGTATTCCGCGGTATTTTATCTGTGGCGCGGTGGTTATCTGTCCGTGGTAGAACCACTCGTTGGGGAAACGCATTATCTCCTCGTTCATGCGATACTGCACCGTGAGCAACGTCACCACCTCAGGCTTGCGCTCCACGATGCGCTCCATGAGCGTGGTACCCAGTCCTGCTTTCAGTGCCGCCATGCTCTTTACGGTAGGCGGAAGCTGGCAGTGGTCGCCGGCAAACACCACACGTGTGGCGCGCCTTATGGCTATCCAGCACGCAGCCTCGAGTGCCTGTGCCGCCTCGTCTATGAAGAGAGTGCCGAACTTCATGCCTTCAAGCAGACGGTTTGCCGAGCCCGTCAGGGTCGATGCTATGACGCGCGCATCGCTGAACAGGTCGTTGTTTATGCGCAGTTCCAGCTCCACGGCACGGCTGCGCAGCCTCTCCAGCTTCTGGTGGAAGTCGTCGCCGCGTCGGCGTTGCTTGCGCAGCTGGCGTATGGCCTTGCGTATGCTCCACAGCTGCGGATAGTCGGGATGAGCCTCGAAGCGCCGTTCGTAGGTGAATGAGAGCATCTTGTCGTTCACGCGTGTCGGGTTGCCTATGCGCAGCACGTTCAGTCCGCGATCTACAAGCTTCTCCGAAATCCAGTCCACCGCCATGTTGCTCTGTGCGCATACCAGCACCTGATTCTCGCGCCGCAGCGTCTCATAGATTCCCTCGACGAGCGTTGTTGTCTTGCCGGTGCCCGGAGGTCCGTGCACCACCATCACGTCCTTAGCCACCATCATCTCGTTTACGGCGTGCTCCTGCGACGGGTTCAGCCACGGGAAGCGCGTCGGACCGAACGTGAATCGTCCCGCCTTCATGCCCGAGTAGAACAGGTCGCGCAGATAGGCCAGGCGTCCCGAGCGGGCGTTGATTACGCGGTCGAGCGCCTCGAACATGAGTCTGTACGACGTCTCGTCGAACGAAAGCTGTATGCCTATGGGCGTCTCGCTGCGCTGCAGTTCGAGTATCCGGCTGCTCTCCGGCATCACCACGACCATCCTGTCGGCCTCGGCGAAGCTCACCGTGGCAGTGAACGGGAAGTAGCGTATGTGCTTCTCGTCGCCTTTGGTGTGCTCGTTTATTGTGAAGAAGCACACCGGCCGGCCATACTCGAAGTTGTGTTCTATGTCGCTCTCGTCCTGTCTTATTATCTCGAGCACCTCCTGGTTGAGCGAGTTATAGTATGTGCGTCCCGTCTTTACGGGATACCACGCGTCGCCGCGCTTCACCTTCCGCTTTATGCCGAAGGCTTCGGTCTGCTTGCGGAAGTTCTCCTTCTCGCAGGCATACTCCATCTGCAGCAGCATGCGTTGGCGTGTGAGTGCCAGTATGGGTGATGAGTTGTCCATGCTTACTTGTTGTTGCGTTCTTCCGACTGACGTTTGGAGAACACGCAGCCGCAATAGTTCTGACGATAGAGTCCGTATTCGCGCGACAGCTCTATGGAGCGCAGATATCCGCCACGCTTCTTGAAGTCGGACGGCAGAAACTTCACTCCGGTCTGCGCGGCTATCTCTTCGCCTATCTCGTTTATCTTGTCCGCACGCTTCAGCGGGCTTATTGTGAGCGTCGTGGTGAAATAGTCGAGTCCGAGCTCGGCAGCCATCTGCGCCGCGCGTTCGAGCCGCATGCGGTAGCACACCATACATCTTGCTCCGCCCTCCGGCTCGTTCTCCAGTCCGCGCACGGTGTTGTAGAACGTCTGCGGGTCGTACTCGCCGGCCACGAAGCTCACGGGGTTCACCGTCTTCAGTTCGCTGATGAACCTCTGTTGCTCCTCTATGCGGTGGTCATACTCCGATTCGGGCGATATATTCGGATTGTAATAGAGCACTGTGATGCGGAAATACTGCGACAGATACTCTATGGTATAGCTGCTGCACGGCGCGCAACAACTGTGCAGGAGCAGCGTAGGCGTTTCCCCGGCTGCCGTGTGGCGCTTTATTATCTCGTCAAGTCTGAGCTGATAGTTTATCTTGTTCATAATTATAAGAGGTGTCTTAACGACATTGCAAACTTACGGATTTTATTCTAAATAAATGATGATGTATTCTGTTTCACCGTTATGCTATGAAAGAAAAATTTTCTTATTTAACATTGTTTTACGTTTTATTGACGTCCTGTTTATAGATATTAACTATCTTTGTGATTGTTTTAAAATCTATGGAGATTGAATTTTTGAGAATATAAAAACCTTTCATGAGATGAATTAAAAACAAGTTTAGTTTTATGAGAAAATTTACTTATTTATTATCAATTGTCTGCATCTCGATGTGGTCAATGGCAGTCAGCGGTCAGAATTTTTACATAGACGGATACCGCTATGAAGTGAACGATGCCGAAAAGCATACCGTAACATTGCTGGCGACCCCGGGTGATGTGGAAAATTTAGCTCTCCCGAGTGAGACGAGTTATGAAGGCACAGTCTATACTGTCACAAAAGTGGACTGCGACGCCGTGAGTTACAAAACGAAACTCAAGACAGTTTCCTTTCCGGCTACGATAACCGAGATTCTTTATCAGTCGTATGCTTTTGAACATTGCGACCTGTTGGAGAGCATCACGGTTGATGAAGGCAACACTGCTTTCTTTGCTCAGGACGGTGCACTTTACCAGAGGAGCACTGTCAACATGATATGCTTGCCTCGTAGTGTGCGTGGAAAGGTGACTCTGGCTGACGGAGCGAAAGACAGATGGGGAGGTTCGTCCATAGATCTTTCGGATATGCCTAATGTGGAGGAGATTGTCTTTGGAAAGGGAATTGCGGGTATATCTTTGGACAATATGCCTTCTCTCACTACAGCTTATTTCCCGTCATCCATGACATCTCTTGGCATTGAGAACTGTCCTTCTCTCGACAATGTGAGCGTAGGAGAAGGCGGTATATATTCTTCATCGAACAATGTTATTTACGTAAACATGGAGGTATATGTCAATAATGAAACAGTGGAAGGCCGTGGAATAAGTTTCATGCCTTACAGCATGACAGAGTATGTTGTGCCGGATGACGTGGTTTACATTCCTGATATGTTCTTCGTGAACCACGAAAATCTGGTATCTCTTTCGGTATCGGGAAATAATAACATCTTCTATTCAGACGGAAACGCCATCTATACGGTAAACGAAAATCTGGGTGGAAGCACTCTCGTTGATGCGGCGGGAGGATTGACCGAGATTGCTCTCCGGTCAGATCTTTCGTATATCAAGGCTGTTGAAGTACCGGTGGATGATGAGGCATTCGAGCCTCACCAGAATGTGCCGTTCTTGTTTGGCATGAAGAAGCTCGCGTCCATCACCATGCCTACGCCGAACGAAACGTATATGGCTGCCGCCGGAGTGTTGATGCGCATGCTCCCTGATTATGATACGTTCTTCGGCAAAAGCGGATGGAGTGTAGAATGTGTTCCTCCTGCCATCACCGGCAAGGTGGTACTGCCTGAGGGTACGGTTGATGTCTCTCCGTCGGCTTTTTATGGCACGGCAATAACATCGGTGACAATACCTGACGGATGCTTTCTCTCTTATGCGTCGTTCGCACACTGCAAGAATCTCTCAGAGGTGATTTTCACCGGCAATGCTTCTGCCGAGAGCACAGCCTTCTTTGACACTCCGTGGCTTCTCAACCACGAGCCGGGTGTCATCTATGCCGGAACAACGGCGATAGGTATTGCCGGTACTCCCAAGGAGATAGTAATAAAGGAGGGTACAAAATCCATAGGCAAGGAAGCTTTTGCTCCGTTCTCAGCCGGTAATCAGATTGTAGGAGGCTTTTCACTCGAGAAGGTGACACTGCCCGAAGGACTTGAAAAGATGGAGAGTATGGCTTTCTATGGTTGTACTAAACTCAAGTCGGTCAACATTCCTGCATCATTGAAGGAAATGGGAAACAACGTCTTCGGCTATTGCTTATCGCTTAGCGATGTCAAGCTTGGTGAAGGACTGACTTTCCTGCCCGATATTTATGAAGATCTGCCTATACCGACTATCTATGTTCCGGCATCTGTCGAGAGATGGGATGCTTTCAGATTCAACGACGTTACAGCAAGTTTTGAGGTGTCGCCAGACAATCTGGTGTTCGCTTCGCAGGGCGGAATACTCTACGACAAGCAGAAAACCGCTGTGTTGGCTGCTCCGCCTGCTCTGGTAAATGCCGTGATACCCGAAGGCTGCGTGTCGATAGGTGTGGCCCGCGACGATTATGCCAAGTCGGCTGCAAAGGCTTTGGCATACGAGAATATGGCTGAAGTGACTTTCGGAGAAAAGCTCGAGACGGTTTCGCTGCCGTCAACTTTACAGAATATATACTCCGGCAGTGCGTTCTATGAGTCAAGAAATCTGAAGGAATGTCGCGTGTTCAACAGCACTCCAATAGAGCTGTATTATTACGCATTCCCGGATGACCTGCAGGACGCAACGCTGTATGTGCCGCAGGGCAGTGAGAATGCTTATCGTAATGCTGACGTTTGGAACCGCTTCAACACCATCGAAGGTTTCGACGTTACGGGCATCGACAATGCAACCGTTGCGGGTGAGCTGCGCGAGACAGGACGCTATTCGCTCGACGGACGCCGGTTGGAATCGCCTGAGAAGGGCATCAACATTGTACGCATGAGCGACGGTTCGGTGCGTAAGGTCATGGTGAAATAGTTTTTCTTACATGCATATTCAGTCGGGACGCGCGTTTCAGGACGTGTGTCCCGACTTGTTTTTTATCCGGACCTACAGTCAGAAATCCTGCGGGTTCAGCTCCGTTATATGGCAGACGATGGTTGTGACGCACACCGATTTGCCACCCGCCCGGCGCATTTTTATGTGTTGTGCGCTGTCGTGTCTTTTGCCTCATTATTGTTCCCGAAGCGACGCCGGAAACATATAATATGCTGTCTCACAGCGTCATTATGCTATATGTTCTTTGTTATTTGCTGTAAAATAAGTAATTTTGCACACATTTTATAAACTCTGCTGATAAATAACAAGTTCACAATGAAAGATATTTGCTGCTTAGGGCACATCACAAAAGACAAAATCATCACACCGCGCAAGACCGTTTACATGTCGGGAGGCACGTCGTTCTATTTTTCATACGCCTTTAACAGTCTGCCGGACAAGGTGTCGTTCCAGCTCGTCACTAAGCTGGGCGAGGAAGATATGCAGGCCGTCAGCCTGATGCGCGAGGCGGGCATCGATGTGGAGGTGAGGCCGAGCCGCCACACTGTCTATTTCGAGAACAAGTATGGAGAGAATCAGAACGAGCGCACACAGCGCGTTCTGGAGAAAGCCGACCCGTTCACCATCGACGATGTGAGCGGACTGGATGCCGGCATATATCATCTGGGCTCGCTCCTGGCCGACGATTTCTCGCCTGAGGTGGTGAAGTATCTTTCGCAGCACGGACGCATATCCATCGACGCACAGGGCTATCTGCGCGACGTGCGTGGCCACGATGTGCACGCCGTGGATTGGGAAGGCAAGCTCGATATACTTGCCATGACCGACATAATAAAAGTGAACGAGCACGAGATGCAGGTCATCACGGGGCTCAACGACGCTCACGAGGCTGCCCTGCGGCTTGCCGGATGGGGCGTGAAAGAAGTGGTGGTGACGCTTGGCAGCGAGGGTTCGCTGATATATGCAGAGGGACGTTTCCACGAGATTCCGGCCTATGCGCCGCGCGAGATAGTGGATGCCACGGGCTGTGGCGACACCTATTCGGCCGGCTATCTGTATTGCCGTGCGCTCGGTGCCGGCTATTCGGAGGCGGGACGCTTTGCCGCCGCCATGTGCACACTGAAGCTCGAGCACAACGGACCGTTCGACCGCACTGCCTCAGAGGCTGAGGCTCTCATCCGCGGAGAGCGTGTCGTGGAGGATTGAAAGAATATAAAATAGGGCGGAAATTTATTTGGTTGTAAGTTTTTTTTCTTATATTTGCATAATATATGATGCGGCTCGGCAGTGTCAAACTTGAAGCAACGCAGTTCCTTCAGTTTGCCGTTGCACTCGCCTTTCAATATATTTGCATAATATATATCATAATATATGATGCGGCCCGGCAATGTCAGATTGGAGTAATCCCGGTTCCGGACATCAGCCGCAATCCCTGCCTTTCGCAATACATGTATGGTCAGACCGGTTCTGACATAAAATCATGCGGAACGAATTTAAACTTAAACAACCAATAAAAACTTAATCGAAATGGAAAAGACATTGATTCTTCTCAAGCCCTGCACAGTGCAAAGGGGACTCATCGGTGAGATCATACACCGTTTTGAGAGAAAAGGCCTCCGCATAATGGGCCTTAAGATGATGCAGCTCGACGAAAACCTTCTCAATGAACATTATGCTCATCTGGCTGACCGCCCGTTCTTCCAGTGGGTGAAAAACTCGATGATGGCGGCACCGGTAGTTGCCATGTGCGTTGAAGGAAAGGACGCTGTGGAGGTGGTTCGCAACATCACGGGTGCTACAAACGGACGCAAGGCCGCTCCGGGCACAATAAGAGGCGACTATTCCATGAGCGGACAGGAGAACATAGTGCACGCTTCGGACAGCCCCGAGAATGCGGAGATAGAGCTCCGTCGTTTCTTCAAGGACGAGGAGATATTCGACTATCCTAACCCGCTGCGCGACTTCTTCTACAGCCCTGACGGTGTGTAAAGACACTTTAGGCGGCATACACAGAATGTAATTAAAAACATATAATCAAAATACACAAATCCAATGGATAAATTAGTAATAAGCAATTATGATGAGTTTGCCGCTTACCTGGGCAAGAACTTGGGTGTCTCCGACTATGTGGAGCTGACACAAGAACGCATAAACATGTTCGCCGACGCTACGCTCGACCATCAGTGGATACACGTCGATACTGAGCGTGCGGCTCGCGAAAGCCAGTTCGGCACGACAATAGCACACGGCTATCTCACGCTTTCCATGCTTCCTTATCTGTGGAACCAGATAATAGAGGTGAGGAATCTGAAGATGATGGTCAACTATGGCATGGACAAGATGAAGTTCGGTCAGGCAGTGAAGTCTGGTCAGGCCATTCGTCTGTCGGCAGATCTTTATTCGATAGAGAATCTGCGTGGCGTGACAAAGGCACAGATAAAGTTCGCCATAGAGATAAAGGACTGCCCGAAGAAGGCACTCACCGGAATCGCCACATTCCTGTATTATTTCGAATAATACGGCGCGACGACAACACGTCATACAATAGAAAGCCCGGCCCGCAGCATCATGACACGCTGCAGGCCGGGCTTTATCTTTCCATGATGGTGGCGGAACGTGCCGCCACACGGTTTTACAGTTCCATCTTTTCGAGCTTCATCGCTGCATACTTCTCTATTGCGCTGACGTGCTCCTTGAAGTGTGCGGCGTTTGAGTGTACGGCGAGTGTCTCCTCGTCGGCCCATGTCTCGCAGAACATGAACACGTCGTCGTGTGTGGCGCTTGCGAAGAAGTCGTAAGCCACGCAGCCCTTGTCGTTGGCAAGCGTTGCGGCTACGAGAGCCTTTGCGTGTTCCATTACCTCGTCGCGGTGTGCGGCGTCATTCAGTTTCACAAAGCAGTTGAGTCTTATCATAGTTGTTTTTTTATTATGTTTGTCTTATGTTTGTGCCGACTGTTACGGCCGGCACTGTCGTCATTTACTTGTTGAGTGTCCATGTGGCACCGTCCTTGGTGTCCTTCACCTCGAATCCGGCAGCGGCCAGCTCGTCGCGTATGCGGTCGCTCGTAGCCCAGTCTTTCGCGGCCTTTGCCTTGGCACGCAGGTCGAGCACCATGTCAACCACCTTGCCGTAGGCTTCCTCGCGCTCGCTGGATGAGCCGCTGCGGTCGTCGCGCAGTCCGAGCAGGTCGAAGGTGAAGAGGTGCATCGTCTCGGTGAGCTCCTTCAGGCAGTCGGCACATATCGTGGCCTTGTGGTCCACGAGTTTGTTTATCACGCTGCACGCCTCGAACAGATGACTGATTACCTGCGGTGTGGCGAGGTCGTCGTTCATGGCGTCGTAGCACTTCTGGCGCAGCTCCGTCACGGTCTTCTTGGTCTGTTCGTCGCACTCGGCGGCCGGTTTTATGCGCTTCAGGGCGGCTATTCCGTTCATCAGTTTCTCCAGTCCCTTCTCGCTTGCCTGCAATGCCTCGTTCGAGAAGTCCACCGTTCCGCGGTAGTGCGCGGAGAGTATGAAGAAGCGTATGGTCATCGGCGAGTAAGCCTTGTCGAGGCTCGGGTGGTTGCCTGTGAAGAATTGTTCGAGCGTGATGAAGTTTCCGAGCGACTTGCCCATCTTCTGTCCGTTGATGGTTATCATGTTGTTGTGCATCCAGTATTTCACCATCTGGTCGCCCTGGCTTGCCACGGCCTGTGCTATCTCGCACTCATGGTGCGGGAACACGAGGTCGAGTCCGCCTCCGTGTATGTCGAAGTGACTGCCCAGATACTTGCGTCCCATGGCGGTGCACTCGCAGTGCCATCCCGGGAAGCCGTCGCTCCAGGGACTCGGCCAGCGCATGATGTGCTCGGGCTGTGCCTTCTTCCACAGTGCGAAGTCGGCCTGGTTGTGCTTCTCGCCCACGCCGTCGAGCTGTCGGCTCGCGTTTATTATGTCGTCGAGATTACGTCCCGAGAGCACTCCGTAATGATATTTCGCATTATATTTAGCTATGTCGAAGTAAACGCTTCCGTTGCTCACGTAGGCGAATCCGTTGTCGAGAATCTGCTTCACCAGCTGTTCCTGCTCAATGATGTGGCCCGTGGCGTGCGGCTCGATGCTTGGCGGCAGCACGTTGAGAGCCTCCATTGCCGAGT
>ULQM01001944.1_pt1 | contig 19263 bp, 19 predicted proteins | sample 1954451 | NCBI WGS metagenome assembly ULQM01 (sample SAMEA4835655, study PRJEB28245) | human gut metagenome | biome: gut microbiome; material: fecal sample | place: Denmark | collected 2008 | reverse complement strand
TTGCGGTTTTCTCTGACTATCCCAATTATACAGCGAACTTCGCGTTTAAACTCCATGGCGGGTGAGACGATTGAATTGGCAAAGCCTGTTATAGGAACTATGGATCCGGCGCCAGACCATTCGCCTATCTTATCGTACACGCCTATGCCGGTAAGCGTCGCCCCAAGGAATACCATCACTATGGCAGTGAACGCCGCTGTTCCCTTTTCGTCCAGTCCCATGCCCTGCTGCGCCCAGTTGCGCATAAGCTGCCCTATGCAGCATATTATGCCGCCGGATATAAACGCCCTGATACACTGAGAAAGTGTCCGGCTCTTGGGCATACGCTCCTTTACCAGCTTCTGATACCTTGCCTGCTCCGGCGTTTTCTTTTCATTGGCCATCAGCTCTCTCCTCCCTGCTCAGGTATTCCCTTGGTGCGTACTCCTTGTAACGTACTTCCGCCCCTCTCGTGCCCTCCTTGGGCAGCAGATCGCTTTGGGGCAGCATCACCCTTTGTGAAATGCCTTTCATATAAACAATACCTCTGCAACATATCTTTTTATTATGTAGTCTGCGCCGCGCCCATGCTTTTATTCCGGAGTTAAGCTGGATGTTGTTTCCTCATAGCATTAACAAACCGTCAAATTCGCCGTCAAAAGGAAAATATAAGGTGAACTTTTGTGTTTTTGGCTTGTGCCGGGGGTACATATAAGCTACAATTATCAGGTAAGCAATAATATTTTTTCTTCGCCACCTGCGAAAATTTGAGAAGGGACGTGTTTCTCTCCCCTGTGAAAAACATATTAAGAACCATCCTCCCCGAAAAGCTGAGCGAATCGCTCAAATCCGTGCTGCCGGTTACTGCCGTTATATTTCTGTTGTGCTTTATGGTCGTCCCCGTACCCAGCAGCGTTATGCTGGCCTTCATAGTAGGCGCGTGCCTTCTTATAATCGGCATGGGGCTGTTCTCCCTGGGCGCGGATATGGCGATGTCCAGAATAGGCGAGCACATAGGCGCGGTCGTTTCACATTCAAAAAAGCTTATCCTGATAATCGTAGTCAGCCTTGCAGTAGGCATATTCATCACGGTATCGGAGCCCGACCTCAGAGTGCTTGCCCAACAGGTTCCAAATATTCCTAATCAAGCCATAATATGGTCGGTAGCCATAGGCGTAGGCATATTCTTAGTGCTCGCAATGCTGCGTATATTTTTCCGGCTGCCGCTGAATTATCTCCTCATAGGGCTTTACGTGGCGGTATTTACACTTGCGGCGTTCATTCCAAAGGACTTTCTCTCCACCGCCTTCGATTCCGGCGGAGTCACCACCGGGCCTATGACGGTGCCCTTTATAATGGCGCTGGGCGTGGGCGTCGCCTCTGTGCGAAGCGACAGTCATGCAGGCGAAGACAGCTTCGGCTTGGTAGCTCTCAGCTCTGTAGGCCCTATCATCGCCGTGCTGGTGCTGGGGCTGCTGTTCAGTTCGGAGGGAGGCGCGTATTCTCCCGTAGTAGTGCCCGATATAACCAATTCTCTTGAGCTGTGGAAGCTCTTTTCCGACGCCTTCCCAGGCTACTTTAAGGAAGTGGCCGAAGCCTTCCTGCCTATAGTCTGCATATTTGCCATTTTTCAGATACCCCGCTGCCGCCTTGGCCTTACGGAGATAATAAGAATCTGCATAGGTCTTGCATATACCTACCTTGGTCTGGTATTCTTCCTTACAGGGGCCAACGTTGGCTTTATGCCTGTAGGTAATATGTTGGGCGAGCTCATAGGCCAGCTTCCCTACAATTGGATAATCGTGCCCATAGGTATGCTGCTGGGCTACTTCATAGTTGCTGCGGAACCTGCTGTTCATGTTTTGAACCGTCAGGTGGCCGAAATGACAGAAGGAGCTATACCCCAGAAAGCCATGAGCCTCAGCCTCTCCATAGGCGTGGCCATATCCGTAGGGCTTTCCATGCTCAGGGTACTTACGGGGCTGCCCATAATGTGGCTGCTGGGGCCGGGCTACGGCATGGCGCTGCTGCTAAGCTTCTTCGTACCCCCGGTGTTCACCGCCATAGCATTTGACTCCGGCGGAGTAGCATCCGGACCTATGACCGCCACATTCCTGCTGCCTCTCGCCATGGGGCTTTGCATATCCGTGGGCGGCAATGTAGCTCAGGACGCCTTCGGCGTGGTAGCAATGGTAGCGATGACGCCGCTCATCACCATACAGCTGTTGGGACTCTATTATAAGTTCAAGACTGCCAAGGCGTTGAAGGCGGATCAGGCAGACGAGCTTCATGAAAGCGATAAAGACGTCATCATCGTTTTCGAGGAGGAAAAAGAATGAACGGATACAGTATGATAACCGCCATAGTGCGGCGCGATCAGGATCAGGATTACATAGATTTTTTCCAGCGAAACGGCGCAGGCGTGGTATTGGGATCGCTCTGCGAGGGCTCAGCGCGTAAAAAGCTTCTCGATATGCTCGGGCTTGAGCGTAAGGAGAAGGTAATGCTGCACTGTGTGCTGCCCTCCGCCCTGCGTCCCCGCATACTCAGGCACCTGCGCACAGAGATGCACATAGATGCGCCAAACAACGGCATCGCCTATTTTATCAGTCTTGAATGCATAGGCGGTGCGTCGGCGCTTAGGTACCTTTATACTGAGGACACTATCATCGGAAACGAGGTGAAATACATGAAGGAAGCCAAACATTCTCTTATAGTTGCAATTACCGAGCAGGGACATACCGGCATGGTAATGGACGCGGCCCGCGAGGCGGGAGCCACCGGCGGTACAATAGTCCGGGCCAAGGGTGCATTAAACGAGTCCCGGGCAAAGTTTTTCGGAGTATCCATTGCCGAGGAGAAGGACGTGGTGTACATAGTGGCAAGCGCAGACAAGCGCAATGACATAATGAGTGCCATAATGAATAAGGCGGGCGTAAAGTCCCCCGCCCATACCGTAATGTTCTCGCTCCCCGTTGATGCCGTAGCCGGCATACACGTTCCGGACAGCGAGCAGGACCAGGACGAATAATCAAATAAAATATCAGGGCGTCAGGTCTTTACCCTGCGCCCTGAACTCATTTTGGATCACAAACCGTGCAGTATCCGCTGAGGGCTTCCTGTCCTTTGCAAGGGCAGCTATCATTATCACCGCAAGTCCTATTATCAGTGCGGCGCATGCTATCAGCCACGCGGCGGTCTTTCTCGTCATAAGCATATCTCCTTTTTTCTTTAGTTTTCCGCGGAGATAAATAATTATTACCTTTATCCTTATACAAAATATTCGTGCATCTCTTCTGCTACAAGGGTATTCGGGAACTGCCTTCGGGCTTCCGTAAGTATCTCACCGGCCATGTCCCGGCCGCCCCATATATGGGTGCAGATGAGCTGCCCCACACCCGCCTCTTTGGCTACCTTTCCCGCCTCCTTTGCGGTAAGGTGCGGGGCGTTCTCGCCCGGCTTTTCCCCGTCCAGGAAGCAGGCATCCGCAAGCAGTATATCCGCCCCCATGCACTGGCGGACCAGTTCTGTGTACATGCCCGTGTCACCGGTATAGAATATGCGCTTGCCCTTGTGCTCTATATCGAAGGCGTAGGTTTCCACCGGGTGAGCCGAGCTGTAAAGCGTCACAGTCACCTCCCCGAAGCGCAGCTTCAGCCCCGCCTTGGCGTGTACCATCTCGAAAACCCCGGAGGAGGCAAGCTGCCTGAACTCTACCTCCGGCGTTTCAGGCGCTACCACCGTCATTGGCAATTCTATCTCCGTCCCCTTAGCGCTGAGCTGCGTAAGCGCATAGCGCAATACCAGCATATCGGACATATGGTCGCTGTGGAGGTGTGAAAGCAATATGCCGTCCAGCTTCAGCCCCGGCAGTATATTCCTCAGGTTGCCAAGGGTGCCGCTGCCAAGATCTACGCAGAGCTTTGTATCTCCCGCCTCTATGAGATACCCCGAGCAGGCGCCTCCCGGCGCGGGAAATGGGCCGTGCCGCCCCAATACGGTGAGTTTCATACTTATTCCACCTCTATGTCAAGTATGGGCGTTTTTCAGCCCTGTTATACCCCTGCGATATCCTTTACCACTGTGCCTGCAATTATCATGCCCGCAACTGATGGCACAAAGGCTATGCTGCCGGTGGTGCGGTGCTTTCCCGGCAGTATCTTCTCGCTGCCGTCCTCAGGGAATATGGCAGGCTCCTTGGAATATACAACCTTCACTCCGCGCACTATGCCCCGCTTTTTCAGCTCCCTCCGCACCACCCGGGCGAGGGGGCAGACTGAGGTCTCGCTTATATCTGCCACCTGAAACGCCGTAGGGTCCAGCTTATTCCCCGCGCCCATGCAGGATATTATCGGCACTCCCGCAGCCTTGGCCCGCTCAATGAGTATGAGCTTTGATGTGACGGAATCAATAGCGTCGACTATATAGTCGTATTTTGTAAAGTCAAAGCTTTCCGCAGTGGATTCGTCATACCGCATAATCCGCTCGTCGATCATTACGTCCGGGTTTATATCCCGCGCCCGCGCTGCCATAAGGTTCACCTTTGGCCGGCCAATTGTGGAAGTAAGCGCGATTATCTGCCGGTTGAGATTGCTTTCTGCTACCACGTCGTCGTCCACCAGCGTTATGCTGCCTATGCCGCTTCTTATTATGCCCTCAGCTGCAAAGCCGCCTACGCCGCCCACGCCGAATACCGCCACGGAGGCGTTTTTCAGCCTTTCCATGGCGTCAGCCCCCAGCATTATCTCTGTTCTGCAAAATCTGTTGCTCATCCTATTCTCCTTCGCCATGGCCCGCATACGCCGCGGCCGCGCAGTATATCTTACCCGCGCCGGCGTTTTTCAGCGCAATTGCGCATTCCTCCATCGTGCTGCCGGTGGTTATGACGTCGTCCACCAGCAATATATTTCTGCCCTTGCATTCCCTCGCCCGGAAGGCGCCCCGGACGTTTTCGCGCCTGTCCCTCCCGGCAGTCATGGACTGCATTTCCGTATATCTTATGCGTTTCAATAGCCTTGGCCGCACCGGTATATCATATCGTCCGCCCAGCTCCTCGGCGAGTATCATGCTCTGGTTATAGCCTCGTTCCTTTTCCCTTTTAGGGTGCAGCGGCACAGGCACTGCAGCGTCTATATTCCAATTTCCCGGCAGATCGATCCCTCCCGCCAGGCCTCGGCCCATGTACCTCCTGTTGCCATACTTGAATCCGTGTATGAGCTGTGCCGCGGCGTCGTTATATGCCATGGCCGCCACAGCCCCGGATATCACGCCGTCAATATGTATCTCCGCCGCCGGGTCTATGCTCTCCCTGCACTTCTCGCATAAGCCGCGCCTGTCCAGCCTTGCGTTTCTGTTGCAGAGCAGGCAGGCTACACCCTCAGGGTACAACGCATTCAGGAACAGGTTCAGCAGCTTCATTGCAGCCCCCTGTCCGCCCGCATGAATGCCGCAAGGGCGCTGTAGCGCTGCTTAACCTGATTGTTGGCCACCATCTGCGCGGGACACTCCTCATGGCCTATTATATATACCGCCTTTCGCGCCCGCGTGACCGCCGTATAAAGAAGGTTCCTGGTCATAAGCATAGGCGGGCCTCCCGCGAGAGGCAATATCACCACCGGAAACTCGCTGCCCTGGCTCTTGTGTATGGATATGCAGTATGCAAGCTCCAATTCCTCAAGCTGGCTGAACTCGTACAGCGCCTCACGCCCGTCGTCAAAGAGCACGTCCACCGTCTGCTCATATAAGTCTATGCTCATTATGGTGCCGAGGTCGCCGTTATATACCCCCTCCCCAAGCTCGTCCGGTCTGCCCCGCCGCGCCCTCTTCCAGCTCATGCGGTAGTCGTTCTTCACCTGCATAACCTTGTCGCCCTCACGGAATACCGTCTCGCCGTATTTTCGCTCGTGCTTCTTATGGGCTGACGGATTTAGAGCCTCCTGTAGGCGGAGATTTATATTGCGCACTCCAAGCGCGCCTTTTTTCATGGGCGACAGCACCTGTATATCCTTCAAAGGATCCGCCGCGCCCAGCCTGCTTACCTTGCCGGAGCACAGCGCCGTAAGCCGCCGCAGTATGTCCTCCGCCGAGTCTATCTGCTCGAAGCCGAATTCCTCCTCGCCGTGAAGTATGGGAGGCTGGCCGTTGTTTATCCTGTGGGCGTTGGTGACTATGGCGCTGCGGCCGCCCTGCCGGTAGATTTCCGTCAGACGAACCACGGGCACCGTCTCCGAAGCTATGATGTCCCTCAGCACGTTGCCGGCGCCTACCGATGGCAGCTGATCCGCGTCGCCTACCATAATGAGCCGCGTACCAGCCCGCGTGGCCCTGAGCAGGGACCATAAAAGCTGCACGTCCACCATGCTCATCTCATCGACGATTATTACGTCTGTATCTATGGGATTATCCTGATTTCGCGTAAAGCCGCTCTCGCCATAGCCGTACTCAAGCAGCCGGTGTATGGTCCGCGCCTCGCAGCCGGCGGCCTCGGTCATGCGCTTTGCCGCCCTTCCTGTTGGGGCGCAGAGCTCAAAGCTCTCTCCCAGCTTTTCCAGCATGGTTATTACGAACTGCAATATGGTGGTCTTGCCTGTGCCGGGGCCGCCGGTTATTACCAGCGCGCCGCTGGTAAGCGCAAGGCGTACCGCCCTCTTCTGCTCATCGGCAAGGGACAGCTTATACTTCGTCTCCAGCTTTTCCGTCTGGCTCTCTATATTGAAATATGGCAATGTCTTTTCCCTCGGCGCAGCCAGCAGGTTAAGCCTCGCCGCACATTCCGACTCCATTCTGTATAAATACGGCAGGAAGCAGGCGTCGGTATTGTTTACCGCCTTATATACTACGCTTTCGCCTATTATCAGCTCATCCAGCTCCCTCTCGACAGGGCCCGGATCCGAACCTAATATATCCGCCGCCACCTGAATAAGCTTTTCTCTCGGCAGATAGGTATGTCCCTCGCGGCAGGCCCATTGCAGGGTATAGCGCAGCCCAGCCCTCAGCCTGAAGGGTGAATCCGGCTCGAAGCCGCCGCTCTGGGCTATCTTGTCCGCCGTCCTGAAGCCTATTCCCTCTACGTCGTCTATGAGCCGGTACGGGTTCTCCTTCAGCCGCTCAAGACAATGTGGGCCGTATATCTTATACAGCTTCATAGCCTGGTTTACGGTTATGCCGTACTCCTGAAGGCCTATCATGACGTCCCGCATATCCTTCTGGGCCATGTAGGACGCAGCGATAGCCGCTGCCCTGACTCTGCCTATTCCGTATACCTCGGTGAGCCTTTCCGGCTGATTCTCCATCACCGAAATAGTATCCATGCCGAAAGTAGCTACGATATTCTTCGCAGTCTCCGGACCAATTCCCTTTATAAGGCCGCAGCTGAGGTACGCCGTCAGTGCGCCTATGGTGGCCGGTGCAAGGGTTACGCAGCCGGTGGCCTTAAACTGCATGCCGTAAGAGCGGTGCTCGTTCCAGTCCCCCGTCACCTCTATTCGCTCTCCAACGGCAGCAGCAAGCATAGGACCTACTGCCGTTATCTCGTCGCCCTGGTCGTCAACCAGCTCCAGCACGGTAAAGCCCGTGTCGTCACTTCTGAATATTATGTTTTTGACGGTACCCTTTATCTGCATATTGCAATTATACCATAGTTGCCATGTGGTTTGGTGGAAATCGCCAGTAATAAAATGTGTGCCATAATTTGTTCACGATTTACCACAGGTTTGGCATAATGCTGATGCTGTGCCTTCAAATTCAAATATTACAATTCATCTTAGAAAATACGAAAGGAGTTCTTTTAAATATATGGAAAACAACTGGTACAGCAATAACGGAAATGAGAACGGTCAGGGAAATTATTCCTCTGACGGCTACTACACCCCCAATGAAAAGAAAAAGAAGGGCGTAACTCCCGCGCAGTTTATAGTATGCCTGCTGGCGGTAGCGCTCATATTTGGCACCGCAGGCGCATATCTCGGCGGACGAATCAATAAGGAGCAAGCTCCCACGCCTGATTCCTCCAACATGATAGTTGAAGAACCCAATAAGGACGACGTCAATAAGACCGACCCCGAAGCTTCTGATGACAGCGTGAGCAAGCCTGAAAACAGCGAACACCCCTCCGATAAGCTCAACATAGCAAATGACGGCCAGGACAGCACAAACGCAACCGGCGTAGTCCAGAACTGCATGGCAAGCGTAGTCGGCATCTACGTTGGCAACACCACAATATCCTATGCTACAGGCGAAACCCAGGAGCAGGATACCGGATCCGGTTCCGGCGTCATAATCACTGATGACGGCTATATCGTGACCAACAACCACGTCGTGCAGGGCGCAGACACCATTCATGTTTATCTGCAGGACGGCACTAAATATGATGCGAAGCTGATCGGAACGGATACCTTCTCCGATCTGGCAATCGTAAAGATCGATGTGGCCAATCTGCCCGCCGCAACTATCGGAAGTTCCGGCAACGTCACCGTGGGGGACACGGTATACGCCATAGGCAATCCTCTGGGCGTGCTCACAAGTTCAGTCTCAAAGGGCATCATCAGCGGCCTTGACAGGACCATTACCATAGACGGCATCAGCATGACGCTTATGCAGACTGACGCCTCCATCAACCCCGGCAATTCCGGCGGCGGCCTGTTCAACGACTCCGGCGAGCTCATCGGCATCGTCAACGCCAAGAGCGCCAGCGTTGAGGTGGAGGGCCTCGGCTTCGCCATCCCAGTAGACTCCGCGCGGCCCGTGATTACCGACCTTGTAGATCTCGGCTACGTTACCGGCCGTCCCTATATCGGCATCACTATGCAGGACGTGTCACTGCGCTACGGCAACAGCAACAACCGCAATAACCCCTTCTCCTTCTACATGGACAATTACGTGACCCGCGTACAGGTAATGAGCGTCGAGTCCGGCAGCGCAGCCGAAAAGGGCGGCCTGCTGGTAAACGATATACTGATGTCCCTCAACGGCAAAGAAATTACCGGTTCCTCCCAATTCGCCGCAATGCTTTATGAATATAAAGTCGGCGATACGGTAACAATAACAGTGCTGAGGGGCAACGAGACAAAGGATCTCACTGTCGTACTCGGCGAAAGGTCATAAGGCGGGTTCCCCCACACACCGTCTGTGACATACCCCCAACCATCTGGCAAAAGGGGCGGCATAAATGCCGCCCCTTTTTGCTAAGGCAAATTATATGCTTTTTTCTCCGGATTGCATTGCCGCGATGGTTCTTCGCTTTACTATGCCGTAGCATATATACTGGGCTATCAGCGTTACTATCCATGATATTGGGTAGCTGACCACCAGCATCTCAAAGGTCCTGTATGCGGCAAATACCGTATATATCCAAACTATCCTCAGCACACATATGCCGAATATGCTTATGGCCATAGGCACAGTGGAATTGCCCATGCCCCTCATGGCGCCCACCGCCACATCTGATATGCCCATTATAAAATATGTGCCGCTGATTATCCTCAGCCGGGATACGCCCCAAGCTATGGACTCCGCGTCCCCCTTGGCGTATATGCTTATGAGCTGCTCGCTGAAGGCGCAGCCTATGACAGCCATAGACCCGGCTATGATCATTTGCAGCAGTATGCTCTTTCTGACTATATCGCCTATGCGCTGGAATTTGCGGGCTCCTATGTTCTGCCCCGTAAAGGCCATTGCGGACTGCACCACAGCGTTCATGGAGGTATAGATAAAGCCCTCGACATTATTGGAGGCCGCGCTGCCCGCCATTACGGCGGAGCCGAAGGAGTTCACCGAGGACTGTATCACCACGTTGGAGATGGAAAATACTAAGCTTTGCAGCCCCGCCGGCAGGCCGACTTTAAGTATCGCCAGCATTTTATCCCTGTGTATACGCATGTGCCTGACGTCGAGATGCAGGCAGCTTTCTGTTTTGACGAGGCTCAGCACAACGAATATGGCGGATATGTACTGTGAGACAGATGTGGCTATGGCGACGCCCGCCACACCCAACTTGAAATTCACCACCGTGATAACATTAAGTATCACGTTTATTATGCCCGCTATGGTCAAAAACTGCATGGGCCGCCTGGTATCCCCCACGGCGCGCAGCGCAGAAGCGCCAAAGTTATATACCATAAACGCCGGCATTCCGGTAAAATATATTCGCATATACAGCACCGACTGATCTATTACGTCATCCGGCGAGCCCATGGCTTTCAACATGGGCTTACAGGCCGCCATGCCTATCAGGCACACGGCCGCGCCCAGCAGCAGGCTCATGAGCATGGCGGTGGATACCGTCCGCTCCACCTCATCAGGCTCATGCGCTCCGTAATGCTGCGCCACCGCCACGCTTACGCCTATGGAGATCATCATGAATACATTTACCAGCAGATTGGTGAGCGAGGTGGTAGAGCCAACCGCCGCAAGAGCTGTACGCCCGGCAAATCGGCCCACCACTATAAGATCCGCTGCGTTGAACAGAAGCTGCAATATGCCCGTAAGCATTATGGGTATCGCATAGGCTACCAGCTTTTTGAAAAGAGGGCCTTCTGTCATATCCATTTCTGTATTTCTATCAAACATAAGCTTTATCCCTTATTCCGTCTTTTCCAGCTTTCCCTCAAGCGCAGGTGTGCAGCTTACTTTTCCGTCCTTACCTATGAATACCGCCTGAACGCCCATCTCCTCTGCAAAGCTCATTCCCATGTCCCTGCCCAGCACGAAGCAGGCGGTGGACATGGCATCTGCCATCGCAGAGCTATCGGCTATTATGGTGACAGATGCAAGGCCATTCTGCACCGGCCAGCCTGTGGCGCGGTCGAGTATATGATGATACCTTACGCCATCTTTGTCAAAGCCCCGCTGATATATGCCGCTGGTGACGACGCTCTCGTCCGCGACAAGCACGCTGTATCCGGCCCTGCCGTTTTCCTTCTCCGGGTCCTGTATCCCTATCGACCATTTGCTTCCGTCAGGCTTGCAGCCTAAAGCTACAACATTGCCGCCGAGGTTTAATATGGCGCTCTCAACGCCCTTCTCCTTTAAGTACTCCGCCGCCTTATCCGCTATGTAGCCCTTCGCCACCGCGCCGAGGTCTATTGCCATGCCGGCAGGGAGCGTGACCATATCTCCTTCGAGCTTTAGCTTGGTATAGTCCACAAGCTCCGCCGCGCTTGACAGCTCGCCGCTGTCCGGTATCTCCGGCTCCTCCGCTTTAAAGTCCCACAGATCGCTCGCGGGGGCTATGGTTATATCCAGCGCGCCGCCGCTTTTTTCGCATACCTCAAGGGCTATGGTCAGCAGCTCCGCCGTGTCGCCGCATACCCGGACTGGGCTGCCCTCCCCGTGATTTATGCGCCATACGTCGCTGCCCTTGACAGTCCTGCTGAATATCTTCTCGTATTCGCCGCACAGCGCCACCGCGCCCTCAAGTATCTCCTTGTCCGCGTATCCGCTTATCGTTATAACCGCATCCAGGTAAAAGCCCAGCGCAGAGTTATATGCCGGGGCGGCATCGCAGCCGCAAATACCTAAAACACAGGCGATCGCCAGGAAGCCACACATTTTTTTCGCAAATTTCTTCATTCCTTGATTATAACATCATTCATCCTTATTTGATATGGCGATTTTTGCACTGACAGTCTCAGTCTTTTGTTTACATAACGCTACCATCAGTTGACAAGAGCACACAAGCCCTAAAGGCTTGTTTTGGTACGCTCCTGCGTTCTCGTCGCTTGTATTACATCCAGTAGTACTGCGCTCCTCGGCCTTGGATCGCCCTCAAAACAAGCTCTTTAGGGTCTTCGAGTTTTAGAAGTCAAAGAGTATGGCAGAACAAGGAGGACGAGTGCAGAAATACTGGATGTATTTCAAATGAGGACGACATAGTTATGCCGTACTGTTTGGCTCCTAAAACCTTGTGTGTCCTTGTCAACTGATGGTAAACTGCGTGAAATAAATATCTATCATTTCTGCTGGAATCTCGGTATTAGCTGTGCTATAATAAAAACGCTGATTTTTGCAAGATATACATAATTCTGTTTTTCATTTGAGGAGGTTTTCTGATCATGGATAAAAAGTGGCCCGCCTGGATAGTTCTCGGACTTATCGCCCTCATCGCCGGCTGTGCGCTTGGCCTTACCAATGAAGTCACCGCGCCCGTAATCAAGGAGCAGGCTCTCGCCGCCGCCGATGAAGCGCGCCGCGCCGTCCTCCCCGATGCTACGGATTTTGAAGAGCTGGCGGTAAATAACGACAGCATCGACTATTGCTATAAGGGACTTGCAAACGGTGAAACTAAAGGCTATACCGCCCAGGTCACCGTAAAGGGTTACGGCGGAGAGATAGAAATAGTCGTCGGCGTTGACAACGACGGCGTCATCACCGGCATCAACGTTGGCGGCGCAAACTTCTCCGAGACAGCAGGCCTTGGCGCAAAGACCAAGGAGCCCGCATTTACCGAGCAGTTCAAGGGCCTATCCGCTCCTCTTACCCTCAAGGGCAACGTGGACTCCGTCAGCGGCGCTTCCGTAAGCTCCGGCGCTGTAGTAAACGGCGTAAATGCCGTACTCGATTACGTAGCGGGTCTGGAGAAATGATTCCCTCCAATATATCGGACTGACAGAAAAAGCGGCGAAAAACGCCGCTTTTTTTGACAGTATATCCTATGGTCGCCAATGCGGCGGTCATCTGCTATAATATATATATCACCTTTCAAGGAGTGCAATTATATAATGAAGACGCTTTTTAAAAACTGCGATATAGTAACCACTACCGATTCCGGCTTTGAGGTCATACGAAACGGCTTTTGCGGCGTTGACGGCGCTTATATCCGCTATCTCGGCACGGATATGCCTGCGGAAAAATACGATACCGTCAAGGACATGACCGGCAGGGTACTATACCCCGGACTGATAAACGCCCACAACCATGCCGCCATGACGCTGCTTCGCGGCATTGGCAGCGACCTGCCGCTAAAGGAATGGCTGTACGATAATATGTTTCCCACCGAAGATAAGCTCAGGGCAGAGGACGTAAAGGCGGGCACAGAGCTTGCCATACTTGAAATGCTATCCACGGGTACCGTAAGTTTTTCGGATATGTATTACTTCTGCGACACCACGGCGGACTGCGTCATAGAGTCCGGCATGAAGTCCAACCTCTGCCGCGCCCTATCCGCATTTGATCCCAATGAGGCCTATGAGGACAGCTACAGGGTAAAGGAAGCCCTTTCTCTTTACAATAGCTACAACAACGCGGCAAACGGCAGGATAAAGATAGACCTGTCCATACACGCGGAGTACACCTGCCTTGAGAGCATCGCCCGCCGCCACAGCGAAAAATGTAAAGAGCTGGGCGCCATAATGCATATACACCTGTCCGAGACAAAGGCCGAGCACGACGCCTGCATTGAAAAATACGGCAGGACCCCGGCCCGCTGGTTCTATGATCTGGGTGCGTTTGACAGCCCGGCCCTTGCCGCCCACTGCGTATGGGTAACGGACGAGGATATAGCGCTGATGAAGGAATGCGGCGTGTCTCCCGTACACTGCCCTACCAGCAACCTTAAGCTCGGAAGCGGCTTTGCCCGGGTGCAGCATATGCTGAAGGAGGGGCTCAACGTCGGCCTCGGCACCGACGGCGCAGCCAGCAACAACAACCTGAATATGCTGGAGGAGCTGCACCTTTGCTCCGTAGTACACAACGGCTACAATCAGGATCCAACCATAATGAAGCCCAATGATACGGTCAAAATGGCCACCCTCAACGGTGCTAAAATTCAGGGCAGAACCGACTGCGGCGGAATCAAGGTAGGCAACAGGGCGGACATCATTGCGCTGGATTTCAACAAGCCCCATCTTCTCCCTGCCTTCGATCCTCTTGCGATGCTTTGTTACAGCGCGCAGGGCAGCGACGTATGCATGACCATGGTGGACGGCAGGATACTTTATGAAAACGGCGAATTCCTTACAATGGACAAGGAGCGCATATACCACGACGTAAAAAAGGCGCTGAAGCACCTGTACTCTTAAGCCCATAAGGAGGTATTTATGAAACGCATTATGTTTTTACTGCCCGCATTGCTGCTTTCTCTGCTGCTCACAGGCTGCGGAACGGCTGTTTCCGAAACACCGGACAGTTACCTTCCCTCCATCATGATCGACGGCGTCCTCTACCATCTTTCCGACAAAGGCGAAATGTCGGGCGACGTCGATCCCTCTGCCATACAAGGTGAAATAACCTCTACCGTACCGCTGACCCAGCTCCCCAAGGAGCACGGTCAGGCGAATTTCGGCAGCGCAGGCGACCCGTATGCATTTACCTCGGACGGGCTCGTGGTGCTGTTCAATAACGAATGGACGCTGTTTGTGGCGGACGATCTCACCCTCGACGACGTAGTACGGCTCTCCAAAAAGGGCGACAAGCTGGGCTGGAAGGATTTCGCACAGTATAAAAGCAAGGACGTTGGCTCCGGGCTGTATATACTGTTATATGACATTGACGACGGCTATTCGCTGGCCATAGGTGGCGTTCCTGATGAAAAGCCCATGTATATGCGGCTCAGCTACGGTACTGCATTCTCCGATGACTGTATAGACATACGCACCGGCGATGTTGAGGCCTTCATAAAGGCCCGCAAATAACAAAGCATACAAAAAGGCCGGGAAACCGGCCTTTTATTGCGCCTTTTCCAGAGCCCTTTCTCTTAATTTTTCCATTATGCGGTTCTCAAGCCTCGATACCTGCACCTGGGATATGCCCAGATACGCCGCAATCTCGCTCTGCGTCTTGTCGCGGAAGTACCGCATCACTACTATCTTCTTTTCCCGGCTGTCCAGTATCTCCATGAGCTGCTGCAAAAGCACCCTGTCCAGGGCCGTGTCCGTGCCGTCCTCCTCGGCGGTTATCCTGTCCATTACCAGCGCCTCACCTTCATCGCCGTATACCGGCTCATATATGGATACGTGCGGCCTGGAAGCGTCCAGCGCCAGGGCGATATCCTCCGGCGTCTCGCCTATGTACTCCGCTATTTCCTGCACGCCGGGATCCCGTCCCAATGCCGTACCAAGCTCCCGCTGGGCGGCGCACACCTTTGCCGCAAGCTCCTTTAAGGTGCGGCTCACCTTTATCATGCCGTCGTCACGGAGGAACCGCTTTATTTCACCTGCTATCATTGGCACAGCGTATGTGGAGAAGCGCACCCCATATGAGCTGTCAAAGTTTTTTATAGCCTTGATCAGGCCCATGCTGCCTATCTGATACAGATCGTCGTACTCTGTGCCTCGGTTGAGGTATTTCTTCACTATGGATCGCACCAGAGCCATGTTGCGTTCCACCAGCTCGTTCATGGCCTCCCTGTCGCCGGATTGAGCCAGCTTTATGTATTTCAGCGTTTCTTCGTATGGGAACTGCGGGTTGGGCATGATCTTCTCATCATTCATCTTCCCTCACCGCCGAAATGCTCTTTTTCATTGTGACCCTCGTGCCATTGCCCGGCTCGGACTCCACCCTTACGTCATCCATAAAGGCTTCCATCACCGAAAAGCCCATACCGGAACGCTCGAGGTTTGGCTCGGTAGTGTAAAATGGCTGCATTGCAAGCGCTACGTTTTCTATTCCCTTGCCTTTATCCTCAATTTCAAATGTGAGCAGCCTGTCCTCCGCGGTACAGCGCATGTATACCTTTTGGGTTGGGTCATTGCCGTAGCCGTGTATTATGGCGTTAGTTACCGCCTCGCTTATGGCGGTGCGTATGTCCGTCAGCTCCCCTATGGTGGGATTGAGCTGGGTCGAAAATGCCGCTGCCACCGACCTGGCCAGTGATTCGTTTTGAGATATGCTGTCAAAGCTGAGCTCCATGCTGTTTTTCGTCATCGTAACTTACCCCCCTGATCTATTTTCTTTCCAGCAACGCCAGTACGCCGGCCATTCTGAGTATCTTTTCCGCATATATGCTCATGCCGCCCATTCTGAGCTTCCCCCCGCTTTCGCTCATGCGCCGGTATCTGCCCAGTACCACGCCTATGCCCGAGCTGTCCATGAAGGTTATACCGCTCATATCCAGCGTCAGCAGCTTTACGCTGCCGTCCAGCTCACGATCTACCTCCTCGCGAATAATGGCCGCGTTGTGGTGATCCAGTTCTCCTGACAGCACAACGCGAAGCTCCCTTCCTCTTCTGTTCTTTTCAAGCTGCATAATTACCTCCGATTTACCGCTTTTGCCCTGATTATGCCTGTCCATTCAGGGCTTAACTGTGGTTATTCTTTACGCAAATTTCGCCTCCTTCAAATTATTCCCACGAACTTTGGCGAATATGCACTTCCTTTGTAAAAACCGCCAAAAACAAAAAGAGCGAAGGATTTTTCCTTCGCTCTGAAGCGTTTTTGTATTATTCCATAAGCTTTACGCCGGAGCTGGTGCCGAGCCTTGTCGCCCCCGCCTTTATCATTTTATCAGCGTCCTCGTGGGTGCGCACGCCGCCAGAGGCCTTTACGCCTACATCCGGGCCTACAGTCTCGCGCATGAGCGCAACGTCGTGTACGTTTGCGCCCCCGGTGGAAAAGCCGGTGCTGGTCTTGACATAATCGGCTCCCGCCCTTACGGCGCAGCGGCAGGCCTCGCGCTTTTCTTCATCGGTGAGCAGGCAGGTCTCGATTATGACCTTCAGCAGCGCCTTGGGATGGCATGCGTCAACTACGGCCTTTATATCGTCCTCTACGAGTTTCCAGTTGCCTTCCTTAGCGGCGCCTATGTTGATCACCATGTCTATCTCGCTTGCGCCCTTTTCTATCGCCAGCCTGGCTTCATATGCCTTTGCCTCGGTGAGCATTGCGCCGAGAGGGAAGCCTACTACGCAGCAGGTGGAAACGCCGCTGTCCTTAAGTTCCCTTGCTACCAGCTCAGCATGGCAGGAATTTACGCATACGCTGGCGAAGTCGTACTTCTTCGCCTCGTCACATATTTTCTTTATCTGTTCGGTAGTGGCGTCGGGCTTGAGAAGGGTATGGTCGATGTACTTATTGAGTTTCATCATTATTTCATATTCCTTTCGGCATAATTCTTAAATGCGTTATTATTATACCATATAATTTGAATTTAATCTTCCCAAACATCGCGTATCCGGATAATATGCATCATTTTCCCAAAATGCAGCATCCTATAAACGCATTACGTTTTTAGGGGGCGCTTATGGCGGAGTTTAGAATACCCATAAGGATACTTTACGGCGACGGCACATTGGAGCATATATCCGGCCTCCGGGGCGACCGAATGCTGCTGGTACATGACTGCGAGGCCGCGTGCAGGATAGCACAGAAGCAGGCAAGGCGCACCGGCATGCACATACGGGTATTCAGCGTGCCCGAAGGCCCGGTCGACGGCCCGACGGTACTGGAAGGGGCAAAGGCGCTTATGGAGTTCAAGCCGGGCTGGATAATCGCCATAGGAGGCCATGCCGCCATGGACTGCGCAAAGCTCATGCGGATATTCTACGAGCGTCCCGACCTTACTCCGGACGATCTTGTCAGGTCCGATATACCAAGAATGAAGCTGGGGCGCACACGTCTTATAGCCGTTCCTGTCCTCGGTTCAAACGGCGGCGAGGCCACCGGCTACGCCGCACTGTGGAATCCCCGGGAATGCATTGAGCAGGTTATATACTGCCCCGGTCTCATGCCCCACGCCGCCATAATCGACCCGCTGCTGCTCAACGCCTTACCTCACACCCATACCGGCGAAGCGGTATTGTCCGCACTGGCGCTTTCCGTGGAGGCGGCCGTCTCTCCCGAAGGCAGCTTTTTCAGCCGCCCCTTCGCAATGCAGGCCATGCATACCATAATAAGCAGTACCATCGCGTTTTCCTGCCTGCCATTTCCATCAGAGCCGCTGCTCAACGCCCAGATACTCAGCGGCATAGCCCACTACAACGCCTCCCCCGGCCTTTGCTCCGCGATGGTTCACGGATCTACGGGGCTGTTTGGCTGTGTATCCTTCGGGACGCTTTGCGCCGTGTACCTTCCCGCCATAATACGGCGTTCAACCGGCCAATACTCCGAGGGCTACGCCGCCATAGCGTCGGAGCTGGGTCTGAAGGATACTCCCGAGGCTCTTGCTGCGCTCATTGAGGAATATGCGGACATGCTGGGGCTGCCGTTGAAGCTCTGCGAGCTGGAACGGGATAAAAACGCTTTTTTAAAAAAGCTCCCCCGCCTTACGGCGAGGGTAGCACAGTGCGGCGAAGTTGCCCAAATTATCCCGGATGACACTCAAAAAAAGGTAGAGGAGCTGTTCCGTCACGCCTATTCCAAATAGCTACATATTCTCTCTTGCGTATTGGAATATGTATTGCTGCAATATGCCGCTGTTTGGGCCGAGGGCGGCTATCTGGTCCTCCATGGCCTTTTTTCCCGGTTCTGCGCCTTGGAAGTACATGAGCCGCATGGCGCGCTTCATCCATACGTCCAACGGAAATGCGTCCGCATGGCCCAGCGAGAACAGCAGTACGCAGTCCGCAACCTTTGGCCCCACTCCCGGGAATCTCAGCAGTTCTTTTCTGGCCGTCGCCGTCGGTACGTTCCTCAGCGTTTCCAGTTCGTACCCGTCGGCTATCATTTTGGCGCTGTCTTTGATATATGGCGCCCGGTAGCCGGAGCCTATGGCGGTGAGCTGTTCGACAGTCAGCTCCGCTATGGCCTCAGGCGCCGGGAAAGAATAGTATTCAGTAGTTCCTTCGTGCTTTTCTCCCGCCAGGATACAAAGCCTGTCCACTATACCGGTTATGCGCTTTATGTTGTTGTTTGCCGATATGATAAAGCTTATCAGCGTTTCAAATGGGTCCTGATTGAATATGTGTATGCCGCTGGCGTAGTCCAGGCATTTGCCAAGGGTAGCGTCACATCTCACCTCGTCCTCTATGGCCTGATAGTTTCTGTATAAGTCAAAGTAATTGAGCCAGAAGCCGACATCTTTATCCTTGCCGGGGGTTATAATCAGAGTTTCTCCCGTCTGCCTTACCGTAGCTCCCCTGCCGCCTGCCACGCCGAACCAGCCGTTTCCCGTATTCTTCCAGCGAAACGCCTGCCCGCAGTCGCAGGAACGGGCAAGGTCAAAGCAACTGACCCCGGACACTATGATAGAACCGTCCCTGACATATATATCCATACGAATCCTCTCAATGTCGAATCTTAAGCATATTTTCCTAAAATGCCCCCTGCTTGTCAAGTATGCATCCGCTGTCCTTCAGAGCAGCGGCACTGTCTTCTGTTTGCACAGAGAGAGACAGACGGGCCTTAGCCCGTCTG
>ULQM01030273.1_pt1 | contig 19345 bp, 10 predicted proteins | sample 1954451 | NCBI WGS metagenome assembly ULQM01 (sample SAMEA4835655, study PRJEB28245) | human gut metagenome | biome: gut microbiome; material: fecal sample | place: Denmark | collected 2008 | reverse complement strand
CTCAAAGCTTGCTCAATTAGAGTAAAACAGGGCGTGTGGGGAAAAACTTGCGAAACTTCAGTCTCTTAACTTCCCAAACGACAGTAGGGAGTAATAACTTCTGAACTTGCTAAAGTTCAATTATATATACCAAAAAGAGGTTGGTGCAGGATGCACCAACCTCGTGATAATGATTTCAATAAAGAAAATTGAAATCTTATAAAAGATGCTGCAAATATAAACTTTATTATTGAGAACTCCAAGCTTTTTTGAAGGAAAATGAGTTTTTTAACATTGTGTACGCAACCATTACCAAATAAATTCATTATCTTTGTGGCGAAAATAACAACTACAGTATTAATCATTATCTATTTTAAAGCAAATTATGAGATACTTAAAGACACTATTGCTCGCTCTTCTATTGCCAGCTTGCGCCTTTGCAGCAGGATGGGACGACAATGAGTACAAGCGTATCGAGCAGAGCATCCAATTGCCAAAAATTGCCGAACGCCAGTTCCTTATCACATCTTTTGGTGCCAAGACTACAGCTACGGCTGCACAAAACCAAAAGGCCATCAACAAAGTCATCTCTCTTGTCTCCAAGAAGGGAGGCGGAAAGGTGATCATCCCTAAGGGTACCTGGAACACAGGAGCCATTGAGTTGAAGAACCATGTCAACCTCGTTCTTGAGGAAGGCGCCACCCTTCACTTTGCCTTCGAGCCTAAGCTCTATCCCCTGGTACGTACCTCTTGGGAAGGTCTGGCTTGCTGGAACTACTCTCCCTGCATCTATGCCTACAAGGCTACCGACATTGCCATTACCGGTAAGGGAACCATCGATGGAGGTGGCAACAACGACACCTTCTGGCAGTGGAATGGCAGCCCTCGTTTCGGTTACAAGGAGGGTGTGACCAAAGAGAGCCAGAAGTTGGGCTCACGCAGCAAACTGCTGAAGATGGCAGAGGACGGTGTGCCTTTCGACGAGCGTAAGTTCGGTATGGGCTATGGCTTGCGTCCTCAGTTGGTCAACATGGTACACTGCGAGCGCATCCTTATCAAGGACGTCAAGATGATCAACTCGCCTTTCTGGGTCATCCATCCACTGCTCTCCAAGAACATCACGGTAGACGGTGTGTATGTATGGAACGAAGGACCTAACGGTGACGGTTGCGACCCTGAGGCTTGCGAGAACGTACTCATCCAGAACTGCGTGTTCCATACCGGCGACGACTGCATCGCTATCAAGAGCGGTCGCAACAACGACGGTCGTCTCTGGAACCTGCCTTCCAAGAACATCATCATCCGCAACTGCAAGATGGAAGACGGCCATGGCGGTGTGGTGATAGGAAGTGAAATCTCGGGTGGCTGCGAGAACGTATATGCCGAAAACTGCGTGATGGACTCTCCACACTTGGAGCGTATCCTGCGTATCAAGACCAACAACTGCCGTGGCGGTCAGGTGCAAAACATCAATATGCGCAACGTCGTCGTGGGTCAGTGCAAGGAGGCTGTAGTGAAGATCAACCTCGACTACGAGAGAAAAGAGATATGCTATCGTGGTTTCGAACCTATCGTGAACAATGTGAATGTAGAGAACGTCACCTGCCAGAAGAGCGACTACGGCGTGCTGATTATCGGCCGCGACTCTTTGGAGAATGTCTACGACATCAATATCAAGAACTGTAAGTTCGACGGTGTGGTGAAAGAGCCTGTCAAGATCACCGGCAAGACCCGCAACGTGAAGTTCGACAACCTCGTCATCAACGGCTCCCTCGTTCTCAACAAGGAAGACCAGCCCTACAAGAACTATAGCGAATGGCTCACCTACAGCGAGATGAAGCGTGTGCCCCACTCTTACCTGCTCGACTTCAGCAGCAAGCCCAAGTGGAGCTATGTGATGGGTATCGAGATGGAGGGAATGCTCGACACCTACGAGCACTACAAGGAAGGCAACAATGCCATCCTCGACTACCTGAAGGAATATCCTGCCAAGATGATCGACGAGAAAGGCAACATCACTGGCTACAAATACGAAGACTTCAACCTCGACAATGTGCGTACTGCCAAGTTCATCCTACGCATGCACAACCTCTTCCCTACCAAGGGAACAGAGAAAGCACTAAAGACACTCTTCAAGCAGTTGCAGAACCAGCCTCGCACCAAGGAGGGAGTTTACTGGCACAAGGCTATCTACGCCAACCAAGTATGGCTCGACGGTATCTTCATGGGACTGCCTTTCTACTGCAACTATGCCGTACAGACCATGAAGCCCAAGAAGGCAGAGAAGTATCTCAACGATGCGGTAGACCAGATGGTGAAGACCGACTATCGCACCTACGATGAGAAGACTCAGCTCTGGAAGCACGCATGGGATGAGACCCATCAGCAGTTCTGGGCAAACAAGGAAGACGGCAAGAGCCAGCACTGCTGGGCAAGAGCCTTGGGATGGTATGTGATGGCTATGACCGAGTGCCTCGACGCCATGCCCGAAAACTACGCACGCCGCCAGGAGGTGATCGACCTGCTGAACAAGGCGATGAAGAGTGTGGTGAAGTACCAGGACAAGAAGACTGGCGTATGGTACGACGTGCTCGACGTGAAGAGCGACAAGAACTATCTGGAGAGCACAGCCTCCTCCATGTTTGCCTATGTGCTGCTCAAGGGCTACCGCAAGGGCTACCTCTCTGAGGAATATCTCAAGGCTGGCGTGAAGGCATACAATGGTATCTTGAAACAGTTTATCAAGGTAAACGCCGACAAGACCATCAGTCTGACACGCTGCTGTGCTGTAAGCGGCTTGGGCCCTGGCCCTGGCCCATACGTCAAGAAGCCCAACTACAAGCGCGACGGCAGCTTCGAATACTATATGAGCGAGCCAATCCGCGACAACGATGCCAAGGGCGTGGGTCCTTTCATCTGGGCAAGTCTCGAAATGGAACAGCAAGGACTTATCAAGTAACTCTATAAAAACAATCAGGCTAACAAATGAAGAAATCATTATCTATCATTGCAGCCTCACTCATCAGCATATCTACCATGGCACAGGCTCCGGCTTTCCCAGGAGCCGAAGGTCATGGTAGATTTGTTACTGGAGGAAGAGGCGGTAAAATCTATCACGTAACGAATCTCAACGACAGCGGAACTGGCTCTTTCCGAGAGGCTGTCAAGTCGGGCAACAGAATCATCGTCTTCGATGTGGCTGGCGTCGTCGCCCTGAAGTCGGACTTGAAGATAGCAGACAACATCACCATCCTCGGACAGACAGCCCCTTCGCCAGGCATCACCCTGCGCTATTATACGGTTCAACCGGGTAGCAACAATATCATCCGTTTCATTCGCATCCGCCGTGGACAGGAGAAGAACATCAACGACGGTGCTGATGCCTCATGGCAGCGCAACAAGACGGGTATCATCTTCGACCACTGCTCCTTCAGCTGGAGTATCGACGAGGTGGCTTCATTCTATGACAACAACAACTTCACCATGCAGTGGTGTACCGTGGCAGAGAGCCTCACAAATCCCGGTCACTCCAAGGGCGCTCATGGCTATGGCGGCATCTGGGGTGGTAAGTTGGCAAGTTTTCATCACAACTTCGTAGCTCATCTCATGAACCGTGGTCCCCGTTTCAATGGTGCCCGATATGGTTGGACGGGCTATACTAACAACAAAGAATACAGCACCTATAAGTGGCAGAATACCGTACAGGCTGAGAACGTAGACTTCCGCAACTGCGTGATGTATAACGCTCAAGGCACCTGCTATGGCGGTCCTGGTGGCGGACAGATCAATATTGTCAACAACTACTACAAGGCTGGCCCCAGCCATAGTTTGAGAGGTACAACTCTGAATGGACTCAAGGTGGATGTGAGCACAGGTAAAGAGCGAGGAAGCCAAGACCGTATCACCCTTGTCACGCTTTCCACTAAAGACAACTCCGACAAGAATCATCCTGAGTTCTACGACATGACCAGCCGTTACTATATCAATGGTAATACGACAGAAACCACGAAAGGTCAGAAGACGGAGAACAAAGACTGGAAGGGCATAAGCTACGACAAGGGTATTCCAAGCCTGAACGGAGAATATTATAGTCCCGATGCCAAGAACTTCTATGGCGATGCTGTGGCTCATACCACAATCAGCGGCAAGTCGTGTGTAAAAATCAAGATGGATGAACCAGCTCCTACAGGACAAGTAACCACCCACTCTGCAGCCGAAGCATACGAAAAAGTTTTAGCCTATGTAGGAGCATCCCTCTATCGCGACGAAATAGATGCCCGATACATGGAAGAGGCCAAGACAGGGACTGCTACCTACAAGGGAAGCATCACCAACTCGCCTGGTATTATAGATAAGGTGTCAGACGTGAAGGGCTATACGGAAGCCAACTTCGGCACTGGCTCTCGTCCTGCTGGATTCGACACCGACAAGGATGGTATTCCTGATGAATGGGAAAAGGCCAACGGTCTGAATCCTAACGATGCAAATGATGCCCTCACCTACTCGCTCGACGCTAAGGGTTACTATACCAATATAGAGGTATATGCCAACTCGTTGGTAGAGAACATCATGAAGTCAGAAAATGCTGATGCCATTGACGCAGTTGCTGAGTATTATCCAACTTCTACCTCTACAGGCATCAGCCAGACGGTTGTCGACAAAGGCGAAGTGACTTCCATCACGTATTATGCCCTCAACGGCTCTCGTCTCAATGCCCCTGCCAAGGGTATCAGTATCAGAAAGATAACTTACAGCAATGGCAAAACCGCAACAGACAAAGTAATTAAATAAAGAAAAGCCTATCGTTCATGGTCGAAAAAGGGATGTTTTATGTCCTTTTTTCGACCTTTTTGCATTTTAATCGAAATTTAATGCCTTTTTTAGAACAACCTATCTAATTTTTTACTAACTTTGCAAAAGAAGATAAGAGCACTCGGCAATCTGAAAGTTGTCTTTCATTGCGCTCGTTTGCACTATCTTCACCTTAAGAGTTAAATAAAACATTAATTAATCTTTTAAATCTTACGTTTATGAATAAAATTTTACGCATTTCAATGATCGCTGTGTTGGCATTAATTGCTAATTTCAGCTTTGCTGGTGTATCAACCATTGATTTTACAAAACTTTCTGTTAATACTGTTAGTGATGTAGATAATAAGGAAAACAACGGCTATACTTTCACATCAGGCGACTTTACATTTACAGCAAAGAAAAATAAGGGTCAAGTTGCACCAACCCAAAATGCCAACACCAAAGACCTACGCCACTATGCCAAGAACACCATTACCATTAGCGGTGCCAAAATGACAAAAATGGTCTTTACAATGTCTAAAGCGGGTAAAAAACAATGGGCAACAGTGACTGCATCAGAAGGCACAATGACTGTGGATAAAACAAATGGTACAACAACATGGGAGAACACCAATGGTTCTTCATCTGTAACATTAACGGTTGGTGATAAAAACGATTTCGGAACAAATAAAAATAAGACTGCAGGACAATTTAATGTAGACAAAGTTGACATTACCTCTGATGGTCAAGGTGGCGGAGAAACTCCAACACCTCCTGCAGAAGAAACTAAAGCAGAAAACATTGCAGCATTCAAGGCTTTGACAAGTGGAACAACTGCTACTTTAACTCTCAAGAATGCGCAAGTAGTTTACAAGAACGTTTACACAACAAAATCAGGTGCAACAAACACAGAGTACTATGTTCGCGATGCATCAGGTGCTATTCAGTTCTTCAATACAGATTTGGAATTAAATGTAAATCAAATTATCAATGGTACTGTAGAGGTTAAGTACACTCTTTACAACGAGATGACTGAGGCTACAAAGACCGCAAATACATCTGCTGAAAAGTTAACTATTACTGATGGTGAAGCAGCAGTTCCTACTAAGGTTACAGTAGCAGACCTCACAACAGACAAATATCTTTGTGATCTTGTAACAGTAGAGAATGCAAATATTATATCAGAAACTTCTGGTACTCATACCGATCAATATCTTACAAATGGTACTGAGAAAGTTATGATTTACGACAAGTTTAAAACCAATACAAGCATCACTGATGGTGAAGGTCTTGACGTAACTGGTATCTTAGTCACAGGTAAGTTGAGCGGTAACGTTGTTAAAGAACTTGCTCCTATCTCTGCTCCTATACCAACAGGCATCAACAACATCACAACCGATGCAACACTGGAGAATGCTCCTGCATTCAACCTCGCAGGTCAGAAGGTAGGTAAGGCATACAAGGGTGTAGTCATTAAGGCAGGCAAGAAGTTCGTACAGAAGTAATTTTTCTATCAAGAGCATCGTTACTCTTACGCAACTAAGCCTCCTTGTTGGTAAGTCTATCCTACCAGCAAGGAGGCTTTTTTTATTTCGTTGCGTCCTCACACACTGCTTTTTGTCACTTTTCTTACTAAAAGTTTTGTTGTTTCGATAATAATTGCTACTTTTGCCGATAAGATAATTAATAGATAAATTAAGGAGGATTTTTATGGCATTAGAAATTACAACTATTCCAGTCTTAACTGGTGACGTGGCTGAGAAATTTGAGGCTCAGGCAACCAAAGCATATCAGAACATGCTTGAACGTAAAAAGAATAATACGCCCCGACGTTCGAGTTATGAGAAAGGTATGAATTTGGTAAAAGAGATATTGTCACATTCAAATCTATAGGAAAGTTTTACTTACTATCAGCAGTTGCTTGGTAAAACCTATTTGTATAAGCTTCGTTCATTGGAAGAAGATACAATTGCAGCGTTTACAGACACCAAGAGCCTTATCGCTTTACGCCTCCTGAATCAACATTGACACCGAACCGAGATATAAAGAAAGGTCTTCTGCCGAAACAGAAGACCTTATTATTTTTTGCGACTCGCAGGAACGAAGTCCTGCAAGAGAAAACGAAATTACTTGTTGATGAACTTTTTGCCATTCTTGATAACGAGGCCCTTAGCATTGCTTGCCACTTTCTGACCGAGAAGGTTGAATGTAGCGCCCTCGTTAGCAGCCTCAGAAGCATTGATGTTTGAAATGCCTGAAGTGCCAGCAGCCACGAATTCAAAACCATAGAAATTGATACTACCTATTGGATAAGTGATAGACACATCACCCGCTTTTACTGCAACAGAGACAGCAGGATAAACTTTCTTAGCTACCTCTACTCCATCAACCATCATGTTAACAGAAACAGCCTCTGACTCTAAGAGTATCTTATTAGCCAATTCTGTATCATTCTGTGTCAATATAACATTACGGTCTGTAGCAGAAGAAGATCCTGTACGAGCATATACTTTAAGAGTACCATCAGAAGGCAAAGTAAGAGTCAAATTATTATTAGATGAAGACTTTCCACCAGATTTCAATCTTTTATCAAACTTCTGATAAGAATCAGCAGTACCAAAATAAGCAGAATTTGGATCTACAGCAAGTTTATTTTTTGTATCAACAACAGTCAACACCAAACCTTTAATAGAAAAAGTTGCAGGCACAGAACCAGCTGCATAATCTGTATCGAACGACAACGTCTGTGCGTTCACACTTGCTGCCATAGCGACAGCGGCAATAAGAGTAAAGAATTTCTTCATAATCGTTTGTTTTTAGTTTGTTTTGTTTGTTTTATGTTTTAGAAATTAGTCTTTAATATGACTACGATGCAAAAGTACAACTTAATCGTAAAAAATGCAAAACAAAAATGCAAGAATTCATCGTAAACGTTTACGTGAGTTTAATTAGATTAAGGAGGAACAACTATCAAGATTTTGCATTACCTTTGTACCCAAGTCAAAGCTACACTCGGCATAACATTCAAGCAAGTTTGATGTTCTGCACTCGTTTGCAAAGACTTTGTACCCAAAAGCAGTACCCTTAACTTCTAATCTTATTTACTGGAAACAATATAAAGTATATATAACCTAAAAAAGTAACAAACAAATGAACAGAAATCTACTAAGATTCGGACTACTATGCCTAGTCCTACTCGTTTCAGTCGTTACAAAAGCAAGTGACATTACCCTCACTTACTCTTTAGGAACGACAACAGCAGAAGGAACACTCCCTGCAAGCGCAAAGGTAGAAGTGGGAAGCAGTTATACGCTTCCTGTCAATACCACTCTCTACTTAGCAGGCAGCACTCTCACAGGCTGGACAGATGGCACCAACACCTATAAACCAGGTGAAACCATCACTGCTCCAAGCGCAAGCACTACGCTGACTCCAGTCTTTACAGCCAACACCAAGTCGCTTGCCAACCGCACAGAGGCAACCACCCTCACCTATTACTTCGGTCACAAAAATGGTGCCCAGGATATCAACGTTGAGAAAAAGGCTGGTATCTTGGTAACTCAGGCGACTGTTGATGGTGAAAGCATTGATGTAAAGATTGACCTTGATGCCACAACCAAGGGAAAGTTCAATAACGTAGGTCGTGCAGACGAATGGGCACAGATGAATGCTGACGGCATCATCACCGTACCTTCTTGCAAAGGTGCAACCATTGAAATGGCTGCATACAACAATATCACAACGACAACAATTGATGGTCAGGCAGAATACACATCAGGTAAAGTCATCAGCCAGACCATTGCGTCAAGTGCTGAAACTGTGGACATCGTCATTGGCGATGGTTCATTTTACAGCTATTTGAAGATTACCCTTCCTGTCATTGCAAACGAACCAGCTGGCAAGACTTTCAACAACGAGGCTGCCAGCGTCGTATTTGCTATGAACGACATTAACAATGCAAGTGCCAACACAACCTCTCCTACAGATGCTTTCGGTTCCATCGCATTTGATTACGGAGCAAACTTATCTTTGAAAGGAATTCTCGAAATTACCAAGGCGGATGGTACCGCATCAGGTATCAATGGTCTTAAAATAAATAATGACTCAGGAACTAAGCAAACTGAACTCAACTGGTTTGTTCGTCCTGCAGCAGGACTTACTTTCACCCCAACCAAGGTGATCGGTTATGTAAACCGCTGTGGCACGGATGCTGAAAACGGAATCGTTATCAGCGCTCATAAGGCAAACGGAGAAGTGGTAGCACTGGGTACCTATACCGCATGGCGTCAGGGCAAGGCTACATCAGATAAAACTTACGATAAAACCGCTATCCATCAGTTTGAAATCACACTGACAGCAGAGCAGCAGGCAGCCTTGGCTGGTACCAATGGCTTCTATCTGACTTCAACAATAGGTGTAAATCCTAACAAGCAGGCACTTTTCGGCCCTGTCACTATCGACGGAACCATCAACGGAACACTCGTTGCTGTGAACAAATACAAACTCTCTGTCGTAACCAATCCTGAAGGCATCGCAGACGTTACCGTCTATCCTAAGTCTGACGAATATCAGGAGAACGACGAGGTAACACTGACTGCAGCCGATAAATTCGGTTATAACTTTGTCAACTGGACAGACAAGAACGGCACAGTGCTTTCTACTGAGAGCAAATTCAAATACACCGTGACAGAAGACCAGACTCTCACTGCCAACTATAAGAAGGTAAACATCTATGCGCTCGACGTAAACGTAGAAGGTGGCGCCAAGGACTATATGGTGACTCTCTCTCCTGCCCCAGAGATGGTAGATGGCAAGAAGATGTATGAAGAAGGTACAGAGGTAACGCTTACCGCAACAGGAAACGACATCATCGACTTCAACAACTGGAGCAATGGTGAGACAACAGCAGAAATCAAGACAACCATGAATGCAGACCAGGCTTTCACTGCCACATTCTCTGCCAAGGACTACATCGTGGCATGGGACTTCTATCAGGAAGGCAAGGAAGGTCGCACAGCCGACTTTGCAGCAGCAGACAACGACGCAGTACAGCTCGTACTCCGTGATGCAGAAGGCAACTCATACGGCTGGCTCGACAAGAGCAATACGGCTGGTGGTTACGAAGGCAAGAATGCAGCTGTCAACTGGACCAAGACTACAACAAAGGCTCTGGGTGAAACATACTGGCAGACCAAGTTCAACGCCACAGCATTCACCGATATCAAGGTAAAGAGCAGCATGCTCTACAATTATAATGCTTACGAGACCTACAACGTAGAGTACTCTCTTGATGGTGAGAAATGGACCAAGGTTGGCGCCATCGCTATGCCAGGAGCCAAGGCTTGGACTGCAGGCGAGTTTACTCTCCCTGCCGATGCCAACAACCAGGCTGCAGTATATGTTCGCTGGATTGCCGACAAGACTTCATCTGTCAAGGGAACAACAGGAACCAACGACGGTATCGCTCTCGCTCAGATCTATATCACAGGTACAGCCAAGCTCTTCGATGACGGCACAGCTCCTTTACTCCAGAACCAGGTACCTGCAGCAGGTGCAACCAATGCATCAGCCAATGGTAAGATTGTATTGACATTCGATGAGAAAGTAAAACTGACAGAAAACGCCAAGGCAACCCTCAATGGTCAGGAGTTGACAGGTACCGTATCTGGCAAGACCATCACCTTTGCCTACAAGGGTTTGAGCTATGCCACAAATTATACCTTCGATCTCGCAGCAGGTTCAGTAGCCGACTTGACCGACAATGCCATCCAGAGCGACATCACCTTCAGCTTCACCACCAAGGAGAAGCCTGCAGTTACCAAGGCTCTGTATGATTTCATCGTACCAACAGACGGAACATTCACAGAAGCTCTCGCAGCAGCAGCCAAGCGTGCTGATACCAGCAAGCGTTTCCGCATCTTCATCAAGCAGGGCGACTATAAGATTCCTGCCAACCCGAACAGCATGGTGACTGGTATTGATGGCAAGCAATATCCAAGTGCTACCACCTATATGAATACTCCTAATGTATCTATCATCGGTGAAAGCAATGAGAATACTTCTATCACCAATACAGTACCGTCAGTAGAAAGCAGCAATGGCTACAATATCGCCAACGTACTGGAAGGTATCGGACGTGGTGATGTATTGAGTTTGGAAAGCGGTGCAACAAACACTTACTTCCAGGACATCAAGATGTACAGCAGTATGGGCGACGGCAAGGGTCGTGACATCGTACTCAACGATAAGAGTAACAAGACTATCTGTAAGAACGTCAACCTCTGGGCTTACCAGGACACCTACGTATCCAACAACCAGAGAGGTCGCTTCTACTTCGAGGGTGGTATCCTGCGTGGCAACACCGACTACCTCTGCGGTAAGGGTGAAGTATATTATAATAATGTAGATCTCTTGATGTGTGGCACAGGCTATCTCGCCGTACCTTCGCAGCCTACCAAGTATGGCTACATCTTCAAGGATTGTACCATCAAGGACGGATCAAGCACAGGTATCAACGGTAAGTACAAGCTCGGTCGTCCTTGGGGCAAGGGCACTCCTATCGCTCTCTTCATCGACACCAAGATGGAAGTGATTCCTACAGCAGCAGGTTGGGACGAGATGAGCGGTGGTTATCCTAAGCGATTTGCTGAATACAACTCTACCACAGCTACAGGCACTGCTGTAGATCTGAGCGGAAGAAAGCAGGTTTATGATGCCTACGATGCAAAGGATGGAGACAACTATACCAACCGTCGCAACGAGACAGCAGAAAACCCTGTCCTCACAGCAGAGGAAGCTGCATCCTACACTATCGAAACCGTTATGGGCGCTGATGATGACTGGGATCCAACAGCTGCCACCGAACAGGCTTCAGCTCCAACAAATGTGAAGATTGCTGGTAACAACCTGACATGGGACAACAGCAACTATGCTCTGCTCTGGGCTGTATGCAAGAACGGCAAGGTGGTTGACTTCACCGTTGAGCCTACCTACAACGTTGACGATGCTTCTGCTACATGGAGTGTCCGTGCAGCCAACGAGATGGGTGGTCTGGGCGAAGCTACAATAGCAAGCACCAGCACCGGCATTGAGAACATCTCAACTTCTTCCGATGTTTTGAACACCAAGATCTACTCTGCCGACGGTGTTCAGGCAAGCAAGTTGCAGCGTGGCATCAACATCGTCGTAAAGACAATGGCTGACGGCAGCAAGAAGACCAACAAAGTGGTACTGAAGTAAAAGAAACTTCTGAATAAATAAAAAAGGTGCAATACCCGTTCGTGGGTGTTGCACCTTTTGTTTTTAATACGAAAAAAATTTTTTTTTACGCAAATAACGGAAACGTTTACGTAGATTTTAACACACCATATTTATTAAAAGACCAAAAAAGATAGTATCTTTGCAGCGAAGAAATATATTTTTTTACTAATCTAACCAAATAAATGTATGTCTGGTAATTTAAAACAAATTAGAATTGCGTTGGTTAGCATCATGCTGTTTTTTGCAGCAAGCCTATCTGCGCAAACCGTAAAGGGTACAGTTATCGACAATACGGGCGAGCCAGTTATCGGCGCCTCTGTCTTCGAGCAGGGTGTGCAGAGCAATGGCGTTGCTACCGATATTGATGGTAATTTCACCTTAACATTGAAAGGCAACAGTAAGAAACTGAAGATTTCATACATCGGTATGAAGACTCAGATCGTAAATGTTGCAGGTAAATCAACCGTTTCCGTTAAGCTCGAGGACGAGTCCAACAGCCTTAACGACGTTGTCGTTATCGGTTACGGTACAGTAAAGAAGAAGGACTTGACAGGTTCTGTGTCTTCCATTTCTTCTAAGGAAATCGCCAACGTTCCAGTTTCTAACGTCAGCGAGGCTATGACCGGTAAGTTGGCTGGTGTGAACATCACCACAACCGAAGGTTCACCTGACGCAGAGGTAAAGATCCGTGTACGTGGTGGTGGTTCTTTGTCACAGGACAACTCTCCTCTTTACATTGTCGATGGCTTCCCTGTAAGCTCTATCAGCGATATCGCTCCCAGCGAAATTGCAACCATCGACGTTTTGAAGGATGCCTCTTCTACAGCTATTTATGGTGCCCGTGGTGCTAATGGTGTTATCATCATTACTACCAAGAGTGGTTCTGAGGGCAAGACTCAAGTAAACTTCAATGCTTCTTACGGCTGGAAGAAGAACGCTAAGGAAATCGAAGTTCTCAATCCTTATGAATTCGTACTCTACCAGTACGAAACTACAAGCGCCAGCAACAACCCATCAAACCTGGGTGGTAGCAACTATGGTAACTATGCAGACTATGACATCTGGAAATCAAGAACAGGTCACAACTTCCAGGATGAGGTATTCGGTCGTACAGGTACACAGGCTATCTACAATGCCAACGTAAGTGGTGGTAGCAAGGACTTCAAGTACAATGTAAGCTATGCTCACAATCAGGAGAACAGCATCATGGAGAAGTCTGGCTACAACAAGGACAACATCGGTGCTAAGTTGCAGGCCAAGCTCAACAAGTGGCTTACATTCGACTTTAATGCTCGTATGGCATATCAGAAGATCAAGGGTCTTAGCGGTGGTGCTGACACCAACGATAGCAATGCTGCTAACTCAACCGTAGCACAGACTATCACCTTCGCTCCTATCCAGGAGTTGGTATCTGCTGATGAAGACGAGGAAAACTCATCTTCTTCCCGCCGCTCACCAATGGAGCGTCTGGATGGTACTTACAAATTGCAGACACGTTTCCAGCAGAACTACAATGCTGCTCTGACATGGAAACCATTCAAGCACTGGACAGCCAAGACCGAGTTTGGCTATGGCTGGAAATACTATGACACCGACCAGGCATGGACAGCTTTGGCTGTTAACAACTCTAAGTTTGGTCACAATGGTCGTCCTCAGGCTCAGTTCGTACGCGACACATACAAGTCATGGCGCAACGCCAACACTTTGACTTATGACAACAATAAGCTCTTCGGTGGCCGTGATCACCTGAACGTATTGATTGGTCATGAGTGGAGTTCTGATATGCAGACTACACGTACCAGCACATCAGTAGACTTCCCTGTTGATTTCTCTATCGATCAAATTCTTTCTTTCACCAATACTGCAGAAAGCACTCTTGGCAACGAGGTTGACATCAAGGCTAAGGACAATATGCTTTCTTTCTTCGGTCGTATCAACTACACCTTGGCAGACAAGTACTTGATGACCTTCACTCTGCGTGAGGATGGTTCTTCTAAGTTTGGTAAGGGCAATCGTTGGGGCTTGTTCCCATCATTGGCTTTGGCTTGGCGTATGTCTGACGAGAAATTCATGAAGGGTGCCGACAAGTGGCTCTCTAACTTGAAGCTTCGTCTTTCTTTGGGTACAGCCGGTAACAACCGTATTCCTTCAGGTATGCTTTCTCCTACTTATGGCGTGGCTGATGCTGCTGGCAAGCACCCAGGCTTCAATGAGGTGAACACTGGTATGCTCGAGTCTTATAAGGCTAACGGCAAGACCGTTCTCTACAATCCTAACTTGAAGTGGGAAACCACTACAACCCGTAACTTCGGTATCGACTACGGTTTCCTCCGTGGCCGCATCTACGGTACTTTGGACTTCTATTGGAATACAACCAAGAACTTGTTGATGCTTCAGACTTTGCCTTCAGCAACAGGTTATGAGCGTCAGTATCAGAACGTAGGTACTACCTCTAACAAGGGTATTGAGTGGGCACTGAATGCTGCTATCATAGACAGCAAGAAGTTTAACCTCAACTTCAACTTCAACATCTCTTACAACAAGAACAAGATTGACAAGTTGGAAGGTGGCGAACACTTTGAGACATCAAGCTGGGGTGGTACCAAGGTAACCAAGGGCAATGGTGACTTCCTACTCGAGGAAGGTGGCCGCTTAGGTGAACTTTGGGGCTACAAGCAGCAAGGTTTCTATACCGTATTCGATCCTGCAACAGGCACTGGCGACCTCATCTATGATGGTGCTAAGTGGCGCTTGGCTACTGAGGCTGATGGCCATGTAGGTGGTGACGTAAAGAACAACTCTTATAAAAAATTCGGTGGCACACTGTATCCTGGTGGTGCCAAGGTAGAATGTGACGAGGAAGGAGAAGCCCTTTTCCAGCGCTTGGGCAATACAGTTCCTGAGGTAACTGGTGGTTTCGGATTCGATGGTATGTGGAAGACCAACTTCGGTAACTTCGACTTCAACATCTTCTGTAACTATTCTTTGGGCAACAAGATCTACAATGCTACAGCACAGGGTGCTTCTTTCTATAGCGGTACTTCTGCAGGTTGGAACATTATCAATGATTACAACTCTAACAACCGTTTCACATGGGTTGACCCGGCAAATGGTCTGAACCTCGGTCGTCCTTCAAGCTCTACAGTAACTGCTTATGGCGGTGTAGAAGGCTTGATGAGCCGTCTGAACGAGATCAACGCCAATGCTAACGTATGGAATCCAGCAGCCAACAGCAATATGGTGATTTTGGATACCTACTTGGAGGATGCTTCATTCTTGCGCATCAACAACATTACCGTAGGTTATACATTGCCTAAGAACTGGGTAAAGAAAGCTTGGCTTGAGAGCGTACGTGTTTACTTCACTGCTTACAACGTATATTGCTTCACCAACTACAGTGGTTACGACCCAGAGGTGGACACATCTTCTAAGGGCAATCCTATGACACCAGGTATCGACTACGCTGCTTATCCTAAGAGCCGTTCTTTCGTAGCTGGTATTAACGTGACATTCTAACTTAGACAAAGGAGAAAACAAAATATGAAAAAGATATTAGGAATAGCAGCACTCTCAATGGGTGTCATGCTGACAAGTTGCTCCGACTTCCTTGATCAGAAAGCTGACTCAGCTCTGGACCAAGAGAACGTGTTCAACTCAAGCTATTTCACAGGTCTTGAAATCAACAAGATTTATGGTGATTTCGGACAGGATAATATGTATGCCAACCGTATGACCATCTCTTACGGTGCCAACACAGATACCGAGTTAATCGATGGTTTGGGCTCAACCTCAACATCTTCTAACGAACGTGGTTACATGAACTATAATGGTACTGCAGGCGGATGGGCTAACTTGGGTACAACATGGACCAACATCTATGGCTGTATCGAATATTGCAACAAAGCCATCGAAGGTATCCGCAACAGCACTATCGCTGAAGAAACAGCCATGAAGCGCTACTTAGGCGAAGTACTGACTCTTCGTGCTATGCTCTACCTCGATTTGGTTCGCCTTTGGGGTGATGTGCCTTACAAGACATCTGCTACCAAGCCTGACTTGAGCGATGCCTACGAGGGAAAGACCGACCGCGATATAATTCTCGATGGTTTGCTCGAAGACTTGGAAGAGGCTTCTAACTTGCTCCCATGGGCAGGTACTGGCAACTATACTACAGAGCATGCTACTAAGGGTTATGCTGATGCTCTTTATGCACAGGTAGCTCTGACACGTGCAGGCTATGCTATCCGTGAAAGTGCTAAGGAAGGTTACGAGAATCTCCCAGAGTTCTCTGATCCTACTTATCCTACACAGCGTCCTGATGAGGCTACCCGTAAGGTATACTACGAGAAGGCTTTGGCTAAGTTGAGTGAGATTATCAAGAGTGGCAAGCACAGCATGAACCCAAGTTTCAAGAACGAGTGGCAACTTCTCAATGCGCGTAAACTCGATCAGACTTACCGAGAGAATATCTTCGAGATTCCTATGTTGCTGAATGTTACAGGTGAGCTTGGTTATACAGTAGGTAAGCGTATCAAAAATTCTACATCAGAATTTGGTAAGAAAGGAAACTCTTCTGGTAAGTTGAACACCACTGCTACCCTCCTCTACTCTTACGAGAAGGATGACACACGCCGCAACGTAACATGCTGCCCTATACAGTATGGAGAATTAAATGGCCAAACAGTAGAAGGTTTTGGAGATGTAAAACCAGACAAGCAGAGTGTGAAGCCATTTGGTATCACTATTGGTAAGTGGCGTCCTGAGTGGATGGGCGAAGAGTGGAAGGCTGCAGCTAAGGCATCTACAGAAAAGGTAACCACTGGTGTTAACGTTGTAAAGATGCGCTACTCACAGGTTCTGTTGATGTATGCTGAGGTAATGAACGAGTTGGCTGGTGCCAATGGCAACTACCAAGGCGATGCTGGCATGACAGCACTTCAGGCTTTGGCAATGGTTCATAACCGTGGTGTGAAGGAAAGCAACAACGACACTTCTATCGAAGGTGACTTCCTGCAGGCTGCTGCCAACCACAACAAGGAGCAGTTCTTGAACGATATCGCTCAGGAGAATGCTTGGGAGTTGACTGGCGAATGTGCACGTAAGTGGGATCTCGTACGTTGGGGTATGCTGGCAAGCAAAATAGCAGAAGCTAAGGCTGAGTATGCTCAGAAATGTTTGGAGTGGCCTACCACTATCTACTTCAACTATACCGATGCCACCAAGACTCGCATCGACGAGAGTTCTATCGCTTGGTATGGCTTAGAGAATGGCAAGACCGAGAATGACTATGATAACAAAGCTACTGGTTGTGGTTTTGAAGACGAAGAGGCAAGAGACAAGTCTGACTCTGAGTATACTAAAAACCTGAAGACCATCAGTGCAGGTCTTGTAGGTACAAGCATCGACGGTACATTAGAAACACCTGACCATGGTGTGAAGAACCGTTACATCTTGCCTATCTACACCAAGACTATTGCCGACTCAAGAAACGCTTTGGCAAACTCTTATGGTTTCTAATCATTAACAAAAGACAACAATGAAAACAATAAAATATTCAGTTTGGGCCATCATGTTGCTCGCTGCAACATTGGTCTCTTGTACTGACAAGATGGACTGGGACATCGACCCAACCTTAGACCGTTGCTTTAGCGCAACATCTCTATCAGTAGATCCAACAGACACTGAGGCTGAAGTTACTTTCGATGCCGGCATGATGAAGGCAAATGGTGCAGAGAAATTTGAGATTCAAGTGACTACTGCAACTTTGGAAGACGATGAGGCATGGGACAATTCTGACGAGGTGCTTACCTTCGAGACTGAAAACAGTCCTTATACCATCACTGGCCTTATTGGCGATACAGAGTACTCACTCCGTATGCGTGCGCTCTCTTCTCAGAAGACTGCCAGCCATTGGGTACACTATGCTTCAAGCACAAAGACTACCTTCAAGACCAAGTCTGAGCAGATCATGAATGCTGTAACAAACGCTGATCGTGGTGAAGACTACATCACCGTATCTTGGGATGCAAGCAAGGCCGTTACCAAGTTGACTGTATCAGACGGTACAGAAGAGGAAGGTCAGGAGCCACGCACCATCGAGTTGGATGACGAGGCTAAGGCTGCAGGTCGCTATACCATTACAGGTTTGACACCTTCAACCAATTACACCATCACCATCTATTACAATGACACAAAGCGTGGTTCTGTTACAGCAAGCACTGCTGCAGCTATGCCTGCTGGTGACGAGAAGGTAGAGTTGGACCCATCTATCACAACCATCAACAACGACGTGATTGCAAACATCGTAACTGCTGCTCAGGAGAAGACTGGCAAGACTAATGTGGCTATTACCATCGGCTTGCAAGCAGGTAAGGAATATACTATGGTTTCTACATCTGAGGATGGTACTGATGCCAACGTGAAGATTCCTGAGGGTGCATCAGTTACATTCTTCGGTTTGGCTGGCGACGGCAAACCTGTATTAAATTGGAAGAAGTGCTTAGACATCGCAGGCTCTCACGCTTACATCCGTTTCCAGAACGTAAGTATGAAGGATACTGGTTGCCAGTACCTCATCAACCAGGATAAAGATGCTGCAGTAGGTGAATTGTCATTCACAGATTGTACATTCTCTGGCTTCGAAAGTTCTGTATTCCGTACAAAGGGTGGTGTAGTTAGCGTTGATAAGATTTTGGTTGACAACTGTGTGATGACCAACATGTCTACTGGTGGTGGTTACCCTGTATTCTATATCGGTTCAACCACTACCACTATTGGTCAGTTGGAGTTGAAGAATTCTACATTCGATACAACAAGTCACAACTTCATCCAGTTGAAGGCTGCTATCTCTGGCGGCGTGACTATCAGCGACTGTACCTTCTACAACAACGTTTCCGGTAGTAAGTATTTCATGGATTCCAACAAGTTGAACACCAACCTGACTATCATCAGAACTGTTCTTGGTATGTCCATGGATGCAGCAGCAAGAGGTGTCCGCACTACAGGTTCTATTGTTATCAACGAATCTATGCGTGCAAAAGATTGTGTTTACGGTTCTAACGACATCAAGGAGTTTGCTGTAGGTAGCTTGACATCAGATGAGATCTTCACTGATCCTGCCAACCACAACTTCACAATGAAGATAGACGACCGTATCGGTGACCCACGCTGGTACAAAGCAGAATAAGCAAATAGCAAGCATCCACAAGATGCTTCGCTATAACAAACTATAAAGGAAGTGCAATGCTCACATCGGGCATTGCACTTTTTTTGTTGTTTCACTTGGAAGTTACAAAAGAAAAATGTATCTTTGCAG
>ULQM01061274.1_pt1 | contig 19799 bp, 9 predicted proteins | sample 1954451 | NCBI WGS metagenome assembly ULQM01 (sample SAMEA4835655, study PRJEB28245) | human gut metagenome | biome: gut microbiome; material: fecal sample | place: Denmark | collected 2008 | reverse complement strand
TTCACAATCAACGTGCCGGTGGGCACAGAGCTCCAGATCACTTATCTGGGCATGGTTCCCAAGACAGTCAAGGCTGCTCACAACATGCGTATCGTACTCGAATCGGACAGCCACACACTTGAAGGTGTCGTTGTAACTGGTTACGGTTCGGCACGTAAACTCGGAACCATCGCAGGTTCAGTTTCCTCTGTGTCAGGTGAAGCTCTTTCGCTTCGTCCGTCAGCCAACGTGAGTGATGCTTTGCAGGGACAGGTAGCCGGTCTGCAGGTGTTCACATCTTCAGGTGAGCCTTCAGCAACATCATCAATGACCATCCGTGGTGTGACATCAATCAACGCGTCCACAGAACCTCTTTACATATTGGATGGAAGTGAGATCTCATCAAACACATTTGTGTCACTCAACCCGAATGATATAGAGAACATCACAGTATTGAAGGATGCTTCTTCTACAGCCATCTACGGTTCACGTGCCGCAAACGGTGTCGTAATCATCACTTCAAAGAAAGGTAAGTTCGGCGAGGCTCCTACAGTTACTGTATCAGCCCAGTATTCATTATCGCAGGTTGCACACGATGGAACAGAGGTGATGAACGCCAACCAGTGGTTCAAGTTCCAGGAAATGATGAGTCCGTCAAATCTGACAAATGAGTCTTTCCAGGCAATGAAGAATTATTACCAGAAGTACAATATCGGAACCGATTGGGTTAAACGTTTCCTTGGCAATACTTCTCCAATAGCTCAGATTGATGCCAGCGTGCGTGGAGGTTCTCAGAACAGCGCTTATCTTGTTTCTTTTTCTCATTATACAGCAGATGGTTTGTACGACGATTCGAACATGCGTCGTGAGACATTGCGCGCTAACCTGGAGTTCAATATTACTCCGTGGTTGAAGATTGGAACAAATTCAAACCTTGCATACACTAAGACACAGACAACACTTGTCATAAACGATGATGTAACAAATCTCTATAACAAGCCATGGGCTGCCCATGCATATTTTCCAACACAGCCGACTAACGAAATACTCGGTCTTGCTTATAATCCGGATGGAACCATCGATTATGCTAACAGTGCATTCAACGGGTATGGTGAAAAGCTAAAATGGTATTCTTTGAATGCAGGAGGTCGTGGAACATTTGATCCTGACTATCTTGCAAGCAAACAGCCGGAGATACAGCGCCGAGTGCGTATAAACGAAAATGCATACGTGAACATCAACCCAATTAAGGGACTTAACCTGCGCTCGGCAATCGGTCTTGACTGGAATGATTTGAGAGATTCATACAAGACTTATAATCTTGTGGATGACGGATTCGGTGATAAGCTGCCGACCGGTCAGGCTTCTGAGACATTCTCAAATTTCTATCGTTGGACTGTAACAAATACGGCAGAGTATAAGTTCAATTTCCTCAGAAATCACGATGTTACAGTATTGCTCGGTCAGGAATCAATGATGAGTAAGACATCTGCATTCGGAGCATCTCGTACAGGTCTTGTAGACAACCGTCTTATGCTTCTCAGCTCTACATCAAATTCTTCACCTACAGTTCCGTCACAGTCTATATCAGAGGAAGTGCGCAACTCATGGTTCGGAATGCTTAACTATTCTTACGCAGACAAATACTTCGTTGACCTCAGTATCCGCCGTGACGGTTCATCTCTCTTTGCAGAGAACCATCGCTGGGGTACATTCGGTGCTGCCGCATTCATGTGGAATGTTTCTAATGAAGACTTTATGGATGTTACAAAAGACTGGCTCAAGGACCTCCAGTTCCGCGTAAGCTATGGTTCGACAGGTAACTCAGGTCTTCCGCAGGCATACATGGCACTCGGCCTTGTAGGTGCTTCAAGCTCAATGTATATTAATTCTTCAGGAACAGTTATCGCAAACCCAAGTAACCCTGATCTTACATGGGAGAAGGTAAAGACTTTCAATATCGGTCTGTCGGGCCGTCTGTTCGATCGCGTAGATTTCGACTTGCAGTATTATAATAAGGTAACATCTGATATGTTGATGTCTATACCTTATTCTTATACAACTGGTTTCAGCTCTGGATACGGAAATGTTGCTGAGATGTATAACCGCGGTTTTGATTTTACTATCGGTGTTGACATTATCAAGAACAAGGACTGGTACTGGAATGTAAAGGTTAACGGAAACTACAACAAGAATAAGGTTACAAAACTTTTCCAAGGACTCGACTCTTATGTACTCGGTGACTTCCAGATGCTTGAAGTAGGTCACGACATGGGTGAATATTATATGGTTCGTTGGAGCCACGTTGATCCGACCGATGGTGAGAGCGTATGGCTCGACAAGGACGGCAACTACACAAAGGTATATTCAGAGGATAACCGTGTACAGACAGGCAAGAGCTGGATTGCTCCGTGGTCAGGCGGTCTCTCTACAACAGTAGCATGGAAAGGCCTGCAGCTCGATGTTCAGTTCTCCGGTATGTTCGACCGTTACATGTTCAATAACGAGCGTATGTGGCTCGAGGATCCGCAGGCAAACGGAAGATACAACATGGCTGCTTCAATGCTTAACATGTGGATGAAGCCGGGTGATGTAACAAATATTCCTGCTGCCAGCGTACTGCGTCAGGCTGATACAATGTGGCTTGAGGATGCTTCGTTCGTACGTCTGAAATTCCTTCAGCTTTCTTACACACTCCCGAAGAAATGGATGGATGAGACAGGTTTCATCAAAGGTGCAAAGGTATTCTTCGTAGGCCGCAATCTGCTTACCTTCACTGGTTACCAGGGCTACGATCCTGAGGTGAACAACACAATGACGTTCGGTGACTATCCGAATACACGCCAGTTCTCTTTCGGAGCACAGCTTACATTCTGATCATCAAGATGTATAATATAAATAAAGCAAACATTAAAATGAACAAATATATATTATTACCGGTTCTGGCATTAACGCTTACACTCGCTTCATGCGACATGGACAAGAATCCTTATAATGCCATTCCTGAAGGTGAGGCTCTTATGACGCCTACCGATTTCACAAACATGAGCGTACCTCTCTATACAGGTATGCGTGGATTTGTCGGGAGCAGTTACTTCTGCACAGGTCCTGATGAGCAGAGCGATGACTTCAACGCAACTGCCGGCATAAGCGACCTGCACAGATGGGATTTCAATACAAGTCTCCGCTCCGGTGAGTCTTTGTATTCAAGCTGTCTTAGTATGATTGCCAGCGCAAACTTCATCATCGACGGCTACAACAAGTGCGACATGTCTAACAAATCACTTTTTACAGATGAGGCAATGGCCACTGTAAAGAATGTGAAAGGTGAGGCTTTCTTCACACGCGCTTACTTCCTGTTCAACCTCGCACAGTTTTTCTGCGCCGACTATGATGAGAGCATAGCAGACGAGAAGAACAGCGGAGTATCTTATCGCACGGATTATTATCCTTCGTCAAACTCTGCCACATATCCGGCACGCAAGACTTTGCGTGAGACATACAAGCAGATTACCGACGACCTTGACAGCGCTCTTCTGTATGTCAATGTAGCAGGAGAACAATCTAACTATTATATCTCAGTTGATGCTGTAAAGGCAATGCAGGCACGTGTTGCTTTGGCGATGGACGATTATACCACAGCTGCAGAAAAGGCGACAGAGGTTATTGGAACCAACACTTATACACTTGCCGGTTCTGTTGACAGACTTACTCAAATGTGGGCCGGTAACTTTGATACAGAAACTATCTTCAAACTGGCTGCAAGTGAAACATCTCAGTTGTCTTCGCAGACTGGTCTGCAGTATCTGCCTTACACATCAGGTGGTGCACCGGGATATGTTCCTACACAGACTGTCCTTGATCTTTATTCGGATGATGACTATCGTAAGAGTGTTTATTTCCTGCCACTGACATTCCAGACAAGTACTGGTGTTGTTGGTAATGTGCTTGCGTTCAACAAATATCCGGAGAAAGCATATCCATACGAGGCAACTAAAGGTTACGACTATGCACGATTCACCATTGAGCCTAAAGTGATCCGTATTTCTGAAATGTATCTTATTGCAGCAGAGGCATACGCACAACTTGCAAAGACAGACGGATCATATCTTACTAAAGCAGCTCAGTATCTGAATGACTTCAAGTTAAAGCGTATTGCAAACTATAAGACTGAGACATACTCTTCAACAGACAGAATAATGACCGAAATCAGAAACGAGCGTCATCGTGAGTTCCTTGGTGAAGGTATGCGCCTGCTCGATCTGAAGCGCTGGCACATGGGCATAACACGCGGTGTGCCGCAGCAGGAAGACATCTGCGCAATGCCGGGTGCTGATTATTCGACAGGTCTTACCAAGCCTGCAGACGATTACCACTTCGTATGGCCTATACCTCAGCATGAGATGGATACAAATCCTCAGATCGTGCAGAACCCGGGTTATTAATTCAACCATTTAAAGTAAAAATACGATTATGAAGAATATAAAATTATTAATGCTTATGGTGGCAGTCCTGCCATTCTTCGCGTCATGTTCTGAAGATGACGTCAATACGAAAGAATGCACTGTAGGATTTGCAAACACAGCCATTACCGTGGAAGAAACAGCCGGTTATGTTCAGGTTCCAATAACTGTCAGCGGTCATCGCAACGGTCCGGTACGCGTGAAGATTGAATCGGCTACTGTAGGTGAGGACGGAGCTGTTGAAGGCGAGAACTATACAATAACTGACAAGACGCTGAATCTTAACAGCGATACTCTCAGCACCGGAACTATAAATGTAGAGGTGAAGGTGATTGACGATAGTAAGATCAACAATGACCGTCAGTTCACTCTTACAATAGTTTCTGCAGAAGGTGCAGAGATAACAAGCCAGCAGACAACAGTAACTATTTCAGACAACGATGCTGACTTCTACAAAGCATTCGTAGGAGAGTGGACTTTCTCTGCAACAAATCTTGACGGTGCTAAGACAACATTCCCTGTAACTATAAAGGCTGCTGCAGAAGGAAGTTCTGACTATGAGAGCGTACTCACATGTGAGGCTGCAAACATAATGGGTGCCGGTGAGACATATTCATGGAAATTTGAATATAAGTTCAATCAGGAATCCATGTCAGGACAACTCGGACTTGTCTGTGGTGAAGAAATCTCTTATATGCCTGACTACGGTTATCATCTGATGTGGCTGTTCGGTCCAGCTAATGACCACAATAGCGTTTATCAGGGAGTGTTCCCGATAGAGTGGTCATTGACAGAGGAAGGAACAATACCTAACACTTTGACGTTTGATCCGGAATACTGTATCTGGCTCTATGTTCAGACAGACGACGGTCAGGGTGGATATCTTGACATCTTCGATAACGTCACTCTGACACGAAACTAATTGACAATGAATTTAAGGACACGGCATATCCTTCAATGGGATATGCCATGTCCTTTTTTTGAAAACATCAAACTTTAAAACCTGAAATATATTATGAAGAAATTTTTATCATTGCTTGTGCTGTCTTTGATGACAGTATCCGTTCTCGGAGGTCCAAGAAGCGTGGAGGATATGATGAATGCTGCAAGAAAAGTCATCAAGCTTCGTCCTTCCATGCATTCTGCAGGTGCAAGCCAGAAACTTGAGGTATTGCAGAAAGGACAGATGCTTAATGTCATCGGTTACAAGAACGGTGGATTCGCAGTCATTGCTACAGATGATAACTTTGCGCCAGTACTTGGTTATTCTGATACACAGTTCACCACCGACAACATGCCGCCTGCCATGCAATGGTGGATGAATATGACAGAAAATGCCTTGCAGACAGCCCTTGAGAACGGCGAAGAGGTTAAGTCTGCTGCGGAGTTGCGTAGCGCAGAATATCCGGAAGCAGTGGCTGAACTTCTTACAACCAGATGGGATCAGATGACACCTTACAATAAAGAACTTGTAAGAATCACAGGCAAGAGCTATCCTACAGGCTGTATGGCTACAGCCATGGCACAGATAATGAAATATCATTCATATCCTGTGACAGGTCAGGGATACAAGGGATATGCCATCGATGGCAAGAACGGTAACTACGATTTCGAAAGTACTACCTATCAGTACGACAATATGCTCGATGTCTATTCTGGAAACAATTACACCACAGAGCAGGCCGATGCTGTTGCAAAGCTGATGCTTCATTGTGGTGTTGCCGTGGACATGAATTACGGTCTTAATGGCAGCGGTTCGTACAGTAATGATGCTTCTGTGGCGCTTAACAAGTATTTCAAGTACAACACACGACTTTACACACGCGACATATATACAAAGGCAGAGTGGATGAATATGATTTTCGAGGAGATAAGCAACGGACGTCCTATTCTCTATGGTGGTGTTACAGCACAGAATGCCGGTCATGCGTTTGTATTCGACGGTTACGATGCCGATGGTCTTGTGCATGTAAACTGGGGATGGAGTGGTAGCGGCAATGGATATTTTGAGGTTGCGTTGCTCAACTCCAACACAGGAAGCTATTCGTACAGTCAGGATATGATCCTGATGCACACATCCGATGCGCCAGAATTGCCTTATATCTCACAGTGGGGTATAATGCCTTCAATAACCTGGATTACCAGTGGTGGACAGACATACGAAACAGTTGGAAAGTTCGAGGTAAAGAATGTAGGTACAATGCTTCTGTGTGTTTGTTCAAATCTTATGAACTGTGATGTGAACAGTTTCAGCGGAAACCTCGCTCTTATGGCTGAGCCTGTCAATGGAGGAAACGTTGTAACACTTAGAAGTGAGAAACTCAGTAACTTTGCTTATCGCAGCGTTTATCCGCAAAATGCTCGTGATTACAGTGTGTCGGTAAGTACATCCGGTCTTGCAGACGGCACTTATAAGATTTATCTTGCTACAAAAGCGACAACAGAGTCAGAGTGGCAGCCTGTTCATTTCAACGAAGATATCAACGGCGCATATATGTTGACTATCTCTGACGGCAATGCTACGGTGACCACCGGCATTAATAATGTTGTGACAGAGGAGACCGGCAAAGCTTCTGACAACCGCATATACAGTATCGACGGACGTTATGTTGGCACCGATGTAGATAAACTCGACCGCGGAATGTACATCAAGAACGGTGTGAAGTTCATAAAGAAATAATATCTGCCATGCGCCTGTGACGGTCCGTCTGGAAGTTATCATCCGTTGATGACATACCGGCAAACAACACTCCGTCACGCTTTCAGGCATCCTTACATGGCCGAGAGGCAAAAGATAAAGAGTCATATCATCGCCTGTAACAGGACATGATATGACTCTTTTCTATTTATCAGAAATCCGGTGGAGAGCGGTTATGATAAAAAAGCCTGCGGCTTCGCTCTCGTATCGGCATTGTTTTCTTTTGCTGAAAGTAAATCAATCCGGGCACTTTCAGATTTTCAGTATCCTGCGGTTTTTCCGTCCGAGTTTTCAGTTCTACCCCAAAAAATAAATGAGTATTTGCGAGCTGACTTTCCTTCGGACGCAAATTCTCGAAAAATAAGAGACTTACGCAAAACGCTGGACATCAGCAACTTGCATCCAAGAGACATTTTTTCATTATGCAATAAGCACTGTTTCAGCACCTGATATTGCCCGTTTCAGAGGCTAATATGCGCAATATCACACCATGAAATGGGCAAAACCGGAGGCTGAAACAGGCACTATCGGAACGCAAGACGAATTATCCGAGGTTGCACATCAGGGTATACGACAAGGCTGTCAGGCCGGAACAAGCCTTTTAGATGCAGGATTTAATATTTCTTTACATCTCTTTCGCGATTTTCTTTTGTAAAAAAAAAGTCAAGAAAATCTGTAAGTTCTCCGTCCGGGTTTTCTTTAAAAACGCAGATATAAGGCGTCGGGAAATCATTTGAAAAGATGCGTCCTTCTTGCGGTGATGATTTGCCGGTTGTGGCGATGCGGATTTATTGTCACGTGAGGAAAGGCCTGTCACGCTTTATGCCATAATGTGTTGTCAGTAAGTTTTCCTGCATCCTATGGCATTTCATGAACAAGACCAATCCCCACGGATTTCTGCCGAGCCTTCTTTCATGCTTTCGTTTCTGATTTCATTCGGGGCTGAACACGAATATCATCGCATCCTTCGACGGCAGCGTAACGCTGTTCCGACTGTCGACGGTTTCACCGCTCCACAGCTCCTGCACCTTATATTCAGTGCCTTTCTGCATCGGCAAGCGTTCCACAGGCAGACTGAAAGTCATCGGTTCGTCGCCATAGTTGAACACCGCCAGACACACCCGTTCGTCCTGTTCGGCGCGTACGAACATGTGTTCGCTGCGGTCGTCGTCGGCATTGAGCGGTCGGAAAGCCCTGCCGTCTATCAGTGCGTTCACCCGTTCGTTGCCCAGCATGCTCACAGCTCGCGTCTTTGCCGTGCTGTCGCCCTTGATGCTGAAGTCGTCGCCCGTGATGAACATGCCCGTGATTACGGCCGACGTCACCCTCGCACGGTTCTCACCCTCGGTGGCGTCACGCAATACCACGTGGTCGGCGTCGTTGTAGCTATACACACGGTCGAGCCACCAGCCCCACGTCAGGGCGTTCATCGTGTATTCGGTGTCTTTTATCTTGTTCCATGCATCGCACGCTATGCGGCGCGACTGAGCGTATTGCGCCGGAAACAGCGGTGAAATGGACAGATTTATATACATATCGCTGAATATGCTGTCTATCAGATGCATGCCGTAGTTGTAGGCCTGCGTGCCGGTGGTGATGTCCTTGCAGTACCACGAGTCGGCCTCCATGCGTCCGTGCGTCATGAAGTCCATCTTCACGTATCGGTAGCCGCAGCGTCTGAACAGCCGCGCCGTTTTCTCCATCATCGCCCTCACAGCCGGGTGGGTCGGGTCGATGGCATAAGCCCCGTCGAGCTCCTGCGGTTTGCCGTCGGCATACAGATATATGTCCTTATATTTATATTCAGGCATTGCGTCCACCTGTCTTTCCGGATTCTTCGCCCAGTCGGTGAATGGCGTCCAGTATATGCACGGTACCTGGTGCATGGCCTTGCAACGGTCGGCAAAGTCCTTCAGTTCCGTTTCCTTGAAACTGTCCCAGCCCGAGTCGAGCCCGGTGTATATCAGTCCGTCGGCATTGTGGAACGAGCGCGGCATGAGTGAGTCGGCCAGAAACGTTGCCACCTCCGTGGCGTTGTCGTGGTTCACGCCGAACTGCAGCGCGCCCCAGCTGTTCCATCCCACCGGCACAGCGCTGTCCCATCGGCGCGGCGGTGTTGTCATTGCGTTGAGATCAGCAAAATGCTCCATTCCATCGCGCCAGTCGTCGTAGCATCCCAGCATCATCACTGCCGAGCGCGGACGTGCCGAACGTACCTCTCCATGGCCCTTTACGTCGCGTGTGAGCTCGTCGGCCGCGCCGCTGTAGAGTTTCATGCTCCGGCGTCCGTCAGTCAGCTCTACGGCGTTTTTCCACGTGTCGTGCTCTATTGCTCCCGCCACCAGTCCCTGTCTGCTTTCGGCATCATACACACACGTCACCTCATAGCTGCGTAACGAGTCGCCCGTCCGTACGGAGGACGCGTAACGAATCCACTTGTCGTTGTCGTAAGGCACGAAAACCGCCCTTTTCATCGGGCTTTTTATCATTTCGCCCGTGTGGCGTGTCACCAGCGGTGCCATGTACGACGTGCTTATCGCCGAGTCGGCTTCCAGCGCTATATCTGTCAGCATGAAGCCGTCGTACAGTCTGAATGTCCTCACGAGCTTCGGCAGGTCGTGCCCGCTCATGGTCAGCGTCCAGCGCATGCCGCGGCCGTAGCGGTCGTCTATGCGCTCCTTTTTGAACGCCGTATGTTCATAAATCCCCGATTTCATCGTGTCTCCGTCCAAGGCATACTCCGCCCATGTGCCTCGCGCGATGGTGTCGCCACGATACACTATGTCAACGCCGTCGCCGCAGCTCAGACGCCATCCGGCGGTGCTCACTGCCGACGGACGGGTGCACGCGCATGCCGTCAGGGCAGCCAGAAAAATGAAAGTCTTATTATGCATTGTCAGAATTTAGGTTTATATGGTACGGTTGTCATCTCCCGCCACCCATCCTCCGCCTGTCGTCGCAGGGCTTCTGTCCGGGATGATGTGGCAGGGTTTGTATGCAAAGATAAGACAAAAACCGTCAGGAACGAAACAAAATGGTTGTATTTTGAATGTTCATGAGACACGGCGTGGCGCGCAAAACGGCTCTGCGGATGAATGGCTGTTAAAGACAAAAAGGTTTGCATTTCTATAAAATAAGATTCGATGTCAGAGTTCTTTAATAAATATTTTCAAATGAAAAATAAATCAGTGATAATGATAACTTAAGTCTATTTCATATAATAAATTCTCTATTTTATCATTGTAATAATATAACACTTGTTAATTAACTTTATTACTATTAATTTGGTTAAATTAGAATTTGGATATATGAGGAAAAAAGTATTAATTTGCAATGGCATATACAATAATGAAATGGGATGAAAAAATTAATTGAATTGACAATTCGGGACTTTAGAGCAATTAAAGCTGCAGATATTGGACTTGATGGTATTACTGTGGTATCTGGTATTAATGGATGTGGTAAAAGTACAATGTCTAAATTGCTTTATTATGTATTTCGTAATGCAAATCAATATAGTGAATTGGTTTTAGCTCATACAAATAGTCAAATTCGTCCGTATTTGAGTATTTTAGAACAAATACAGTCTTTATTGTTGTATCATAGAGATATAAGAATGTCATTTCGCCGTGTTCTTCATAGAAATATGGAGTTATCTGATTTGAATGATGCACAAAAATATATAGATTCAATAAAGGAGTTATGTAATAAGTTCTTAGATGTAGATAACACTTTACAAAAAAGTGGAAATACACTTGTAACAGAGAGACTTAAGATGATTTTGCTCTCAACGTTAAAAGTGAATGAAAATAGGGATACAAAACAATTGTTAGATCTTTTAATTGGAAGAATCGCTGAACATTTTTCTAAAGCAGAACAGTTAATGGCAGAGCGTCCTTATAGATTGCTAAAAGCAAGCTTAAATTCTGCATTTGATTATGATTTAACAAAAAAAGTCTTTATAAAAGAATATGGCGATACAATTTATGGAGACAATATATCAAATGTACCTTTATTACATTATATAAAAAAAGTTGCCTATATTGATACTCCTATGGTTATTGGAATGGAAACGTCTTATGGGCAACCATTATATTGGAAAGAATTAAATTCTTTACTTAAACTTCCTCCTAAGAGAGGTTATAAAAGAACTATTAATAATTTTATTAAGGAAGAGATTCTAAATGGTGATATATCTTTCGATGATGATGATTTTTCTGGAAGTTTTAAGTATAAAAGAAAAGACGGAAAAGAATTTGATCTTTTAGAATGTGCAACAGGTATCAAATCGTTCTCTTTGATTCAGTTACTTTTGAAGAATCTTTTTTTGGATGAAAATACACTAATGATTATTGATGAACCAGAGGCTCATTTGCATCCACAATGGATTGTAGAATATGCAAGATTAATAGTATTGTTACATAAAAAAGTTGGTGTTAAATTTTTTATTGCTAGTCATAGTACAGATATGGTTAGTGCTATTCGATACATTGCAGAAAAAGAAAAAATTTTATCATCAGTATCTTTTTATGTTGCAGAAAATTCTGTTAACGATTCTTATGTGTTTCATAATTTAGAACATGATATAGAACCTATTTTTGAATCATTTAATAAATCATTTGAGCGGTTAGATTTTTATGTCAGCAAAAGTAAAAAATGATAAGAGTACTATACAACGCAAGTATAAGGATGAATTATCTATTCGTAATTTTGTTACTGGTAATAGAATAATGGAAGAAAGTATTGAATTTATTAAATGTATTCTACAAAATGAAGGGTATAAAAATAAAAAAAATTATTTTAAAAACGAAATAGCTTTAAATCTTGATAAAGTTGAATCTCTTCTAAAAAAAGGAACTTTGCGAGATAAAACAGTTGATTTTGTAGTCGGTTTAGAAAAAGACTGGCTTCTTTTAGTTGAAGCTAAATTGGATGTAGATAATGTAGACAATATCATCAAAGGTATCTTTGGCAAGGTATCTCATTCAATGGATATATTAAAATCAAATATTAATTATATTCATTCAGAAAGTATTGTTATTATATTATTAAAAGATCAAAATTTTCAACAACGATCACATCGGCTTAGAAAATTATTGCTTGCACGCACTCCAAATATTAAACCATTAAGAGTTTGTGATTTTTATAAAAATTATTTTATGCCCGATAATTAATTGTTGCTCGTGAATGATGGAAAATCAATTAATTAAGATATTTAAAAGTTATTAATTCATTATAGACTGCGTTTTATTTATGTTCCTTTGATTAAAATGTAACTACGTCTTTTATTGCATATATCACATATGACTATTTTACGATTTCTCATGATTTTATTTTGACAAAATATTTTCTCAAAAGAGGTGTGAAGGAATGTTAAATTACGCATAATGCAGCCTGTTTTTCATCATACTGCATTGTGATATACCCCATAACATAGTCCGAAACCGTTCGTTTCGCTTTCCGATATTGCCCATTTCATGTTCCGAAATAGCCCATTTCATGGTGCGATATGGTGCTTTTCGGCCCATGAAATGGGCCATTTCGCAAGCCGAAATGATGCTTTTTGCAAAGCGATAAAATACCCCTTAAACATAAGTTGCTGCTATTCAATATTTTATAAAAACCTCTTATTTTCCGTGTATTTGCGCCCGAAGAAAAGTCAGTCCGCAAATACTCGCTTATTTTTCGAGGTAGAGTGGAAAACTCAGACGTGAAAAACGAAATCCGGTTACAATCTGAAAGCTGTACGTATCGGTTTTATTCATATATAAGACAATAGCGTTTGTTCAGAGTTTAACCCCCATCGGTCATTAGACTGCATATAATTTTATATGTGTGTTCATTCATGTTTTCAGCCGTCTTTTTGTTTTCTATCGGCCTCTTTTTGTCGGATTTTTCTTGACATAGCCCGCTATGCCTGTAAAATATCCAACGAAAATACGCTCAATATAAAGCAACAATACAGACTGAATTCTAATGACCGATTCGGGTTTAAACCGCAGTTTTTTATTAAAAGCGATATCCATCGAATATTCATATTTTATACATCAAATCGTGACCTGTCCGCAAAGACATTACGGAAAATGTCACTCATTCTGTGTTTTTTGACACTCCAAAGTGTAAATATCACTGTTCAGACGGCGGAAAACACGGGTGGCAGGCGGTCTGCGAAAATAATTCCGTAATTTTGTATTGCATGATGAGGGTGACGATTGTCTGCTCTTGCATCCTGCATACTGCTGCAAGAGCATTGCAATCGTCACTGTTTATCGTTTTTCCTGCGGGTATCATGCGATTTCTTATGATAAAAACCAACTAAAAACAATAACTATATGAAGAAACTAATAATGTTAGTCTTTGCCGTCGCGGGGTGCATGGCGGCGACAGGACGCACCAACATCTCGGTGACTACTGACCACACCCAGCTCGTGTTGCAGGTGAAGGACAACGGCCGCCTTTATCAGACCTATCTGGGTGAGAGACTGTCGGTCGACTCAAACTTCGACGATCTGGACCAGCCGTGGGCAAAACCCACCAACAGCAACATCGCCGGTTTCGAGGCATATCCGGTGATGGGCACAGAGGATTATTATGATGCCGCGATGGGCATACGCCATGCCGACGGTAATCCCACTACGGTGTTGAAGTATGTATCGCACGAACAGCGCGCCACGGATGGCGGTACGGAAACCATAGTCAGACTGAAAGACGAGGTCTATCCGGTGAACGTCACGCTGCACTATGTGGCATACGCCAAGGAGGACATCATAAAACAGTGGGCGGAGATAAGCCACGGTGAGAAGGGCGACGTGGACCTTTCGCGCTACTTCTCGTCAATACTCTATTTCGAAAGCGACAAATACTATCTGACGGAGTTCTGCGGCGACTGGGGCAAGGAGATGCAGATGAAGCACACGGAGCTGAACAACGGTAAGAAAATACTCGACAGCCGGCTCGGCACACGTACCACGATGGCTATGCAGCCGTTCTTCGAGCTGGGCTTCGACGCGCCGGCACGCGAGAACGAAGGCACCGTGCTCATGGGCACGATAGCATGGACGGGCAATTTCAGATTCACGTTTGAGGTGGATCACAACGGTGCGCTGCGCGTGCTGAGCGGCATCAATCCCGACGCGTCGCTCTACAGACTGAAGCGCGGCGAGGTGTTCGTCACACCGGAATTCATATTCACCCTCAGCACCGAAGGAGTGGGCGAGGGCAGCCGCCGGTTCGCCCGCTGGGCACTCAATCATCAGTTGTTCAAGGGCAAAGAGGATCGCATGACTCTGCTTAACAACTGGGAGAACACCTATTTCGACTTCAATGAGGAAAAGCTCGCGTCGCTCTTCGATGAGGCACGCGACCTGGGCGTGGATCTGTTCCTGCTCGACGACGGATGGTTCGGCAACAAATATCCGCGCGAGAACGACCGCGCCGGACTGGGCGACTGGCAGGTGAACCGTAAGAAACTGCCCAACGGCGTGCCTTATCTTGTGAAGACAGCCAACGAGAAGGGAGTGGAGTTCGGCATCTGGATAGAGCCGGAGATGGTCAATCCGAGCAGTGAGCTGGCGGAGAAGCATCCCGACTGGATACTGCGCCTGCCCGATCGCGACACCTACTACTTCCGCAATCAGCTCGTGCTCGATATGACTAATCCCGAGGTGCAGGACTTCGTGTTCGGCGTGGTGGACAATCTGATGCAGGAGAATCCGAACCTCAAGTTCTTCAAGTGGGACTGCAACAGCCCTATAACCAACATCTATTCGCATTATGAGAAGAAAAACCAGGGCAATCTGTATGTGGATTATGTGCGCGGTCTGTATAAGACGCTCGACCGCATACAGCAGAAATATCCCGACCTGAACATGATGATGTGCTCGAGCGGAGGCGGACGCTGCGACTTCGGAGCGCTGAAATACTTCACCGAGTTCTGGTGCAGCGACAACACCGACCCTGTGGAACGACTCTTCATACAGTGGGGCTTCTCTCACTTCATGCCTGCCAAGGTGATGTGTGCGCACGTGACCAACTGGAACCGCCGCGCTTCAGTGAAGTTCCGCACCGACGTAGCGTTCATGTGTAAGCTGGGTTTCGACATCGGACTCCACGACATGGCGCCTGCCGACAAGGCTTTCTGCCAGAACGCGCTGAAGGAATATAACCGTCTGAAGGAACTCGTGTTCAGCCCTATGACCTATCGTCTGGTGTCGCCTTATGAGGGCGAGCACTGCGTCATCGAGCGTGTTTCGGAGGACAAGAGCCACGCCATCGTCGCCGCATACGACATGCATCCGCGCTTCAGCGAGAGCATTCACCCCACACGTCTGCAGGGACTGGATGCCGATGCGCGCTACCGCGTTAAGGAAATATGCCTCATGCCCGACGCACGTTCGGGAATGTACTTCAATGACAGAGTATATACGGGCGACTATCTGATGAAGGTCGGGCTGAAGATGCTCACCGGTGGCGAGCTTTCGAGCCGAATCATCGAGCTTGTGAAAGAATAAGACTGTGTTACGGATATGGCGTCCGCGCGATGCGGACGCAACCATTATGACATTAAAACAATAAAAAAGCGGGGACCGTTTCCGGTCTCCGCTTTCTTTGTATTTATGCTTCCGCTTTTATTTTATCACCTTTGCAGTGAGCGTCTTGCTGCCTGCCTGTGCCTTCACGATGTACATTCCTGCACCATATTGTGCGAACGGAATGGTGTTCTCGCCTGCATTCAGGTTGAGGCTTGCCACTGCCTGACCGCTGGTCTTGTATATTGTCAGCGTGCCTTCTGCCGGCATATTGACGTGCAGCACGTCGGTAACAGGGTTAGGATAAACGTCGAGGCGGATGTCGCCTGTGGTTACGTCGTCGATGCCTGTGGCAATCTTGTCGCTGTAGAACAGCTGCCATTCGCTCATCTGAGCCAGTGTAGAGCCGCCGTTCTCAGTGATGACGAGGCGGTATAAGTTGTATTCGTCGCTGTTGTCGAAGCTGTAGAACTGAGTGTTCTTGCGTGCGTAGAAGCTCAGTCCGCTGCGTGTGTCGAGCGTGGTCCATGTTCTTCCGTTCTTAGAACCCTGCAACTTCCAACCCTGCGGGTCGCGGGTAGAGTCGTCGTTAGCCGATGTTATGCTGTACATGTTGGCTTTCTCCGGTGTTCCTGTCTCATATTCTATCCACGGGTTGCCGAGGTAGTCGAAGAGGAATTTGGTGTCGGCAGAACCGTCATACAGCTTGTCGAGGTTCTCGTTGGCTTTGTCGTTGTTTATCTCCGCGGTCATTGTTCCGCCGTGACTTGTGATGTCGTTGTCCGACAGACATACTCCGTGTATCTGTATGTCGCCTATAACGATTGCATCGGCAGCGTCGTCGGCAGCCTGCGTGAAGTTTATACGTATGCGCTTGTAGCTGTTGCTGTTGGATATGTTCGTGTTCTTGAACGCGCCCTTCGTGTTGAATCGTGCGTTGGATACGGTTGAAAGAGTCGTCCACGATGTGCCGTCGTCAGAGCCCTGAATGGTATATTGTTTCGGGCTTCGGTCGCTGTCGTGACCGGCACAGATGCGCAGTGTCGATATCTTGACAGGTATTTCGGAACGGTATTCTATCCAAGCCTCACCGTTGAACGGCAGTGAGTAGGTGGTGTTGGCGTTGTTGTCGATGAGCGGACGTAGCGCGGTCTCGTCGGCATTGTCGGAAGCGAGGATGGTGCCTCCGTTGTCGGTGATGTCGTTTACGAGTTCGCCGTTCGGCTCAATCTCGCCGAACATCTGCAGCTCGGCAACCTCGGCGGGAGCGTCTGTGGCGTTGATCACGAGGCGGAAGTTCTGATAACTCTTGTCGGTAGTGACCTTGTAGAACTGTGTGCAGCCGTTGTATGCCGTCTGCTGGTTGCTGCGTGAGTCGATAGGTGTCCACCCGGCGTTCTCATATCCGTAGAGAGTCCAGCTCTTGGGAGCGTTGCCAGTCGATGCGGTTGTGATGCTGTAAGATGTTATCTTGTACAGAGCCTTGCTGTTGTAACGGTAGATTGAGTTGGTCTCGCCGTCGGTTACGGCAGATGTAGTGGCGTTCTTGTCGGTCACGGATGCGTCGCCCTCGTTGAGCGAACCGCCGTCGGCAGTGATGTCCGAAGCCGAGATTGCGAGTCCGTGGAGCTGCCATTCGCTGACAGAAAGGCTCGAAGCGCCGTTGTTCTTGTTTATGTTGAGGCGGAACATGGTGTATGCCTTGTCGGTTTTAGCGTTGTAGCGTTTCAGCTGACTGCGCGATGCGAAGGTCTGGTCGGTCTGTTCGTCGAGTGTTGTCCATGTAGATCCGTCGTTTGATGCCGACAGAGTCCAGCTCTTGGCGTCGGCCGATGCGTTGCCGCTTGCGCTGCCGATGGAGTAGCCTTTGAGCGTTACCGGTATCGGTGAGCGGTAAGTGAACTGTGCGCTTGTGGCCTGTACGGTGACTGCCGATGTGAGACTGTTGTCTATGAGAGCATCGGTCTGTACGCCGTCAACCGAAGCGGTGAGTGTTCCGCCGTTCTTTGTTATGTCGCCAGGAAGTTCAAGTGCGTCGGTAGTGAACTTGAACCAATCGACGTTGAAGCAGCTGCTTGTGGAGAAACCGGGCTGATATACAAGATATACATCGTGCTTTCCGTCGGTAGGAGTGATGTCTGCCGTTACGGTCTTCCAGCCTCCTGTCGATGGTACGCTGGCTGTTCCGATGAGTGTTCCGTCCGGAGCGCCGAGGCGTATTTCTATTTTCGCGTTGTCGGTGGTGGCGTCAGAAACTCTTATCTCCACCGTTCTTGCCGGACGAGTACCGAAGTCCACGTTGGCGTAGCAGGTGTAGTAATCGTTCTTTATGTTGGTTATCTCGCTCTCGTTGCCGTTCGTTCCCGATGTGACATACACGCCACTGAGCGTGTTGAAATCCTCAGCCTCAATGGTAGAGTAGGCATCTTTCTCTATGGACTCGACACTCAGAGGAGCGTTGAAGGCAGCAGATATGGCTGTGGAGTTGCCGAACGGTTGGTTGGCGAAGCTCTTATAGTTGCCGTTTCCGTCTGTTTCAGTGTCCGACATCCAGTTTTCGTTCGATTTTGTGAGCCATGCTGATGAAGTCACACCCTTGGAGTTGCGGTTGTTGAAGGCCATGAACGCGTTGTCCTTCATCCATTCTATATCCTCAGTCTTGCCTAGTTCAACGATGTAACGGCGCAGGTAGCGCATGAGAACACCCTTGAATCCGCACAAGTCACCGTCAACAGTCTGGCATACATTGATTATTCCGTCAGAGTTGCATAGGCGTCCCTTCGTACATTCCACGATTTTCTCGGCGTCGCGCTTGTACATTTCGTCACCGTAGTGTTTGTACAGCATAAGCGCCGCTCCGAGCATTGTGCCCTGGTTGTAGGTCGATACCCAGCGGTTGTATCCTGTCCCTGTCGGCAGGTTGGTGTTCTCGTCCCATGTGAAGCTGTCGTAAACCTCACCTGTCTGCGGATTGAACAGATACAGGCGCTGTTTCTCGTACAGACTGCGTGCTATTTCGTAGTATTCCTCCTTCTCATCCTCATTGGTCAGTGCCATGGCTATGTAGCATGCAGCGACCTCAGTCGGGCCGTTGATGCAGGAGTTGGTACCGTTCTTTCCGCCGCTTTGTTGTGCCCAGCGCATCATTCCCCACTGGTTGTAGGCGCGGTCGAATATCCTGTCGAAGTTGTTTTTTGCGTAAGAACGGTACAGAGTGTTGCCTGTGAGGTGATAAGCACGTGCAGATGCGATGATCATCCACATCACGTCGTCGTTGGAATCGTGGCCGTTCCATTTATAAACATCATCGTATTTTAGGACAAGCCAGTCGCTTCCTACTGCCCATCTGAAGTAGTTGAACACGTCTCTGAACACGTTCAGATATTCATTGCGGCCCGTTGTCTCGAATGCGTCGAGCACTGTTTCCAGCATCTCGGCATCGCCCCAACCGCCTCCGTCGCCGAAGGTCTTGCCGTTGCTACCGCGGTCGCGCAGGTGCTGGGCAAGCCAGTCATCCATCATTTGGGTGCGGAGCTCGTCGGTGAAATCGGTTATCGGCTCAACCTCTTCAATCTTCCACATCTGTGTGTTGGCCGGAGTGCTGCCGTCGGTCCATGCCGCGAACTTCATGGTTTCGCCGTCGCTGGCGGCAGATGTCTGCAGTATGAATGTGTTGGATGCAGATGATTGCGTGATGACATAGTATCCGTCGTGTCCGTCAACAGCGTCAACATTCCATTGACCCATACTGCTTGTCGAAGCCGCCTGCTGTATTTTTGAGTTTGTGGATATCACTGCGGAATTGCGAGCGAGGTATTTTCCGGTGAACACATTCCTGAAAGAGAATGTCCCGTTGTCGTTTGCGATTGCCTCCCACTGCTGTGCCGGGACCTCTGTGTCGGTCCACATTACAACTGAAGTGTTGTTCGCAAAGGACGAGTTGTCTACGAACATCACTCTCCCTTCGTTAGCCGCAGATGCCATCCGGTATGTTTTTCCCGGTACGATGTCTGCGGATGCCATGCCTACAATGTCAAGCATGAGCATAGTTAGTAATAGTTTCTTCATTTGCGGTTTAATGTATTGTTAAGTAATATAACGTGAGTTCGACGAATTGTAAGTGTTTGTAAA
>ULQM01039065.1_pt1 | contig 20011 bp, 18 predicted proteins | sample 1954451 | NCBI WGS metagenome assembly ULQM01 (sample SAMEA4835655, study PRJEB28245) | human gut metagenome | biome: gut microbiome; material: fecal sample | place: Denmark | collected 2008 | reverse complement strand
CCGCCTCCAGCCGCGCGGCTATGTCATCGAGATCCAACTCCCTGTACATGCTTATCTCGCTATAATTGCGCCACGGGGTCATGTCCGTCCTTATGGAGCTCATGTTCGCCAGCTCGAGGCAGCTCAGGCCGCTCTGCCCCTCTTGGTTGCACAGTACGCAGCATCCCTTCTTTAGCCATAACAGCGCATACGGGCTTATCCGCAGCCGCCGCGCCAGCCCGTCCATGTGGCCTTTATCCGAATACGTAACCTGCCGCCGCTGTTCTATGGCTACGCTAAGCCGGTCTATATTCTCTATCATTTGATCGTCCGGGCATTTCATTGCGCCATCTTCCGGCAGAGTCAGCGCAGCCAACTGCATTCCGACTATGCCTTTAAGCTTTTCCAGCAATGCCGCCGTCCGCTTATCTGATAAGAAATTTGCCGAGCGCAGAGCCCAGATGAGGCATTTAAGCTCATCCCTTGAAAGCTCTCCTCTGGCGAGATAGTACCCCGTACCGGTGTGTTTTATGTCGGCGCCATACTGTATGAGCGCGTCTATGTCCCGGTAAATGCCCTTGCGTTCAGCCGTAATGCCCCGCCTTTGCAGCTCCTCCAGCAGCTCAGGCACAGTCATCCTGTGCCGCTCGTCCGTCATTTCCCGGAAAATATCCAACAAATAAAGTGGTTTGAGCTTTGTATTCGCCATATCATACCCCTTACGCCAGCCGCGAAAGCATATTTACTATCAACTCGCACACCGCCAGTATGCATACGCATATGTCAACCATCATGGCGGTAAAGGCCTTGCCGCGCTTCTTCTTGGCCCGCTCCCGCGCCTTTATGTCGAAGTACCACACCAGTGCTATGAGCGTCCCCGTGGCGCCCGCGAGAAACGGCGTGAACCAGGGCAGCGCCGCCGCGATGCCCAGATGCAGCAGTGCGCCGTCCAGCAGCAGAAACAGTCCTATCCCGCCGAAAACATAAGCAATAATTCCCATTTACCCTCCTTGTGCCCAATAGATTATACCATAAATGGTACTTGTAGGAAATACGAAAAGACACGCCATCATCGTTTTACCGAAAATGACGTGTCTGCCTGTTTATCGCGTTATAGTGCCACCGCAAAGTCGGTGGCATCAGGAAAAGCCCTTACGCCTTCATCGCCTCGGCTACTGCCACGGATACCGCCACGGTGGCGCCTACCATGGGGTTGTTGCCCATGCCGATAAGGCCCATCATTTCAACGTGGGCGGGCACGGAGGAGCTGCCTGCAAACTGGGCGTCGGAATGCATACGGCCCATGGTGTCGGTCATGCCGTAAGAGGAGGGGCCGGCAGCCATGTTGTCGGGGTGCAGGGTACGGCCGGTGCCGCCGCCGGAAGCAACGGAAAAGTACTTCTTGCCGTTCTCGACGCACCACTTCTTGTAGGTGCCTGCGACCGGGTGCTGGAAGCGGGTGGGGTTGGTGGAGTTGCCCGTAATGGAAACATCCACGCTCTCATGGCGCATTATGGCCACGCCCTCGTTTACGTCGTCAGCGCCATAGCAGCGCACGTTGGCACGCTCGCCCTTACTGTAGGCGGTGGTCTTGGTGACAGTCAGCTCGCCGGTGTACTGATTGTACTCGGTCTCGCAGTGAGTGAAGCCGTTGATACGGGAGATGATCTGTGCAGCGTCCTTGCCGAGACCGTTCAGGATAACCTGCAGGGGCTCCTTGCGGACCTTGTTTGCGGTGCGGGCTATGCCGATAGCGCCCTCAGCTGCGGCAAAGCTCTCATGGCCTGCCAGGAAGGCGAAGCACCTGGTGCCTTCGCTCAGCAGCATGGCTCCAAGATTGCCGTGGCCAATACCGACCTTGCGCTGATCTGCTACGGAACCGGGAATGCAGAAGGTCTGGAGGCCTTCGCCTATGCACTCGGAAGCTTCGGCGGCAGTCTTTACGTTTTTCTTTACGGCGATGGCTGCGCCAAGGGTGTAGGCCCATACGGCGTTCTCAAAAGCGATGGGCTGTATTCCCAGCACTATGCTGCGCACGTCTATGCCCTTGGACCTGAGCAGCTCGTCCGCCTCTTCAAGTGATTTGAGGCCATACTGCGCCAGTACGGGGTTGATCTGATCTATTCTTCTTTCGTAACCTTCAAAAGTTGCCATTATCGCGCCCTCCTTATTCCTTGCGGGGGTCGATCACCTTAGCGGCCTCAGCAAAGCGGCCGTAGGTGCCGATGTTCTTCTCGTATGCTTCCTTGGGGTCCATGCCCTTCTTGATGGCTTCCATCATCTTGCCAAGGTGTACAAACTTATAGCCGATGATCTGGTCATCCTCATCCAGAGCTATGCCAAGTACGTAACCTTCCGCCATCTCCAGATAGCGGGGACCCTTCTTCAGGGTGCCGTACATGGTGCCTACCTGGCTGCGGAGGCCCTTGCCCAGATCCTCAAGACCGGCACCAATTGCCAGACCGTCATCGGAGAAGGCGCTCTGACTGCGGCCATATACAATCTGAAGGAACAGTTCCCTCATAGCGGTGTTTATAGCATCACATACCAGGTCGGTGTTCAGCGCCTCCAGAATGGTCTTGCCGGGGAGTATCTCTGCTGCCATAGCGGCACTGTGGGTCATGCCGGAGCAGCCGATGGTCTCCACCAATGCTTCCTGAATGACGCCGCCCTTTATGTTGAGGGAAAGCTTGCAGGCTCCCTGCTGAGGCGCGCACCAGCCCACACCGTGGGTGAAGCCGCTTATGTCTTTAATCTCCTTAGCCTTGACCCATTTGCCCTCTTCGGGTATGGGGGCAGGATCATGCTTTGCGCCCTTTGCAACGCAATACATCTCTTCCACTTCGCGTGAATACTGCATGAAATATCCTCCTTGAATATTAGCTGCCCGATGAGTTGATACACCGGGTCATTCTTTCCTGATTATGATTTTATCACGGAGCGCAATGCCATTACAACCCGAACGGCAAAAAACGCCCGATAATTATTAGGCTCCCCTAAACTTCCCGCAATAACCTGTCTTAATATCACAGCACATAGCACAGGGGTATAACGAGGAATATGGCGGGTACAAAGTCCATCACCTTTATCTTTGTAACGCCTATCATATTCAAGCCCAGTGCGAATATCAGCATACTCCCCACGCAGGTCATCTCCGCCACCACGGCGTCTGTCAGCACGGGCGCAAGCAGCCCCGCGAGCAGCGTTATGGCTCCCTGGTATACGAACACGCTGACAGCCGACAGGCCGACCCCTATCCCAAGGCTTGCGGTAAGCACTATGGCGGAAATGCCGTCCAGAAGCGACTTTGTAAAGAGCATATCGTGACTGCCGGTGAGGCCGCTTTGCAGGCTGCCCACCACCGCCATCGCGCCTACGCAGTATATGAGGCTGGCGGTAACGAAGCCTGCGGAAAGGCCGCTTCCGCCCCTTGCGAGCTTTTCCTCGAGGAGCCTGCCCAAGCGCTCCATTCCGCCGTTTAGGTCAAGCGCCGTTCCTATGGCGCCGCCCGCCGCCATGGCGATTATCATGGCGATGGTCTTTTCCCCCTCCAGCGCGCCGGATACGCCTATATAAATGACGCAGAGCCCTATGCCCTTCATCACCGCGTCCGTCACCCTTTCCGGTATGCCTCGCCTGAGAAGCAGCCCCACAGCGCAGCCCAATACTATGGCCCCGGCATTTACTATGGTTCCCAGCATATCCTTCTCCTTTATTTAAACAGAATTATTTTTATCATACCGATTGATTATACCAATAGTCGGAACAAATTAAAATGACAAAGTTGCGGCTTTTTGCTGATATAATTACTGGTATAATTAACAAATGCCGCGATTGATATAGCGGCGCCCATCATGCTATAATTTATATGTAATATGTTGTCAATTCGGGGAGCTTAAATATATATGTCAAGACGCCGTTTTAAACGAGCAAAGCGCAGAAGGCGCAGGCGCAGCCTCAGCGCCTCGGTATGGGGCCCCATACTCAAGCTTTTAGCAGTAATACTGGTCTTTTTGGCGTTGCTTTACGCTATATTTTATGTGGTCATACCCAAGGCGGCAGACTTCATGGGCTGGGATTACAGACCCCCATTTGCCCCCGAGCCTACCCCTGCCCCTACGCCAATACCCACGCCTACCCCCAACCCAATGAGTCTGTATGATTTTACCGGCAGCTCTCAGGAGCTGGTTTTTGACGGCTCATCGAGCTATAAGTGGTTTACCGACCCATACTTTTACAACGAAAAGATGGTAATCTCCGCAGGCAAGCTGGATTCCTCCGGCAAAAACGTGGTGTTCAGGGACATGTTCTTCTTCCACCCAAACACCCGCATAAGCGAAAAGATTAACCTTACGCCCCAGAACGACCACTTCCTGTTCCCCAAATTCAACGATAAGTGGCTGGTATACCTGGACGGAAGCCTGACCGGCGGCGGCGCCATCATGGCGGTCGATCTTACCGCCTCCCCTCTGAAGGCAGTAAAGGTCAAGGACATATACTCCGGCCAGCCTGAGCCCTTCCTGTCGGGCAATTATGTGGCCTTCACCGACCGCACCGGCACCAATAAGGACAAGCTGTTCGTATACGACCTGACCACCATGGAATCCACCGTAGTGGCCATGTTTTCGAGCTCGGTATATGGCCAGAGCAAGCCCTTTTTGTCAAATGACACGCTGATATGGGCGGATTCCGCCACCTCCGACGGCAACTCGGACACCAGCGTGATACGCTACATAAACCTCAATGAATCCTCAATAAAGTCCATCAAGCCTGGCACCTTCGTGCATGACCCGGAGTACAACGGCAGATACATCGCCTGGCTTACCGAGCTTCACGGCCGGGACACGGCCCTTTATGCGGCGGACGGCCTCTCCGGCACACCCACTGAGGTGGACCGCTGCGTGGTCGAGTTCGGGCTGGGCAGCCATTTTATAGCCTATTCCCGCACAAATACCGATACGGATTCCAGCAGCATATTGGTATTTTCCTTTGCGGAGGGCAAGATATACCGGGTAACTCAGGAGTATGAATCCGCGTTGCTGCTGGGCGTGTCCGATGACTATGTGGTCTGGATGGACGTCACCTCCCGCGAGCGTGACATAGTAAAATTCACTAAAATACCCTGATAATAAGATCCAAGGAGCATAATATGGCAAAAGCGAAGGGCAGCGTATTTTTCTGCGGGGAATGCGGCTACGAAAGCACCAAGTGGCTGGGCAAATGCCCCGCCTGCGGCAGCTGGAACACCATGCTGGAGCAAAAGAAGATATCCTCCGTTCCCTCCATAAACAGCCTCGCCTATGCCCACGCCATACCCTTAGCCGATGTCACCACTACCGCCTCCGGCCGCGTGTCCTCAGGCATAGGAGAGCTTGACAGAGTTCTCGGCGGCGGCATAGTACCCGGCAGCGTCACCCTTTTGGGCGGCGATCCCGGCATAGGCAAGTCTACCCTCCTCATGCAGACAGCCGCAGAGCTTACGAAGCAGGGCACAGTATTATACGTCACCGGCGAAGAATCCGCGTCCCAGCTAAAGCTTCGGGCGGAGCGTCTCGGCGTAGGCGGAGACATGCTCATACTTGCCGAAAACGACCTTTCCGCCATCGAGAGCGAGGTAGACCGGGTAAAGCCCGCCTACGTAATGATAGACAGCATACAGACTATGTACTCGGCGGACTGCTCCGGTACAAACGGCAGCATATCCCAGATACGGGAAGCCACCTCCCTCATCACCCGCATGGCAAAGCGCACCGGCGCGGCCACATTTATAGTGGGCCACGTTACCAAGGACGGAGCCATAGCAGGTCCCCGCATACTCGAGCATATGGTTGATACGGTGCTTTATTTTGAAGGCGACAGGCAGGATTCCTTCCGCCTGCTGCGCTCGGTAAAAAATCGATTTGGCAGCACTGACGAGATAGGCGTCTTTGAGATGCGCTCCACCGGCATGGCGGAGATATCCGACCCCTCCACGCTGTTCATAACCGGCACGGATCTTCCCGGCTGTGCAGTTACCTGCGCCATGGAAGGCACCCGCCCCATGATGGTTGAGGTGCAGGCGCTGCTTTCTACATCTCCCTTCTCCAACCCCCGCCGCATGGCTGCGGGTCTGGACAACAACCGCCTCGTGCTGCTGCTGGCAGTGCTGGAAAAGAAGGCTGGCCTGAGGTTCTACGACAAGGACGTTTACACTAACGTAGTAGGCGGCATACGTCTTGACGAGCGTGCCTGCGACCTTGCCGTAGCCATGTGTATAGCAGGTGCAGGCGCAGACATCGCCCTTCCGCCCCGTACCGCCATTCTTGGGGAGCTTTCGCTTACAGGCGAAGTCCGCCCCGTAAACCGGTTGGACAAGCGCATACAGGAGTGCGCCCGGCTTGGCTTCTCCCACATAGTCGTCCCCAATAGCGACACCCTTCCCAAGGTAGACGGCCTGAATTATACCCGTGTAAAGAATATACGCGAAGCGCTGTGCATATTGGGCATTTAGCTTTTGGGGTTGAATTATCCCGCCAAAAATGCTATCATAATAAGACAGGCGCCCGTAGCTCACTTGGATAGAGCGTATGCCTCCGGAGCATAAGGCAGCGCGTTCGAATCGCGCCGGGCGCGCCAACATCGCCGCGAGTTTTACTCAGCTTGCGGCGATTTTTTTACGAAGCTCAGCCTTTACCCGCCCTGCCGCCGCTTCCCGCCGCAGCGATAAATATGCGCCTTCACAATAATAAGAAGCCCCCGACCATTTGGTAGGGGGCTTATTCATTCCGCTATTTGCTTACCTTATCCCTAAGAAGTGCAGTATGCTCTGCCATATCGTCATATCGCCGGTCTTGGGGGGCACTACGACCACCACGGGGACGGAGGGAGTGGGGTCATAATGGGTATGGCCGCCACCTCCGCCGGAAACGGTATAGGAAACCGTGGGCTTGTTGAAGGTTTCATCCGCGCCCGTATCGCCGCTGCTGTTCTTGGGAATCAATACGGCGGAGTTATTGGTATACAACCCTTCGTAATTCTTGGAGCCATCCTTATCATAAGTACCATATGTGCCCGAAGCGGTCTTGGGATTGGTCAGCTTGACTGCGTAGGTAAGCTGTACTGGCGCAAAATTGGAGACCGGGACGTTGATATCCCATACAAAGCACTCGTCGCTCGCACCGTCAGTTCCCTTAGCATAATAGTGGAGTACGAAAGGTGCCTCCGCCTGATTTGCCGCCACAACACCGTCCGATGTAAACAGGTAGCGCGCCGTTTCATGCTCATTAAGGCTCTCAGTCTTAGCGGATACCGCATATGCTGTTTCGTCAACCTTTAGGGAAAGATTAGCCGCGCTGTTAATAAAATCAAAATCATAATCGGCAGTTTTCCCCATCCTATCGGTTACGGTAGAACCCGGGCCCACAAGATACAGGATATTATTCCTTATTTCACTGAAATCAACCATCTTACCGCCTGCCAGATAATTCATAAAGCTGGGGCCCCAGGGATAAGTCGTGTCCGCGCCGCTGTCGGCCGTCATGGCATAACAGTTATATCCTGCTTCCTTTGCCTCCTGATATACCTCATTGGTCAAATACAGAGCCTTATCGATGGAGTTTGCGTAATTCTTGAAAGTATCATCCTGCGGAGTAGACTTTGTTGCTGTACCATTATAGGAATACTCATATTCAGTTCCCTGAGCCTTGATCTGATTGCCAACATTGATCAGCCAAGCATCCCAGTCGGTAGGAGGATTATTGTTTCCATATTTTGAATTCCAGTTATCGGGTCCGGCCCAGTTTTTCCATTCATCACCCCAAAAGCTCCATGCGGTGACAGTCGGCTCAGCATTATACATATAGGTGATGCCGTCGCTGACAAAGATCAGATATTTGCGGTTGTTTTCCACGGATTTATCATCGTCAAGCATCTTTTTGCCAGCCAGCAGACCCGCATGGGTATTTGTACCGCTCTTTACCTCCTGTTTAATAGCCGCTTCGATACCATCATACTCTGTAGCCAAGTTGAAGAATTTGCCATCATTCGCTACATTCGCTACCTTATTAAAGATTACCACGCCCACCTTCACGGTAGCACCTGTTTTTTCAACATGCACCTTTAACTTTCCGAGCATATCAAGAGCCTGTTGTTCCAATTGTGCGCTGGTTGATTTATCCAGAACAAATACTATATCGGATACAAGAGGTTCCTCTGCACTGGGTAAAGACAGTGTAACCTTAGACTCATAATTTGCATCAAGGTTTGTGGCGGTCTTTGACTTGGAAATATCCCATTTTCCCGGAGCAGCAGCCGCCATCGCCGGGATCATCGTCAGCATCATGATTAGCGCCAAGAGAATCGCAAGTAATTTTTTCATAGTACACTCCCATCATAACGTTATTGTTAATATTGAACGTGTTTTCGCACCGTTATTTACATGCTACCACACATGCAATCTATTTGCAATTATTTTAGCAATTAAAAAATGACGAACAATGTCCTTTTGTGTCGCTTCTTGCAATTAGCACGCAATTTCTTTGTTTAATTTTTAGGCGTTACAATGCAAAATATAATTGAAAGGCAAGAGAAAGGATATTGCTATGTCATTTAAGATCAAACCCGCACCATCGAGCGATACTGTCACCAAGACCTTCCGCATGCCCGCCGACATGATGGATTATCTTGACAAGCTGGCGTGCAAGCACAATCTATCCCTCAACGCTCTGGTGATTCAGTGCCTGCAATACGCCATAGAGAATCTCGACGCTGATGATGAGGGTTAAAACAAAAAAAGCACATAAAAAAGCAGCGATTTATATTCGCTGCCTTTATTTTTAGCTATCTGGGGCTTTTTGTTTACAGGCCGAGCTTATCCGCTATGGCGGTCATCTCCTCCAGCGCAACATCTATTAGGTCGTCCAGTGTAAGGCCCGTATTAACTATGGCGTTCATGTATTCCCGGTTCGCTCCCGCGGCAAAGCGCACCTCCTTGAAGCGTTTTACAACGCTCTTGTGCTTTACGCTGGCAATCTTTTTATCCGGGTATATCTGCGCCACAGACTTGCAGAAGCCGCTCATTGGGTCTGCCGCCAGCAGAGCGTATTCTATTGTGGTACCCGCCTTTTTTCCGCAAAGAGGGTTGTGAGCCATTATCGCCCCCTCAAGCACAGGGTCGTTCACGCCGTTCTCATGCAGTATATTCACGCTGGTGGGGCCGTGTACCTCCGGGTGGTTGCGCCAGTCGCATTGCTCCTCATCAAGGTCATGCAAAAGGCCGGCGATGCCCCAATACTCTACGTCCTCAGGCGCAAGGCGCTTGGCCAGGCCCCGCATTATGGCTTCAACTGCCATGGAATGCTGAATGTAGTTCTCGCCCTTCATGTACCTGTGCAAAAGCTCGTATGCCTCTTCTCTGTTCATAGCCATTCTCCTCCTTGATATTTTTAATTTAGTATACCCTCTTGCCGTGGCTGAAGCTGTTTTTAGCCCAGTCGCTCCAGCCGCTGACCACTACCTGCCCCGCAGAGGAAGAGGCATGTATGTATTTTCCGCCTCCCAGCCATATTCCGGTATGATAAATGCGCGTTCTGCCGCTGTTCCAGAAGAACAGCAGGTCGCCGGGACGCAGGTCGCTCGTAGAATAGACGGTTTCCCAGCTGTCTATTACGGCATAGCTCTTGGCGCTCATACGGCCCACCTTTACGCCGTTGTTGACGAGGCAGTAATATACGAGACCGCTGCAATCGAAGCTGTCCGGGCCCTCATCCGCTGTGATATAGGGCTTTCCCTGCTGAGCCATAGCCGTGGCAATAAATCCGTCCACGCTGCCGGTAGCAGCGGAAACATTGCCGCCTCCGCCCGTCTTGGGGGTGTTTTCGATCTGCGCGCCGGGGTCGGCCGTCTTGGTAGTGCCTATGCTTTCATTCCCAACCTTGGGCGTAGCGCTGATCTTAGGCGTTTTCGCCGGCTTGGCCGTAGGAGTTGACTTGGGCTTGGGCGTGGGCGAAGGGGTTGGATCCACCTTGGGCCTTGCATTGTTTGAGTAAAGTATATCCGCCGTGTCGGTATCCATAACGCCGGTGGCGTCAAGCTTGTTCTTTATCTGAAAGGAGGAGAGCGCCTTTACTGTGGCCACGCCAAAGTAGCCGTTGGTCTTTTCCACCTCGTAGCCCAAATCCTGCAAGCGCTCCTGAAGGGACTCCACGTCCTCTCCCTCATCGCCCTGCTGAAGCTTATACATGGCGGCCTTATCCGAGAAGAGCATCTCCTGTGTCAGCTCGTCCGCCTCGCCCGTCTCCTTCATGTGGTGTATGCGCTGAAAACGCTTCAGCGCCGCCTCAATAGGCTCGCCGAAGTACTCTGAAGGTTCATCGCCGTCCATATACTGCAGCTCCGCCAGCCTCTCATGTATGTCCGCCACCACAGGGTCTGTATCGCCGAGCTTCAGCAACCGGTACTTTGAGGGAGCCTCCGCTGCATCCTTAGGCGCAGCTGCCGTAATGGCAAAGTTCTGCGCCACCTCCGCCGTCGGGGTGGGGCTTGGCATATGAAGCATGGACTTGGATACTTCCACTATCTCCGGTCCTATGTCGAGGGTATCAAAGGCCATGGGTATCAGCACAAAAGCGCACAGCACAACGCCTCCCGCAGTAAGGAGCGGTATTCTGAGCCGCTTCATCATGGGGCGCCTATCCTGTCTGTTTTTCCTTTGGTTTTTCCGCAAATCATTAGTAGCTTCCATACTTGATAATTATAGCGCATACTGACATATTTTGTCCAATGAACAATATGCTTCACTGTCCCTTTAGGTGTAAAAACCGTATGGCAATAGCAGTAATATTAGTGTAAAATATAATTCGATCCAATATTTCGGCAAAGGAACTGTATTTTACCATGGCACTATTAGCCGCAAGCGGCATAAGCAAGAGCTACTCCGCCCGCCTTCTTTTTGAAGGGGTAAGCTTTGAGATAGCCCCCCGGGACAAGGTGGGCCTGGTAGGGGTAAACGGGTGCGGCAAAACTACCCTTTTTCGCATACTCACAGGCGAGGAAGCACCTGACACCGGCTCCGTGATGAAACATAAGGGCGCCCGCATGGGATTCATGCGTCAAAACGTGGAGAACACCTCGGATACACTGTACCAATCCACAGTAGCGGCATTTGACCGCCTCATACGTATAGAGCAGGAGCTTGAGCGTATTTCCGAGGAAATATCCAATGGCGGCAGCGACGTATCCTCTCTTATTTCCCATCAGCAATCCCTCAACGAACGGTACGAGCGGGAGGGCGGCCTGACCTTCAGGAGCAGGGTACGCAGCACTCTCCTGGGTCTCGGCTTTACCGAAAGCGAATTCGCCAAGCCTCTCAGCGACATGAGCGGCGGAGAGCGCAACAAGGCCCAGCTGGCAAAGCTGCTGCTCTCCGGCGCGGAGCTGCTGCTGCTTGACGAGCCTACCAATCACCTTGACATACAAAGCGTCACCTGGCTTGAGGATTTTCTCAAGAGCTACGCAGGGGCGTTTATAGTCATATCCCACGACAGGTACTTTCTGGATAGGGTAACCAACCGCACCCTTGAAATAAAAAACGGCAAGCTCACCGCCACCAACGGCAACTATTCCCGCCACGTTGAGCTGATGAGCACCCGCAACGAAATACTGCGCAGGCACTATGCCAATCAGAAGAAAGAGATACACCGCCTTGAAGGCGTTGTAGAGCAGCAGCGCCGCTGGGGCCAGGCTCACAATTTCATTACCGCCGAGGCGAAGCTCAAGCAGATAGAACGGCTGAAGGCAGAGCTGGTAGCCCCCGAAAAGGACACCTCCTCCATACATTTCAAGTTCACCGCAAGGGAAGTAGGCGGCAACGATGTGCTTATGTGCGAAGAGCTGAGCAAGTCCTATGATAAGCCGGTGTTCAAAAACGCCTCCATGCATATCCGCAAGGGAGAACGTGTATTCCTGCTGGGGCCGAACGGCTGCGGCAAGACCACCCTCATGAAGATAATAATGGGCCTTGAAAGGCAGGATTCCGGCACTGTGCGTCTGGGCGCCAAGGTGCAGCCCGGCTACTACGAGCAGACCATGACCTCCCTTGATCCCAACAGCACCGCACTTGAAGAAATACATAACGCCTACCCAAGAATGGACCTTACCCAAGTCCGTTCCGCCCTGGCGGCGTTCCTCATTCGCGGCGACGAGGTATTCAACGAAATAGGCGCCCTTTCCGGCGGCGAGAAGGCACGCATACAGCTTCTCAAGCTTATGCTTTCAGGGGCCAACCTGCTGCTGCTCGATGAGCCTACCAACCATCTTGACATATCCTCCCGGGAGGCTCTTGAGGCCGCTTTGGAGGATTACGAGGGTACCATGCTCATAATCACCCACGACAGATACCTGGTCAACCGCATGGCGGACCGCATACTCTACATGGAGGAAGACGGACTTACTGAATACATAGGCGGCTATGACGATTACCTTGAAGCAATTGCGCGAAGGCCTCAGCCCTCAGCTGAAGCTGCCTCCCCCAAGGCGGAAAAGCCCAACAGCTACAAGGCTCAAAAGGAGCGCCAGAGTATACTGAACCGGGCGGCGGGCGCTGTCCGCCGAGCAGAGGAGCGCATAGCGGCCGCTGAACAGGAGCTTGAAGACATAAATCAAAAACTCGCTTCGCCAGTGATAGCATCGGACTACGTAAAATCCGCAGAACTTGCAAAAGAGGCGGACGGCAAGCAGGCCGAGATCGATGCCCTCTATTCCCAGTGGGAGCAGGCCCAGCAGGCGCTGGATGAGCTTTGTGAGGAAAGCTCAAAGCAGGGCTAAGCTTAACGCGCCGGCCGCATTTATACATAAAGCAGTCCCCGCCATAAAGCGGGGACTGCCTTGCTATCGTCTGATTTTTATTTTACTTTGTTTATATCGGCTACCAGCTGAGAGAGGTCGGTATATTCCCTTGCCACGCCGTTCTCATCGGACACGGTCAGCTTATCATTTTCTACCTTTATCCAACCCTGTATGGAGTTTACCGGGAAGCAGTGATCCTGCTTGGGGTCCGGATCCTCCGCAAGGAAGAACAGGTAGGTATCGCCCTCGGAAAGCTTTACCGCTTTGTCGGCGCTCACCGGCTTGGGCTGGAGGGTGCCGGCATCCGTCATGTTTTCGCTGGCTGAAGGAACATATACCAGATTTATTTCCTGACCGTAGCCTATATCGCCTTTTATGTTTCCGTATACACTGATGGTAAGATTTGCGGATGGCGCCTTCTTTTCGACTGTGCTTCCGCCGTCCTGGGTGCGGAATTTGGTGCTGCGCATATGAGACGCGCTGTTTACACGGCCTATGAATATATTCTCCGAGGCGTTTACAAGCGATCTGATATCATTGTAGTAGTAGTTCTTTGAAGGCGCAGTGATGACCCTTGAGATTGCGTCCATTTCCTTTTTGAACTCGCTGATCTTTATCCGCGAGCCGCCGTATTCCACATTTCCGTCCCGGATCACAAAGTTATCCGCGGAGGTGGAGCAATAGTCTGCCTCGTCCTCGGCATACTGCACATCGTTGCCCTCCGTAAGATAGAGCAGATACTTTTCGCCTACGGTATAACTGCCCTTTACCAGTATTTCGGAGCCTTCCCGGGCGCTTCCGGCTATTACCTCGTCGATGCGCATGCGGCTCTGGGCATTGTCGCCGGAGTTTATCTTTTGTATGCATTCACCCGACACCACCAGTGAGGCGCTGCGATAACTCTGACGCACGTCCGCCATGACGCGGTCGTTGCTCATTACGCTTGCCGAGAATGTGCGGCCTATAATAAGTGCTATCACGGCAACAGCAATGGTGGACAGTGCGGTTATGCGCTTCATCTTTACCTCTCCTTTCGGGTGATATGGGTGTTTTCTTCGCTCTATAGTATAAGACGCTTCAGGCGTCCAAAAGGTTGCAAATTTTTTAAAAAATTCTTTACATTTCCCTTCTGCCTTCCATTGCCTTCAGCAATGTCATTTCGTCCACGTATTCAAGATTTCCGCCGATGGGTATACCGTGGGCTATCCTCGTGGCTTTCACCCCACGCTGCTTGAGCAGCTTGGATATATACACCGCAGTGGCTTCCCCCTCTACGTCCGGATTGGTAGCCAGTATCACTTCGCTTACCCCGCCTTCATCTATACGCTGCAAAAGTTCCTTTATGCGTATATCGTCCGGGCCAATGCCATCCATTGGGGATATCGTCCCGCCCAGCACATGGTATGTGCCGCGGAATTCCCGCATCTTTTCCATGGCTACCACATCCCTTGCGTCCCTAACCACGCATATTACACCGGTCTTGCGGCTGGCGTCGCGGCATATGGCACAGGGATCCGTATCGGTGTAGTTGCCACAAACAGGACAGTGGTGTATCTTGTCCCTTGCGTCGTTTATGGCCTTTGCTATCTCGCGTGCTTCGCTCTCGGGCATGTCCAGTATAAAGTAGGCGAGGCGCTGTGCGCTCTTGGTACCTACGCCGGGCAATCTGCAAAGCTGGGAGACCAGATTGCTTATTGGGTCTGCCATATGTTTTTAGAAGCCCAATCCCATTCCGCCAGTAAGCTTGCTGACCTCGGAATTCGTGGCTTCCTCCGCCATGCGCATGGCCTCGTTGACGGCGGACAGCACCAGGTCCTGAAGCATCTCAACATCATCCGGATCCACGCAGGCAGGGTCTATCTCGATAGACTTTATCACCTTGCTGCCGTATGCCGTAGCCCTGACCGCGCCGCCGCCTACGGTAGCCGTAAACTCGCGGGTCTGGAGTTCCTGCTGCATGCGCTGCATATCCTGCTGCATCTTCTGCGCCTGCTTCATCAGCTGCTGCATATTCGCCCCGCCCATTCCGGGGAAACCGCCCTTTGCCATCAACATACCTCCGGGATTTTACTTGTGTAACAGTATAACATAATTTGCGGCCCTGTTCAACGCAGCGCCGCATAATAGGTAATTTAAAAGCTATTTTCCACATTTGCGACACGTTTTTTTAATATTCGCATCGCAAATGGCTGATTTTTTGTTGCTTATCAGTTCTCTATCCTGAAGTTGCTGCCAAACAACGCCCTGCCGGTGCTCTCTATATCGTCCCCGCCGGAGCTGTGCGTCATACGCACCGTATACCCGGGCGCCACCTTATCTGCCGCTCCGTTGACCTTTTCCAGCGCTCCCGGCGCGCTCATCATGCGATATATTATTTCGCTCTCAAAAGCCACCTCCAGCACATTGCCGTTTATGGCGCTTCCCTTGCCGTACATTCCGGAAACCGCCATGGTGCGCTCCGTCTCTCCAAGCTTATCGAGTATAGCCTTCCACAGCTTCTGCGGGGACATGCTGCCCGCCGTCTCTGCCGGTTTTGCCGGATGTGCTGGGCTTGGCTTCTCCGGCTTTGACGCAGGCGCAGTCCTTATTGGCTCGTCAACATCAAAGGGCGGCACATCTTCGGGTTCCGGCGGCTCCTCAAAGCCGTAGTCGCAGGGATACTCATCGGCGTCAGGCTTTTCCCCGACAGGTATCGGCTCGGCAATTGCTGTGCGCCGGGGCGCCCCTTCCCGTACCTGCCGCTCGAGAACCTCGATGCGCTCCATAAGGTCGTCCATGGTGCGCTTTTCCTCGGGCCGTGATATGCGCACAAGCGTGCTTTCTATAAGCGCCCTCGGCATTGTAACTGTCCGAAGCCTGCCCTCGGCCTGCAACAGCAGCTCGCTGCATCTTAAAAGCCGCGTTTCGCCTGCTTCCTTTGCCTGCTCCTCGTACCGCTTCATAGAGTCCTCGGTGCAGTCCAGTATATCGCTGCAATGGCCGCAAAGCTTCGTCAAAAGCAGCGAACGCATGTGCTGCGTCAGGTCATGTAAAAACACCTTCAAATCACGGCCATCCCGAACTACCTGATCCAACAGCTCCAGCGCCCTTGCCGGGTCGCTGGAAAGTACGGCCTCCGCCATGTCGAAAAGAAAGCCATCCTCCATGCTGCCCAGCACGCTGTAAACGTCCTGTGTGCTGACTTTATTGCCGCAAAATGACAGGCACTGGTCCGCAAGCGAAAGGCAATCCCTCATTCCGCCCTCGGCAGCTCGGGCTATGGCCAGCAGGCCGTCGCGCTCTATATGGGCGTTTTCGCGCTGAAGCACCTCCTCGGTGCGCTTGACCATGTCGGATACGCCGAGCCGGTGAAAATCCATTCTCTGGCAGCGGGAGATTATCGTCGCGGGTATCTTGTGGGGTTCAGTGGTGGCCAGTATGAACGTTACATGGGGCGGCGGCTCCTCCAGCGTTTTCAGCAGGGCGTTAAAGGCGTTGGCGGAAAGCGCGTGCGCCTCGTCGATTATGTATACCTTGTGCTTCAGCTCAAGAGGCATGAACCGTGCCTTTTCGATTATGTCGCGCATATCGTCCACGCCGGTGTTGCTTGCAGCGTCCAGCTCGATTATATCCGCGCACTCCCCGGCGCTTATTTTGCAGGAGCGGCAGCGGCCGCAGGGCTCGCCATCTACGGGCGCTTCGCAGTTCACCGCCCTTGCGAGTATGCGCGCGGCGCTGGTCTTACCGGTTCCCCTGGTGCCCGCGAAAAGGTAGGCATGGGCGGTCGTGCCTGACTTCACCTGGTTTTTCAGTATTGTGGTTATATGCTCCTGCCCTATCATCTCGGAGAATGTGGCGGGCCGGTATTGCCTGTAAAGGGCGCGGTGGCTCATGCTTGCCTCCAGTTTGATTATTTGTATTTTATATTGTAGCATCGCGCAAAAGGTCAAACAAGGGAATGTTGCTATCCCGAGTCAAATAAAGTATAATATTTCAATATGAACAGGTGAAATCATGGAGGTTATATAAATAAAATGGCAGAACAGGAAAAGAAGACAGTACTCAGCGGCATACAGCCCTCAGGTTCACCAACTCTGGGCAATTATGTTGGTGCGCTCAAAAATTGGAAGCTCTTGCAGACCGATGACAGGCTCTGCTATTACTGCGTCGCCAATCTTCACGCCCTGACCGTTCGTCAGGACCCCACCGACCTTAGAAGGCGCGCCGGCGAGACTGTGGCGCTGCTGCTGGCCTGCGGCATAGATCCCGAAAGATCCGTATTGTTTGTGCAGTCCCACGTTCACGAGCACGCTGAGCTTAACTGGGTGCTGTGCTGCAACACCTATATGGGCGAGCTTTCCAGAATGACGCAGTTCAAGGATAAATCCGCAAAGCACGCGGACAATATAAACGCCGGCCTTTTCACCTACCCGGTGCTGATGGCAGGCGACATACTGCTTTATCAGAGCGACCTTGTGCCTGTCGGCGCGGATCAGAAGCAGCACATCGAGATCGCGCGGGATATAGCCATACGCTTCAACAACGCCTATGGGGAGACCTTTAAGGTCCCGGAGGGCTTCATACCCAAATTCGGCGCCCGCGTTATGAGCCTTCAGGATCCTTCCATGAAGATGAGCAAGTCCGATCCTAACCCCAACGGCTTCGTGGCCATAATGGACGATCCTTCCGTCATAATGAAAAAATTCAAGCGCGCGGTCACAGACAGCGATACCTTCATCGCGTTCGACCCCGAGAATAAGCCCGGCGTATCCAACCTTCTCTCCATATACACCTCCTTCACGGGGCTTACCATGGACGAAGCGGTGAAGCATTTCGACGGTCTCGGCTACGGCAGCCTCAAGACCGAAGTAGCCGAAGCCGTAATAGCCGGACTCGAACCCGTTCAAAGCGAATATAAGAAGATACTTTCGGATAAAGCATACCTCGAGAAGATAATGTCGGACGGCGCAGAGAAGGCTTCCGCTCAGGCACGAAAGACCCTCCGCAAGGTATACAGAAAGGTAGGTCTTGCCTGATGGATATGGATAAGCTCAAGCGCAGGCTCATGCTCAGCTATAACATATTCAAAATAGTGCCCCTGCTGGGCATACTTATAGCGCTTTACGTCATGAACAGGAACCTTATCGCCGCATATATAATCGCAATAGTGTGCATAGTCGGCGGCTACGGTCAGGCGCTGATATTCTACCGCTGCCCCTTCTGCGGAGCGCGGCTAATGAAGGTCCGCGGAGGCGTGCCATGCCATTGTCCCGAGTGTGAGCGCCAGCTTATAGTCGACGCCGAGCACCCTCTCGAGAACACCGATTCTCCCGAGGACGGCAACAGCCGGCTTTAGCGCAGGCTTACTGTTTTTTATTGTATATTGGCTTTACCGCGTTCCTTCCCTTTCCCATGATGATAACTGCCGATGCGCCGCATATACCCATGAACAGGCTCAGCACCCCGCGCATCGGCATTATTTCTGTGAGCATACCGGCCAATAGTTGCCCCAGCAGGGAGCCTATGGTGGTCAGCATCAGGAAGGTACCGTTGAATCTGCCCTTGCGGTCATCCGGCACATACGACTGGGTAGAGGATATGCGGATATTGTAGGAGGTCACCCCCAGCACCCCCTGCAGGAAGCAGAAGAGCCGCATTAGCGCGAGGGGCAGATAAAGATATGTTCCCTCCAAGGCCGATATGACAACGTATACGAACACCGCTATTTTGAACTTATGCTTCTCCGGCAGATGCAGCCTGTAATGCATCATTCCGCCCAGCACCCGTCCCAGCACCATAAAGCCCCATACCGACATATAGATATACTCGCCGTCAGCGTACCCCGCTTTAAAGTAAGGCAGCGTTATAACGTTAGATGCGCCCGTGGCCATAAAGCAGAATATGAAATACAGGGTTATATACAAAAGGCCCTTTTCCGTCCAGAGGTAGCGCATACCCTCCTTCATATCCTCCATATAGCCGCCGAAGGTGTACTTTGAGCCGCTCTGCCCATTCTTGCCCTCCACGTCGCTTATCTGCGTCTCGAATATGGCTGCAGTGCAAAAGCAGGCGAAATTTATCAGCATCAGCCATACCATTCCCACCGTCTTATATAAAAAGGTGGATACGGGTATCATCACCAGCACCAGCGTTTCGAGCGTGCTCAACACCGAATAAGCCTTTATATAGTTGCCCTCGGATACCAGCATAGGGTAAAAGCTTTCGAAGGCCACGGTATAGGCGCTGTGTATTGTTCCGATTATGAACGTTATGGATGCAAATGCCCAGAAGCTGAAAAGCCCGAAGTACATCAGCCCCGCCAGCAGGGCATATATGGCAGTTGAGGCGAAATCAAGCATATATATGGTCCTGCGCCGGGAAAACCTGTCCATCAACGGCCCGGCAAGCACCGGCGCCGCTATCTGGGGCAGGGTATACAGGAACATATATATGGCGTAATACAGCGGGGACTGGGTATAGTCCAGCACGAAAAGGCTCATGGCAAAGCCGGCCATGCTGTTGCCCAGCATGGATACGACGCTGCCTATGGTTATTATGGTGTAATTCTTTGTCCAGAGCCTGTTCATGGTACAAATGTTATTCGCCGGGATACAGCGGGTACTTATCCGTTATTTCCATCACCTTTGCGGCGACGCGTTCCACTGCTTCCTCTCCGTTTTTTATTATGTCAGCTATCAGCCTGCCCACAAGGACAAAATCGTCCTCATCAAGTCCCCTTGTGGTAGCCGCGGGCGTCCCCACCCTTATGCCGCTGGTGACAGCAGGCTTGCGTTTCTCGTTGGGTACGCTGTTCTTGTTTACGGTTATGTTGGCCCTGTCCAGAAGCTGCTCGACTTCCTTGCCCGTAAGCCCGTCCGATCCCAAATCCAGCAGAAGCAGATGGTTGTCCGTACCGCCTGATACCAGCCTTACGCCCTCCGCCTTCAGGCTTCTCTCCAGCGCCTTTGCGTTGTTTATCACCCGCTGCTGATATGCCCTGAACTCGGGCTTTTGCGCTTCCTCAAAGCATATCGCTTTCGCCGCGATAACGTGCATCAGCGGACCGCCCTGTGTACCGGGGAATATGGCCTTGTCTATGGCGTTGGCAAATTCTTTTTTGCACAGTATCATGCCGCCCCTTGGCCCGCGCAGCGTCTTATGGGTAGTCGTCGTCACAACGTCTGCATACGGCACGGGATTCATATGCAGCCCCGCCGCCGCAAGGCCCGCG
>ULQM01035376.1_pt1 | contig 20410 bp, 22 predicted proteins | sample 1954451 | NCBI WGS metagenome assembly ULQM01 (sample SAMEA4835655, study PRJEB28245) | human gut metagenome | biome: gut microbiome; material: fecal sample | place: Denmark | collected 2008 | reverse complement strand
TAATTTAACGTAATAAAGAAGGTGTGCTGTCTGACTGCAGAGGATAGCTGCACTCCATAATAAGCGGGCATATTGTTTTGCCCGCTTTTTGATCGCTGCTGTGCATCGGTGCTATATGCTCAAATATTACACCACGCAGCATGACATGTCGCAAATTATTCAGCGGCAAACGCTGCTTTGCCGCTCCGCAGCCGGTATACGCCCGATAGGGACAGATAATTATCCGGCTTCCGTAGCGGGTTTTCCATGCGCTGCAATTCGATAAAGGAAAGGCAGTCAATGGCACTTTCAAACAGAAATAGCCTGTGGGAACGCTCCTATGATGGCAAGCGGAAGGAATACCGCTTATCGCTGCCCTCAACCTCCCGCAAAAACGTGGGAGGAAGGGTCGGTGCTTCGGAGCATTGCATAGCGGGGAACGGCGTCCTTATCAAAGCACACGAATAGGCAGCTTTGCCGTCTGCCCGCATATACCAAGCCCATATTGAAATACATACTGAGCAAGTCTTTCGATAACCCCGTCCCGTAAAATATGCGTTAAACGGGGAACTACACGCTTAACTCCTAAGCGAAAGGCCGCGCGTTCGAATCGCGCCGGGGAGGCCAAAAAGCCCGATAAAGTCTGACTTTTTCGGGCTTTTACTTTGCCCGGAAGCTGCTTTGCTTCTTATTGCCGCTTATCTTCATTTTTCTTTCCTCGCTCGAAATTTGCTAATTGGCGTCAGGTCGGTTTTCGTGGCTTGGTACCAATTTTCGCGCATCTTGCTAATTTGAGATTTGATAGTATTCGTCCACTATGCGAGGGGTCAATGCGAAAATCTTGATGTTCCAGATGTATGGATTGATGTAGTTATCAATCAGTCCCTTTTTTGCGTCAAATGTGGACAGCGTCCACTTGGTCACTCCATACAGTTCTACGAAATCGTACATGAGCCATTCGGACTTGATATATGCGCCGATAAACTCCTCCGCGTTCATGCCGTTGTAGCGGATAAAGCCTAATGCGGCAAACGGGGCAGCGCCGAGAACGCACATCCACGATACAGTTTCCGTGCCGAGGATATCGTTCAGCCCAAAGTAGATACCGACGGCTACGCCGATGGCGAGGACGGAAAAAACGAGCTGACGCAGGTTCAGCCCGAAGAATATGCTTTCCTGATAGTCCCGTATTTCACGGTTGATTTTCACTTCCAATTCGTTTTCCCTCCAATCAAATAAAGCTCCCGATTGCTCGGAAGCTTTGTGGTTTTCTTTTTAATTATTCATCTAACAGCCAGTCCAATACGTTGCGCTTTTGCATTCCCTCATAGTCTGCTGTGGAAAACACTTCATCAAGTGTAAGCAGCGTTTTAGGGTAATTATCCGCTATACGCTTGAATGGGGCAAGCTCTCGCTTTAGAGTGTTTGGGTCGAGCGTAGACGCTGCAACTTGGTAGTAAAGATACTGCCCGTCATCTGTTTTTGCTACAAAATCCACTTCGCCGTCGTCTATCGCTCCTACAAATACTTCGTATCCGCGCCGTATCAGCTCGAGGTACACGACGTTTTCAAGAATATGTCCTATATCGCTGTCCTTGCCCCGCACAAGCATATTCCGCAGCCCCATGTCAACGCAATAATATTTGCTTTGCGTTGTTAAAAACTGTTTCCCTTTAATGTTGAAGCGCGTTGCTTCATATAGCAGAAGCGCCTCCTTCAAACCGTCCAAATACCTGTCTACGGTTTTTTGATCCACTCCCTTTCCGGCCGATTTCATGGTGTTGGCTATATTGGTGGAAGAAGCCTTGTTGCCGATGTTGTGGAGCATGAACTTTGCCACGTTTTTTAGCATGCCGACATCTGCAATTTTTTTGCGCTTCACAACGTCGTTGAGCAATACGGTATCATACAGCCCTTGCATATATTCCCGTGCCTCACGCTTATTCAGTTCAAAGCGAAGCACATAGGGAAAGGAACTCAGCTCGATATATTGGTTGAATTTTTCGGCGTTTGACAGTCCTTCTCTTTGCGTACCCTTTAATCCCGTGCTAAATTCGCGGAACGATAACGGAAGCATTTGAAGCTCCACATATCTGCCGGAAAGCACCGTTGCCAATTCTCCCGAAAGAAAGTAGGCGTTGGAGCCCGTTATATAAACGTCGCAGTTTTCTTTAAGGAACAGGCTGTCAACCGCTTTCTCGTATTCGTCAACGTGTTGTATCTCGTCGAGGAAGATGTAGTTCATCTTATCGGGCCGCAAACGCTCGGCGATGTATCGGTAGAGTATTTTATAATTATCGATAAACTCAAACTCTATATCCTCAAAATTCAACACAATGAACTGACTATCTTCAACACCGTTTGCTGACAGATAGTCGCGGTACATTTCAAACAGGGTGGACTTCCCGCATCTTCTTACGCCCGAAACAACCTTTATGATTTGCTTTTCCTTCCATCTTACCAACCAGTCAAGATACTCGGGACGCCCTATTCGATGTATCATGTTCCACCTCCTATAACATTATTATCTGCATTATACTCCCGATTTATTCACAAAGTCAACGGATTTAAGGATTGTATTCCTGAAATATTATATTTTTCTTGCTTTAAGGAATGGTTATTACAGCCCGAACATCTCGCGCACAACGCGCTCCGACATTTTGACAGCGCCCGTCAATACGAGTAAGTTAAAGATAAGCTCGCCCATATATGCCCATACAGTTGTAACGGCGCTTGCGCCTTCCGTCACAACCGGATCGGCTGCGGAAAACGCCGAGAATATGATACACGCAAGCACGATGATCGCGCCCTCCAGACAGACGGCGGCATACGATTTCAGGAATGATTTGCCAATATGCGAGGACGGCTCGCTCGCAAAGGTCGATAGCGGGACAGGCACGATTGCAGTATAGAGATAGAGCCGAAAAAAGCGTCCGTACACGCTCATTACCATAACGAGCGTCAGCACGAATACGACAAGGCACATAATCAAGCTGACCGCCCATGCGGGTATGCTTTCAAGAAATGTTAAGCCCTCGACCGCCGTTATCATGCCATCCGGTAACGTAACGGCCTGCGCCGCATTCAGCCCGCCCGAGCCAATGATGGTTGTTACGATTCCCTGCACGATTTTGAATAGCGCCGTCATAAGGTCAAGTCCATACGTTATAACGCCCTTTACTATCGCAAACCGAACGAACAGCTTCAGCGCGTGTTCGGGCCTTTTAATCTCCGCAAACGAGCCGCAGGTTTTCACAACGCCCACAAGGAAAAACAGCACAAGCAAGGCATAGCCTATGGCTTTCAAGGAGCCGTTTATGCCCGTGACCACTTTCCATATCCCGCCGCCCTTAAAGGATTGGGGCGATTGCGTGATCAGCATCCATATTTCAGCGAGCTTTGCGTTCCAGAATTGAAGTGCGCTATCTTATGCTTAGTACCAATAATGATTGGTTTGAAAATTAGTAATGAGACAAGGTTTTCGGCCTTTATCAACGGCAAAGACAGTTCACCGGTAATTGAAATCTTGGGCAGTGATGACATAGCTAAATCTATATGCAGTCAGTTACAGGGATACAATGAATCTTATACTGAGATTAAAGCGGATAAGCCTGTGAAGATTGTGAAACTGGAGGATAAGTATTACCTTGCATTTGATTCTTTGTTCAGCCTTACAAGATTAAAGCTAAAAGATCCCTTTGTAAATCGACTCGAGATATTTGTATATTTGTTACAATTTATGAACTTTTTCGCCGGGCATAGGGGCAAATGCATACGCATGGCCTGCGCTGGCATATGGCGGCGGATGCGTGCAGCCTACAGCTCGATCAGATCATTCGGTATTGTAGGACTTGATGGTAATGGTCTTGCCGATGTTGCCGCACTCCTCAACGAGAGCCTTGGTTTTTTCGACGTTGTACTCATAGGTGTGAGAGGGAGTGAAATCGGGGTTGGCGGTAACCTTGTCGCCCAGATTGCATGGATAGGTGACGACTTGACACTGACTGCTGCCGCAGACCATAAGCGCCTCTTCCTTATTTATGGCATAGGCCACATCTTGGCGCATACGAACATCGGAGAACAGCTCGCTCTCGCAGTTCATGTAAGCAGAACGGATGCGAGAATACACAGATACAGTGCGGCTACTGACGCCAGCGGAAGGGGAGATGACATTGTTGGCTCACACACAGAACTGGAGAGGTTTAAGTACCCAGGCTTTTTTGGGCGTTAATGCTTGAACGTATCAGCGTTTTTTTGAGTGCCAATATAAAACCGTCCTCGCGGACGCTGTATGAGCGGTCGGCGTATTTCAGAGAGTAGAGGGAAAAGGTGCTTGGGAAATCATTGATCGGCTTTTCGCAGATGTCGGGATGCGTACTGCGGTCGAAGGAAAGCCGGGATGCATAGCAGATATAGTGGCCACTGCGGAGCGCATCATATCGACTTGCCCGATTGGACACGAATATGACGCTTGATGAGGGTTGCAGATGCAGCAGTCCCGGAAGAGTATCATCAGGATCAAGGCTGGAATCCAACACAAATGCCTCTGAAGATATCTCGTCTATGGTTAGGGAGGATCTTTGTGATAGAGGATGTTTGCAAGACATGAATATATAGCCCGGAATGTTATCCTTTATAAGGTCGAGGCTTAGCCCATACCGGTCGGCAGCGGAGCGATATTTTTTTGCTGCGCTGGTGAGTATTACCATTATGCCCAATGGGACCTCACGCATAGTGACCTTGTGCATTATTTCCTGCAGGCCGCCCTCAGTGAAGATATCCGTGCATTCGCTGCTTGAGCGAACTGCGGGGTTTCTGTAATCCAGGAAAACCTCCATTATCTTACCGGAGGGAGATGACATGATGTGCATACTGCTGCTGTTCGAAAGCATTGAGGGTATATTTTCTATGTTTTTTGCCTCGCGAATTATTTTTTCGGCATAGTCAACCAGATAAAGCCCCTGTTGATTAAACGCAAGGCCAGATCGGTCGCGTGTCATTATCTCAAAGCCAAGCTCCTGTTCCAGCTCCCGAACTATCCTGCTTAGGTTAGGCTGGGAAATAAAAAGCGCCTTTGCCGCCTTATTTATAGATTTTTGGCGGTATATCTCCAGTATATATTCCAAATGCTTTATATTGATGTTCAAAGTATGCCTCCTCAAAACGTTTTGTATATAAACGGCAGGCAGACTTATACTAAAACCTGATAAGCATCGATCTATTATGAATAAAGCTGCCTTAGATAGATATGATACAATTTTATTAACAGAAAAACAACATGATTCTGAGGGCAAAATTAATAGGTTGATTCTTGGTTGTTTGCACAAATCAAAAAATGGAGGACAAAAGAATGAAAAAGGTGTTTACGTTCATCTTGGCGCTGGCAATGGCTGCTACCCTGTTTGCCGGCTGCGCAAAAACCACTGCAGACGATACCCCAGGTGCCGGGCAGGTCAGCGAGGGCTCTGCCGTTCTTACGGTAGCTCTACCCGCTGCCCCTGCCTATCTTGACCCCCACATTCAGGCGGGTACCGACTCCTACCGTGTTGTTACCCAGATATTTGACCGCTTAGTCGAGCTGGACAGCGATATGAACCTTGTGCCGACGCTGGCAGAATCGTGGGATGTCGTTGACGAGCTTACCACTGTATTCCATCTGCGTCAGGGCGTGAAGTTCCAAGATGGAAACGAGATGACGGCGGAAGACGTTAAGTACTCCCTCGAACGCTGCATCGCAAGCCCCGGCGTTAACTACAATTATCTCATAATTGACGAGATAAACATCATCAATGATTATACGGTTGAGATAAAGACCTCGGCTCCGTGCAATGTTCTTCTTTACAGGCTTACGCTGGATGCTGCCTCTATCGTATCTAAGGCTGCGGCTGAATCCGGTGAGGATTTCAACCTCAATCCGGTAGGTTGCGGTCCATTTAAGCTCAACAGCTGGGATACCACCAGTGGTGACGTTGTGCTTGACGCCTTTGAGGATTATTGGGCGGGCAAGTCCGAGATAGATCAAGTGATATTTAAGACCATACCCGAATCCATCAACCGCACTGTTGCTTTGGAAACTGGTGAGGCTGACATCGCCTATGATCTTTCCGCCACCGACTTTAAAGCGGTTGAGAGCAACGATAAACTGAAGCTGGAAAAGAAGGCTTCCACTACCGTATGGTATCTCGGAATGAACACTAAGGACGAGATACTCTCTAACAAGCTGGTTCGCAAGGCTATAGCTACAGCAATAAACATTGATGATTTCATTGCTATGGCATTCAACGGCAACGCTGATCCTGCTCATAACACCATGATGATCCCTTATCTGCCCGGCTATGCCCCGGATCTCGTAAAGTACGATTACAACGTTGATGACGCAAAGGCGCTGCTGGCCGAGGCCGGCTATCCCGATGGTTGCAACCTCAGTCTCTATGTTGCGGATTCTCAGATATATAAGGATGCTTCCGTAGTCATTCAAGAGGCGCTGCGTCAGATAGGCATAACGGTGGAAATAAAGTCCATGGACTACGCCTCCTATTCCTCTGCGACCTCCAACGGCGAGCATCAGCTCTTCTTCTTCGGCAAGACCTCCATAGATTCCGATTCCATGCTTCGCTCTATGTATTCCGAGGATGCCCTTGGTGCCTCCGGCAACCGTAGCTTCTGGACCGATGCAAAGGTAGACGAAATGCTGGACGAAGCGCTTTCCACTACCGACAGCACCCATGCGGAGGAGCTTTATAAGGAAATTCAGCAGATCGTGGCAGATGAGGTCCCGGTATATCCCCTTTGTCAAGACTATATCAATGCGGGCATGAGTATTAGTGTTGAAAACTTCAAACTCTACCCCGGCAAAACCCACTACATCTACGGTACTACTATAACTAAGTGATGTCTTTGACTGACTAATACGCAGTATTTCACAGTTTCCTCTCCGCAGGAGAGGAAGCTGTGAAAGCATAATTAGATTATTTAACGGAGAGCACACATGGTCAAATACATTATTAAACGTCTGCTTTTGGCGATACCGGTATTGCTTGGCGTGTCATTTATAGTTTATACGATATTGAGCCTTACGCCCGGTGATCCGGTACAGGTATATTTGGGAGACAACTATACCCAGGAGGCGCACGATGAAATATCCGAGCAGCTCGGCTTGAACGATCCGTTCATTGTGCGCTATGCAAAATATGTGATAAATGCAGTACAGGGCGATCTTGGCACGTCATATACGACGAAGCGCCCCGTATTATCAGAGATCGCTGCGCGATTTCCAAGCACGGCAAAACTCGGCTGTGCAGCAATGCTGTTTGCGGTCGCCTTGGGCATACCACTCGGGGTGATATCCGCAACGCAGCAATATTCAATATTCGATTCCATCTCGATGTTTATAGCACTTATAGGTGTGTCCATGCCTAATTTCTGGATGGGCATAATGCTTATACTGCTCTTTGCGGCACACCTCGGCTGGGTACCGGCATCCGGAGATCAGGGGATTGCATCGCTTATTCTTCCGGCAATAACGCTGGGTGCCAACTCGCTGGCTACAATAACCCGAATGACCCGCTCATCAATGCTGGAAACCATAAGGCTTGACTATATAAGAACCGCACGGGCGAAGGGGCTGAAGGAGGGCAGCGTGGTCATACACCACGCGCTACGTAATGCGATGATACCGATAATCACCACCATTGGACTGCAGTTTGGTTTTTCTCTGAGCGGAGCCGTATTGGTTGAAACGGTATTTTCTTGGCCGGGAATAGGCCGGCTGCTCATTGACGCGATAAAGCTCAAGGATGCCCCTTTGGTGCTTGGCGTAGTGACGTCTATAGCGGCACTTTTTACGGTGATAAACCTTGTCATCGATATACTGTATGCCTGCTTTGATCCGCGAGTTAAGACGATGTACAAATAGAGGTGCAGCATGGCTAAAAAGAAAAAGAAAAAATCGCAGCTAGCGTCCGTTTGGGGACGTCTAAGGAAGAACAAGATGGCTGTGATCGGGCTTGTGATGCTCTTGGTGATACTGCTTTCGGCAGCGCTTGCGGATGTGCTTTTCGATTACGAAACCATGGCGGTGCAGCAAAATGCGTCTATGAGGCTCAATCCTCCGTCCTCGGAGCACCTGCTGGGTACCGATGAGGTAGGTCGTGATATATTGGCTCGAATAGTATTCGGCGCAAGGGTATCGCTGCCCGTTGCAATGGCTACTATATTCTTTGCGGCTATAATCGGCGGTATGTTGGGTGCACTGTCGGGCTATGGCAGCAAGCACCTGGACAATTTCATAATGCGAGTAATGGATATGTTTCTTGCTATCCCAAGCACACTTCTGGCGATAGCCATCGTTGCGGCAATCGGCCCCAACATACAGAATATGATGATAGCGATAGTCATATCCAATATACCTCCGTTTTCAAGGATAGTACGTTCCTCTGTAATCACCATAAAGAACGAGGAATATATCGAGGCAGCGAGGGCAATAGGTGCAAATGACAGGAGGATAGTATTTAAGCATATCATTCCAAACGCTATGGCACCGCTTATAGTTCAGGCCACGATGTGTGTTGCCGGATCGATTCTATCCATAGCCAGCCTCAGCTTTCTAGGCCTCGGTATTCAGCCGCCTACGCCGGAATGGGGCTCAATGCTGAGCAATGGGCGCCAGTATATAAGAGCCGCATGGTGGGTATGTGCATTCCCGGGAATAGCTATAATGCTGTCTATACTTTCCCTTAACCTGCTCGGCGACGGTCTTAGGGACGCTCTTGACCCGAAACTGAAGAATTAAGAGGTGAAAGCAATGACAGATAATCTGCTGGAAATCAAAAACCTTACTGTGGAATACACCACCGAGGGTGATGTGGTTCATGCCGTAAACGGAGTAGATCTCTGTATAAGACACGGCGAAAGCCTTGGCTTAGTAGGTGAGACCGGCGCAGGGAAAACTACCACGGCGCTGAGTGTGCTGAACCTTATATCGACTCCGCCGGGAACAATAAAATCAGGTGAGATCATATTCGAAGGGCAGAATTTGCTTAAGCTGCCCAAGCGAAAGATGCGAGCCATTCGCGGCAATAAGATATCTATGATCTTTCAGGATCCTATGACCAGCCTTAACCCGGTATATACTGTTGGAGAGCAGATAGCAGAGGTGATAAGGCTTCATGAAAAATGCAGCAAGGAAGAGGCTGCGAAGAAGGCAGGCGAAATGCTGGAAATGGTGGGGATACCTGCAGAGAGGTACAACGAATACCCGCACCAGTTTTCGGGAGGAATGAAGCAGCGGGTGGTAATAGCGATGAGCATAGCCTGTTCTCCTCAGCTCATACTTGCCGATGAGCCTACGACCGCACTTGATGTTACCATACAAGCGCAGGTGCTGGAGCTCATGAACGAACTGAAGGCGAAAATGAATACCTCAATGCTGCTTATCACGCATGACCTCGGCGTGGTTGCCCAGATATGTGACAGAGTAGCGATAATGTACTGCGGCGAGATAGTTGAGTATGGAACCATCGAGGAGGTGTTCAGCCATCCGGCACATCCGTATACAATAGGCTTGTTCGGCTCAATACCGACGCTTGATGAAAAGAGCGATCACCTGAACCCGATAATGGGCCAGGTGGCAGATCCGACAGACCTTCCTGCCGGCTGCTGCTTTAACCCGCGCTGCCCATATGCGGGAGATATTTGCAGATACGAAAAGCCTCAAAGGACGATACAGAATGGCACGCACGCCGTATGCTGCCATGCGGCGCAGGGCATCTTTGAGCAGAGGGAACTTGAGGAGGTGATCCGCATTGGCAGAGAATAATATACTCGAAGTGAAGCACCTTAAAAAATATTTCAAGACCGCATACGGCACGCTACACGCCGTTGATGATGTGAATTTCTCGGTGCAACGGGGCGAAACCATGGGCCTTGTCGGCGAATCCGGCTGCGGGAAAAGCACAATAGGAAGACTGATACTGGGCCTGCATCAAGCGACTTCGGGAGAGATACTATTTGAGGGCAGAGACATCTGCAAAATGGATAAGCAGAGTCTTCATGATCTGCGCAAGGATATGCAGATAATATTTCAGGATCCCTATTCCTCACTCAACCCGCGTATGTCGATAAGCGAAATAATAAGCGAGCCGCTGATAATTCACAAAAAGGTATCCAGCCATGCGGAGCTTGAAAAAAGGGTAAGCGAGCTGATGGATACCGTTGGTCTCGCAAGCAGGTTGGAAAACTCCTATCCCCATGAGCTTGACGGCGGCAGGCGGCAAAGAGTCGGAATAGCCCGTGCGCTTTCGCTCCGCCCAAAGTTCATAGTGTGCGATGAGCCGGTATCCTCGCTTGACGTATCCATACAGGCACAGGTTTTAAACTTGCTGAAGGAACTGCAGAGTGAGTACGGACTTACCTATCTGTTCATCACGCATGACCTGTCCGTAGTGAAGTACTTTTCGGATAAGATAGCGGTAATGTATTTGGGGCAGCTTGTAGAAACAGCGGAGGCGGATGAGCTTTTCCGCAATACGCTACATCCGTATTCAAAGGCGCTGCTTTCGGCAATACCGGAGCCCAAAGCACATAAAAAAATGCAACGAGTGAAACTGATGGGTGAGTTGACAAGCCCGATAGACCCGCAGGTAGGCTGCCGGTTTGCAAAACGGTGCCTTTACTCCTGCGAGGGGTGTACGGGCGTAGACCCAGAACTGAAGGAGTATGGGCGCAGTCATTTCTGCTCCTGCTTCAGAACGGAAGAGCTTAAGGACGTTTAAAACCAATATTCATATAAATATGTAAACGCAATTTTAGGAGGAATTTACAGAAATGAGTAAAGTACGTTGGATAGGCTGTGGACCCTGGCATGAGGACAATGAAGCGGAGCTCATAGATTGGACGGCTCAGCCACCCTATGAAGGGCTTATCGTTGGCGATTACTATCATGCAGAGCTTTATTACAGCGGACGTTGGGGCGGCAAGGGTCACAAGGGTATGCTGGACGTAGCGGTTGATGACAACGGAAGAATCGCATTTGCCGAGTTCAATGAGAATGCAATGGAAAATTACTACGTTCGCCATTTTCAGGGGCTGAGCAAGCGCCGCACGGAATTCCAGTTCTTTCAGGATTTCCACGATAAGCGCAGAAGCGTAGCCTACCATAAGGTATTGGCAAACGGTTTTAAGTACGTTGAGGATCAGATAATGGAGAAGCAGGATCTTTCTGCCGATTTTGACCTGCTGCACGGCGCTTCCTTCTCCATGAAGAACATGATAGGCCTTACAAAGGAAATAGATGCACAGATAAAGGATCCCAATCATAAAAAGCAGCGCTATTACGGATATACGGAAGATTTTGGCTACGGTATAACGGGCTGGCTGCAGGTGATTACTGAGGACGGCAGGATAGTGCGGTGCTTCTATGACGAGATATTTGCGGATCATACCAAGGACATCGTTTATGATGACCTCAAGCAGTTTTATCGTCAGAGCAAGTATGAATCCTCAACCTATGAGGATCCATTCCCAACTGGCTGGGATAGGCACGCATGGCTGGTATGCTTCCACGATCTCAGCGACCAGCTCAACGAAAGGGTATGCAAAACTCAATCTTTGTTTGATATAGAGGGTCTGCCTTGCGTAGCCGGACCCGATATGGGTGCGGTATGGGACAGGCCGGGGCGTGACGACAGCGCAGAGCTTATCTCCAACAACGACGCCACCAGCAGAAGCGTGGAGCGTCCCCGCTCGCCGGTTTGGAACAATTATCTGCGCATGGCTAACGTTATCAAGAAGGCTATGGATGAGGACGACAAAAGGTAATTGATGGAGGAAATTTAACGATGGAAGTTAAGATACCATTCTGGACGGTACAGCCGCCTAAAGGAATGCTCAAAGGAGACTATTATCGCATAGAGGAAAGGTTCCCACCTTATTACAAGGGTGTTGAGGGAGAATTCCCAGCAGACCCGGGACATCTTGGCATAGTTGAGGTGGTTAAGAACGGCGATAAGATGGTTTTTGTGGAGCTGAACGAGATAACCGCACCTTCTTATTATAAGCATCTTTATCAGGGTATATCGAAGCGCCGCAGCGATTATAGCTTCTGGCAGTATACCAAGGAGCGTATGCAGAAAGCCGGCGTAACGCTTACCATGGGCATGGAGTATGTTGAGGAGCAGATGATGCGGAGACAGAGCCTGCTGGGTGAATTTGATATGCTTGCGAGTGCCTCCGGAAGCGTAAAGAAGCTGGTGAAGATTGCGGCGAAGCTGGAGGAACAGCTCTCAAAGCCCTCCGATATGAAACTGTATTCTTACACCGAGGATTACGGATATGGGCTTACCGGTTGGCTTAAGGTAGTTGTAAAGGACGGGAGGATAATAAGCTGCCGCTTCGATGAGATATTTGCAGATGAACCGGAAAAGATAGTGCATCCGGAGCTGAAAAAGTATTATCGCCAGAGCAAATACGACTGCCCGACATACGAGGATCCGTTCCCGCCGATGTTTGACAGGCACGCTTTCCTGGTAGGCTTCCGTACTCAGATGGATAACCTCAATCTCAAGGTTTGCGCAACGCAGGATATGCTGGACCTTACGGGACTGCCGCACACCACCGGAAAGGATATCGGCAATATATGGGATGACCCATGCACTGAGAAGGTTTCTCTTGATATGGCAGAGCGCCCGATATACCCGGCATGGAAGAATTACCTGCGCATGGCAAAGGTAGTGTCCGATGAGATGCAGGCCGACGGCGTTTTAAAGGACGGCGAAAGATAAAGCATATGGCTGAGGAAGGAGTATGGACGGGGAAAAAGCCGGAAGGAATAGAAAAAACCGTCAATGTGCTGGATAAGCTCCATTGGACAGTGCAGCCGCCTATGGGCATGATCAAGGGAGAATACCTTTGTGCTGAAAATTACTTTGCGAAGCACCACGCAATGGACGAGGGATACCACGGGCTGCTTGAGGTGGTACAGCAAAACGGAAGGCTGGTTCATGTTGAATTTACGGAATATGCGTCACCGTTTTACTACAAAAGGCTGTATCAGGGGGTATCGAAGCGCCGCAGCGACTACTGCTTTTTTCAGGCAACAAAGGAGCGCACTGCGCAGACACTAAAGGTACTCGATAACGGATTTACTGCTGTGGAAAACCAGATGATCAGCGAAAACAGGCTAACGGGTGAATTTCAGCTCATAACGGGAGCATCAAACAGCGTAAAGCGCTCGCTTTTACTGCTGGCTGGGCAGATTGACCTACTGAGGGGGCAGCCAAACAGCAAATACTATTACGGCTATGCAGCAAAACTGGTTCAGGGGATCACATCCAGATTGCAGGTAGTAATAGACAACGGCAGATTTGTGCGCTGCTTTTTCGATGAAATATTTGCCGACTACCCCGAGGAGATACCCGATGAAAAATTGAAAAAATATTACCGCCAGAGTAAGTACGAAAGCGTTACCTACGAGTCCGAGTATCCCGATGGCTTTAACGTGATGTCAGATTTGCTGCAAAAGAGGGTCATACTCACACAAACCCTTACGGATATAAGCGGTCTGCCATGGACACTTGATACGGAGAAACGCAAGCATGACCCAGAATGGGATAGATATCTTGAGCTTGCAGGAATAATAGAAAACGAGGCAAGGAGAGATGGAAAGATCATATGAAGTGGCATAAGCTGAGATTTATAGCCTATGATACCATCTGTACGATAAGCGCGCCGGAGGATGCGAATCCGCATATAGATGAAATTCTGGAGGCGGGGAGAGACATTGCCCTGCAGATACAGAGCACCTTAAATATGTTTGATGCGCAATCAGAGCTTTCTTTGCTATGCAAAAATTACAGCATTGGGAAAACGTATCGCGTTTCCCCAATGCTTTTAGATTTTTTGAAATGGAACAAGGTATTTTACGAGGCTACAGATGGGCTGTTTGACCCAACGGTCGGGCCACTGATAAAGCTGTGGGATTTTCTGGCGGACGAGCCCGTGATACCATCGGATGAACAGATAAGAGAAAAACTAAGCGTGGTTGGATTTTCTCATGTAAATGTTACCGGTCAATTTGTGAGTTTTGATCGGGAAGGCATAGTTATAGACCCCGGAGCCTCCGGAAAGGGGTATGCGCTAAAGCTTGTTGCGGAATATTTGCGTGAAAACGGGGTAAGCACGGCACTGCTGGATTTCGGCGGCAATATATATGTCATAGGAGGAAAAAACAAGGAGAGAGCCCCTTGGAAAATAGCTCTTGTAGACCCGGACAACGTTGAGGATTATAAGGGAACCGTATTTCTGAGGGATGCCGGTATCGCCACGTCTTCATGGTATGAGCATTCCTTTAGTAAGGATGGAAGGATATTTCATCACCTCATTGATCCGCGAACCGGATATCCTAAACCGCTGAACTTAAAAAGCGTATCGGTAATATCAACAGACGGCGCCTTTACCGATTTTCTTTCCACCTCAATATTTATTCTGGGCGAGGAGAAGGGTATAATGCTTATTGAGGATATGCGAAAGAGATACGATGAAAGAATAGACTGCATTATCGTCCGCGAGGATGGTTCCGTGAGGTGTACCGGAGAAGGCATTTTCTGTTCACATAGATGAACGGACGAGGTGTACGGAGGTAAAGCAATGCTTAACGTCAGAATCAAAGGGCTTCTTAAAAGTATGGAGGTTGACGCCATTTTCCTTAAAAAATGGGAAAATGTGCGCTGGGCAAGCGGATTCAGGGGAGCGGATTCCTACCTGCTTTGTTCAAACGAACAAGCGTTCCTTATAACTGACCCGAGGTATACGGAGCAAGCTGCCGTGGAATGCCCTGAAATGACCATAGTAAACTGGAAACAAAGGGGCAGCATTGCAAGGGCAGCTGCGGATATAACGAATGAGCTCAATATAAGAAGACTCGCATTTGAGGATGATGCAGTGCCATATCGGTTATATGCCGATCTTTGCGCAGAGACAGGCTGCGAACTTTTTCCTGCGGGAAACAACGTTGACAGACTGCGCATGGTGAAGACGCAGGAGGAGATCGACTGCCTCAGTGAGGCTTGTGCCATAGCGTGCAGGGCATTTTACCGGATAATCGATGATATTCGTCCGGGCGTTACAGAAAAGGAATTAGCGGCTAGGCTGTCCACATATATGGTATTTGAAGGGGCGGATTCGCAGCAGAGCGGATTCATGGTCGTATCGGGCCCAAACTCAAGTATGCTTCACGGTATATCATCGGACAGGCCATTGGAATACGGCGACCTTGTGCTTATGGACTACGGCTGTCGGTTCAATGGTTATATAAGTGATATGACGCGAACTGTTGTGCTTGGGTGCGCAACGGACGAGCAAAGAAAGGTTTATTCGTTAGTCCGGCAGATGCTCGAGGACTCGCTTGCCGTAATGAAGGCGGGTGTAAAAACAGAGGAGGTATACACTGCTGCAGTGGGCTGCATAAAGGATACCGACTATTTTAAATACCACTATACTGGTATGGGTCACGGCGTCGGGTTGTTTGTACATGAGCAACCACTGATAACCCCAAAAGGAAGCAGCATATACGAGCCAAACATTGTGACCACCATAGAACCTGGCCTGTATATACCGGGATGGGGAGGCATAAGGATAGAAGATCAGGTGGTAATCAAGGATGATGGCAATGAAAACCTTATATCGGTGCCGCACGGGATGATCGAGGTGCCACAACGGATTTAAATACATAATGGCCTTTGAAGCAACTCTCAAAAGTTAGATAAGATACCTGTAATCGCCTGGGACTTAGCCGCGCCGAATGGGAGATCGGAGCATTTCATACCGGGCAACGGAGCATGAGGCCATGTCTAACACGGATGAGCCAGCCCTGCTGAAGCTTCTTCATCCTGAATGAGACGCGAAAAGATGGGTGTATGAATCATTGGGCTATCTGGATGCAGTATATAAACAGCTCAAAAAACTCGCAGTTGACAAGCCTTTAACCCATGTGCTGGGAACATTAATGGGCAGAAGCAGGTCAATGCCAAGGTAGTATGCCCTCTTTTTTTCCGCATCTTATCGATGAGGAAATCATATCGCTGCGGTTGGGCCGAAAGCCGACGTTTAACGTGTATTATTTTTTTCTTATCAGGGGATCTACCCTACTTAAACCACCAACTAATCGTCGTTTGCCATATACTCGTCACACCCACAAAACAGGTCATTTGCTTCGCATTAAGCACACATATACCGCGTTTCATTAGGCTTGGTCAGTTTTTCACCGGCCACGACCTCCTTATCCCCGATACGCAAGGCATGGAGTACCTCCCAACAACCCGCTATGCGTTTTTCGTTGTTGTTTTTCATATATTGCCGTCTCCTCTCCTTATTGTCCAAGCTCATTGCGCTTTTTTGTGCGCTGCGGCTGCCCGTTCTTGTCATAGCTGCGCGAGTCAGCGGCCTTTGTGTGCCAGCCGAAAAGCAAACCTGCAAGCATAGCCTCTTCCTGCTCCTGCATCACGCCCATTTCTTTGTTGAGACGGTCTATGATGCTGCGATTGTTTGCGGGGCCGCCTGCTTGAGAGAATTGGGGGGGGTGGAATATCCTTTGGCACCAGTGGTAATGGTATCAAACAGCCTGCCTGAAGTATCCCGAACCTCGAATACCGTGCCAGCGAGACCACTTTTGGTATCTTCGGCATCCAGCATAGGTGCTTCTCTTATCCTCTGTGCGATTGGAGGGGGCGAAATAGCCCTGTTTTGGTGGAAATACACTCGCCTATTCATATTACCCGTGCAAATATTTTGCAAATCGGGGCGAGTTTTAGAGACTGCGTTGAGGTGTTTTTTGATTTGCGCCGTGGGACTAACTACCTCGCAAAATCCATAAAATAGCGGTTTCTGTTGTATAGCATGGGGCGTATGCGTTAAACGGGGAACTACACGCTTAACTCCTAAGCGAAAGGCCGCGCGTTCGAGCCGCGCCGGGGACGCCAAAACCACCGAATTTCCTTGAATATTTGGTGGTTTTTTCTTTTTGACATTTCGCTCACCCATTTGTCATCTTGTTCTTGCCTACAGTTCTCTCGCCGAAAAGACTGCTAATCGGGAAACGAACCGTTTTGAGCAATTTGCTAATAGATTTTGAAAACCTGCTAATAAGCATCATTTTGCTGTTGCGTTAGGCAAAGTGATGATTCTAGCCAGCGCATTGGCCAATTCGGGCGACTTCTGAAGCTGATCGATCAATCCGGCAAGATCCAATCCGGGCGTCGTTTCCTGCGGCGGCGCGACACTGCGCAAGTCGGGGTTGGCATAAAACATGGACTCAAACTTCTGTGCGTTTACCTTACGGTCTTCATCAAGTATTTCCGCATAGACCTCCGTAACCATGTCGGCCTGCGAATGCCCCGTATCGCCTTGGGTAGCCTTGATGTCGCCGTGGTTCAACTTGAGTTTGTATGTTGTGCTCGACTTTCGGAGTGAATGAAAGACTACATCCGGCAAACCTGCGCTTTTCTTGAGACGGACAAAGCTCTCCTCGATCAACTTTCCCTCGCATGGACGTCCATTGGGCAGTGTGATCACGAGATTGTAGTCAATGAACTCCTCTCCCAGCATTTCCTTCAGGTTATCCTGTGATTTTTTCCATTCACGGAGGATATAGGCCAACGTTTTCGGCAGCCACACCTTACGGATACTGGAATCGGTTTTCGGCTTTTTCAGAATAATTCTTGTGCTGGTGTTCGGCATGAGCGGAGTGAAGATGTAATAGATATCCTTCTCACCCAGCGTTTCAATCGCCCGTTTGGAAGCCCTCGTCAGCTCCTTGTCGATGTAGACATAAGCGTTATCCTTTGCGATATCCTCATCGCTTATATTGACATTATCCCATGTCAGACCCAGGATTTCGCCCACTCGCAAGGAGCAGGCAAACGCGAGATTCATAGCGACAAACAGCTTTGCATCCTTGCAGCTGTCCAGCGCCTTGCGAATGATTTCCACCGTCCAGATTTGTCTCGGTTTCCTTTCGACCTTTGGGAGCGTTACAAAGTCAAACGGATTGCGCGCGATAACCTCCCAACGCACCGCCTGTTTGAAAGCGGATCTGAGCAACTTTATCACCTTTTCAATGTTCGCCGGAGTCATGTATTCCGTCTTTCCTCGCCTGCCGCCAACCTCAACGGGCTGTGTCCTTTGCAGCGTCTTGATGTATTTGTCTGCTTCTCGCGGCGTAATTTCCATCATCTCCCTATCACCGATGATGGGAACGATATAGTTCGCGATCAGGGCGCAGTTGGAATTGAAGGTAGAATACGACCATGTTTTCTCACCATACAGCGCCACATAATCCTTCATGATCTCCTCTACGGTCTGCTTATTTGGAGGCAGGAATGTACCCTCGTTCTGCTTGTACTCGATTTCAGCACGGCGCTTATGCGCCTCCGCATAGGTCTTGAAGGTTTCCCAACGCTGCTTTTTTTCTCCGTTCTCATTTTCGTAGGTATATACGACGGAGAACGTCCCTCTTCTTTTTTTTATAGATGCCATTGTTTTTCTCCTTTGCTAAATGTTTTGCTGATCCAGCCATTCATCAAAGGACTTCTTCGATATTCGTATTGAAGCACCGATTTTTACGAACTTTACCTCGCCCTTCTTGACAAACTCATAAGCGGAGGTACGGCTGATTCCTAGCAGCATGGCGACCTCCTCAACGGTGTAAGTTCGCTTTTCACAGATGCTCCTTGACGGCTGCTCCATCTTATTCCTCCTTTCCGTATGAAAATCGCCAGGCGACGCATCTGTTGTGTTCAGCATACAGGCAATTCGCCTATGACGCAAATGTACGAATTTAAATGATTCCATAAAGAATGTTATGTCAAAAATAGAAGGGCGGCGGTCACTTTTGCTCCCGGACACGCGGAATTGACCGCCGCCCACCTCCGTTTTTCTTCCATACAATCACACATCTATTCGCTGTTGCTCCCCGATGTGTTTTGGGCGAGAGCTTAGACCGTCCCACGCGTTGGGACGCATTGGATTTTCACCACCCTGCCAACGACAGAGCCGCACTCTGGGACTTAACCTCGACTGTGCGGAAGTCTCATTATTTTCTATGCAGGTCTTGGCATTCTCCTCACGCTACAAAGGGATTACGGCGGGAATATTCTCGCTCCTGCCTTGGATGTCATCCTTTTTACGGGTTGCCCCGCAGGCAGTCTTCGCGTATGCGCCGCACTGCTCGCTGCATGGAAAGCTCGGTATCTAAACTGTCGGATATGAAGTTGTCAACGTTCAATCGAGAGAAAAAACATCCCTCTCAATAACCGTGAACAAAAACCGGGAAAATCGGCCCTCTGTTCATAACTTTTTTTAATTGATTTTTCAAGCCTGGATAATGCCGATTGAATAGAACATCTGATTGTGCTTTCATTCACATTTTCCCGTTTGGCTATGTCGGTGTATTTCATATTGAGAAAGTATCTCGCATACAGCCTTCTAAGCTGCTTATCCGTAAGCCTTTGCAGCGCTGCACACAATTCAACATTGTCTGCATATCGAAAAAAGATCTTCTCGGCAGATGGTGAATTATGTACAGCTTCATTCTCAATGCCGTCACAGCAGTCGAGAGAAAAATGCCCTGTACTTATATGTCAGCCTGCGATGAGCTTCTTCTCGCCGCTTATACAGGATAAGCAGTTCTGCTACCTCGTCCGGCACTTCGTATAGGCAATCGTGGTCATAAATGGATTGATAGAAATCCCTAAGATTTACTGTTTTCATAGATACCTCCGCAAAATCTTGATTTTTATGTGGAAAGCCAAGAAAAACGGAGGTGAGCGGGCGCGCCGTGGAACCGGATGCAAACAAAAAGCGCCGTGAAACCATACGGCTTTCACAGCGCTTGGCAGACGGGTTTCATACTCCGTCATGCGTTCTTTTAAGGGTAATGGAATTCACTCATCCATATTGGTTGAGCATTTATTTCTTTATGAAAATTCAGACGGTAAGCTGTCATAAACTCTGATTTGATTTGCAAAAGGAGAGGAGCATAATGCGGCATACACCGCAGCAGCAAACAACGCATATTTCGTTCGGGAAACGTTGAAAAAGAAAAGCCGCCATAGAGGAACCGGCCTCCACAGCGGCAAAAACGTTATTTCATCTTCATCATTCTTGCAAACCTGCTCACCACAATAACCGCGACTATTATCGCAATGACTGCGAAAGCCGCAAGGGCGCTTATCCACCATTGGCTCATGGCGCGCTTCTGCTCCTCCTCGGCCTTTTTCTCGGCGTCGGTCTTTTCGCCCTCTATTACGGGCTTTTGTATCTCGGTGGCGAAGTCCACGCTCACCGCGTATTCCTCCCCCGCGTCGTCCTTGTAGGATATGGTGTAGACGCCTGTGGTCTTGCCGTAGCTTTCGGTGTAGCCCTCCGTCATGGAGAGCAT
>ULQM01003187.1_pt1 | contig 20541 bp, 18 predicted proteins | sample 1954451 | NCBI WGS metagenome assembly ULQM01 (sample SAMEA4835655, study PRJEB28245) | human gut metagenome | biome: gut microbiome; material: fecal sample | place: Denmark | collected 2008 | reverse complement strand
TAGCGGCGGTTACGGGCGATGTCGTGATTACCGCAAAGGCTGCAAAGGTTGTGTCGTATCACAATCTTGTGCCCAAGGCAGTGGACAGTTCAGGTGCGTCTGCGCCGTATACGGATGGGCTAATGTTGAAATCTGACGGAACAACCTCTGCCCTAAATCACTTCACCGTAACAGGATTTATCCCCTTCGACGGCGGCGCAGTGCACGTCTACCGCATTGGCGGGGATGGTATCACGTGGAACGAATATGGTGCTCGCCTCGCATGGTATAATGCAGATTTCACCCTCAAGGGGAGCGTATTAGGCTATGACCAGCTCGACAAAAGCATATATTACCCAACCAAAATTGACGACCCCAACGCGGCAGCGGCATTTAGCACAGACGCGAATGTTGCACCCCCGCATGGCGCGGCTTACTTCCGCGTATCGGCTAAAGGTAGCGGAGCAAATCTGGTTGTAACGCTTGATGAAAAAATTGAGTAACAGGAGGTTAATGATATGAATATCTGTATATCGATAGGACACGGAAAATCAGCAAAGGGCGGCTATGACAGCGGCGCACTCGGCGGAAACTATCAGGAGTTTAAAATCGGTCGCGAGATAGGCAAGTACATAGGCGAGATTTTTAAAGGCTACGCCTGCACAGCTGATGTTATCAACTACGACGCGACGCTCTATCTGACGGACAGAATAGCACACGTCAACAAGCACGGCTATGACCTTGCGATAGAAATCCACCTCAACGCCGCAGGCGGCACAGGTTCGGAGGTCTATTACAAGCATAAAAGCGCGTCCGGCAAGAAGCTCGCGGCGGCAATCAGCGAGAGCATTGCAAAGACTTTCGGCATCCGCGACAGAGGCGCGAAGGTCAAAATCAATCCTGCAAACGGCACGGACTATTTTGGATTTGTCCGCTCCTGCAAGTGCGAGAGCCTGCTGATAGAGACGGTATTCATCGACACGGCAAGCGACAGAAAGCACGTTGAGACCGCCGCGGGACAGAGACAGTGCGCGGAGGCGATCGTCAAGGCTATCGCCGATTTTTACGGCATAAAGAAAAAGTCCGCTCCGGCAGTCAAGCCGAGTGAGGACAAGCCTACAGTGGCAACCGTCAGAGCGGGGGATATCGTCAAGATAAAAGGCAGCAGGTACGCCACCGGGCAGAGAATACCGATGTGGGTCAAGCTTAAAAAGCACACGGTCAAGACCGTCAGCGGAAGCCGAGCACTGCTCAAAGAAATTCGCTCGTGGGTCTATGTCTCCGATTTAACTGTTTTGCAGTCGTCTGCAAAGATAGCTGTCGGCAACAAGGTCAAAATAAAGCCCGGCGCGACCTATGGCGGACTGACGGCGGCACGAGGCTCGATAGTACCAAACACTCAGCTGACAAGGACTCACACCGTCGGGAAAATACAGGTAAACGGCGGGGTTCGGGAAGCTCTTCTGACGGACATTGCAAGCTGGGTTGCCGTCAAATATCTGGAGGTAGTCGGATGACCGTGGGAGAAATCGCCGCGATATGCGGAATACCGTCTGCGGTGACCGTCGCCATTGTCGGCTTTTTTGTGTGGCTGGTCGAGCGAAGCATCGTGAAGCGTGAAACCGCCCGCAAGGAAGAAGAAGCGAAACTTGAAGCGGAGCGCACAAAGCAGGAGAACTCGCGGAAAATTTTTGAAAAGAACTTACTCGCGAGTACAAACGCCGCGCTTGCCGTCAGCGAAGCGACCGCCCGCGCCGTACAACGCATGCCGGACGCGCACTGCAACGGCGATATGCACGCGGCACTTAATTACGCCGCGAAAATAAAGCACGAACAGCGGGATTTTCTCGCTGCGCAGGGCATAGACAACATATTTTAGGAGGCTATCAAAATGGCAAAAATTAAGGACATCCTCGCAAACATCAGCAACGTCAAGGTCGGCACATGGGTGCGCGGCATCCTGCTGATTATCTCGCTCGTCAACATGGCGCTTTCCGCAGCCGGCAAAGCGCCGATTCCCGCCGACTACAATGAGCTGTACACAATCGTCAGCGTCGTCTTCTCGGTGCTCGTCGGTATCTCCGCTTACTGGAAAAATAACAGCTTTACTGAGGCGGCACAGACCGCAGACAAGTATCTCCACGAGCAGGGCTCGGCGATTGAGGATCCGGGCACGGACGAGGAGGCAGAGTGATGATAACAGCGATTCTTTTTAATCTGCTTAATCAGCTTGGGCTTTTTGGAGCATGGGCTATCGTGCAGATACTCAAGCTCTTCGGCATGATTTAACTTGCGTGCGTTTTGCGCGTGTTTTGAAACCAACTTGCTTACAACTTGCGACTAACTTAGGACTAAAAAACCGGGCAGGGGATTTACCTCTGCCCGGTTTTTTGCTTTATAAAGAACGCAGCCCTCGGTCTGACCGAGAGCCACAAGAAGAAATAGGATATAGAGCCGGAGGCTCTTTATTGCATTATAGCACGATTCTTTATAATTGCAAGAAAAAAGTGTTCACAATTTGTTCCCAACCGTTGAAAAATCAGCTGTTTTGAGGACACATGAGAAAAATACAGGACTCTGCCCCCGAACAAAATAAAAATCCCGAAACTGTTATATATCAACGGTTTCGAGATTTTTATTTTGGTGATCCATCGGAGATTCGAACTCCGGACACCTTGATTAAAAGTCAAGTGCTCTACCGACTGAGCTAATGGATCATATCCTTTTCGCTGTGCGAAAGCTATATCCGCAAATCAGCTTGATTATCATATAATATTTGCTCGAAAAAGTCAAGCCTTTTTTGTATTTTCTTCCCATTGTTTTCACTCTTTATGATAAATTGTGCTCATTTAGCCCGAATATTCATTCCTGTCCGGCAGATACTATTCAGAGAAAACTGCCGGAGGCGCATTCTATGAAGATACTTTTTTATGATACAAAGCCGTATGACCGCGAGGCGTTCGAGAAGCTTGCGGACAAATATCCCGACATTGAAATAGACTATCTCAAGACGGATATCTCTTACCGCACCGCGCCGCTCTCAAAAGGCTATGACGCCGTGTGCCTGTTCGTCGCGTCCGATGTCGGCAGGCGGGTGGTGGATATCCTCGCCGAGAACGGGGTCAGGCTCATTCTCATGCGCTGCGCCGGATATAACAATGTCGATCTTCCGGCGGCGCAGGAACACGGTATCTCCGTTATGCGCGTGCCGGGGTATTCGCCCGAGGCAATAGCCGAGCATGCCCTCGCGCTCGCGTTCGCCGTCAATCGCCGCATACACAAGGCTTATATAAAAGTGCGCGAAAACAATTTCAGCCTCATGGGATTGACGGGAGTCAACTTCTGCGGCAAGACGGCGGGAGTCGTCGGCACGGGAAAGATAGGCGCGTCGTTTGCGCGAGCCTGCTGCGGGCTAGGGATGAATGTTATCGCCTATGATAAATATCGGAACCCCTCGCTCGACTTCGTTCGATATGTCGAACTCGATGAACTTCTCGGCGAAAGCGATCTGATATCCCTCCATTGCCCGCTGACCGAGGAGACCTATCATATGATAAATATCAACGCAATAGAGCGGATGAAGGACGGCGTTATCCTCGTCAACACCTCGCGCGGCGCGCTGATAAGCACGCCCGATCTTATAAAAGGTATAAGGCAGCATAAATTTATGGGCGTCGGGCTCGATGTGTATGAGGAGGAGACGCACAATGTCTTTGAAAACCGCGAGGACGATATTCTCGAAACCTCCGTCACGGCTCGCCTTCTGTCTTTTCCTAATGTTATAATCACCTCGCACCAGGGCTTTCTGACCCGCGAGGCGCTTGAGTCGATAAGCGAGACCACATTTGAAAACGCCGCCTCGTTTAGTAGGGGAGAGCCGATACAGGCGAATATAGTTAAATATAATTAATGTATGCTAATCATGCGCGGCGGTAAATTTCGCCGCTTTTTTCTGTCCGCTGTTGATTAAATCGCATTTATGTGATAAAATTTTCCCGTAACCGATTCAAAGGAGTGAGGGAGACTTCGGGTCTCGTAAATATGAAAAACAAAGTTCTGCCAAAAATAACAAATATATCGGCTATTGTTGACATAGTCGGCGCAGTTGCATTTTTTATAGTTCAAATAATCAACGCCGCAAAGCCGAGTTTTGTCAGCGCGTCGGTGATGCTCGGATTCTTGATAGCGAGCGCCGTGGCGATAATATTGTTCTTCGTGCTCCGCGTCATAGGCATCGCGGTCGGTGCTAAGTCATCGAAAGTTCTGACGATAATTTCATATATTGTCGATGCGGCATGGGTCATCTCGATGATATTCGTGCTCAAGAATCTCAATATATTTTAAGGGAGTGGCGGAATGATTTATGCTCTTGTCGCCGCCGTTGTTTCTGCGGCTCTGCTGATATATTTTATCGTTCGTATAGTGCGCGATCCCGGTGATGCAAAATATGCCGTACATATTCCGAAATGTCTTTTCTTCTTCGGCATGGCTGTCTATATTGCAGGCGCCGCTGTCTGTGTCGCAATGCTCGCAGTCGGAAAGTTCTTCGTTGCGATTCCGGGGTTTGGCTGTATGCTTTTCGGTGCCGCGGCGATGCTCTGCCAGCTCGATCAAAAGGTCGTGTCTGCGGGCGAGGGGATATATATCTATTCGACCATGTTCGGCAAGAAGAAGCGCTTTAATATTTCTGATTTTGTCTCGATGAAGCGAAACTCCGATTCGCTCACGCTCAAATTCAAAAACGGGAAGATGCATATCGATAACCTCGCCGTTATCAGCGACGACTTCAGAGAGAGCCTGCTCGACGGCAAAGAAGACTGAATATCTGTTTAGTGCAAAAAACAAAGGTCATAATCCATGTCTGACAACGCGGATTATGACCTATATTTATTTTTTCGGCTGTCTTATAAATTTTTTTGAAAAAACTGTTGACAATAACATATGAATGAGCTATCATATGAACAGTGAAACATATGAACGAACAATCATATGAATCATCGCGCAAATGAACGGAGGACAAAAACATGGAACACAACCACGAGAAGATGCTCGATATGGTGAGGCACGAGCTGCCGACAGACGAGCTGCTTTGCGACCTGTCCGATCTGTTCAGGCTCTTCGGCGACACGACCCGCGTCAAGATTTTGTTCTCGCTCTTTGAGTCGGAGATGTGCGTTTGCGCCATCGCGGAACTGCTCGGCATGACGCAGTCGGCGATCTCTCATCAGCTCAAGATACTCAAGGACGCAAATCTTGTCGCCAACCGCCGTGAGGGCAAAACAATCTATTATTTTCTTTCCGACGACCACGTCAGAACGATTATAGCCAAAGGTTTCGAACATCTTATTGAAGAAAGGAACGAGAACAATGAAGAAGATCTTTAAGCTTGAGGATCTTGACTGCGCGAACTGCGCGGCAAAGATGGAGGCGGCTCTCGCCAAGGTTGACGGAGTCGGGAGTGTCAGCGTCAATTTCTTCACCCAGAAGCTGACCCTTGAGGCGGCGGACGATGCTTTTGACGATGTGCTCAAGAAAGTCGTCAAGACCGCAAAGAAGGTTGAGCCCGACTGCACAATAATTCTTAAGTAAGAGGGGTGTCCCCGATGACGAGAAAGCAGAAGAAAACACTGATAAGAATAATCGTATCGGTCGTGCTGACAGGCGTCGCCTGGGCAGTCGACGAGATATTCGGCTTTGAGGGCTGGAAAGCGCTGCTGCTGTATATCGCGCCGTATCTTGTGATAGGCTACGATGTCCTGTGGGACGCTATTCGCAACATTGCCCACGGCCAAGTGTTCGATGAACACTTCCTCATGGCCATCGCCACTGTCGGCGCGTTCGGCGTCGGCGATTACCGCGAAGCCTCGGCGGTCATGATATTCTATCAGGTCGGCGAGCTGTTCCAGAGCATCGCGGTCGGCAAGAGCCGCAAGTCAATATCCGCGCTTATGGATATCCGTCCCGACTATGCCGTAGTCGTGCGCGACGGAAAAGAGGAAACCGTGTCGCCCGAGGAAGTTGAACTCGGCGAGACTATAGTTATCAAGCCCGGCGAAAAGATTCCGCTTGACGGCGAGATAATCGACGGCTCGACTTCTGTCAATACCGCCGCCCTGACAGGCGAGAGCCTGCCCGCAGACAAGACTGTCGGTGACAGAGTGACGAGCGGAACGATAAATCTTTCCGGCGTTATCCATGTTAGAACGCAGAGCCGCTTCGAGGAGAGCACGGTCGCGAAGATCCTCGAACTCGTTGAAAACTCCTCGGAGAAAAAGGCGAGAGCCGAGAACTTCATCACCCGCTTCTCGCGCTGGTATACTCCCTGCGTCGTTATCGGAGCCGTTGTGCTCGCGATTATACCTCCGCTTGTCACCATGCTCATGGGAACTCAGAGCACTTGGAGCCTTTGGAGCATATGGATAGAGCGTGCGCTTACCTTCCTTGTCGTATCGTGCCCGTGCGCGCTGGTCGTTTCCGTCCCGCTGTCTTTCTTCGGCGGCATCGGCGGAGCTTCGCGTGACGGCATACTCATAAAGGGCGCCAACTATATGGAGACCCTTTCAAAGATCGACACGGTCGTGTTCGACAAGACCGGAACGCTGACGAAAGGCACCTTCGCGGTCAACGCCATTCATCCCGAAAATATCACCGAGGCGCATCTTCTCGATGTCGCCGCCGCGGCGGAGAGCTATTCAACTCACCCGGTCGGCGAGTCGATAGTCGCGGCGCATAAGGGTCATATAGACAAGAGTCGTATCGGCAAGATAACCGAGCACGCAGGCATGGGTCTTGAGGCTGTTATCGACGGCAAGATCTATTTTGTCGGCAACGGCAAACTCATGGATATGGCGGGCGCCAAGTGGCATGAGTGCCATATGGCAGGCACCGTTATTCATATCAGCGAGGGCGCGCAGTATCTCGGACATATCGTTATCAACGATGAGATAAAGCCCGACTCCGCAGACGCGATAGCGAAGCTCAAAGAACTCGGAATCAAGAATACCGTTATGCTCACGGGCGACAACGAGCGCGTTGCCGAAGCGGTCGGCAAGCAGCTCGGACTCAGCGCAGTCCATGCAAAACTGCTTCCGTCGCAGAAGGTTGAGCGCGTTGAAGAGCTGCTCGGCGAGGGCAACAAGGTCGCGTTCGTCGGCGACGGCATCAACGACGCACCCGTGCTCACAAGAGCAGATGTCGGTATTGCGATGGGCGCAATGGGCAGCGACGCCGCAATCGAGTCGGCGGATATCGTCCTCATGGATGACAAGATTTCAAAGCTCCCGACGGCGATAAAGATAGCCAGAAAGACCATGCGCATCGTCAACGAGAATATCTGGATCGCGCTCGCGGTCAAAGTGATCATCCTCGTGCTCAGCGCATTCGGTATCGCGGATATGTGGATAGCGGTCTTCGGCGATGTCGGAGTTCTTATTCTCGCTGTGCTCAATGCCATGCGCGCAATGCTGAAGATAAAAGACAAATAAAAAATAAAAACGAACGGCGGCAGGGGATTGACCTTGCCGCCGATTTTTTATGCCTTATTGAGCTCTCTGCGCTTTGCGCGCCTGACTCTGTTTATGTGCCGCTCGAAGTCGCCGCTGTTCAGAAGCTCGGTCAGCACCAACTGCTCGAATGTCGGCACGGTGCAGGAATAGAACCCGAGCCGCTCTTCAAATATCTTAACGAGCCTTTTCGGCAGAACCATGTATCCGACACGCAGCGATGGCGATATAGTTTTTGAAAATGTGTTGAGATATATTACATTGTCGCGGTCGGAGAGCACAAAAAGCGTGTCCGCAGGCTTCTGCGAGACCGAAAACTCGGAGTCGTAGTCCGACTCCACAATGAATCTGTCGCCCGATGAAGACCAGCTGATATATTCATATCTCTTCGAGGCGGATGCCGTGACTCCCGTCGGGAAGCTTCGATATGGCGTAGTATGCAGAATATCCGCCTTGCTGCCGCTCAGCGCCGCTCCGTCTATGCCGTCGTCCGAGAGGGGGAGAAGCTCGTATCTGACTCCCGCCGCCCTGTATACCTGCTCGATTTTTTCATATGACGGCGACTCTATCGCGTATGTTTTGTCCCTGCCGAGCAGGTCGACTATCAGCCCGTAAAGATATTCCGCACCCGAGCCTACAATTATCTGATCGGTGTCAACCGATATGCCGCGGTTTCTCGCGAGATATTGCCGCAGTGCGTCGCGCAGTTCAATGCGTCCCGAGTGCGGCGAGCGCTCAAGTATCTCGTCCCCGCAGTCCGCAATAACTTTGCGCATCGTCCTGCTGAGCAGCGATAATGAAAATTCGGGCTTGCTGTGTTCGATATTTTTCCCTCGCTTCGGCTCTGTCGGTCTGCTGTCTGCTGCCGCAAAGCCGTCCGAACGGCGGAAAACAACAAAATATCCGCTTCTCTCTCGCGCCTGAGTGTATCCCTCTTCGCAGAGCAGATTATATGCGTGTTCGGTCGTTATCGTGCTCACCCCGAGCTCCTCTGCGAGCAGCCGCTTTGACGGCAGTTTGCTGCCGTAGGCGAACGCCCCGCCGACTATATCCGCCCTGAACTGTCTGTAAATCTGCAAATAGACCGGGCGGTCGTTCAAGTCAACCGTGTATTTCATCTGGTTATATTATTTTCTCCGTTTCTGACTATTTTATATTATCAGTGGTATTGTATAATATTCCTGTCAAAAAAGCAAGGAGGACTTGAAAATGAAAGAAAAAAGCAACACGAAAAGAACCACGCTGTGGATATGTTTGACGGCAATGTTCATGGCGCTCAATGTCGCGATGAGCTCGTTCGGCGTTCCCGTTCCGGGCGGCCACCTGTATCTCAATGATATAATTATCTGCACCGCAGCGATAATCCTCGACCCTGTCGCGGCGTTTATAGTCGGCGGAGTCGGCGCGTTCCTCGGCGACCTGTTCTTTTATCCGCTCCCGATGTTTGTCTCATTGGTTACCCACGGACTCCAGGCTGTTATCATCTCCGTTTTCTCGCACTATGTTCTGAAGAAGCACCCCGTGCTCGCGAGCGGAATAGGCGTCTCGATAGGCGCGGTCATTATGGTCGTCGGTTACTCCCTCGGCAGAGCGTTTATCTACAGCACCCCAGAATACGCCGTTATGAAGCTTCCATATCAGATTCTTCAGGCGGTCGTCGGCGCAGTCGTCGGTATGCTCCTGTGCTGGAAGTGCGGCGTGTACAAGCTCTATAATAAAGCGCTTGCAAAAACTTCCGGCGGCAAAAGAGAAGAGCACAAAGAACCGGCAGAGAAAAGCTGAAATAGATTAAAAAACTCTTGATTTTTATATCTTGCTGTGATATAATATCCGAGCATTACGCACGCGAAGCTTTAGGAAGTCGCCCGGTGCGGTGAATTTTCGCCGTTGCGGCCGCCCTGTTTCGCGGAGGAAAAACCAAAGGAGGAAAAACAAATGTCAGTAGTATCAATGAAGCAGCTGCTTGAAGCAGGTGTGCACTTCGGTCATCAGACCAGAAGATGGAACCCCAAAATGGCTCCCTATATTTTCACGGAGCGCAACGGTATTTACATCATCGACCTTCAGAAGACGGTCAAGAAGCTTGAGGATGCCTATATGGCGGTCCGCGATATCGCTGCAGACGGCAAGGAGATCCTTTTCGTCGGCACGAAGAAGCAGGCTCAGGATTCTATCCGCGAGGAGGCTGAGCGCTGCGGCATGCCTTATGTCAACGCCCGTTGGCTCGGCGGTATGCTCACCAACTTCAACACCATTCAGCGCCGTATAAAGAGACTTGAGCAGCTCAAGACCATGGAGGCTGACGGAACTTTCGATATGCTTCCCAAGAAGGAAGTTATCAAGCTCCAGCTCGAGATAGAGAAGCTTGAGAAGTTCATGGGCGGTATCTCCAAGATGAAGAAGCAGCCCGCTGCTATGTTCATCGTCGATCCCCGCAAGGAGAAGATCGCTGTTCTCGAGGCTCACAAGCTCGGTATTCCGATCATCGCTATCGTCGACACAAACTGCGATCCCGATGAAGTAGACTATGTTATCCCCGGCAACGACGACGCTATCCGCGCTGTCCGTCTTATCTCCGCCGCAATGGCAGACGCTGTCATCGAGGGCAGACAGGGCGAGCAGGGCGACGCAGAGGCTGCCGAGGCCGCAGAGACAGAGGAGGACAAATAATGAACTTCACTGCTAAAGACGTACAGGCTCTCCGCGAAAAGACCGGAGCAGGTATGATGGACTGCAAGAAGGCTCTCACAGAGACCGACGGCGATATGGACAAGGCCGTTGATGTTCTTCGTGAGAAGGGTCTTGCTTCCGCCGCCAAGAAGGCAGGCCGCGTTGCCGCCGAGGGCGTTGTTGTTGCATATTATGATGAGGCAAATAAGGTTGCTTCTATGGTAGAAGTCAACTGCGAGACAGACTTCGTTGCAAAGAACGAGAAGTTTGTTGAGCTTGCAAATAAGATTGCTGTCACTGTTGCGGAAAAGAATCCGGCAGATGTTGACGCTCTCCTTGCTATGACCCTTTCGGGCAGCGATGAGACTGTCTCCGACGCTGTTCAGGAGCTCTTCCTCGTAATCCGTGAGAACATGAAGGTTCGCCGCTTTGTAAGAGTTGAGGGCACTGTTGCTTCCTATATCCACGGCGGCGGCTCGGTAGGCGTTCTTGTCAGCTTTGATACAGACGCTGCCGATAAGGCAGAGTTTAAGGAGATGGGCAGAAACGTTGCAATGCAGATTGCAGCTATGAGCCCCGAGTATCTCAGCAAGGATTGCATCTCCGACGATGAGCTTGCAAAGATGAAGTCGATCACTATCGACAGCTCGCTCAACAAGCCCGAGTCTCTTCCGAAGCCGATTCTTAAGAATCTCTTCGATAAGGCTGTCAACGATAAGCTCTTCAGCGATGAGGATCTTGCAGCTTATGAGGAGCAGAAGAACAACAAGTTCCTCTTCAACTTCCTTTCCGATAAGGCAGTTGAGACTCTTGTCGAGCTTGCAATGGCAAGCAAGGCTGATATCGTTGCAAACAAGATCTTTGCAGGTGCAGTCGACGGCCGTATGAAGAAGCAGCTCAAGGAAGTTTGCCTTCTTGAGCAGGCATTCGTTCGTTCGGATCTCTATGACGGCGATGTCGCAGGCTACATTGCAGATGTTGCTAAGAAGCTCGGCGCTTCGATAAAGGCTACCGGCTTCATCCGCTACGCAAAGGGCGAGGGCATCGAGAAGAAAGAAGAGAACTACGCCGAAGAAATCGCAAAGATGACCGGCAACAAATAATTAAATGAAAAGTGAGGCAGTCGAAAGACTGCCTCGTTTTTTATGCCGTGATATAATCTGACCCCGCAGTAACAGAACTGCGGGGTCAAATTTATTATGCTTTTGCCGGATTCTTGTCTTTTTTGTAGATGCTGTAGCTCAGCCAGCGTTTGCCCCTGTAGCGCAGGCAGAACGCAATCGCGCGGAACACCCAGTCGACTATCATCGCCAACCAAACGCCGATAGCGCCCATGCCGAGCTTGAGTCCGATTATGTAGCTCAGAAGCAGTCGGAAGGTGAACATCGAAAACAGCGCGATGCACATCGTGAATTTGACGTCGTTCGCCGCCTTGAGAACGTTCGGCATCGTGAACGATGCGGGCCAGATAAATATCGCACAGCCGTTGTGAATGATGATGAGCTTGAGCGCGAGCGAATATGCATCGGGCGAGATGTTGTACATCTTGAGCGTCAGCGGCAGGGTAGCGAGGATTATCGCGTTCCATATCGCCGACATAAGATAGGTCAGCTTCATCAGCTTCTTCGTGTGCAGTCTTATCTGCTCTTCGCTGCCCAGACCGACGCACTGACCGATGACCGTTATCATCGCGAGTCCCATTGCCTGACCGGGTATGCATCCGATTCCGTCGAGGTTGTTCGCGACCGCGTTAGCCGCTATCTGAACCGTTCCGAACGAGGTTATAATGCTGACGACAAGTATGCGCCCGAGGTGAAACAGGCTGCTCTCGATGCTGCTGGGTATTCCTATAGAGAGTATCTTTTTTATAAGCCCGAAATTCGGCCTGAATTTATCTTTAATCGAGATATAAATCGGATGATCTCTCTTGTGCAGGAGGATGAGCAGGAGGAGCATCGCCGCAAAACGCGAAATAGTCGAGGATATCGCCGCGCCAGCAACACCCCATTTGACTCCGTATATGAGAATGGCGTTGCCGATTATGTTCATAATTGTGGTGATGAGCGAGGCTAACATCGATATTTTCGAGTTGCCCATGGCGCGAAAAAGCGCTGCGCAGCAGTTATATATAGCGAGGAACGGGAACGACAGCGCGGATATCCAGAAATATGTCAATGCGGACTGCATAACACCCTCTTCAAGCGTGCTGAAAAAGAGCCTGAGCAGCTGAGCCTTGAAAACAAGGGTCAGTGCCATGAGTACAATCGAGATTATAAACGCGATAAATATCAGCTGAGATGCGCTGTTTCGCGCGTCCTTTGCTCTTTTTGCGCCGATGAACTGCGCCGCAACGACTGCGCCGCCCGTAGCGAGCGCGGCAAAGACATTTATCATCAGCGTCATTATCATGTCAACGAGCGAAACGCCCGAAATAGCCTCGTCGCCGAGACCGGATATCATAACCGTGTCGCAGAATCCGACGGATATCGCGAGAAATTGCTCGATGACAAGCGGGAATATCAATTTTTTGAGTGCTTTGTTGCTGAAAAGTGGCTTTCCAGCGAGGGGAGTTGCAACAGCTTCCATTTGAGACCTCCGTTTGTTATACATATGTATAATAACATATTTGCTCTGCCAATTCAATCCGTCGGGGCTGTAAAAAATATGCACTGCGGCTTTCCACAGTGCATATCTTTATTTTTTCTTAACTATTCGCAGTTCGCTTATCATAACTCCCGCGTGTTCTTCAAATATCTCGATTTCAACGCACCCGTTGACGAACACATCTTTCGGCAGCTGATATACTGCGCAGACAAAGCCGTCGGGCAGCATCTCGCGGTTGAATTCTTCGTCCTCTTCGCCGAACTGACCGCCTTTGTATACAATTGTTCCGTTGGCTTTTATCGTCAGGTCGTCGATATTCTCATCTTTTTTCTGATGATAGGTGACTTTCAGCTCGTAGTCGGTGTCATATCTGAATCCGCCCAGCTTGCACCTGAACGACTGATTGTCGTAGACTTTGAAAAGGCAGGTCGGGAGACTGCCGTTGTTGACATCGGGGCGGTCACCCTGGAAGTCCATGTATATGCCCTCGGGGCCGACAACTTGCTCGCACCCGAGTACTCCGAAGCCGTGCTCCGCGACCGAGAAATAATATTCGTCGCTCTCGACTTCGTTGCGCCTGACGCTGCGAATCATGTATTTTTTAGCCTCGTCATCGGGCATCGATTCAGCCTTTTCGAGCCGACCCATAAGCCATGCGCGGTCGGTGTTCGGCAGGTCGATTGTCTCAAGCACCGCTCCGCGCTCCCAGCTGTTGGCGCAGTAGCGCTCAACATCCGTCTGCAATCCTATCTGCTCAAAAAGCTCTCCTGCAATGCGCTCTATGTCCGCGCGAAGCGCCTTTTCACGCCTGTCCTCGGTATTTTTGAGTATATCCTTTGCGCTCGCGAGCCTGCCATCGAGAATCTCGCGTTTCGCTTCTTTTATCGCTTGCAGTTCGATTATCCGCTTGTGTCTTAGATATGCGTCGCACTTTGCGCGGAACAGACACTGGTTGAATCGCCAGAGCTTCACGGCATCGGGATATCTTTCGGCGAGCGACTCCCAATCTCTGAGATTGTCGTCAATGCCGGGGTTTTCCGCCGGATCTGTCTGCCAGTTTAGCTCAAGCCCGAGTATCCTGTCTGCAACCTCGCTTGCCGGCAGAGAGGGGAAATACAGGCGCGAATAGTCCTCGAGCGAGTCGCGGACATCGACATAGGGGAAAAAGTCCATGTCGCTCCAGACGCATTTGTTGACATCGTCCGTTATGCCCTCGGAATATGAAACGCTGCCGACAACATATCTGCGCGTGAGGCGGTGAATCTCCCTGTACTCGCAGGGGCGGGGATTCGTGCATTCGCGGCTGAGTCCGGCGGCGAGCGCATAGTGCCAGTCGTCGCGGTCGAAGTGAACCGGATATTCGCAGCGCACGTTGTGCGTTATGTCGGGATAAAATCTTATCGGATATTTTGCGGGCACTCTGCGGCGCAGCTCATCCATCTCAAAAGCGTGGTTCGGACCTGTTATAATGCCGTCAATTTCGTCGGGCAGTTCTTGCAGTTCGCTTATGAGCTTTTCGCCCCAGTTCGGTATCGAGTGCGGCTGCTGTGCGGACGGCCACATCTCGGCGTTCGGATGATATTCCTTGAGCAGGCGCGAAAAATCGCGGCAGCGGCGTATAAATTCGTCCGCATCGTAGTCGCCGGGGTCGCCTCCGGGCGGGAACATCACATTTATTCTCGGCGTGCGCTCGAAAACTCGCCTGCGCCGTCTCTCGGCGTCCTCAAGGCTCTCGCGGTCGTTCGGGTACCAGAGCGACACATCGAGGTCGTATTCGTCCGCGATTTTTGAAGCTTCAACGAGAAAGTCCTGCGGGTCATATTTCATCAGCCTGTTCTGCTGCGCTCCGAGCCCGTCATACGGAATGTGCTCAACCGTGTTGCAGCCGAAGAACATCAGGTCGAGATAATATCTGCGGTAGTCCTCCAGATCCCACGCGTCGTAGCTGTTGGGCGTTGTGCGGTAGCCGAGCTGATGACCCCTTATGCGCTTGTCGGGCTTGTATTCTCCGCCGATATCCTGTATGAGCGTGATTTTTTCGCCCGAGACTTCGATTTTTCTCAGGAACATGCCAATGGCGAATATCAGTCCGCGTATACCTTGTGCCCTGAAAACAAGGCGGCTGCCGCTCTGCTCTATTTTATATCCGTCGCGCAGACCGTTCGGGTCGGCGATAAGAGATATGTCCGCTTTTTCAGGAACGGTTATTTGCGGCATAACTCCCGTTCGCGATTCTATTTCTCCGCGCAGTATCTCTGCGGCTTTGAGCGCGTCGCCGCCCTGCGCAAAAAATTTAATACTTTTATACTCGTATCTCATCTTACCCTCACTCAAAAAGCTTCTTCATCGTTTTAAGCCCCTCTGCCGCTTCGGCTTCAAAGTCGATGCAGTTGGCTTCAATGCTCATTCTTCCGTCGTATCCGGCTTTCTTTACGGCTTGCACAAACGGCGCGTAATTGTATCCGTCGCCCTCTGCGGGGAAGATGCGCTTCATTTTTCCGCCGTTCGGCGAATCTTTTGCGGTCGGGTTCGAGAAGTGTATGTGTATCAACTTGTCTCCTGCATACCGAAGCGCACCGAAGTCCTCATTTTCCATAACCATATGATATATGTCGGCGAGGACAAATATGTTTTTGAGCCCCAGAGCGCGGCAGATGTCAACACTCTTGCGGACTGTCGTAAACACATTCGTTTCGAGCCTGTTCAGCGGCTCAATAGCAACTCTTATTCCGTGTTCGCCCGCTTCGTCGTCTATGACTCTCAGAACCGAGTGTATCTGTTCGAGCCCTTTTTCTCTGTCGAATCCCTCCGGCACGCTGCGCGAACGCCCGCTTCCGAGCACGCAGGTTTCGATTCCGAGAAACACTGCGTTGTCAAACGCGCGGCGCGTGTAGTCTCTTATAATTTCAATGTCCGCATCCTCTCCGGCGAGGTGTATCTCCCCGGGGAAAAAGCAGTTCGCTGCCTCAAGACTTGCACCGTAGACGTCGAGCATTGCTTTTGTATTTTTTAGTTCCTGCTCGCCGAGACTTTTTATGTGCCCTAGATTGCTTTCAAGATAGTCATATCCGAGCTTCGCGGCAGATTCGAGCTTGTCAAATCCAACGCAGGTTCCGAATCGCATAGTGCGCCTCCTTTAATATTTTTTATTCCGGATAAATGGTAACACGCCCGCCGCCGCCGTGTCAATCTCAGCTCAAAAATTTTTCTCCGCGGTATTAAGAGCGCGCTATATGGGAATAATTTTTTATAGCGTGAGCAAAGTGGGAGGCGGCGGAATGCAGTACAACAGAGTCGAGATCTGCGGAGTGAATACATCGAAGCTGAAGGTGCTCAAAGAAAAAGAAAAGACGGAGCTTCTGCGCCGTATGCATTCGGGGGACAAGTCGGCGCGGGACGAGCTTATAAACGGGAATCTGCGCCTTGTTCTGAGCGTTGTCCAGCGGTTTACAAACAGGGGAGAGAACCCCGACGATCTCTTTCAGGTCGGGTGCATCGGGCTTATAAAAGCTATAGATAACTTTGATATAAATCAGAATGTCCGCTTTTCGACCTACGCCGTGCCCATGATAATAGGCGAGATACGCCGCTATCTGCGCGACAACAATTCGATGCGCGTCAGTCGATCAATAAGAGATGTCGCCTACCACGCGATGCAGGAGAAAGAGAAGCTCGTCGCAAAGCTCGGGCGCGACCCGACGGTAGAAGAGATAGCGAAAGCGATGAACATGAAAAAAGAGGAGATAGTTTTAGCCCTCGAAGCGATTGTCGAGCCCGTCTCGCTCTATGAGCCCGTGTTCTCGGACGGCGGCGACACGATATATGTCATGGATCAGCTCGGCGACAGCGGCGATGACGGTAGCTGGCTCGATGAGATAATCTTTCGCGAGTCGGTCGAAAATCTGCCGGAGCGGGAGAAGAAAATACTTTATCTGCGCTTCTTAAAAGGCAAGACTCAGATGGAAGTGGCAGGGGAGATAGGCATCTCGCAGGCGCAGGTCTCGCGGCTCGAAAAGGGTGCTATCGAGGCAATAAAAAGAAACAACAGAGCGTAATTTAGGGTCTGCCGCATTCAGCGCAGACCAAAGAGCAAGAGATGCAGGTCATATTTCGTATGATTATAATGCGGAGTATGACCTTTTATTATTGCTCTTTTAAGCGCCTTTTTGTCCACTCGCAGTATACTTATACAGCTTAGGGTCAAAAAAGCGCTTTCTGCATCTGAATGCGACAACCCCTTTTTAATTTTTTAAAAATGGTGACAAATCCCGCAATTAATGATATAATCCGTATTGGTGAATTTTTCAAAGGAGGTCATGATTTGAAGAAAAAGATAGAATTTGATTCAGAAAAGAAAGTGTTCCCGATAATTGTCAGCATTATCGGTGTTGCGCTCATGTTCGCGATGTGGATAACAAGGCTCAATATGACTGCGGTCGTCTGCGTGGGATTTTGCTGCATTGTGTCCGCGCTTATAGTTATCGGTATGTTTTTCAAGCGCCGACTTTATCTCGGCTTTCTTATCGGCTACTGCGCCGCGCTGTTCGGCGTTATCACTTATTACATAATTTTCGGCGCGGATGCGGGCTTCGGCGCGTTCACTTCCGGTCTTGCGGGATTTTCGAGTGCGGAGCATCCCTGGCTCACGGGCGAGGGCAATTTCTTCACCCGCCTGCTCGGCAATCTCCTGCTCGCCCTGCCGAGTATAGCCGTTATAGTCGGCGTTATTCTCTGCGTTGTGAAAATCGATAAAAAAGTCACTCTTCAAAAAGTGCTTTCGCGTGTTCTCAGTGTGCTGCTCGTGTTTACTACCGTCGCGTTCGTGCTGACCATGAACCTGCGCTCGAAGCCCAACGCCGAGCGTCTATGGGACGGTCAGGACGACTACCTCAAGGGGATAGACAAAAATAAAACAAAAGAGAATTCGCCCAATGTTCTGTTTATTCTCATGGATGATCTCGGCTACGGCGATGTCTCCGCAAACGGCGCGATATATGATACCCCGAACATCGACCGCATCGGCGAAGAGGGCGCGCAGTTCACGAATTTCTATTCGAGCTATTCCGTCTGCTCTCCTGCGCGTTTTGCCGCGCTCACCGGGCGCTATCCCTATCGCGGATATGCCGACAATGTCATATATCCGACCGTTGACACATTCTCTCCGTTCGCCTCGACCCGTATATTCAATTCCGTTGAAATGGGCGGCAATGCCGACGGTATGCTCGGCGACGAGATAACCATAGCGGAGGCTCTCAAGGGAGCAGGCTATGCGACGGGCTGCTTCGGCAAGTGGCATCTCGGCGATTACGGCGAGTATCTGCCGACCAATCAGGGCTTCGATTATTTCTACGGCAGCCACTATGTCAACGATATGAACCCGTTCTACCATGTCCGTGAAGAGAACGGCGAATATGAAATTGCCCGCGGCACAGACGAGCTCAAAGACCAGAGCAACGCCACAAAGTGGATATATGAAGAGATAAACAGCTGGATAACCGAGCAGGTCAAGGAGGGTGACGAGCCGTTCTTCGCGTTCTATGCAACTCCGTGGCCGCACGCGCCCGTGTATGTCGGCGATGAGTTCAAGGGCAAATCCGGCATGGGCACATATGTTGACTGCGTGACCGAGTTTGACTATTATCTCGGCAAGCTCTTTGACACTCTCGAAGAGCTCGGCGTCATGGATAACACAATAATAGTGTTCACCAGCGACAACGGCCCCGCGCTTCAGGGCTCTACAGGTGACCTTCGCGGCGGCAAATATCTCGCATATGAGGGCGGTCAGAAAGTACCGTTTATGATCCGCTGGGGCAACAACGGCGGCCTGTTCAAGGCGGGTTCGACTTATGATGAGTCCGCAACGCTCGTTGACCTGTTCCCGACTCTCGTTGAGATGTGCGGCATTACCGGAAACGGCGGAACGGAGAAGAACTATCTCCCCGCAGACCGCGTAATAGACGGCGTTTCGATGGTTCCCGTGTTCACGCAGAACAAGGTAATACATACCGCCGACACCCCGATACTCCACATGAAGCGCGAAAAGCTCAAGGCTATCCAGTATGCTATACCGACTGCCGATATCCTCTCGCGCGAAGAGTACAAAGACTATGATTTCGATGTTCTCAAGAATAATGAGTATGTCGTGTTCAAGTATTTCAAGAACATACAGAATGACAACTCCGCGTTCTTCGACAAATTCCGCAAGAACTGGCTGCATATCCTGACCGACGATGCGGGCGAGAACTACAATCGCACCCCGGCATATCCGACAATTGCCGATGAGATGCGCGACAGACTCGACGAAAAAATGAACGAGTTCAAAAATAACCGCCGAGGAATTATAGAAAACAACTGATAGAAACGCCGCCGAACGGGTGAACAGTCCGCTCGGCGGTCGGAATATCCGGGGGTGAAATTTTGCCTGAACTTTCAATAATGATAAAGCCTGCGTCGAGCCTCTGCAATCTGCGGTGCGAATATTGCTTTTATCACGATGTCTCGCAGATAAGAGAAGAGCACAACCTCGGCATTATGTCCGCCGAAACTTCAGACAGGCTCATAAAAAGCGCGCTCAGCTTCGCAAAAGGGGACAGTGTAGCTTTCGCGTTCCAGGGCGGCGAGCCGCTACTCGCCGGGATAGACTATTTCAAGAACTTCTCCGAGCGGGTCAAAAAATACAACCTGCGCGGCAGCCGCATATATTTCAGCATTCAGACAAACGGTATGCTGATAGACGAGCAGTGGGCGCGGTTCTTTCACGATGAACATTTCCTCGTGGGTCTGAGCCTTGACGGCGATATGGAAGCGAACCGCTTCAGAGTTGATGCCAACGGCACAAACAGATTCTATAAAATTCTCAATGCCGCCCAGATGCTGACCATGCACGAGGTCGATTTCAATATCTTAACCGTGCTCACGGGCTACGCTGCCGAGAATATCGACAGGATATATTCGTTCTTCAAACGCAAGGGATTTAAATATCTCCAGTTCATCCCGTGCCTGCGCCCGTTCGGTGACAAGAGCGAGAGCGAACTGTATATGACTAACGAGCAGTATGCGTATTTTCTGATACATCTGTTCAACGCCTATGTCAAAGACTATGTCCGCGGCGAATACACGAGCATCCGCCAGTTTGACAACTGGGTTCAGATGTATGTCGGCAGACAGCCGGAGCAGTGCGGCGTTTGCGGTCACTGTATGCATCAATTTGTAGTCGAGGGCAATGGCAATGTCTATCCCTGCGACTTCTATTGCCTTGACGAATGGCTGCTCGGCAACATAAATTCAGATGAGCTTGAAACGATGGCAAATTCAAAGAAAGCCACCGATTTTATCCGCGAGAGCCTGCCGGTCGATTCGAAGTGCAAGGCATGCAGATATTATCCCCTCTGCCGCGGCGGCGGATGCAAGCGAAGCAGAGCCGACCGCGATTATTGCGAGGCGTATAAAAAATTCTTCTCCTCATGCCTGCCGCTGTTTCGTGTGTTTGTTGACGAGGCAAACAGATAAATAAAATTACTGCCCCGACAGTGTAATAAAAGCATTAAATCCTGCCCGGTTTTCATGGGTAGGATTTTGTGTTTGCGATACGTGTGACAAATTAGGATTTATCTATCACTTGAGCCATAGCAAGGTAAAAGCAAGTGACTCAAATAATTTTTTATAATCAAGCTTTCAATAGCCGCGTCGCAGTGTTTGAAAGCTTTCTTAGAGGAGCGGGCAACATCACCGAAGCGCCGCCTGTGGCGGATGAAGCGAGGCGATGTTGGCGAAAAACAAGGAGCAT
>ULQM01045520.1_pt1 | contig 20684 bp, 17 predicted proteins | sample 1954451 | NCBI WGS metagenome assembly ULQM01 (sample SAMEA4835655, study PRJEB28245) | human gut metagenome | biome: gut microbiome; material: fecal sample | place: Denmark | collected 2008 | reverse complement strand
GGCTTCGGGGGCAGCTCCGGCAGCTCTGGGGACAGGGGCGGCAGGGGCGGCGGCAGCATGGGCCTTATCGCCCTGCTCATAGCATATCTCTTAGGCCGGGGAGGCAGCGGCGGAAACGGCAAGCGCAAGGGCGGCTGCCTTTCCCGAATAATACTGCTTCTTGTGATACTTGCCCTGGGCTATATGGTGGTGCAGTGCGTCGCGGGAGATATGGACGGTACCGGCGGCTATGACGGCAGCAGCGACATACAGCTTATCGAGGCGGAGCCCACCCCCACGCCCAAGCCCCAGCTGGCCCAGACCCAGGCGGTGGCGGCGGATACCACGGTATCAAATCTCGCAAGGGAAAAGCGCACCCAAATAAGGGGCGGCGGGCAAGACGTGTATACCATAATGGTATATATGTGCGGCACCGACCTTGAGAGCAACTACGGTATGGCCACATCGGACATAAACGAGATGCTCCACGCCGACCTTTCGGATAAGGTCAACATAATCGTGGAGACCGGCGGCGCGGATAAGTGGCAGAACACCGTAATAAGCAGCAAGGTCAACCAGATATATCAGATAAAGAACGAGGGCATACTGCGCCTTGAGTCCGATTTCGGCAAAAAGGCCATGACCAAGGCCGAAACGCTTACCGAGTTCATACAATACTGCGAAAGCAACTTCCCCGCCGACCGCTATGCGCTGATAATGTGGGATCACGGCGGAGGGTCCAACACCGGCTACGGCTACGACCAGAAATTCCCCAACGGCTCCATGACGCTGGACGTGTTCAACAAGGCATTGAAGGACGCGGGCTGCACCTTCGACTTCATAGGCTTTGACGCCTGCCTCATGGCCACCCTCGAGACTGCCATGGTGGCCGAGCAGTACGCGGATTACTTCATCGCCAGCGAGGAGACCGAGCCGGGCTGCGGCTGGTACTATACCAACTGGCTCACCCAGCTTAGCAGGAATACCTCCATGGATACCGTATCCATAGGCAAAACAATAATAGACGACTACACGGCAGCATGCCGCCAGCAGTCCTCCTCAAACCAGACCACGCTGTCATTGATAGACCTTGCGGAGCTTTCGGGAACCGTGCCCGAGGCCTTCAATAAGTTCGCCTCCTCCACGGTCGAGCTGATAGATTCCGACAGCTATACCGTGGTATCCAATGCCAGAAGCAGAGCAAAAGAGTTCTCGTCGGGCATAAACCAGATAGACCTGATAAACTTCGCGGACAATATGGGAACGCCTGAGGCGAAGGCGCTTGCCGAGGCCCTCCGCGGCTGCATAAAGTACAACAGGGTATCCAAGTCCCTTGCCAATGCCAACGGCATTTCCATCTACTTCCCCTACCGCAAGCTTTCCTCCATGAACAGCATGGTGGATATATACGACGAGATAGGCATGGACGACGCATATACCAACTGCATAAGGAGCTTTGCCTCGGTGGCGGCGGGCGGCCAGCTCACCTCCAGCTCCTCAGGCTCCCCCCTCACCTCCCTGTTCGGGGATATGAGCGGCAGCGGCAACAGCGCCGATATGCTTTCCGAGCTGCTCTCCGCGGCGCTTTCCGGCAGCGGCAGCTACTCCTCCGGCAGCAGCTACTCTTCCGGCGGCTCCAGCTATTCCGACCTGTTCGATATGTTCGCGGGCATGCGCTCGGTAAAGAACAAAAAGGCAAGGTGGCTCGACAGGGACGCCATGACCGCGGCGGAGGACTTCTACGCGAACAACCGGCTTGACGCTTCCCGCCTCATAGCGACCGACAAGGGCGGCAAAAAGGTGCTGAAGCTCACCGATGCCGAGTGGGATCTGGTGCAGGATACGGCGCTCAACGTATTCATAGACGACGGGGAGGGCTACATAGACCTTGGCATAGACAATACCTACGAATTCGACGACGACCTTGACCTGATACTGGACTACGACAAGACCTGGATCGCCCTCAACGGCCAGGTAGTGCATTATGAGCTGATGTCCAACGACGTGGACGGCGACTCCTACGTCATAACCGGACGGGTACCGGCCCTGCTCAACGGGGAGCGGGTAGACCTTATACTGGTCTTTACCGATGAGGATCCTTACGGCACGGTGGCCGGAGCCCGCATAGTATACGGCGATGAGACGGATACCGTAATGAAGGGCCTTATAGACATAAAGCCCGGCGACACTCTGGACTTCCTCTGCGACTACTATAGCTACGACGGGGAGTATCTGGACAGCTACATGCTGGGCAACCAGATGACCGTTGAAGGGAAGCTTACCATAACCAACGTGAGCATAGCGCAGGAGAAAGCCCTTTCCACCTTCCGGCTCACGGATATATACGGCGCGCAGTACTGGACGGAGGCAATAAAGAATTAAATCACTCACTCAAAAAGGAACGGCCCTTGCCGTTCCTTTTTAGTATTATGTTTTTTATTTGTTTTTGCCGGGCTTTTCTGCCCTTACCGCTCCTTCGCCGCCTCTTCCTCCTCCAGCACTCTGTAGGCTACCTTGCCCACAAGCGTCTTGGGGAGCTCGGGACGGAATTCCAGCTCACGGGGCATTGCGTACTTGGCCACGTACTTGGTACAGTGCTCCAATATGCTCTTTTTCAGCTCCTCGCTGCCCTCATAGCCCGGCTTGAGCATTATGAAGGCCTTTACCCGCTGGACCCTTATGGGATCCTTTACGCCTATGACGCAGGCAAGGTGTACCGCCTCATGGGCTTCCAGCACGTTTTCTATCTGGGATGGGTATACGTTATAGCCGTTGGTGACTATCATGCGCTTGATGCGCTGGCGGAAGTATATGAAGCCCTCCTCGTCCATTTTGCCCAGATCGCCGGTATGTACCCATATGAGGCCGTCGCCGTGGTCCTTCATGGTGTCTGCGGTCTCCTTGGGATGGTTCACGTAGCACAGCATCACCGTGGGGCCGGCAAGACATATCTCGCCCTCCTCGCCGTATGGTACCTCCTGGGTGGTGCCGGGCTTTACTATCTTATAGTAGGTATCCGGGAAGGGCAGGCCTATGCTGCCCTCCTTTGCCTTGTGCATGGGGGTAAGGCAGCTGGCGGTGACGCACTCGGTGGTTCCGTAGCCTTCGCGGACTTTGATGGTTGCGCCGTGGGATTCAAGGAACGCGTCAAAGCGCTTCTTCAGCTCCACTGAGAGAGAGTCGCCACCTGAGAATACGCCCTTCAGGCAGGAAAGCTCCAGAGCGTCCGCCTCGGGCACGCGCAGCAGCGCCTCAAACAGCGAGGGTACGCCTGCGATCAGGTTGGGGCGGTGCTTTTTTAAGAGCTGCGCGTAGCTCTTGGGGGTGAAACGGGGTATCAGTATGCAGTGGCCGCCATTTGCCAGCATGGAGTGAATGCTTACGCCGAGGCCGAAGCCGTGGAACATGGGCATTATGGCCAGCATCTTGTCGCCGGGGCGGAAGAAGCTGTTGGTGGCGATTATCTGGGCCGCCAGAGCGTTAAAGTTGAGGTTTGACAGGCTTATGCCCTTCATGGTGCCGGTGGTGCCGCCGCTGTAAAGTATTGCGGCGGGAGCACCGGCGTCCCTGTGGCAACGGTAATCGGTGACGTTTTCGCCCTGCCTGAGGAAGTCCTTCCACCATATGAAGTCATCACCTTCGGGCTTCTTTATTTTCCTGCCCTCTGTGAGCTTGTAGCCCAGCTTCATTATGGGGGAAAGGGCGTCCGCTACGGAGGTTATGATTAGATGGGGAAGCTCAACCTCGCGGCGCACCTCAACAAACTTATCATAGAACTGATCCAGGGTTATAGCCGCTACGCTTTCGGAGTCCCTCAGGCAAAAGGCTATCTCCTTTACGGCGGAAAGGGGGTGTACCATGTTGGCTATTGCGCCCACCATGTTTACGGCATAGAATATGGTGACTGTCTGGGGGGCGTTGGGCATGCAAATGGTGATCTTGTCCCCTTCCTTTATCCCCATTGCCTTCAGTGCCTTTGCGCAGGCGTGTATGTCCGCTATGGCCTTCTTATAGGTGGTAGACTTGCCCATGAAGTCGTAGGCGATATAGTCCGGGTACTTTTCCGCCATACGTTCGAAGGCTTCCTCCAGCGTACCCATGAAGTAATCCAGATGTGCGGGGCACTCGGGATCGTAGCTTTTAAGCCAGGGAGCCTTGGCGGTGACGCGGCTTTCATCGATGTAGCTGTGTGCGTATGCTGTGTTGCCCATATTAAAATTCAACTTCCTCATTAGATTTCTGATCCAAAAGCTCCGGGTGAGTAAGCAGGTGCTTCAGGAGCTTTATTGTCTTTGAGTAATAGTAGCCGTCGGCGATACGCTCGTCCAGCGTAACGCCAAGGTCAATTACTTCCCGCATCTCTACGGAGCCGTCCTCCTGATAGAAGGGAGCCATGTGCTTTTCGCCTATTACCACGAAGATGGAGTTGGTACCCCAGTTTGTCAGGTGATGGTAGCCCGCGTGCAGCCCTATGCTGCCAAGATTTGTAACGAACACCGAGGCCTGGTTGGGGTCTTCCTTTATGAGAAAATCAGGCACCTTCCCTTTGCGGTCCAGGGAAAAGAGTATTTTCATCACGAGACGCATCATAAAGGGGGGCAGGCGGAGCAAAAGCCCCATCTTGTCGGTGGAGTTGTCCTCTGCCGAGCCCTTGCGGAAGGAGGTCACCCTCTCCTTTATGCTCCAGTGAATGGTGTCGATGTTGTCCTCGTCCCCAAAGGCCTTGTAGAATATGGATTCCGAGGACTCGTCCGCGAACTGGCGCTTTACCATGAAGGCGGCGGTTATCCACCTGCGCTGGTATATCCTGCTGCCTGAGATGAAGCGGTTCATCTTCGGCCTGAGGGTTATGGTGCGTACCAGCGCTGCAACTATGGCGTGGAGGTAGGTATACTTGAACTCCGGGTCGCCCTCTGTCTTTTTCTTAAGGTATTCGTTCAGGGCGGTTATATCTATCTGCTCCTGAATAAAGGCCTCGTTGTCCGCCCTGTTGGGGTAGAGGTACGGCATGAAGCCGTGCAGGGGATCAAGGTCTTTAAGCCATACGCCGTCCTTGCGGTCGCCCCTTTTTATCCTTTCAGCCATCTAAATTATTCCTCCCGTAAAGTAGAAGCATTAATTCGGTATAAATTTACCTATGGATTATATCATACAAATTTGTGAAATAATAGCGGTTAAGGCAGAAAAGTTAAAATATTTTAATGTTTTGTCGAAATCACTTAGCGGCATATATGGCTTTTCGGCACTTGCCCGTATTTACATTATGTAATAAAATATATCCGATACACTCATCAGGAGGTGAAACATGTCCACTATTACCTATAAATGCCCAAATTGCGACGCAGACCTCACGTATCGCCCCGCTACAGGAGACTTCGGCTGTGAGTACTGCGGCAGCAGCTACACCGGGGAGCAGCTTAATGAGCTTATCAAAAACCAGAAGATAATAGATGAACAGAAGGAGAGCGAGGGCACCGCCTTTGACGAGCACGCGGTGGTATATACCTGCCCCAACTGCGGCGCGGAGGTAATAACCGACGACACAACGGCAGCTACCTTCTGCTTTTACTGCCATAATCCCGTAATATTAAAGGGCCGGCTTTCCGGCGGTATGGCCCCGGATAAGGTGATACCCTTCTCCATTCCAAAGGAAAAGGTAAAGGAACAGCTCATAAGCTGGTGCAAGTCAAAAAAGTACATAGACGACGGCTTCTTCAGCGAGATGCAGCTGGAAAAGCTCACCGGCGTATACTTTCCATTCTGGCTGGTGGACAGCGACGTAAGGGCCACCATGACCGCCAAGTCCAACTCCCTTAAAGTATGGGTGGTGGGCGATATAGAATACACCGAAACCAGCGTTTACGCCCTGACAAGGAGCGGCGACGTAAAGCTCAGCGAGATCACCGTAAAGGCGCTGGACCGGAAGGATGCGGAACTGCTCAACGGCGTATACCCCTATGATATGTCCGGCCTTAAGGACTTTAACATGAGCTTCCTTTCGGGCTTCATGGCAGAAAAGCGCAACATTGAGAAGAACGCCGCCGAGCCTCAGGCAAACGAGATAATACGCTCTGCTGCGGAAGGTCAGCTTGAAGGCACCCTTTCCGGCTACGGCACCGTTACCGGCCAGAACATGGCGGTGGACGAGGTCAAGTCTGACTGGAAGTACGCCCTCATGCCTGCGTGGACCATGACATACCGCTACAAGGGTGAGCTTTACTACTTTGCCATGAACGGCCAGACCGGCAAGATCGCCGGCCGTGTGCCGGTGAGCAGGAAGAAGACCAACCGGCTCATGTGGACGATCACCGCCGCCTGCCTTGTGATAGGCGCGCTTATAGGAGGGCTTGCCATATGAAAAAGCTTTTGACGGCAATCATTATATCCGCGCTGTGCCTTGGGCTTTGCTCTGGGGCCTTGGCTGAGGGGGAGAATGTGATATCCGCCGATGAGTTCAACGGCCCAGCCCAGCCCACCGCGGCTCCCGGCGAGGAATACGCCGTGTGCAATCCGGAGGAAGCCGGGAAGGTGCAAAGGGTATTTGACCTTGCGGATCTGCTGACAGACGACGAGGAGGCGGAGCTGCAAAGCCGCATAAACGAGCTTGTGGCGAAGGACGGCCAGGATATAGGCATAGTCACGGTTCAGGACAGCAGCGTAACCAGTACCCAGGAATTTGCGGATAAGTTCTACGAGGATTCGGGCATGGGTATCGGGGATAACCGCACAGGTGTGCTGTTCTGCATAGACATGTATAACCGGGAGACATATCTCACCACCACCGGCGACATGATAGACATAATAGACGACCAGCGGCGTGAGGAGATATTCGACGCACAGATGGAATACCTTGCAAATGGCGATTACATGGGCGCGTTTTCAGAGGCTCTGGATTACACCGATAAGTTTATTGAAATGGGCGTGGCAGACGATCACACCGGCATAAACGCCGAGACCGGCGAGGTGATGGATCCCTCGGAATACGGCAGCACCTACGCCCCAGACAGGGCGGCGACCCCCGCGGAGCGTGCGGAGGGCGCGGCTGTGCTGGGCGGCGTGGGCGGCCTTATAGGCCTTCTTGCGGGGCTGATAGCCAAGAGCTCCATACAGAAGAGCTATGCCAGAAAGTACGTGCCTTCGGAATATAACTGGCGTGCGAAGTCAAATCTCAACCTCCGGGTAAACGATTCAAAGCTGGTGAATAAGTTTGTCACCACTCGGGTAATACCCCGCAACAACGACAGCGGACCCCGCTCCGGCGGCGGCAGCACCAGCACTGTGCATATGTCCTCCGGCGGCATGTATCACGGAGGCGGGGGAAGGAAGTTTTAAACGACAAAAGCACCCCCGGGTGCTTCAGCATATCCATAAAACCCCATGCTCCGAAGCGGAGCATGGGGTTTAGACTGTCGAAAAAGGTCCAGCATTGGCTGGGCTTTTTCGCATTCAAGAGGTAAAATGAACGGGCTGATGGAAGATGCTGGAACGCGGGAAGCTGGATCGTGGGATCGTAGAAATCGTAGATGTGGAGAGCATGGTAACAAAGGACTGTCTGCTGCGAAGGACGGAGGAGGAAGTAGCTGAGACGGGATACCTGTCCCCCAAGGCGGTCTTCATTGACGGCACGCACATCAAAGCTAATGCCGCCAAAGAAGCGCGGTGAGAATGCTTCCAATATGACAAGGTAACAGAATTTTTCCCCAGGAAGAGGTTTTTGTTGCCTACTCCGCTTACAAGACGCCCCATATCTGCAAAAGGTATTTGATGACGGCAGAGCACTTTGCACGCATTCTGGAGATTGCGTAAAGGCCGTACGGCAGCACATTTGGAAGGAGCATTTCCCGGCTTTTTCTCCCTATAGGTGCCAGAAACCCAGCTGCCGCTTGACGCGCTGACGGGTTTTTCGACAGACTGAGGCTCCGGGGCAAAATGCCCCGGAGCCTGCGGTTGGAAAAAACAATTTTGAAGAATTACTTTTTCATTGCCATAGCTTCTCTTACTCGCGCAGCTATAGCCTTGGGGTCCAGACCGTACTTTTCCTGAAGCATGGCGTATGGGCCGCATTCCGCATGAGTATCGTTGACAGCCGCCATGCGAACGGGGACCTGAACGCCGACTTTGCAGAGGGCTTCGCATACTGTGCCGCCAAGGCCGCCGTAAATACTGTGCTCCTCAGCGGTAACTATTGCACCGGTCTCGTTTGCGCACTTTAGTATAAGTTCTTCGTCAAGGGGCTTTATGCAGAACATATCTACCACGCGGAGGCTTATACCTTCGGCTGCCAGAATGTCGGCCGCCTTGAGCGCGTTGCTTACCATGAGGCCGCAGGCGATGACCGTAGAGTCGCTGCCGTCACGTACTACCTTGCCCTTGCCCTCTTCAAACACTTCACCTGTGGTATAAATGTCCGGGAATACATCACGGGACATGCGCAGGTACATGGGAGAGGGATCGGCTATGGCATTCTCTACCAGCCATGCTGTCTGTGCGGCGTCGCTTGCAACAAATACCTTGAAGTTGGGCAGCGTGCGCATTACTGCGATATCCTCAAGGGAATGGTGGCTAGGGCCGTCAAATGAATCGGATATTCCACCATATGCGCCTACCATCTTTATGGGCAGCCTGGAGTAAGAGCCGAAGGCCCGGGCAGGAGTGAGGCCAATGCTCGTGAGGAATACCGCAAAGGTATTTACGAAGGGTATTCGTCCGGTTGCAGCCATACCTGCGGCCATACCTACCATGTTGGCCTCGGCTATACCTACGTTATAGAACCTTTCGGGGCAGGCATTGCCGAATATTGCAGACTTAGTGGAGCCGCTGACATCGGCGTCAAGCACAACTACACGCTTATCGTCCTTACCATAGGTTACAAGTGCCTCTCCGTATGCGTCGCGAATAGACTTACTCATTAGTTTGCACCTCCCAGTTCCTTCATCGCCTGAGCAAAGCTATCGTCGTCTATAGCCTTGCCGTGCCATGCGTTTTTGCCTTCCATGAAGGATACGCCTTTGCCCTTTACTGTATGGGCAAGTATTATGCTGGGCATGCACTTTACGGTCTCCGCTTCATCAAGGGCAGCGGAGAGGGCAGCGAGGTCGTGACCATCACACTCTATGCAGTGCCAGCCGAAGGCGGCAAACTTTGCACGTATGTCGCCCATGGGCATTACCTGCTCAGAGGTACCGTCAAGCTGTACACCGTTCCAGTCCAGTATTGCGCATAGGTTGTCTACCTTGAACTTGCTTGCAGCCATGCAGGCTTCCCAAACAGTGCCCTCGTTTATTTCGCCGTCGCCCAGAATTGCATAAACACGTGCAGGAGAATCTGCGAGACCAAGGCTGAGCGCCATGCCGAGTGCGGCGGAAAGGCCTATGCCAAGGGGGCCGCTGCTCATGTCCACACCGGGGGTCTCCAGCATACAGGGATGGCCCTGAAGCCTTGTTCCAAAGTCGCGAAGGGTATGCATTTCTTCCTTGGAGAAGAAGCCCTTCTCTGCGAGAACGCGGTACAGCATGGGAGCTGCGTGACCCTTGCAGAGCACCAGCCTGTCGCGGTTCGGATCGGAAGGATCGGCGGGATTCACATTCATCCTGTCGAAATACAGAGCGGTCAGTATCTCGCATACCGATAGAGAACCGCCGGGATGACCGGTCTGCTTTTCGTGCAGAACAGTCAGCACATCTTTGCGGAACTGATTGCAAAGCTCACTCAGTTCTTTTGCTTTTTCGCTGTTCATCATATTAAGCCATACCTCAAAAGTTACTTGTTCACCACATTTACCGGTGTGCCGTCCAAGAACGCCTTAATGTTGGATACGGTGCAGTCCATTATGCGCTGGCGGCTCTCCTTAGGCGCCCAGCTGATGTGAGGGGTAATTATGCAGTTCTTTGCGCCCAGTAGCGGGTTGTCCGCCTTGATGGGCTCGGTGTAGACTACGTCCAGGCCTGCGGCGGCTATCTTGCCGGAGTTCAGAGCGTCGGTGACGTCCTGCTCGTCTATAAGCTGGCCGCGGGCATTGTTTATGAGTATTACGCCGTCCTTCATTCTGGCTATGCTGTCCTTATTTATCATGCCGGTATTCTCGGGAGTGAGGTTGCAGTGGAGAGTGATGACGTCAGCCCTTGCGTACAGCTCGTCAAGGGTTACGTATTCCGCGATCTCCCGGCCGTGGTCGTTGGGGTAGAGGTCGTAGGCTATTACATTCATGCCCATGGCCTTGGCTATGCGTCCTTCAGCCTGACCTATGCGGCCAAAGCCTATGATGCCTATGGTCTTGCCTTCCAGCTCTATAAGGGGATAGTCCCAGTAGCACCAGTCCGCATTGTTGGCCCAGTTGCCTGCGTGTACGGACTCGTTGTGGTAGCCAATGTGATGACAGATCTCGAGAAGCAGCGCTATGGAGTACTGGCTCACGGAGGCGGTGCCGTAGGTAGGTACGTTTACTACGGGGATACCCTTTTCCCTTGCGTAATTGTAATCAATGCAGTTGTAGCCGGTGGCCAGTACTGCAATGAGCTTTATGTTAGGACACTTATCTATAGTTGCCTTGGAGATCGGGGTCTTGTTCATCACTACGATTTCGGCGTCTCCTATGCGCTCGGCAATGAGGTCGGACTCCTGATAAGAGGTGCGGTCATATACGGTGACATCGCCCAGCGCCTTAAGGCCGTCCCAGGAGAGGTCGCCGGGGTTTTCGGTATAGCCGTCGAGAACTACGATCTTAGTCATGTGTGTTTCCTCCTTAAAAAATAATATCAGTCTTCCAGCATCGCCCATGCGCGGTTCAACACCCGCTTGGTATTGGCAAGCACTATATCCTCATCCTCACCGGGACGCAGGGTAACTTCCATAGAGAGCACATACGGCTCTTCAGCGTTGAAGAAGCCTTCATCCCTGAGTACGCGCAGATAGTCGATAAGCTCGGGAATATCGTTGGCGCTTTCGGGATAGCCCATGCGGGGATGCAGGTCGCCGTATCCGTCGCAGCCCTTTTTCACAACGGCATTGCCGAAATGGAAGTGGGTGATATACGGCCGCAGTGTGCGCACGACAAACTTGCTGGTTTCGTAGGTGGTGGGGAAGTGGCTCAGGTCTACAAGCAGACCGAAGTTGCTGTTGGTAGTGCGCATATCCGCGGCAAACTTTGCGGCATACGGTGCCGGACCTATTAGGGCCGCCTTATCCATGTCAAAGTCAAATACCTCGAGCTCTACATTCATGCCCTTGGAAGCGGCATAATCGCATACCGCGCGGGTGGTCTTCAGCAGCTGTGCATAAGCCTGATCCTTTGTGGCCTCTTCCCACTTGCCGGCCAGGAACGCTATACCCTTTGCGCCCAGGTACTCCGCCTCGTCCACCGCCTCGATCAGGGTGGCCTCCGCCTTCTTGCGCTCCGCCTCGTCTATGGCGTTAGGGTTGAGCTTGGGCCCGAGCAGCCTGGGCTGTGCGCCGTAGCAGACCTTCAGATGGCTCTGTTCCAGCAGCGCCTTGGCTTCGGCGTTCTTTTCACCATAGCCTTTGAGCTCTATGGCATCGAAGAAATCATCTTTGCATATCGCCTTAAGGGATTCCATGGCGTCCCTCTTGGGGTAGCTCATCCATTGTATCGTGCCGACTTTAAAGTACTTGTGGATAGATTCGCGCATTGGTTTGTCCTCCGTATAACGTATTCAGTCTATTGTTGTATGATAACTTTAATAATTCATAATATATGTTATACGTTAGAGTATACGAGTGCTGCTATTAAAAGTCAAGAGCAAGTTACAACTCCAGCACATCTTAATATTACTTGTATGTCGTATTTTAAGTTGACATACTTGCCCTTTCATGCTATTTTAATACTGTTGAAATGCAAAACCACATGCCATTCATTTACGCTATTGAAAGAGGTTTTTACATGACTAAAGGAGAATATGTGGCCGAAATGCTCCGAAATGAAATTCTGGAGCACAGATTGACAGAGGGTGCAAAGCTTCCTTCCGAAACTGAATTGTGCCAAATTTACGGAGTAAGTCGCACCTCCGTACGAACCGCCATACAGATGTTGGCGGTTGAAGGCTTAATATATACTCATCACGGCAAAGGTTCTTTTGTAAATAGTAATTATATTTTAAAGGCCAACTCTCCCTTTCTCTTTTCTGATATTCAGGTAAGTCGTATTGACATGTTTGAATTCAGAAGAATCTTTGAAGCCGAAAGCGCCGCCTTGACGGCCTCTAGGGCTGATGAGAAAGTGATCGAACAAATAAGGGAAAACGTCAAAAAAATGCAGATGGCAGATACCGTTGAGTCGGCGGTTAACTACGATTTGGAATTTCATTATCTTATTGCTAAGGCCACTCAGAATACCATTATGCCAGTGATATGTGATATGTTAAGACCTGCCTATCAGAAGATGTTCTATGAGAACGTCACCCGACGCGGCAACGACGGTTATAAGGAACACTTGCAGATACTGTCTGCCATCGCAAGCCGCAATCCCAGTCAGGCCCGCATATTTATGACCGAACATCTGAATAAATCCATGATGCAAAACACCGTGGAAAGCTATATGCAAATAGCAGGCGAGGAATCGCTTTTCCCTGTAGGATCGATTGGATAATGGCCTTTACAATGGACATTTTACGCAAGATCTACATGATATACGGCAGCAAGGCAAAGGAAATGACAATGTCCCTTATGGAGACTGCCAAAATAAAGGATGAGATACCCGCAGGCGCAAAGATAGGCCTGAAGCCTAACCTGGTAGTAGCGAAGGAGCCGGAGTCCGGCGCCACAACCCACGCCGGCGTGCTTGAGGGCTGCATAGAATACCTTCAAAAATACGGCTTTAAGAATATCACTATAATGGAAGGCTCGTGGGTGGGGGACAACACAAAGAGGGCTTTCAGGGTAACCGGCTATGACAAGATAGCCGAAAAATACGGTGTAAAGCTAATGGACCTAAAGGATGACAGGACTCGTCCCGTGGACACTGCAATAGGCAAAATAGACGTATGCGCAACGGCGCTGGATACCGACTACCTTATAAGTCTGCCTGTTCTCAAGGGACACTGCCAGACAACTATGACCTGCGCCCTCAAGAACAGCAAGGGCTGCCTGCCCGACAGGGAAAAGCGCCACTTCCACTCCCTCGGACTGGATGAGCCCATAGCGGCACTGGGCGCGGCGCTTAAGCCAAAGCTCACCATAGTGGACAGCATCTGCGGCGACTTGGACTTCGAGGAGGGCGGCACCCCGGTGCAGACCAACCGGATGTTCTTAGGCCATGATCAGGTGGAGATAGATGCCTTTGGCTGCAGCCTCATGGGCATAGAAAACGAGCTTGTGGGCTATATACCTCTGGCGGAAAAGTACGGCGCGGGCAGCAGGGATTTCAGCGATAATGATATTGTATACCTGAACAGCCCCAGCGACGCCCCGGCATACCCTAAGCCCTCAGGCATAGTTTCACGGCTGACTAAAAACGTGGAGCAGAAGGATGCCTGCTCTGCCTGCTATGGCAACCTTGTACACGCGTTGTACAGGATGGAGCACGAATACAGCAATACCTGCCGCGAGCACATATGCATAGGCCAGGGGTTTAAGGATAAGTTCATCGACGGAATAGGCATAGGCCGTTGCTGCAACTGCGCCTCTCAGCAGGTGATGGGCTGCCCGCCATCGGCGGAGGCCATAGTGCGCTTTCTCATGGACTGCGGCAGATAAGGAGAGATACCATGTTTTTACCTTACGGCAAAGGGCATATTGAATTTGATGCAGGCAAAAATCATACTGTTCTGAGCCCCGATTACGCAGGTATCAGGGCGGACAGGGCAGGAATAGACATAGTTCGTTCGGCCATGGAAAAACCAATAGGCAGCCGGCGGCTTTTTGAGCTATCAAAGGGAAAAAGGACATGCACGGTCATAATATCCGATCATACACGGCCGGTGCCAAGCAGGGACATACTGCCTGTAATGCTCTCTGAACTGCGGCAAGGTAATTCTAATATTGAAATAACTTTGCTTGTGGCCACTGGCCTGCACAGGCAAACCACCGCCGACGAGCTTCGCTACAAGCTGGGCGACAGTATATTTGGCCGAGAGAGGATAGCGGTACACGACTGCGACGATAAGGGAAACATGGTATATCTGGGGCAGCTGCCGTCCGGCTCGCCCTTGTATATGAACCGCATAGCTGCGGAAGCCGATCTGCTTGTATCCGAGGGCTTTATAGAGCCGCACTTTTTTGCAGGCTTTTCCGGGGGACGAAAGAGCGTGCTGCCGGGGGTAAGCGGCAGGCTTACTGTGCTGGGTAATCATTGCAGCAGCTTTATAGACCACCCCTGCGCCACCACAGGCGTGCTGGAGAATAATCCGATACATGAGGACATGAAAGCCGCAGCCAGAATGGCAGGGCTGGCCTTTATAGTAAATGCTATCATAGACGAAAACAAGCATACCGTTGCCGCATTTGCCGGAGACCCCATAGCAGCCCATGAAGCGGGGTGCGCCTATGTGAAGAAATATTTTACGGTGGATGCCATACCTGCAGACATAGTTGTTACCACTAATGGGGGTATGCCGTTGGACGGTAATATATATCAGTGCGTAAAGGGTCTTACCGCTGCGGAAGCTACGGCAAACGTGGGGGGCATCATAATAATCGCCGCAGAGTGTGCCGACGGCAAGGGGGGAGAGGCTTTTTACAGCACACTAAAGAACTGCAATTCCCCGGCCGAACTATACGATGAAATAATGGCCGTGCCCCAGGACAAGACCATACCAGACCAGTGGCAGAGCCAGATACTTGTACGCATACTTAAAAAGCACAGGGTAATTTTTGTAACACGCCCAGAGCTTAAGGAAACGGTAGAGGAGATGAAGATGGCCTATGCCGAAAGCATAGCTGATGCTATGGCCATGGCGCGGAAAATGAAGGGCGAAAACGCATCCGTCACGGTTATTCCCGACGGGGTGTCGGTGATAGTAAGAAAAAATTTAGGCTATAAAAGCCCAGTTCAGTACAGAACCGAGCTGGGCCTTTAACTATGGTAATTTTCGTGTATACTTTTGATTGACAGCTTCAGCTCCAATGCGGAGCATGGGGTTTCCCATTGTACCTAAGGCGGCTGTAAAGCCGTTTCTTTTGATTAACTATTCTTCTGATTTATAGATTACGCTGTATTTTTCGCTGCCCAGCGCTTCGGCTATGGACTCCAGATCCTTATCCATAAGCTCAAGGAGCGTGTCCTCCGCCTCATACCGCATACAGGTGCCGCAGGAAGAGCTGAGGCTCCGGGGAACGGGGGAAAGCACCGCCGAGGCGGCGTGCCCTTTTACATTCTTCAGGCTGCGCATGGCGGCAAGGTGGGTATGGAAGGTGGCTATGTAGTTGGGCATGAAAACGCTCCTGATAACTATTTGGTTAGGGTGAGACGGTAGTCGTCGCCTTCCTCGGCCACTGCCACGGCATAGCCTGCGCTCTCGGCAAAACGCTTTACGTTTTCCCGTGCGGAGTGGTTGTCTACCATGACTTCAAGCTTGGCGGGGGAGTTCTTGGCTATCTCCTTCTGGGTCATTAGCACCGGCATTGGGCATGCGAGACCTCTGGCGTCTATCATATCATTTCCTCCTGTAAAAGTACAATACTACTTTCGCATAAATGGATTGCATCCATTTATGCGAGCTTTTTTCGTGTTTTGCCTCTCGCTTACGCTCCCGGGCGGCAAAACACGCAGAGTGCGAAAACCTACGGTTTTCATCCGTTTTGACGTACACGCCGTCAAGGCCGGAATTAACTTTAAGGGGCTGCGGCCCCTTAACAACCCCAAGGGGTTTCTCTGCTGCCGAAGAAGCGGCTTGGCGCCGCTTCTTCTTTTCTTGTCAGGTTTTTAAGGGTTATTCCTTGCTGGCCTTTACGTTGGCAAGGGTCACTATGAGGAGTACCACATAGCAGGCGATGACGGCTACAACGCCGTTTGCGCCGGGGCCCTTGGCGGAGGAGGCGGTGCCGAAGTTATGTGCAAGGGCAGCGCCGAATACAAAGCCGGTAACGGTGACTGCGGAGTCGGAATTGCCTTCGCCGGTAAGGATCAGCTGACGGAGGGGGCAGCCGCCCAGAAGCACGGAACCCCAGCCTACGATGCCCATGCCGAGGAAGTTCATGATGCCGTCGTTATGGGCAACAGGCTGATCGGCAAAGCCAAGGTTGAATTTGCCGAGGATCAGATTGCCGACGAGAACGGTGGCGATAACGGCCACAAAGCCAAGGGTGAGGTTCCACTGGTTGAACATGATGGTATCGCGTATGCCGCCTGCCATGCAGAAACGGCTGCGCTGTGCCAGAATACCCACTACGATACCGGCTGCAAGAGCAAGTATTATAGGGGCGTGCATGGAGCCGGGGCCCTCGGTGCTCTGGGCAAACAGGGCAGGGGCGAGGCCGGCCAGCACCAGCAGTACTATCATCAGTACAGGCATCCAGGCACCGTCGATGCAGGGCTCAGCGTAGTTGCGCTTGAGGGAGAAGCCCTTCTTGAGGGCTATGGTACCTGCAAAGATGCCCGCGATAAAGCCCACGAGGCCGACAACGGCGTTCAGGTCGCCGCCGCCTATGCGGATAACCATGCGCAGGGGGCAGCCCAGGAATACCAGAGCGCCTATCATTACGCAGATGGCCAGAACGAAGCGGGTGAAGGGGGAAGAACCGCCGACGGCCTTCCATTCCTTCTTGATGAGGGCGGCTCCGGCAGCACCGGCGATGATGCCCACGATCTCAGGGCGCACATACTGTACGATTCCGGCGGAATGAAGCTTAAGGGCGCCGGCTATATCGCGCAGGAAGCAGGCGATGCAGAAGCCCATGTTGGCAGGGTTGCCGAAGGCTGTGAGCACCAGCGCCGCGATACCGACGATTACGCCGGTAAGCAATACGGGAAGATTCTTTTTCATAATAAATAATAACTCCTTTTGTTTTTTCACCTGTGGACAAAAGCCAAAGGTGTGATAAACTGTATCTGAAAAGGGACTGCCCCCCTTATCAGCAAAATAAAAGTATGAGGTAATTGCCTATGTCCATATATCTCGACAACGGAGCGACTTCCTTCCCAAAGGCCCCAGGCGTGGGGGAGGCCATGCTGGACTATGTAAACAACATAGGCGCCAATGTAAACCGCTCCACCTACGAGGCCTCAAGCGAGGCGGAGATGGTGCTGATAGAGTGCCGCGAGCGGCTTTGCACGCTCTTTGGAACAGAGGACATCACCCACGCGGTGTTCACCCCCGGCATGACGGCGGGGCTGAACATGCTGCTCAAGGGCTTCCTCAGCCCCGGGGATCACGTTATAGTCAGCAGCCTTGAGCACAACGCCATGATGCGGCCCATACGCCAGCTTGAGGCTCAGGGGGTGGAGTTCTCAAGGATACCTGCCGACAGCCGCGGCATCACCGACCCAAAGGATATCCTGCCCCTTATCAGGCCCAATACAAGGCTTGTAGCCATAATGCACGCCTCAAACGTCTGCGGTACGCTGCTTCCCGTGAAGGAAATAAGCGATATATGCAGAGAGCGGGGGCTGCCGGTAATACTGGACGCGGCCCAGACCGCCGGGCATTACCCGGTAAACATGAAGGAGCTGGGCTTATCGGCGCTGTGCGTTCCCGGCCATAAGGGTCTTCTGGGCCCCCAGGGCATAGGCGCGCTGATGCTTGATGAGGAGTTCGCAAAGCGGGTCGAGCCGCTGATATCCGGCGGCACAGGCAGCGCCTCGGACAGCGAGCTGCTTCCGCCCTATATGCCCGACAGGTTCGAGTCCGGCACACTGAACATCCCCGGCATATTCGGCCTCAACGCGGCGCTCCGCTTCATACTTGAAAAGGGCGTCCAAGCCTTCCGCGCCCATGAGGAGAAGCTTACAAAACGCTTCACGGATGGCCTCGAGGGCCTGCCGCTCCGCCTTGCGGGTACCAAAGAAATAAGTAAACGGGTAGGCGTAATATCAATAGACTTTACCGGCCGCGACAACGCCGAGGTCGCATACGAGCTGGACAAGCGGGGCATCATGACCCGCTGCGGGCTGCACTGCGCTCCCAGCGCCCATAAAACCCTAGGCACCTTCCCCCAGGGGACGGTGCGCTTCAGCATTGGCTATGCCAACGCCGAATGTGACGTGGACGCGGCGATTTCCGCGATAAAGGAAATACTTCGTTAAATTTTGTAAGAATTTTCTTACAGCCAAATTCTAACATGGCGGTTGTGCCTTTTCCACAGCCGCGGGAGCGATTTAAAGATTATTTTGAGATATTGCTAAAGCGATAAAGAAAAGCTATAAGGGTAAAGGGATAAAAAAAGGAACGGTATCCGCCGTTCCTTTTTTTATGCCGCAGAGGTGGCCGAAGGGCCGCTTCTGCGAAGCGTTACATCTCGACCTTTAATCCGATCCCCATCTCCTTCGCCTTGGCGTATATGCGCCGGGCTGCGACAAGGTCCAGCACCGCAGAGCCTACGGACTTGAACAGGGTTATCTCGGAGTCGCTTTCCCGGCCGGGGGCAGCGCCGTTTATGAGCTGGCCCAGCTCGCCTGTAATGCGGTCTTTGCTGTACTCGCCCCGGTCAATGGGCTGAAGTATGTCCCCCGCCTCGCCGAGCACACCCTCCAGCGTGTCCGCATAGACCTTGCCGGCGTGGGTCAGCGTGTAGGAGTCTATCTCCACCATGTCGTAGGTAAAGGAGCCTATGCCGTTCACGTGGGCGCCGGGCTTCAGGAGCCTGCCGTCGAATACGGGAGAGGCGGCGGTGGTGGCGGCGGTGATTACGTCCGCGTCGGCTATGGCCTCCTCGGGGGAATGGACGGCAACTATCTTTGTATTGAACCTGCCAGAGAACTTTTCGCTCATGGCTCTGGCGAAGGCCTCCGCCTTCTCAAAGGTGCGGCAGTAGACCTTGGCAAGCTCTATATCCCGCACGGTCAGCACCGCCTCAAGCTGGCCCTCCGCCTGACCTCCCGCTCCGAAGAGGGCGAAAACCCTGCTGTCCCTTCGGGCGAGAAGGTCTGTAGCCGCGCCGGCTACAGCGCCTGTGCGCACCCGCGTCAGGTATGTGCCGTCCATCACCGAGCATACCGCGCCGGTAGAGTCGTCCATCAAAACCATGGTGGCGGGGACGCTGGGAAGGCCCCGCTTGGGGTTGTCCGGATATACTGAAACTATCTTTACGCCAAGGGCGGAAGCGCCGGGGGCATAGCCGTACATGAACAGCGCCGAGCCGTTATGCACCGGCACCGGCAGGTTTGCGCGGAGGGGTATGTCGGTATCCCCTGCGGAATAGAGCGCGAGGGCGTCCTTAGCCGCCTGTACCGCCTCCGCCATTGTGAACACCTTTGCCATATCTTGCCTTGTGAGCAGGGTTATCATGATATATACGTCCTTTCATTCCTGTTATTTATTGTAATTATTTACCGGCTGTCTCATATGATTTTACCTTCCGTGCAATACCGCCGTCAATACGGCTGGAAACATTTGCTGTGCGGCGCAACCTTTTCTGGTATAATTGCGTTATAATTTATATAAGGATACCGGAGGTGGGCTATGCTGGGAAAGGGCGAAAAAAGGCTTGTGGCGGCGTATTCCGCGGCGCATTTTGCCGTGGATCTGTGCTGCGCAATGCTGGTGCTTCCCGCGGCCCGGGCCGCCTCGGATAAGGCCATGGCGCTGCTCATATACAACTTCTGCGCCTTCGCCATTCAGCTGCCCATGGGCGTGCTGGCGGACAGATATGGCGGCGGAAGGTACTTTTCCGCCGTAGGTTGCCTTATGGTGGCCCTGGGCGGGCTGCTGCCCGCGCCCATGCTTACCGCCGTCGTATGCGGGCTGGGCAACGCGGCCTTCCATATAGGCGGCGGCGCGGACGTCATGGCGGTGACGGAGGGGGCAAAATACCTGGGCATATACGTTTCCCCCGGGGCAATGGGCATATTCCTCGGCGCGCTGGCCTCGCGGGCGGGCCGGAGCTTTGCCGCTTTCGCCGCCTGCCTCATGCTCGCCTGCGCAGTGGCGATCATGACGTGCTGTAAAGACGGGGCAGGGCCGGGGAGCCCTGAGCTGCCCCGGGGACGGGAGCAGTGGCTTCGCCTTATGAGCCTGTTTATGGTGGTGGTGCTGAGAAGCTACGGCGGGGTGATAATGTCCTTCCCGTGGAAGACTGGGGCCTGGGCATGGATAGCCGCGCTGTGCGTGGTGGGCGGCAAGTGCATAGGCGGCTTTGCCTCGGACCGCTTCGGTGAGGTGCGCTCCGCCACCGTCACGCTGAGCGCCGCCGCCATAGCGCTGATATTCTCCGCCTTCCCGCTGCCGGGGGCGCTGGGGCTGCTGCTGTTTAATATGTCCATGCCCGTAACGCTGTACGCCGCAAGGGATATACTGAGGGAGGGCAGGGCCACCGCCTTCGGCCTGCTCACCCTGGGGCTTTTCCTCGGCATGCTGCCCGCCTTTTCCGGGGCCTCCGGCAGCGGGCAGGATTACGCCATGATCTGCCTGATCTCCATAATGCTGATACGGGTGGGGGTGGGCAAAAGGTGATGCTGCGCGCCATGGGCTTATCGCTGCTGCTGACGGAGCTGATAGAGCTTTCCGCCGCCCTGCTGCTGAAAAAGAGGGAGGATATAGGGCTCATCGCCCTTGCAAACCTTATGACCAACCCGGCGGTGGTATACCTTTCGCTGCTGA
>ULQM01027334.1_pt1 | contig 20785 bp, 18 predicted proteins | sample 1954451 | NCBI WGS metagenome assembly ULQM01 (sample SAMEA4835655, study PRJEB28245) | human gut metagenome | biome: gut microbiome; material: fecal sample | place: Denmark | collected 2008 | reverse complement strand
GGCGAAAAAGGAAAACCCCGAGAGGCTCGCCGCCCACGAGAGGAGCCACAGCGACCAGCCCATGTATCCCACATAGTAGAACCACTGGTAGCGCAGGCTCCGGGCGTACTTCGCGTCCTGCGACCGGGCGCAGAAGACCGCCCACGCCGCGGCGAGCGCCGCGAGAGCCGCCGCTTCCATCCAATCTGTATTCATGATGACCTCCGTTTTCTTCCCATTGTAACACAGAAGAATGCATATTTCCTGACTGATTGTAAACATCTACACAAATATACGGTTGACTTGATGAATTGTTTATCTTATACTTGCCTGTAGAATAACAATTGCCGGAAGGCGGGAGGAAAAGAAATGGAAAATACATGCGCTGACATCATAGCGCTGGCGGAAAAGGTCATCGCCGGCGGGGAGATCACAGAAGAAGAAGCGAAGCGGCTCGTCCGCGTGAAAGACGAGGACACCATGCTCCTCCTCGCCATGGCCGATAAGATCCGCCAGAAATACTGCGGCAGCGCCGTCGATTTCTGCGCCATTCTGAACGCGCGGAGCGGCCACTGCCCGGAGGACTGCAAATTCTGCGCCCAGTCGGGCCATTATAAAACGGGGGCGAAAGTGTACCGCCTCCTGCCGGAAGAAGAGATCCTCGCGGCGGCGCGGAAAGCAAAAGAAGCGGGCGCGGTGCGCTTCTCCCTCGTCACGAGCGGCCGCAATCAGGACAATCCCAATGAATTTGACGAGATCGTGGACGTGGTGAAAAAGATCCGCGGCGAGACGGGCATGGAAGTGTGCTGCTCCCTCGGCCTCATCACGGCGGAGCAGGCGAAGCGCCTGAAAGAAGCGGGCGTCACCCGCATCCACTGCAATATTGAGACCGCGCCGTCCTATTTCCCGAGCATCTGCACCACTCACACCTTCGCCGACAAAGACGTCATCATCCGGGCGGCGCAGCAGGCGGGCATCCGCGTCTGCTCCGGCGGCATCATCGGCCTCGGCGAATCGCCGGACCAGCGCGTGGAGATGGCCTTTACCCTGAAGAAAATGCACATCGACTCCGTGCCGCTCAATATCCTGAATCCCGTGCCGGGGACGCCCTTCTATACGAACCGGCGCCTTCCGCCGCTGGAAGTGCTGCGGACCTTCGCCATGTTCCGCTTCGTCCTGCCGAAAGCCCTCATCCGCACCGCCGGCGGCCGCGAAGTGAACCTCCGCAGCCTGCAGGCCTACGCCCTCACCGGCGGTCTGAACGGCATCATGGTGGGCGGCTACCTCACCACCGCCGGCCGCGATCCGAAAGAAGACATCCGCATGACGGAAGACCTGGGCCGCACCTTCACCCGTCCCGCGCCGCAGGCGAACTGAAAAAAGAAAAACTGTCCCTGAAAATGGGGCAGTTTTTTTATGTTTCTTGCGCGGGCTATGAAAGGAACGTATAATATTAGAAATTAGATGCATTTCTATACGGATGAAAGGAGACCATTATGACAGATCAATTCTTCCCCAGCTACACCATCGGCGCGGACGCCTATGACTCCGTGCCTTCCATCTGCGGCGCTTTCGGCAAGACCGCGGTCATCATCGGCGGGCAGAAATCCCGCGCCGCGGCGGAACCGGCTCTCCGCAAAGCCTGCGAAGGAAAACTTGACATCCTCGGTTCTTTCCAGTACGGCGACAACAGCACCTTTGAAGCGGCGAAAGCGCTGACGGAGATCCCCGAAGTCCAGCAGGCGGACATGATCTTTGCCGTCGGCGGCGGCCGGGCAGTGGACACCGCGAAGATCGCCGCAGAATACATGGATAAGCCCGTCTTCACCTTCCCCACGCTCTGCTCGAACTGCGCCCCCGTCACGGCGGTGTGCGTCGTCTACCACCTGGACGGCACCTTCTGCCAGGTGTGGTACCGGAAGCGCCCGGCGTACCATACCTTCATTAATACGGAAGTCATCCTCCATTCGCCGCGGGATTATTTCTGGGCGGGCATCGGCGACGCCCTGTCCAAGCAGTACGAAGTGCTCTTCTCCGTCCGCGGCGACGCGGAAGTCCCCTATATTCGCAGCCTCGGCGCGCAGATGGCGGGGAACTGCTCCGATGAGCTCCTCCGGTACGGGAAAGCCGCCATGGAAGCCTTCGACAAGAAAGAGATCACCGAAGATCTGGAGCGGGTCATCCAGCTCATCATCGTGACCACCGGCCTCGTCTCGAACTGCCTCACCGGCGACTACAATTCCAACCTGGGCCACGCCATTTACAACGGCCACACGGAGATCCCCCACGACAAGGAATACCTCCACGGCGCGGTCGTCTGCTACGGCACCCTCGTGCTCCTCACCATGGACAAACAGTACGAAGCGCGGGATAAAATGCTCGCCTTCTGCCGCGAGCTCGCCCTGCCGCACAAACTCGCCGACGTGGGCGAATCCCTCGAAACGGCGCACGGCCTCGCGGAACACGCCTCCACCAAGTACGACCTCGACCAGTCGCCCTACAAGATCACCCTCGACATGATCGAGAAAGCCATCCTCGAGCTGGAAGCGCTCAGCAAAGACGAAAAATAATTCATAAAATGAAAAACGCCTCCTTCCGCATGAACGGGAGCGGGGCGTTTTTGCGTGCGCTGTGTTGACGGAGCATGGAATTTCTCATATAATATAGTCAAATATCGGACTATCAAACATTTGATAAAAGGAGGGAAAATGGAGAGAGAAGAAGTACGGGCGCTGGTGAATCAGTATTGTCATCTGCGAGATGTGCAGTACGGCGCGTATACGGCGTATGCCCGGCGGCACGGACTCACGACGCATGAGCTCTTCGTGCTGGACATCGTGTGGTTCGCGCCGGACGGCGTGACACAGGGAGCGCTCTGCCGCCGGATGTCCGCGTCGCGCCAGTCCATTTCCGCGACGGTCGGAAAATTCGTGAGGCGCGGCTGGTTCGCGCAGGAAGCGGCAGACGGAGACAGGCGGGCCCGGGTGATCCGCCTGACGGAAGAAGGACGCCGCGCCGTGGGGGCGATTATCCCGCCCGCGGCGGAAGCGGAAGTCTCCGCCATGGGCGAGCTCACAGGCGAAGAGATCGAGACACTGGTGCGGCTCACGGCGCGTTTTTCCGAGGCGATGGAGCGGCGTTTCCGCAGGGCCGCAGAAGAGAGCAAAAAGGAGGAGTGACCATGGAATTTTACGATGTATTGGAAAGGCGGCGCACCGTCCGCGATTTCTCCCATAAAGAGGTGAGCGATGCGCTCCTGAAGAAGGTGCTCGCCGCGGCGTTCTGCGCGCCCACGAACGATCACCTGCATCAGCTGGAATTCATCGTCATCCGGGATAAAAACCGCATCGCGGAAATGATCGCGCCGGTGGCAGGCAATACGGAGGCCATCCAGCAGACCTACATCGCCGCGGAAGGCCATGCCATGGACGAGGACGAGCTGGCCATGTTTGAAGACGCGCTCCCGAAGCAGCAGCGGATGCTCATGCAGAGCGGCTGCCTCGTGCTGCCCTTCTTCCGGCAGCGGGGCTGTCCCCTCTGCGAGCCGGGAGAACAGAGCGGCCTCAATTATTTCGCTTCCGCCTGGGCGGCGATGGAAAATATTTTTCTGGCCGCCGCGGCGGAAGGACTCGGCTGCGCGCTGCGCATCCCCATCGCAGGAGAGAGCGCCCATGTGAAAAAAGCTCGTCGGCGCGCCGGAAGACTACGAGCTGGCGTGCTTCCTCGCCGTCGGCTGGCCCGATGAGACCGTCCGCCCGCCGTTCCGGCGGAAAGAAATTTCCGCGGAAGACCGCATCCACGAGGACAGATGGTAAAAAAGAAACGCCTTCCTTTTCGGGAAGGCGTTTTTGCGTGCTTCATTCCAGCAGGATGAGGCCGTAAATTTTTATATCTTTCACGGGGCCGCGGATGACGCGGGAGTCGAAGCCGTTGTCCCGGGCGAGAGCCATCACGTCGATGCCGCAGGCTTCCGCCGAGGGACGGGCCCTGTCGGGATGGCGGCAGCGGGTGAGCGTGCATTCGTCGCAGAGGCGGCACCGGCCTGCCTTGAGGCCGAAGGCCTTGTAGTAATTCATGAGGAAGGCCTCTTTTTCGACGCCGATGACCAGATCGGTGAGGGCGAAGTTGATCTTCTTGTCATATTCGTTCCAGTCCGTCACTTTGTCCGCGTCGAAGGGGATGGTCATCTGCACGAGGAGGGACCAGGTGTAGTCGGCGAGGAATTTTTTCATGAATTCCGCGTCCGGCGCGTGGGGCGGGCAGCAGAGGGTCTGTCCGTAATTGGGGCAGCCGTACTGGCATTTCATCCGCGTCCAAAGGCCGGTCTTGATGGAGGCCACCTTCACAGGCACGGCGGCGGACGCGCCGAGTCCCTTCGCTTTTTCTTCGAGCCGTTTCATATCTTCGTCAGTCATGGATATCGCTCCTTTCTTTTTCCCATTATAGGACAAAGCGCTTCGGAAGGAAATCGCAGAGGTTTCCCGCCGGTATCCGTAAGGTGGCAGGCATAAAAAAGGCCTCTTTCCCACGGCGGGAGAGAGGTTTCTTTTTATTTGTGTAATACGCCGGTGCCGTCGAAGGCGGGGGTGTAGGCGGCGTCGGCGGAGTCTTTCTGCTGGACGTAGCCGTCTTCAATGCCGAGAGCGAGCATGTAGTCTTCCGCTTCTTCGTGTTCCTCGTCGGTGATGCGCCGGTCGATCTCGGGAAATTCCGCGGCCTGCCCGCAGGGGACGTACTGCCGCATGAGGCTGAAGAGCACCTGGCCGGGGCGGAAGGTCTCGGCGATGTATTCGAGGACGCCCTTCGTATTGGCGAGCTGTCCCGGCAGGATGAGGTGGCGGATGAGGACGCCTTTCCGCAGGAGCCCGTCGGGGCCGATGTCGTAGTCGCCGGTCTGGCGGTACATCTGCTCGATGGCTTCCGCCGCGCGGTCGAAGTAGTCCGGGGCATGGCTGTAGCGGGCCGCCGCGGCGCTGTCGCTGTATTTCAGGTCGGGCAGCCAGATCTGGATCTTATTCCGGAGGAAACGGACGGTGTGGACGCTCTCATAGCCGCCGCAGTTGTACACCACCGGCACGGGGAGGGGCTCGCGGAGGCTCTCGTAGACGGCGCGGGTGAAGTGGGTGGGCGTGACGAGGTCGATATTGTGCGCCCCCTGAGCGATGAGCTCGAAATAGATCTCACGGAGACGCGCTACAGATATTTCCGTGCCTTTCCGCAGTTCGGAGATCTCGTAATTCTGGCAGTACACGCAGGACAGGTTGCACCCGGAGAAGAAGACTGTTCCCGCGCCGCGGGTGCCGGAGATGCACGGCTCTTCCCAGTGGTGCAGCGCGGCTCTGGCGACGACGGGGCGCGTGCCGAGGCGGCAGTATCCCACGGGCCCTTCGCCGTAGAAGGATTCCCGCCGGTCGATGCGGCAGCGGCGGGGGCAGAGATTGCAGAGGCTCATGAATGCTCCTTTCAGGAAAATAAAGACGGCTCGCCGGAGAGGCGCAGGGAGGGCATGGCCCTCTCGGTGATGATGTCCTCCGGCAGAAGCGGACCCGTGAGGAGGGGCGATGCCGGGTCGGTATGGCGGGGCGCGCCGCGCATGGCGTAGCAGTAGAGGCAGCCCGCGCGGCAGGTGTCGTACGCGCCGATGTCCACGGAGGCCGCGCAGGCGCAGTCCGGGCGCTGGCTCCGGTCTTTCCTGGCGTCGAGCGGTATGCCGCCGATCTCCGAGAGGCGCGCCGCGTCGATACACGCCGCCGGGGGCAGGCCGCTTCCCGTTTCGCAGCACGCCCGGAGGGCGATGCCGAAGCGGGCGGCGGTCTCCAGGAAGTACGCCGTGAGGCGCGCCGCTTCTTCCGGGGAGGGCGCGCGGGCCCGGAGAGGTGCGAGGCGTTTGGAAGCGGGGCCGTAATGGTCGAGAAAGCTCACCACGCAGGTGTCGGCGCAGCCGGAGAGGGCCTCGCAGAAGGCGCGGAACGCTTCCCGGTGGAAGGCTTCCGTGTACCGCGGGGAGAGGAGCACCGGGTCATAGCGCCACACGAAGCGGAGCGGGCCGTGCGCTTCGGCAAGAGCGCGGAAAGCGGCGAGGAGGCGCTTCTTATCGGGGAGGCCCGGCTCGATGTCCCGGCCGTAGGGGGTGAGCGTCCACTGGAAGTACCAGGGGAAATCCCGGAAGAGGGCGAGCCGCGGCGCGAGAGGCAGGGGATCCTTCGTCCAGAAGACGATGCCCTCCACCGTCTCCGGCGAGAGGCGCACCCGCTGCACCTGATGGAAGCGGAAGGGATTCCGCACGAGGGCGTATCCTTCGGAAAAACGCCGGCAGAGCCACTCCGCGTGGCACGCGGGCAGGTCTGTCCGGCGGCTGGCGCTGACGATCATTGCGCGGGGCGGGGATATTTTTTCTCCGCTTTTTCCATGAATGGGGCGGCGGCGACGGCGCAGCGCACGTGTTCCGCTTCGCCCACGGGGCCCGCTTCGTCTTCCGCGGCGATGCGGAATGTGAAGAGGCGGCCCTTCACTGCGGTGAGCTCCGCCCGGGCGGTCACCGTGCGGCCCGTGAGGGTGGGCGACGTGTGGCGGAGGGAAATGGAAATGCCCACCGTCGTTTCGCCCGGCGGGAGCGCGCTTTTCAGGGCGTCCACCGCGGCCGCTTCCATGACTGCGGCGAGCACCGGCGTCGCGCAGACGGGGAGGGACCCGCTGCCCACGGCGAGGGCCGTATCTTTTTCCGTGATCCGCCGCGAAGCGGAGCCGGTAAGTCCTGCTGAGATCATAGACGTCTCCTTTCTGCATGCGCCCCGCAGGGGCGGGGCCTGATGCGTTTATGATATAATAGGCGGGTGAAGTTTGTAAAATCGTTTTCGCACTGGGAGAATATATGGTGAATTTTTTCAGGAAACTGCCGTCCCGCTGGAAGATCGCCTTCGCAGCGTGCGCGGCGTTCCTCACGGCGTGCGGCGAGTGGCAGTACCTGTACGCCTTCGACCGTCCCGCGGCGGAAGGGAGCGCCGTCGTGGATATCCCGCAGGACATGACCGGAGCGGAGATCGGCGGGCTCCTTGAGGAGAAAGGGATCATCGCCAGCGCCCGCGTATTCCGGGCGGGCCTCTTCCTTGAGGGACGCGCGGGAGAATTGAAGAGCGGCCGGTATCGTCTGCCCCTCGGCATGACGGCGGAGGAAGCGGCGGCGGAGCTTTGCCGCGGCGCGGAAGAAGCCTTCCAGACGGTGACCATCCCCGAAGGCTCCACGGCGGCGCAGATCGAAGCCATTCTGAAAAAAGCGGGCCTCCCCGGGGCGGAGGGGTTCCTCGCGGAAGCGTCGGATTACGCGCCGCTCCCCTACATGGCGGGGACGGAAAAGGCAAAGGTCGCGGGAGAAGGCTTCCTTTTCGCCGATACCTATGACATCCCCGAGAGCTGGACGGCGCGGCAGATCTGCGATCTCATGTACCGCCGCACCGACGAAGTGCTCGACGGGGACGTGCGGAAACGGGCGGAGGCGAAGGGCATGACCCTCCACGACCTCATGACCATCGCCTCTCTCGTGGAGCGGGAAGCCCGTTTTCCGGAAGACCAGGAGCCCATCGCCTCGGTCATTCTGGCGCGCCTCGCGAAGGGCATGCCCCTCCAGATCGACGCGGCCGTGCAGTACGCTCTCCCCGAGCAGAAACCGGAGCTCACCATGAAAGATCTGGAAGTGGATTCCCCGTACAATACATATAAACGGACAGGCCTCCCGCCGGGCCCCATCGGCTCTCCGGGAAAAGCGGCCATCCTCGCGGTGCTCGCCGCGGAGCCGGGGGACTACCTCTACTACGTGGCGAAAGCCGACGGGCACCACGTATTCCTGAAGACCTATGACGAACATCTGCGGGCGATCGGAGAAATTTATGGAAATTCGTGACGTGCTGGCCGCGCTCGAAGAGGAAGCGGCGGCAGGGGGCGTGCCCATCATCCGGGCGGAAGAGCGGGAAGCCTTCCTTCGGGCGGCGGCGGAATCCCGGCCCCGGCGCATCCTTGAGATCGGGACGGCCATCGGCTACTCGGCGCTCCTTCTGGCGGAGCGTTTTCCCGAAGCGGCGGTCGATACCGTCGAGCTCGATGAGAAGCGGCGGGCGCGGGCCCAGCGGGCCGTGGAGGAAGCGGGAGCGGCAGGACGCGTCCGGTGCCTCGCGGGCGACGCGGCGGAGGTCATTCCCCGCCTCACCGGCCCCTATGATTTCCTCTACCTCGACGGGCCGAAAGGGCAGTACCTCGCCCACCTCCGCCTCGCGGAGCCGCTCCTCTCCGACAGGGCGGTCATCGCGGCGGACAATGTGCTCTTCCGCGGCCTCGTGCGGGCGGAAGGCCCCGTGCCGCACCGCTACCGGACGATCGTCACGCGTCTCCGGGACTACATCGCCTACGCGGAGACCCATTATGATACAGAGATCGACACAGCCGGGGACGGCCTCGCCGTTTCCCGCAGGAGAAAGGACAGTTTATGAAAAAAATCGAGCTTCTCGCGCCGGCGGGCAATATGGAAAAACTGAAAATGGCCGTCCGCTACGGCGCGGACGCGGTCTACCTCGCGGGGAAAGGCTTCGGCCTCCGGGCCTACGGCGGCAATTTCTCGCCGGAAGAAATGAAAGAAGCCCTGGCTTTCGCCCATGAGCGGGGAAAGAAAGTCTACGTCACCGTCAATATCATCCCCCGGAACGGCGATCTGGAAGGGCTGGACGACTACCTGCGCTTCCTCCAGGACATCGGCGCGGACGCGGCCCTCATTTCCGACCTGGGCGTCTTCCAGCTGGCGAAGGAAGCGGCTTCCCGCCTGCCGCTCCACGTCTCCACCCAGGCGAGCGCCGCGAACTGGCGCACCGTGAAAGCGTGGAAAGACCTCGGCGCGGAGCGGGTCGTCCTCGCGCGGGAAGTGTCCATCGCGGAAATGGCGGACATCCGCAGGAAAACGGACGTGGAGCTGGAATACTTCGTCCACGGCGCCATGTGCATCTCCTGGTCGGGGCGGTGCCTCCTCTCCAATTTCTTTACCGACGGGAAGCGCCAGTCCAATCGGGGCGAATGCATCCAGGCGTGCCGCTTCAAGTACGCCCTCATGGAAGAATCCCGGCCCGGCCAGTACTGGCCGATCGAAGAAGATCAGCACGGCACCTACATCCTGAACAGCAAAGACCTCTGCCTCATCGACGAGATCCCGAGCCTCATCGAAAGCGGAGCGTCGAGCCTGAAGATCGAAGGCCGCATGAAGAGCGTCTACTACGCCGCCGCTGTCACCGCGGTCTACCGGAAAGCCATCGACGCGTACTATGCGGAAGGGAAAGACTTCTTCGTCCGCGGGGAATGGCGGAAAGAGCTGGAAAAAATTTCCCACCGTCCCTACACCACGGGCTTCGCCCTCGGCGCGCCGCGGGATGCCCAGGCCTATGACCATTCCCAGCCGGAGCAGCCCTACGATTTCGTGGGCCTCGTGCTGGACTGGCGGGAAGAAACAGGAGAAGCGCTCATCGAGCAGCGGAACCATTTCAAAACGTCGGAAACGCTGGAATGCCTCACCCCGGCAGGAGAAGTCTTCTCCGTGACCCTTGGAAAAATGAAAAATGCCGAAGGGGAGACGGTCCTCTCCGCGCCGCATCCTCTGGAGCGGCTCGCCGTGAAGACCGACCGTCCCCTTCCGCCGTATGCCATACTGAGGAGGCGCGCCCATGGAAAATGACGCAGTATACATCGAGATCGATCCCCATGATGTGAACTATGTGAACCGCATACTGGAAAGCTACGAATACCTCGGCGTTCTCACGACGCTCGACACGCGCCGCGCGGTGTGCTGCATCCACTCCACGGCGGATACGAAAAACGAAGTGCGGGAGATCCTCTCCGGCCTCGATATCCCCGTCCGCTTCCTCACGGAAGAAGAAGCGGCGGCTTTCGGGAAATAAGAAATAAAAAGAAACGGGCTGATGAGCACAGCCCGTTTTTGCGTGTCACTTTTCATCGAGCGCCCACCGGAGCGCGGCGGCGAGGCGCTCTGTACCGGCATGATGGCCGCCGGGGAAGACCGCTTCTTCCACAGTGATGCCCTCTTCCCGGAGGATGGCCGCCGTTTCCGCCGTGCGCGACCCGATGGAGGCGAGCAGGGGATGGCGCGTCTCCGCCTCCTTCCGTCCGAGACCGAGGAAGCACCGCCGCGCCCGGCAGGGATTTTCCCGGAGCCATTCTGTGAAGCCGGGGTACCAGAAAGAACCGGAGAGCGCGGCGCACGCGGAGAAAGAATCCGTTCGGCAGGCCGCCCAGAGCGCGAAGAGCCCGCCGAGCGACGTGCCGAGGATGGCGCGCACATCCGGCGCGGCCCCGGCGGCGGCTTCCGCTTCCGGCAGCACCTTTTGCAGGAGGAAGGCGAGAAATTCCTCCGCCCCGCCGCCGAAAGGATGACCGCCCGGCACGAGGGGCGGCGCGGGCCACGGCGTCATATCCCGCTCCCAGTCCATGCCGGAGACGGCGGTGAGGAGCGCCCCGTCCTTCCGGTACAGCGGCAGGCGGGACAGATCGCGCCGCACCGGCTCGAGGAGAAGCAGCGAACGCGCCGCGCCGCCGGGGAAAAAATACACGTCCGCGCAGACCGCGCCGAATGAGAGGGATATCTTTTTCATGAGGACCTCCTTTTCTCCAGTATAATACGCGGCGGGGCACGCCGGACATTGCCATGATGGAAAGGAATGTTCTATGCTGACCATAAAAAATCGGCATGAGATTTTTTAGCTTGCTATAGTATAATTTATGCAAACAGACTATTGCGATACAGACGGAGAAAGGAGGGCAGAGAAAGCGCTGCCTGTGCCGGTTATCAGTTATAAGGAGGCACAAATGAATAAGATACAAAGTCGTCTGGAACGCGGCGCGGGCGAGCTACGTCGTAGGTCCCGAATTTATTAAAGCATCCCATACGGGGGGGGGTATTGCAGGGGTAGACGCAGGGCCCGCTCTGTCGCAGCGGCGCTCGCTGTGTGCGGGCTGCTGACTTTCGGCGCGGGAACGGCGTCCGCGGCGGAACCGCCGGATATCGCCCAGCTCGTCGCGGCAATGCAGCAGGAAGGACAGAACGCTGCGGAGAAAGCTGCCTTCACCGGCGGCGGATACCGCGCTTCCCTCCTGAGAACGGCGGAAACGGCAGCCCAGGCAGCGGCGGCCGCACCGGTCAGCGCGCCCGCGCAGGAAGATCCCGGTGAAACCGGCGGAGATGAGGAACCTTCCGAGCCCGCGCCGGTCACCCAGCACAGCATTCACGACGAAAACGGCTACTACGTCCATAACGGTTCGGCCTACAACTCCATTACAAAAGACGGCCTCTGGGTGGGCGGCACCGATGAGAACACAGGCTTCCACGTAGACAGCGACGGCAGCGTGTACGTGGACAATACAAAATACATCAGCAGCGAAGGTCTGTCCGGCGGAGGCAATAAGATCACCGGCGTGGCGGCGGGCGAGATTAGCCAAGATTCTACCGATGCCGTCAACGGCAGCCAGCTGTATAATGCCATTCAGGTAGCGGAGGGAACGACCTATGCCGCGGGAGACGGCGTCGCCATAACTGACGGCAGCACGACCGGAGAAGATAAGACGATCTCCGTAAAAGCCGGTAACGGCATCGAAGCCGGCGCGGACGGCGTGGCGGTCAAAGTGAATGGAAATAATCTGACCGTTAATGAAAACGGCGTGAGCCTTTCTGAAACGCTGAGCGGCCTTACGAGCGTGACGGCAAGCGGAACGATCACGGCGGGCAATGTAAAAATTAACGCAGACAACAGCGGGAAGATCACCGGTCTGGCAGAGGGGGAGATCAGCGATACTTCGACCGACGCCGTGACCGGGAAACAGCTGAATGATGTCAAAGAAGCGGCAGAGGAATTAGACGGTCTGGCCGTGAAGTATACGAATAAAAACAAAACGGCCGTCGACCTGGGCAGTGCCACGCTGACAACGACTGGAGCCATCACCGGTGGCAGTATGACTGTCGATGGAGTGACTGTTGATAATGGGAAAATTACCGGACTGGCAACGGAATCCATCACCGGCGACACGGATGCGACTAACAAGAAATATGTAGATGACAAAGTAACTACTGCCATTGGTGAGTTGGATATCCCCGAATACAGTGCGGGCAACGGCATCGATATCACGGGAGAAACAATCTCTGCAAAAGCCAAAGAGAATGGGAACATCGTTGTCGATGGAGACGGCATCAGCCTCGCGGCGGATGTCAAAGGCCTGACGAGCGTCGCGACGGGAACGCTGACGGCGAGCGGCGCAGTGACAGCAGGCAGCTTCTCCACCACAGGAAGCATCACCGGTGGCAGTGTGACTGTCGATGGAGTGACTGTTGATAATGGGAAAATTACCGGACTGGCAACGGAATCCATCCAGAATGCGGAAGATGCTGTCAATAAAGAGTATGTAGACAATCTGGCATTCAATAGCGGAAAAACCTATACCGCTGGAAATGGTATTGCCATCAGTGAAGCCGGTGAAATTTCCGCGAAAGCCAAAGAAAACGGGAACATTGTTGTCGATGGGGACGGGATCAGCCTCGCGAAAGAGGTGACCGGCCTGACGAGCGTGACGGCGACGGGAGCAATTACCGCAGGCAGCTTTAGCGGCACCAGTGCCAGCATCGGCGGTATTGGAATCAGTTCGGGTAAAATTACCGGGCTGACAACAGCGTCCATTACGGAAAATACCGATGCGGCGAACAAAGAGTATGTCGATAAAGCTGTAGCGGATATCGACGTGCCGGAATACAAGGCGGGCAACGGTATCGCCATCACCGGTGACACGATTTCCGCGAAAGCAAAGCAAGACGGGAACATCGTCGTCGATGAGAACGGCATCAGCCTTGCGACGAACGTAAGCGGCCTGACGAGCGTCGCGACGGGAACACTGACGGCAACCGGAGCTATCACCGGCGGCAGCTTTGCCGTGGGCGATAAGACGTATATTTCCGATGCTGGGCTGAATGCGAACAGCCAGAAGATCACGAACGTGCTGAAAGGCGAAGCGGATACCGATGCAGTGAACGTGGGACAGCTGAATGAAGCGTTGAAAGGCGTGGAAGGAACGGCCTACGAAGCAGGAAACAAAGGCATTACCGTCGATAATGAAAATGACACGATCTCCGCAAAGGCGGATGAAAAGAATGTGACCGTCGGAGAGAACGGCATTGCGCTGAAAGATGACATCAGCGTGGTGAGCGTGACGACGAGCGGAGATGTGACTATCGGTGGTGCACTGAATGTGACGGGCGCAACGACGCTGACCGGAGCACTGACGGCAAACGGAGCGGCGACTTTCACACAGGGCGCATCAATGGGCGACCAGAAGATAACGAATGTGAAGGCTGGTGAAGCAGACACTGATGCAGTGAACAAGAGCCAGCTGGATGCAGTGCAGAGCCAGATCAAGAATTACGCCGCAGGCGACGGCATCAGCATCAGCGGAGAAGACAATAAGATTTCCGTGGAATATGGAAATGGCCTCTGTGTTGATAATGGCAGCCTGACAGTAAAGGCTGACCCGAACGGGAATGTGGAGGTGACGTCGGCAGGTATCGACCTGAAAGACAGCATCACCTTGACGGGGAAAGTGACAGCGGCACAGGGTCTGTATGTCGATAATGATACGTATTTCAGCAATGACGGCTTGTATCTGAGCCCGTATGCTAAATGGACAATGACTGACGGCCTGGTTTTAAGCCCGTATACAAGTCTGACTGATACGAGTTTAAAAATTGGTGGATTTACATATATTTCTGCCGATGGCCTGAATGCGAACAACAAGGTAATCAGTAATGTGTTAGACGGGAAAGACACGAACGACGCCGTGAACTTTGGACAGCTCAGCGCGCTTCAGAAAGATTTCACGGATCTGAGCGATCTGGCCGTTACGTATGACGCCGCAAATAAAGCGACGATCACGCTTGACGGCACAGGCGGTACAAAGATCACGAATGTGGCGGCAGGAGATATTTCCAAAGCCGATTCCACTGACGCGGTGAACGGCGGTCAGCTGTACGCGACGAATCAGATCGTCGGCGACGGGAAGTGGAATACCGGAAGCAACTACCTGACCGGCGATGTGGAGGATCTGACCGACGCGGCCAATGCGCTGGACAGCGCCATCGGCAATAACCGGTATACCGGCGACAACGTGCTGAACGCCAATACCGACGGGAAAACGTATACCAGCGTGACGGCTGCCATTTCCGCACTGGACAGCAATATCGGCAATCTGACGATGACTTCTGCGCAGGCCTATTATTCGCAGGGAACGAAAGTCAATGTAACAACGGCGCTGGATAAATTCAGCTCACTTTTTGGGCCGATGAATTTTAGTGAGGCAGGCGCACATTATATTAATAATGATGCGAATGTATCCAGCGCGCTGATGATCTTTGATTCCAACCTTTGGAGGATTGATGAGAATTTTGACGCGATGCTGAAAAATGTCGGATTCCGAAAAGAGGGAGATGAATTTAAAACGACTATTGACTGGTCTGATTCGTCGTATGGCGAAGGAACGACCATTGTTACCGCTATCAAAGACCTGGATGACCGTGTGTTGACATTAGAAGGCAAGAATCCTGCCGGACAGTCGCTCTCTGCATTCTCCAAGATGAGTACGGCCAATGTGAGCGCGCTTTCGGCGCTGAGCAATATGGACACGGAGACGGCGGAGACGTTGGCTTCCATGTCTTCAGAACAGGTGGAAACGCTGGCGGCGAAGGCTCCCGCGGCAGCTCCGGCGGCTCCCGCGCCCGGCGACCCGACGGCGACCAGTACAAGACCGGGGCCGGACGGCGAGAGTGAGACCGGGGACACCGGTGATGCGTATGAAGTGAAGCAGGACTTGCATGTCATGGGCGATACGACGCTGGACGGCGCGCTCACCGTGGACGGCGCGGGCACGTTCAATGACGGCCTGACGGTGAATACGAAGACCGAAGGCGGCACAGCGCTCACGGTGAAAGGCGGCGCTTCCATCAACGGCACACTCAATATGAATGGCAACAAGATCACCGGCGTGGCGGACGGCGAGATCTCCGAGACGTCTACCGACGCGGTGAACGGCAGCCAGCTCTGGGGCGTACAGCAGGATATCGAGAATAATGCTTCCGCCATTGCCAGCCTCGGCGGGCAGGTGAGCCGCCTCGATAACCGCATTGACCGTGTGGGCGCGGGCGCGGCGGCTCTGGCGGCGCTCCATCCGCTGGATTATGACCCGGAAGTGAAGTGGGACTTCGCCGCGGGCTACGGCAACTACCGCGGGGCGAACGCCGTCTCCGTGGGCGCGTTCTACCGGCCCAATGAGGACGTGATGTTCTCCGTAGGCGGCTCCATGGGCGGCGGCGAGAACATGGTGAATGCCGGCGTGTCCTTCAAGCTGGGCAGCGGCTCCGGTCTCACCACATCCCGCACGGCCATGGCGCGGGAACTGGCGGCCATGAAGGATACGGTAGCCGCGCAGAACGCGCAGATCGAGGCGCAGGCGAAGCAGATCGAAGAGCTGACGGCGCTCGTGGAAAAGCTCGCCGCGGAGAAAGCGGGCGCGCCGGAAGAGAAGAAGGCGTGATCCGTGGAGAAGCGGAAATGCCCGGTGTGCGGCAGGGAGTTTACGCCGGATCGGCGGACGCAGCGGTATTGCTCCGCCGGGTGCCGCCGGTGGGGCTACCGCCACGGGATGCGCGTGCATGAAGCGGACGGGGACGGCGCGGAGCCGGTTCGTTCTTTCCGGTGCGCGAGGTGCGGCACGCTGGTGGAGGTGACCGATCCTTCGAAGGACAGACGGCGGCGTTTCTGCTCGCCGCACTGTGAGAAGCTTTATTGGAAGCATAAGCGGAGAGAATCGGCCGCTGCGGCGGAGTAAAGGAAAGAGGACAGGCGCGAACCTGTCCTTTTTCGCGGGACTGCGCCGCGGGGCGGGAGAAAATCGGCCTGCGTCGTCCGCCTTTTCTCTTTGTTTCGCATCGTGCGGGCATACGGTGTATCGCAGGCGCACGGGCTGATCTCAAAAGAAAGAGGCAATAAAAAAGCATCCCCTGGAATTTCTCGGGGATGCTTTTTTATTGCCTTTTATTTGTGTTCCGGGAGCATGGCCGCGAGCGCTTCGATGGTCTCCGGCTCCGTTGCCCAGGAGACGACGAAGCGGGCCACGATGCCGTCGCCGTGGGGTTCCCAGACTTCGTACTGCGCGAATTTCGCGATCGCTTCCGCCTCTTCTTTTGTGAGAATGACGAACTGCTGGTTCGTCGGCGAGTCGATGTGGAGGGGATAGCCTTTGTCCGCGAAGACTTGCTTCAGCTTCATTGCCATGTCGATGGCATGGCGGCTGATCTTGAAATAGAGGTCATCCGTGAAGAGCGTGTCGAACTGGACGCCCAGCAGGCGGCCTTTCGCGAGGAGCGCGCCGTTCAGTTTGATGTGGGTGAAGAAATGGGCAGGCGCACCTTTCGGGAAGATCACCGCTTCGCCGCAGAGGGCGCCCACTTTTGTGCCGCCGATATAGAAGACGTCGGCCAGAGCGGCGATATCGGGGAGCGTCATATCGGAGGCGGGGCTCATGAGGCCGTAGCCGAGGCGCGCGCCGTCGATGTAGAGAGGCAGGGCGTATTCGTCGCAGACGCGGCGCAGCGCCGTGAGCTCGTCTTTCGTGTAGAGCGTTCCGTATTCCGTGGGGTAGGAAATGTAGACCATGCCCGGGCGGACCATGTGGTCATAGGTCTCATTGGCGTAGAACGCGGCGAGGTACGCCGAGAGATCGGCCGCGGCCATTTTTCCGTCATGGCCGGGAATGGTGAGCACTTTGTGGCCGCTGTGTTCGATGGCCCCCGCTTCGTGCCCGGCGATGTGGCCGGTCTCGCAGGCGACCGCGCCTTCGTAGGTGCGGAGGTACGCGGAGAGGACGGTGGCATTCGTCTGGGTACCGCCCACGAGGAAGTACGCGTCGCCGTCGGGACAGCCCGCGGCGGCGAGGACTTTTTTCTTCGCTTCCGCCGTGCAGGGGTCAGTGCCGTAGCCGGGGAGATGCTCCCGGTTCGTCTCCGCGAGCCGCGCGAGGATGGCTTCGTGCGCACCTTCGCCGTAATCATTGATAAAAAATAACATAGGTCTCGCCTCCGGTTTCCATATTTTATTTCTTCATTATAAGGAAGAGCGGCGGAAATGAAAAGGCGCCGTTATGACGGCAAATAGTCAACTGCATTTTTTATAAAAGTTGACTGGCGGCGCAGCCGGGTGTATAGTCGTAGATGTAAACTTAGTATGCAGTTCGTGATGACAATATGGAGGCGGATGATGAGGCAGGAAGCAGTGGCTGTAAGGAAGACCGGGGCGAGGGAGACCGTTCTGTTTGCGCTCTTTACGGCGCTTACGGCGGCGGGGGCGTTTATCCGCGTGCCCGTGCCGGTATGTCCTTTTACTTTGCAGTTTCTTTTCACGACGCTGGCGGGGCTGATCCTCGGCAGCCGCCGGGGCGCGGCGTCGGTGGCGGTGTATGTGGCGCTGGGGCTTTTCGGCGTGCCCGTCTTCACCGAAGGGGGCGGCCCGGGGTATATCTTCCAGCCCACTTTCGGCTATCTCATCGGCTTCATCGCCGGGGCGTGGCTCACCGGACGCATCCGGGAAGGGGCGCGGGGCCTGCCGTCTGTGAAGCGGCTCCTCGCGGCGGATTTCGCGGGGCTCCTCGTGGTGTACCTCTTCGGCATGGTCTATGTGTATGCGCTGAATAATTTCGTCCTGGGCACGCCCATCGGCATCTGGCCGGTGGTGCTGTATTGCTTCATCCTCGCCGTGCCCGGCGATATCTGTCTCTGCGTGCTGGCGGCGATGCTCGCGCGGCGTCTCTTCCGGACGGAGGGCATCATTGATTGAGAGAAAGGGGCGGCGCGCCCTTTTTCCATAGAAAAAAGAAAGAAGGAATCACTATGAGCAAAGGGTTATTCATCACCGGCACCGATACGGACATCGGCAAGACCTACGTGACGGCGCTCCTCGTGAAGACGCTCCGCGAAGCGGGGTATGATGTGGGCTACTACAAAGCGGCCATCAGCGGGGCGGACTCCGTGGGGGAGAGCGACGCGGGATTCGTGAACCGCTTCGCCGGCATCGGCGAGCCGGAGGACATGCTCCTGTCCTATCTCTATAAGAACGCCGTGTCGCCTCATCTGGCGGCGCGCATCGAAGGCCATCCCCTCGAGAAGGAAGTCATCCTCGCCGCGTGGCAGCGGGTCTCCGCGGCGTATCCCTATGTGACCATGGAGGGGAGCGGCGGCATCCTCTGCCCCATCCGGCACGATGAGAAAGCGGTGTACTATCTGGAAGACATCATCCGCTGGCTCCGCCTTCCCGTGCTCATCGTGGCCGACGCGGGCCTCGGCACCATCAATCATGTCGTGCTCACCGCGTTCTACATGAAGCAGAAGGGGCTCACCGCGAAAGGCGTCTTCCTGAATCACTGGAAGGGCGGCGTCATGGAAGAGGACAATGTGAAGATGATCGAAGAGATGACAGGGCTCCCTGTGCTGGCGAAGATCCGCGCGGGCGATGAGAAGATCGACGCGGACCCGGCGCTCCTCGCGTCGCTCTATGAATAAGGAGGATACTATGGCACCGATCGATTGGGAAAAAGAAGATGAGAAATATATCTGGCACCCGGCGCAGCAGATGAAGGACTCCGAAGTCTTTCCGCCGGTGGTCATCGACCACGCAAAAGGGCTCTATCTCTACGGCACGGACGGGAAAGCCTACCTGGACATCATCAGCTCCTGGTGGTGCAATCTCCTGGGCCACTGCAATCCGGAGATCAATGAAGCCGTCAAAGAGCAGCTGGATCAGGTGGAGCACGTGATCTTCACAAATTTCTCCCACCGTCCGGCCATCGAGCTCTGCCGGGAGCTGGCGCCGCTCCTGCCGAAGGGACTCACGAAGTTCACTTTTCATGACAACGGGTCCTCTGCCGTGGAGGCGGCCCTCAAAATGGCCTTCCAGTACCACTACCAGACGGGCCACCCGGAGCGGCAGAAATTCATGTGCCTCGCTGAATCGTACCACGGCGAGACCATCGGCGCGCTCTCCGTGGGGAGCATGGATATGTACGCGAAGATCTACAAGCCCATGATGATGGAAAATATCCATTTCGGCGGGCTCGACTGTTTCCGCTGTCCCTACGGGAAGACGCGGGAGACCTGCGGCTGCGAATGCTTCGAGAGCGCGGAAAAGGCTTTTGAAAAATACGGGAAGGAGACGGCCGCGGTCATCGTGGAGCCTATCCTTCAGGGCGCGGCAGGCATGCGCATCTATCCGGCGGAGTACCTCACGAAGCTCCGGAAACTCTGCGATGAATACGGCGTGCTCCTCATCGACGACGAGATCGCCGCGGGCTTCGGCCGCACGGGGAAACTTTTCGCCATCGAACACGCCGGGGTCAGCCCGGATATCCTCTGCACGTCGAAAGGACTCACCGGCGGGTACATGCCCATGTCGCTCACCATCACCACCGACAAGATCTACGACGCTTTCTATGACGACTACGGCACGCACAAAGCCTTCGTCCACAGCCACACCTACGCGGGCAATCCGCTGGGCTGCGCGGCGGCGCTGGCGGTGCTCCGCATCCTGAAGCGGGATCACATCCTTGAAAAAGCGGCGGAGACCGGTGTTTATCTCCATGAGAAACTGGAAGAGGCGCTGGGTAGCCATCCGAATATGGGCGAGATCCGCCACATCGGGCTCATCAACGCCATGGAGCTCGTGGAAGACCGGGCGACGAAGAAGCCTTTCGACCCGGCCCGGCGCATCGGCTGGCAGATCTTCCGCCGCGCCATGGCGAGGGGCCTCGTCCTGCGGCCCATGGGGGATGTCATCTATTTCAATCCTCCTCTCACGCTGGACCGGGAGACCGCCGATAAAGCCGTCGCCCTGTGCCGGGAAGCGGTGGAGGATGTCCTTGGGAAATAAAATCGCACAAAAGAAATGAAAAAGAGCAGCTGCATCGGAAAAATGCGGCTGTTTTTTTGCGCACAGGGGATAATTTTTTTCTAAAATCTAAAATAAAAATATGATAAAAAATATAAAATTTATGGAAATTGCAGGGGAGAGGAAGCGGGAAACGGCGGTTGTCTCCGGAGAAATCGGGTTAATTAATAACTTTGGAGATATGGATCGATAGCATGAAAAACATGAGAGCGGGAAATGACGGATCCATTTCTAAACCGGGTGGAACAGCCCGGTTTTCCCTGCCTTGGCAGGGTAACTGATAAACTTTTATAATGAAGTTGTGGTTATTGAGATAAATATATTCAATTTCCGCCAATATATGGTCTGGAAGGAGGAAAGCAGAAAAGACCGACAATTTCCGAATATTATAAATTGCGCTGTTTACGAAACTGAAATTATTGTAGATAAAACTGTTATAATCGGCGTATATTTATAATGATGGTAGAAACAAACATTAGAGGAGGATTTGAAATGGAATTGCTGGCTCAGAACACAGCATTGTTTGACGAGCTCTTCCAGGGTATCTACGGACTTGCCGACGTGGGCATTCTTGCCATGTTCGTCGTAGGCTTCGTTCTCATGTTCCTGGCCGTCAGATACGACTATGAACCGGTCCTGCTGTTCCCGATGGGCATCGGCTGCGTGCTCGCCAATATCCCTGGCCACTATGCCGTCCTGCAGGATCCCGGAAGCGAAGGCTTCCTGTACGTGCTTTACAAAGCGGGTATCGCGAACGAACTTTTCCCGGTCATGATCTTTATCGCCATCGGCGC
>ULQM01076320.1_pt1 | contig 21054 bp, 18 predicted proteins | sample 1954451 | NCBI WGS metagenome assembly ULQM01 (sample SAMEA4835655, study PRJEB28245) | human gut metagenome | biome: gut microbiome; material: fecal sample | place: Denmark | collected 2008 | reverse complement strand
AACACAGGGGTTTCCGGCCGAAAGGTGAAGAGTGAAGAGTACCAGAAATAATTGACTCAAGTTTCGCATGTTATCATCAATCTCTTTGATAGATAGGTAATGAAGAAATAGTGATGAAAACTAAAAAATGGGCGATTTTTTACCCAAATCTATGTTTTTGAATGAGATTTGGGTAAAAAATCGCCCATTTTCTTTGTTTTTCGGGAAAATTGGCTTAAATTTGCAGTCAGTATCGAAACGAATAAAAAGCGAAGAAAATGGGAACAAGCAATAAGTTGGTAGGTAGGGAGCGAGAGTGCTTGGAACTGGATAGGGTGATGGAATCCGACCGCTCTGAGTTTGTGATAGTGTATGGAAGACGAAGAGTAGGCAAGACCTTCCTTGTTGACCAATACTATCAAGGTTCCTATGACTTTACATTTGTGGGAGGACATAATCTTTCTCGCCAAAGACAATTGACGAGTTTCGGCAAGGCATTGAAGAAATTTTCGGGCAGTAAGCCAGATAAGTTTTCCGATTGGTTTGATGCCTTTGATGCTCTTGAGGAATATCTGGAGTTGCTTGATGCAGACAGGAAGAAAGTGGTGTTTATCGATGAGATGCCTTGGATAGATACGCAGAAGTCGGATTTTGTTTCGGCTTTGGAAAATTTCTGGAATGGTTGGGCTGCTCGTCGAAGCGACATCGTGTTCATTGCCAGCGGTTCCGCCACTTCCTGGATGGTGGATAATCTGATAGAGAACCAGGGTGGCTTGCATGCCCGAATTACCTCTAGTATCTATGTGCGCCCATTTACGCTTCATGAGGTGGAGGAATACTTGCAACGCAAGCATTGCAAGTGGGACAGATACCAGATATTGCAATGCTATATGGTAATGGGTGGCATCCCATTCTATCTGAGCCTTATCGACCCAAGACAGAGCTTGGTGCAGAATGTGGATCGCCTTTTCTTCTCTCATGGCGGTATCATGAGAGGGGAGTTTGATGAACTCTATAATGCGTTGTTCAGCAATGCCGAACTGTATATCAGCGTGGTCAAAGCATTGGCTCAGCACCATGATGGTATGACTCGTACGGAAATTTCCAAAGTCATTGGGGCGAATGGAGGTACGCTCACTCGTGTACTGACCAATTTGGAAAGATGCGATTTTATCTCACGCAGTCAGAACTTTGGTTGCAAGACAAAAGATACCATCTATCGGTTGATGGATTTCTATACCTTATTCTATTATAAGTTTATAGCGCAAGATACATCTGGGGATGAACAATGGTGGAGCCACAATTTTGAGTCACGCTTGGTTTCTACATGGCAAGGACTTACCTTCGAGATTGTCTGCTTGATGCACACGGATTGCATCAAGAAAGCCTTGGGCATATCAGGCATGGCTACGGAAGTTTCTTCATGGAGAAAGGTGGCGGATGACAAGCAGCGAGGTGGGCAGATAGACTTGGTCATCAAGCGTGCCGACCGCATCGTGCATCTATGCGAGATGAAATTCAGCAAGTCGGAATACCGCATCACTGATGCCTACGAGCAGCTGTTGCGGCAGCGCATGGAACTCTTCCAAAGTTCCACCAAGACCAAGCTTTCTTTGGTCATCACCTTTGTTACTACGTATGGAGTGGCTGATGGCTTGCATCATAGCATCGTGCATAGCGAGGTGACGATGTCGCAGCTGTTCATTCGGAATGTTACATGATAGCCTGCCACATTATGTTCGGCTAGGGAGAGGTTGATGGATTGCATCATCAGCATCTGGCGGGAGATGGAGAGGCCGATGCCCGAACCTGATGGCTTGGTAGAGAAGAAGGGGATGAACATCTCCTTTGCCACATCGGCTGGGATGGGGGCGCCATTGTTGCTGAAATAGATGCCCGAGAATTGTGAACTCTCGATGCTCTCTGGATGTTTGTGGAAGCATCGAATGTCGATGGCTGAGGCGTGAGCCTCGATGGCATTCTTGGTCAGATTGATAAATACCTGGTGCAGCATGTTTTTGTCGGCAGACCAGGTGGCATCTTCAGGGATATGGATGTGCCATTCTATCTGAGGATAGAGCGGCTTGATGCCTTCCACGAAATCCTTGAGTGGAATGTTCTCGATGACAGGCTCTTGTAGCTGGGTGAGCTTGCGGTAGCTGTCCACGAAACTGGTGAGCGACTTGCTGGTGTCTCGAATGGCTCGGATGCCTTCCTCGTAGGGCGAGCCTTGGATGTCGGGATTGCTCAGATAGGCTTGGCAGATGCTGGAGATGGGGGCGGTGGCGTTCATAATCTCATGGGTGAGCACACGGGTTAGCCTTTGCCAAGATTCCACCTCATGCTGCGCCACCAGTCTGCCGATGTCGTTCTCCATATCGTTGAGGGCTTGCTGCAAGGCTCGTTCTCCAGAGAGCAATCCCTTGGTGGATAGACGGAAGGAGTAATCGCCATTGCGGATAGCCTCTTGCATCAAGAAGGCACGGCTCTTCAGGTTGCGCTGATGGCGCAAGAAGAGATAGATGATGCCTCCGATGATGAGGAGAATGATACCTATTATATATATGTGGAAGATGGTGTCCATATCAGATGTTGATAATCATGAATGATTGTGATGGAAAATTATCGCTTTAACTTGGCGTAAAGTGTTTGGCGAGTGATGCCGAGGAGTTCGGCGGCGCGTGAGATATTGCCGTGGCATTGGTCCACAACCTTGTGAATATGAGTGCTCTCGATGCTCTCCAGCGTCTCTACTTCTTGGCTTCGGTCGATGGCATCCTTTAGGGTTCTGATGAGTTCATCGTTATCCCAAGGCTTGGTGATGAAGTCGGCTGCGCCAGATTTCAATCCCTTGATGGCGAGCTGGATATCTGCGTAGGCGGTGATGAGCACCACGGGGATGTTGGCATGGAGACGGCGGAAGGTGCGGAGCCAAAGCAAACCTTCCTGTCCGCTGTTTACGCCCAAGGAAAAATTCATGTCGAGCAAGATGATGTCCACTGGCTCTTGTTGGAGCAGAGTGGGGGCGGTGTCTGGGCGAGGCAAGGTGATAATCTGCTCGAATGTACCGCCCAGGCATATCTTCAAGGCTGTGAGTATCGATGGATTGTCGTCGATAACAAGTATTGTTCCGTATTTCATCTATTTGTGTTCTGTTATATCTTTTGTTTGCAAAAGTACACTTTTTTCTTGAAATAGCCAACAAAATGGAATGTGATGTGTGATTATCATACAGAAAAGTGTATGAATTTCATACAATCCACTTGCCGCTGGCTTCTGGTCTTTGGCAGAATCAAAAGGAATGGCTACCTTTGCATCAGAAAAAATAATGAAACAACAGATATGAAAAGTTATTTTAAGTTCTTATCACGCAACAAGCTCTATACGGCTATCGAGGCTTTCGGACTCTCGATAGCCTTGGCTTTTGTGATGATTTTGGTATCCTACGCCTTCATGGAGTATCGGGTGGGCACGCATCAGCCAGATGCCAAGAATCTCTATGTGCCTGGTTCGGGCGATTACCTTGGCATGACCTTGGGTACGGCTAAGGAGTTCTTTCCTTCCATCCCGGAAATCAAGGAATGGACCCGATTTAGCGATTATTATACAGACAAGGGTGCTGTGGTGGATGGTCAATACTTCCATGTGCAGGCACGTGCCATAGATTCTAACTTCTTGGATATGATGGGAATGAAGTGCAGGGGATGCGCCACCCATCAAGTGCTGACGGATATGCATCAAGCCCTCATTTCCGAGTCTTTTGCCAATAGGGCTTTTGGCAATGCAAATCCTATCGGACAGGTTGTTACATGCGATACGCTGCAATTCAAGGTGGTGGGTATCGTGGATGATTTCGGCAGGGAAGACCTGCTGGAACCCACCGACATCTTTGTCTCCATGAAGTTAAAGGAGAAAGATTTAGATCCGATGGACCAGTTTGGCGAGGTTGTTACCATCGCCCAACTGGCAGATAATGCTGATCCAGAAAAGGTGAACGCCACGTTGCTCAATAAATATATGGGTTATTGGAAGAAATGGTGGAGTCGCAAGAAGACGACTGGCAGTTTCTTGTGGGGCTCTAGCTTGGTGCGCTGGGACAAGTTGTATTTCTCGGATATTACATGCCCGCATGTCCGTCATGGCAGCAAGACCTTGGTCAATGTCTTGTTGATCGTGGCGCTTGTTCTCTTGCTATCAGCCATCTTCAATTACATCAATCTCACCATGGCGCAGATAGGCAATCGAGCCAAGGAGATGGCTACCCGCCGCCTGTTGGGTGAGTCGGTGCTGGGCGTGGTGCTGCGCTATATCAAGGAGGCGGCACTCTTCACGGCAGTTTGCTTCTTGCTCGGCGTTTTGTTGGCTTGGGCATTCACACCTTTATTTAATAGCATCTTGGATACGAAGATTTCGCTCTTCTCTTCGCCTGTCGTTTGGGGATGCTTGTTGGTGGCTTATCTCGTCATCTCCTTGTTGTCGGGCTTGTTCCCAGCCATCGTGGTGGCTCGCTACAATCCGATAGATGTGGTAAAGGGCACCATGCGTTTGCGCAGCAAGATGTGGTTTAGCAGGATATTCATTGTGGCACAGAGCGTTATCAGTATGTCGCTGGTGGTGATGGCTATCACGATGATGCTCCAGATGCGCCATCTCGCCAACATACCTTTGGGGTATCAGACGAAAGACATTCTCTGTATCTCCACCACTTTCGGATTTGATAATGTCGATGTCAGAAACGCAGCGTTGATAGCGAAGTTGAAATCTCTGCCAAAGGTGGAGGAGGCTACGGCTATCAGCAACAATCCTGTCAATAGCTTTGCCAATGGTGTGCATGATGAGAAGGGAGAAAATATAGCGTTCTTGAGATTGAGCGTATTGGATTCCATAGCGATGAAGATGATGGGTTTCAAGGTGCTGGAGCGATATTCTGACCCTACGCCAGGCAAAATCTGGGTTAGCGAGGAAGCTAAGCGAACCTTTGGCGTATCGAGCAAGAAACCATATTTCGGCTATAATGAAGGCAAGCCTGAATATGAGGTTTGTGGCGTTGTGAAAGATTTCCACTGTGGCGATGCTCTTGATGAGTTCAGGTTGGGTAATCATAATGCCATTCGTGTTCCTTCCAATCATGATGTGCTTTGGACCATATTGGTGAAGACTCGTGGCGACCATGCCCAAGCCTTGGCTGCTATCCAGAGCGCCTGCAAGCAAGTTGCTAAGGAGCAGCTGGGCGTACCTACCGACATGGATACGGAGTATCTGGACGACACCTTGGCTGATGCGCTCAAGGAGAAGCACAACATGATGGTGCTCATCATCACCTTCATGGGCATCTCCATCTTGATTTCCGCCCTCGGCTTGTTTGGCATGTCGGTATATTACGGCAACCAGCAGCGCCGACAGATAGCCTTGCGCAAGGTGATGGGAGCCTCGGTGACAGATGCGGCATGGCAACTTTCCAAGCGATTCCTCATCACATCGTGTGTGGCTGTGGTTATCGCCATCCCATTGTGTGTCAAGCTGATGCAAGAATACTTGATAGGTTTCAAATATCGCATCGATTTCCCTTGGTGGACATTGGTAGCAGGAGCTATCTTCACCTTGCTGCTAGCCTTGGTATCGGTCTTCAGCTATACCCTGCGCACCGCTCTGGAGAATCCGATAGACAGCATCAAGATGGAATAGCATGATGAGCTAAGTAAACATTAAACACTACACATTAAACATTAAATCAAGATGATACGTACAGAGAATTTAACGAGAATATTTCGTACAGAAGAGATAGAGACCATCGCCCTGAACGGCGTGAACATCAATGTAAAGGATGGCGAGTTTGTTGCCATCATGGGACCTTCGGGATGTGGCAAGTCTACCTTGCTCAACATCCTCGGCTTGCTCGATACACCTACCGAGGGTAAGTATTGGCTGGGCGATGAGGAGGTAGGACATCTCAAGGAGCGTGAGCGCACGGCTTATCGCAAGGGTCGCATCGGTTTCGTCTTTCAGAATTTCAATCTGATAGATGAGTTGACGGTAGAGGAGAACATCGACCTGCAGCTCAAATATCTAGGCATTGGCAAGGCAGAACGCAAGGAGCGAGTGCTCGACATCCTGCGTAAGGTAAAGCTCAGTCATCGTGCCAAGCATTATCCTCATCAGCTTTCGGGCGGTCAGCAGCAGAGGGTTGCCATCGCCCGTGCCGTGGTGGGCAAGCCTAGCATCATCCTTGCCGATGAGCCTACGGGTAACCTCGATTCCAAGAATGGTATGGAGGTGATGCAGTTGCTCAGCGAACTGAATGATGAGGGTACCACCATCGTGATGGTGACGCACTCCAAGCACGATGCTACTTACGCCAGTCGCATCATCAATCTGTTTGATGGACAAGTGGTGGATGCGATGAATGATCAGCTTTAAGCTGCGGTTTCTGTCCAACAATTAGACGGTGGTGTCTAATTGTTGGACAGTTTGTTTAATGAGAGTTTTTATTTAATGGTTTGATTATCAGGAGAAATGCTGTTTTGGCACGGCTCTTGTCCTTATCATACCAAAATGAAGAAGATTATGAAAAGAATAGGAATATTGATAGGATGGTTGGTCTGGACGGCTGGCGTCTCGGCACAGAGCTGGAGCCTTGACGACTGCATGAAATACGCCGTGGAGCACGCCACGGAGGTGAAGCGGGAAGTGGTTAACGCCCGCCAGCGCAAGCAGGATTACCAGCATGCTGTGGCAGGATTCCTGCCTACCGTTACGGGTGGCGTGCAGGGACAGTACGCCTGGGGACGAAACATCGACCCGGAAACCAATACTTATAATAATGTAACGACATTCAACAACTACTATCAGCTTTATGCCGAACTGAATGTATTCGACGGTTTCGCCACCATCAACGCCTTGAAGCAGGCTAAGTTGAGCCGGGATTATTCAGCCACGGCGATGCAGAAGATTCAGGACGACCGAGCCATCGACGTGATGCAGAAATATGTGGATGCTGCCTATGCTGAGGCAAGCATTCGGATAGCAAGCGAGAAACTGAACGAAAGCAAGCGGATGCTGGCTAAGATGAAGCGCCTGTATGAACTGGGCGAGAAAGGCCGACCGGATGTGGTGCAGATGGAATCGCAGGTGGCGGAAGATGAATACAATCTTACGCATCAGGAGAATGTGGCAAAACAGAGTCTGCTCGCCTTGAAATCTGCGATGAATTTTCCGGTGGATGAAGAGCTGAAAATCCAGATAGCTGAAGAGCGGAATCTGAAGCTAAAGGCAGAAAAAAAAGAGGCTCCTGAATCTGGAGTAAACTACGAAACCGTTTACCAGGGTTTCCAGAATATCTCTCCCGATTTGAAGTCGGCAGAATACGAAGTGGAGCGGGCACGGTATGATTATAAGATAGCAAAGGGCAGATTGCTGCCATCACTCTCTCTCGGTGGCGGCATTTCTACTAACTATTATAAGAATCTCTCTCAGAAAGGGCAATACGATGGGTTTGCCTCGCAGTTTCACAACAACCAGGGCGAATACCTCGCGTTGACCCTTTCCATACCTATTTATAATAGCGACCGCTGGCACAGCGTGAAGAAGGCACGCAACGACTGGCAACGGGCACAGGTGAACCTGGAGGAAACCCGTCGCAAACTTCACGACCAGATAGCCCAGGCGGTAATGGATGCAGAGGGTTACGCCAAGGAGTTGCATCAGATGCAGAAGAAGGTGGCCTCCGATTCGCTCGCCTATCACATGTCGAGCCGGAAGTTTGAAGAAGGAATGCTTTCCACCTTCGATCTTCATACCGCAGCCCAGACGCTTCTGGAAAGCAGAATCAAGGAACTCCAGATGCAGATGCTGCTCATTATCAAACAGAGATTGGTTGCTTATTATCAGGGAGAAAATTTAATAAGATAAAATTATGGATATAAAGATAGAAAAGAAAAAATATCTCGTGCCTCGCAAGTATTGGGCATGGATTGGCGGAGGAGCGGTTTTGATCGCACTCCTCATTTGGTTGGGATTGAGCAATTTCTCTTCCACCCTGAAGGTGGACAGGAAGGGATTGAGCATCGGAACCGTAGAGAAGGCGCAGTTCAACGATTATGTTTCGGTGGATGGACAGGTGGTTCCTATCTCCGTGGTGCAGATCAGTTCCGAGGAAGGCGGTATCGTTCTGGAGAAAGTGGTGGATGAAGGCGCCCACGTGAACAAGGGCGATGTGATCGTGAAACTGAGCAATTCGAATCTCGACCTGGAGATTCTGAATGCCGAAAGCGAACTTGCCGAAAAGCAGGACATGCTTCGCAACACCCAGATTTCGATGGAGCAGGACCGTCTGAACAATAGCAACGAGGAACTGTCGCTTTCGCAGGATGTCATTACCAAGCGCCGTTCCTATCAGCATCAGGAGGCGTTGCACAAGGAAGAACTCAATTCGCGCGAGGAGTATCTGAAGGCTAAGGAAGATTACAACCTTGCCGTCAAGAAGCATGCGCTCATCAGCAAGCGATTGAAGAAGGATGCACAGCTCCGCCGTTCACAGATGGATCAGATGGGTGATAATCTGGAAGCCATGCAGAAGAATGTGCAGCTGGTTCGCCAGCGCAAGGAGAAGCTGAACATCCGCAGCACCATTTCGGGCGAAATCGGTTTGCTCGATGTGGAGTTAGGACAGAGCATTTCTGCTGGACAGAAGATAGGAGTCATCAACGACCTCAGCGATTTCAAGGTGCAGGCGCAGGGGGATGAGCATTACATCGACCGGGTAAAACCGGGACTTACTGCTACTTTCGACCAGAACGGCAAGCATTATCTCCTGCAGGTCCGCAAGGTTTATCCCGAGGTAAGAGACGGCAGGTTCCGCATCGACTTCGTCTTCAAAGGCGTTCGCCCTGGCAACATCCGAACCGGTCAGACTTATTATGTAGATTTGCAGCTCGGTCAGTCGAAGCAGGCAATAATCATCCCTAAGGGCACGTTTTATAGTGTAACGGGCGGTCAATGGATCTTTGTATTAGACAAGAGTGGCAAGAAGGCTTATCGCCGCAAGATCACCATCGGTCGCCAGAATCCTCAGTATTATGAGGTAATTGAGGGCTTGGAGCCGGGCGAACAAGTCATCGTTAGTGGCTATGAAGCCTATAAGGATAATGAAATTCTAATATTAAATTAGAAATGAGAAATTAGAAATGTGAAATTGGGGCATACGCCCTTATATACAATATACGATGAAACATATTATTAACGCATTCAAGAATCTGCCTCGGAGGGGCCAGCATAATTTCGTGAAGATCTTGTGTCTGGCGCTCGGATTGGCAATCAGTTCGGTAATTATTGCCGAGATTTATTTCGAGCAGACTTACGATACGTATTTCCCAGGATGGGAAAGGACGTATCAAATTTCAGAAGTGGGTACTAACCATGGCGAAACCATGGAGTTTACCAATACTTCAGGAGCCACCGCCCAAGGTGTAAAGCAATATGCGCCTATGGTGGAAGCTGCTACCAGTACTCACTATTTTTATGATGATGCCCAATGCAAGATGGAAGACCAGAACATCATTTCTGCCAATATCAGGATGGCAGACAGTTGTTTCTTTGATGTCTTTCCACAGAAGATATTGATAGGCAAGGCTAAACAGATTCTATCCCAACCCTTATCCTGTCTCATCGATTCAGAAACGGCAGCAAAAATTGGCGGTAATGTTGTAGGTAAGCATTTCACGCTTTCTAATTATCCGGGAACCACTTTTACCATCTATGGTGTTTTCGAAGCGTTTCCCTGGGGTTCTTCCTTTCATGGTACGCAGATGATTCTGTCGAGGTGTAGTGTGCCATACGTATATTCCTACGATGGCAGAGGCCAATGGGTGGGAAATGATTCCTATAGGTCCTACATCCGGTTGGCAAAGGGGCATGAGGCAAAAGAACTCAAGCCTTACGTGAATAAGATGCGAGAGGATCATTTCCCTTTGAAGGAGATGAAGAATATGGGAATAGAACTGAACTATGATTTCACGGTATTGAGCGATGTTTACACCCAAAATCCTTATATCAAGAAGATGGGATGGATTATGGGAATTATCGCTTTTGTCCTCCTCTTCACTTCTGTGATGAACTATCTGCTTATCATCGTGGGAAATCTCGTGGGTCGTTCTCGCGAAATGGCTGTCCGTAAGTGCTATGGTGCCGAATCGAAGAACATTCATGCCATCATTTTCTCTGAGGCTTTGGTGCATGTGGGGCTGTCGGTTGTTCTTGCTGCAGGTCTTGTATTCCTTTGCAAGGGAACCATCGAAAACTTCCTCTCTGCTCCGGTAAGCACGTTGGTACTTAATCGTGGCAGTTGGATATTGGTGGCTATCTGTATTCTGGTACTGCTGGTTGGCGGCTTGTTGCCTGGTTGGCTTTACAACAAGATTCCTGTAGCCATCGCTTTCCGTGGCTATAATGAGAATCGCAACCGATGGAAACTTGGTTTGCTGGGCATCCAGTTCGTTATCTCTGGTTTGCTGTTCAGTTTGCTTTACATCGTGAATGGTCAATACCAGCTGATGTTGGGGCTCAATCCTGGGTATGATTACGATCATGTAGCGATTGTTTCGATAGATGCCAGCAATAGAGACCAGCGCAACCAATGTCTGGCAGAAATCAGACGGATGCCGAATGTCAAGGATTGCAGTTCGACTTTTAATGTTCCGCTCGATGGGTATGATCGTAGTGGAAATATGGTTGGAGTACCTGGCGACGAGAAGAATACCTTTAATATCATGGAGATGTCGGGAGTGGACGACAATTTCTTCAAGATGATGAATATTCCTATCGTTCAGGGTTCTTTCTTTACGGAAAGAAATGACAGTTGCCGACAGGTAATTATTGATGAACGAGGTGCTGAGAAACTCATCAAAACGTGGCATTGGAAGGATGGCGTAGTTGGCAAGCAAATTACCTGTACGGGACATGATAATAATATCTTTACCATTTGTGGCGTGTGCAGGAATATTCGCTGGGGTGCTGTGGAAACCGGGGGTGATGGTATGAATGAATTTCCAGATTTGTATTTCTATTCAGCCAAGACGGCTTACTACATGTTGGTTAAGTTTAATGAACTGAAGGATGAATCGTTGTCGGAGTTGCAATCGAAGGTGCAGGCGATGTATCCGAACAATAAGGTCATCGTGAAAAGTTATGTTTCTGAATTGGCTAACCAGTATGCTTCCCAGCTTAATTTCCGCAACGGAATCCTGGTAGCCGGCATCGTAACGATGATTATCGCCCTCTTCGGATTGGTGGGTTATACGAGTGATGAGGTGAATCGCCGCCGCAAGGAGATTGCAATCAGAAAGGTGAACGGAGCGAAGGTGAAGGATATTCTTCGCATCTTCCTGAAGGACATCATGAAGATTGCCTTGCCTTGCATCATCGTGGGCGACTTGGGGGCTTGGCTGATAACCAGACAATGGCTCATGTCGTTTAGCGAGAAGATTACGATGACGCCTCTTCTGTTTATCGGCGTTACCATCATCTTGCTCGTCATCATCGGGCTTTCCGTCGTCATCAACTGCTACAAGGTGGCGAACAGTAATCCTGTGAAATATCTCAAGGATGAATAAGTCTCCCACAGATTTTCACAGATGACACAGATTTAAGGGCGTATGCCCAAATTAAACATTAAACATTAGAAGAAATGATAAAAGTAGAGAATCTTTGCAAGTCTTTCCGCACAGAAGATGTGGAGACGATTGCTTTAAATAACGTATCTTTCACAGTAGAAGACGGCGAGTTTGTCGCCATTATGGGACCATCCGGTTGTGGCAAATCCACCTTGCTCAACATTCTCGGTTTGCTCGACAACCCAACTTCGGGAAAATATTTCCTGGGTAATCACGAGGTGGCAAACTTGAAGGAAAAGGAGCGCACGGATGTGAGAAAGGGAGAAATCGGTTTTGTGTTCCAGAGCTTCAATCTGATAGATGAATTGAACGTAGAGGAGAACATCGAGCTTCCTCTTACTTATCTCAACATTCCGAAGGCGGAGCGCAAGGCAAAGGTGCAGGCGATTATGAAGCGAATGGCCATCAGCCATCGTGCCAAGCACTTCCCTCACCAGCTTTCTGGTGGTCAGCAACAGCGAGTAGCCATCGCCCGTGCCGTGGTCTTTGGTCCCAAGCTCATCCTTGCCGATGAGCCTACGGGTAACCTCGATTCCAAGAATGGAGCCGAGGTGATGCATCTGCTTACCGAGCTGAACCACGAGGGCACCACCATCGTCATGGTAACGCATAATGAGCATGATGCCAAGATAGCCCATCGCACCATCCGCCTGTTTGATGGACAGATTGTGGAGGCAGAGGGCAATCAGCTTTAACGTAAAAAGATGAGCAGAGACAGCTAGATTCTTATTGATTCCAATTTGTCAAAGGTAACACCATGATGCTTGTAGCGAATTCTCGAAAAAGATTTTTTGTCTGTCTATAGTAGCTCTATATAACATGCGATAATAGTAAATGCCATGCGCCAATCGGTTAAAAAGCCTTTTAAATGGTTTGAAACAACTTTTAACACTTAAAATGTTGTATAATTCAGAAAAAAATCTTAATTTTGCATCAATATATAGTTACTCTTAAAACCGTTGTTCTATTGTTTTCTAGCGATTACAAAGATACAACTTTTAGTGAGAAACTGTTTCTCCCATTATTTTTGGGTGGAAAACTTTAGTAAGTGATTATTTATTCATAAATTAATGTATAAGAACTATGAGGCTTAGAAAGATTTTAATGGTAGCAAGTGTGACTTTTGCTTGCGTTGCCCAAGCCCAGGATTTAACGATCCATGTTAATAAGAAAGGTAAAGTCGGGTTCGTTGATAAAAATGGAGCCGAAGTGATTAAATGTGCTTATGAGAGATGCCTATCCATTTTCAGGTGGATATGCGATTGTAACTAAATCAGGAAAGTCCGGTATAATAGATGAAAGGGGTAAGGTCGTTTTACCGCTGAAGTATACATCTATTATGCCTTGGAATCAGTCCCTTTATTTGATAAAGACAGGCAAGATACAGGGATTGGCAAGCCATGATGGAAAAGTGGTTCTTCCAACGAAGTATTCTTTTATTTCTAAGCCAAATTGTTATGGCAAGGCTTTAGTTGCGGTTGGGGGAAAGCAGTCTTCTTCTTCCGATAATAAGCAGTATATGCTCAATGCAAAATTGGGTATCATTGATGATAATGGTAGAGTACTGGTTACTCCAAAATATAAGGGAATTCATGAGTTTTCTTACAATACCAAGGGCGTATTTCCTTACAACGAAGGATTGCGTTTGTCGGCAGCAATTCATTCTTTGAAAGACACTTTGAAAACAGATTGTAAGTATATCGGTTTTAATAATGATCCTTTTGGCATCACAGGATGTGGTCTTATAGATGAAAATGGTAAGGAAATCCTTAAGATGGGAGTGTATGACCAATTGATGCTACCACAAAGTGGTATGGTCAGATATTATGATATCAAGAAGAAGCAAACAATTTGTGGCTATCACAATCTTGATACAGGTAAGGGCTTCGTTGCAGCTAAGTTTAAATTGAGTATAGCTGATATAAAGTTCTGGACTCATGGAGATTTTGATGGCGATATTGCACCTGTTAATGGTGAGACTTGGAGCTTTGTCGATAAGACAGGTAAGATATTGCGCAAGGATTACAAACAGTTGAAACATAGCCAGAATGGTGAGTGGGCGGCACAGAATGTCTCTGGAAAATGGGATGTGTTTGATAGCTACAACCAAGACATAGTTTCGTTGTCTAACTATGAGGATATCAATTTCCCTACAGAAAAAGGTGATTTAGAGGTTTATTCTGTCAAAAAGGGAACTCGATATGGAGCAATTACTAAGGCTGGCAAAGAGGTAATTCCTTTTCAATATGATTTTGTAGCTTCAAATACTTATGATGTCTTAGATGTTATGAAGGATAGTTTGTGGGGAGCTTATTCAGCCTCGGGAAATAAAATTATTCCTTTGTCTTACAAGAAAATAGTATTACCAAGCGAGCGTGGTTGTCAAGATTTCTGGGTGATGAAATCTGATAGTTTGTTTTATCATTTTAATGTGACATCGCAAAAAATATATGACTTAGGCTATGAGGCAGTTGCCAATTTTTCTAAGGGCATCGCTCATGTTCGCCCAGTTGGTATGAAAATAGAAAATTCAGAGGTAAATCGTTCTCAATTATTTGCCCCTAATACCAATCATAAGGATATAGCTTCTGTCAATCCTGAGGGACGGAGAGAGTGTTTTGGCTATTTGGTGAATACTAATGATGTGGTGCTGTTTGATTTACCGGTGTCTACTACCTATGTAGAACTCGTTATGGAACAGCTCAAAAAACGAGGAAACCGTAAGTTAACTGAGGCTGAGAAGAAAAATATCCTCTTGGATATAACTAAGGAAAATCGTAGTTATGATTTAAATTCAGTTTTGGATGAGGATGAGTGGAATTATTAAAATGTAGGAGATTATGAAAAAGATAATATTGACACTTATGATGAGTGCTGCCGTCATGGCTTCTTACGCCCAGGCGGATCATGAAGATGTGATGAACTATCGTCGCAGTTCTTTATATTCTTTGATGGTGAATCATACAGACCAACAGTTTGCTAACGAGATAAAGGAGGCTTTCTTACAGATTCCTGTTCCGGATAAGTTTAATAATCATGACCTTAGTGTAAAGGTGCTTAATCTTGATAAAAAGCTTGATGGCGCAAAGAGTGATAAGGAAAATCCTGTGATAACGAAATTCCTGAAAGACAATAATGTTGCAAGTCGCTTGGTGGGACGCTGGTTCAATAGGGATATCTATACTGGTGCTTGTGATATGGAGTTGGTAAAGGAACGCGGACTTTATAATGCAACAGAGTTTGACCGCCAGTTGGCTAAGCATTCTGCTCGTGGAATGGCGTTGTTACAAGATGCAGGTGAAGACTTAATTGGTAATACCTTTGTGGTTGTTAATGACATTCGATATATAGACAAGAGTAAGGGCTCTAAGACGGTAGGTTCTATCTTCAAGGTATTGGGACAGGTTGCCGCAGCATATACTGGTGTTGACAGTTATAAGGACTTGGGTGATAATCTAGGTGATATTGCTGAGAGTTTAAAGGGGTTCTCTGTCCGAATCAATACGTTCCTTTATCGTCTGGATTGGAATCAGGACCAGGCTAATTTGTTTTATCAGGAGCAATATGGCGTAGGGGCTGATGCTGCAAAAAAGCAAAACTTTGAAAAGGCGCGTCCTAATTATCATTTGAAATATGTAGGTAAGGTAGAAAGCCAGGGTGGTACTACCTCTTTCCTTGGTATCAAGGAGGATGAGCCAATTATGATGGTAAGAAAAGCTTGCCAGCGTGCCATTGATGAGAATGTGGTGGATTTGCAACGTAGTTATGAGGAATTTAGAACCAAGACTCCACTTTTGACAGCAGAACCTCTTACTGCTTATATTGGTAAAAAGGAAGGCGTAACAGCTAAGTCGAGATACGAAGTCCTTGAAGTTGTATTGTTGGAAAATGGTTCTCATAAATATAAAAAGGTGGGAGAAATTCAGCCTATAGAGGGGCAAATTTGGGACAACCGATTTATGGCTACAGAGGAAGGTGCAGTAGGCAGTAACTTGAACTATACTACGTTCCGTGCCATCAGCGGTAAAAACTTTGCGAAAGGAATGTTGATAAGGGAAATTACGAATAAATAAATTATTTGGAAAATGAAAAGAATTTTGAGTTTGTTATGCCTAATGCTAATGTTGTCTCTTGTTGCATTTGCAAAGGGTAATGAGATGCCTCAGTATGATATAACTGGGGCTGGATCTGGCAATGAAGGCATGCTGTTGGTTAAGGTCTTCGTATATTCCAAGAAGGTGACTGATCAGGACTTGAAGCGTGCTGCTGTTCATGGTGTCGTTTTTCGAGGATGTTCTGGAAATAATAGTGGTGCTAAACAACCAGCGATGGCACCAGCAGAATCTGAAGCAAGCCATTCCGAATTTTGTAATGGATTCTTTGCTGCGCAGGGTGAATGTCAAAATTATGCTAGTATCATAGCTGGTTCTTATGAGCGTGTGAAGACATCCAAGGGAGTAAAGAGTGGCGCTATTGTTCAGGTAGACAAGAAGGCATTGCGCAAGGCTTTGGAAAAGGCTGGTGTAGTACGTTCTCTGTCTGCAGGTTTTTAACTTCTAATAAATATTGATGAATATGAGAATTATCAGTTTTATATTATTTGTATTGTTAGCATTGCCTTCTTTTGGTCAGTATCGTGATGTACGTATGCCAGAACAGCCTAAGGGCTCAAATTATCGTGATTATACTTCACAAGAACAGGGCTTTTGGTGTGCCGTAGAGACAGAAGGTGGTAGTAGCATCATGGAGCATAAAACTAATATGCAATATGTGAACCTAACCTTTACTGGTGGTTATCGCATAAACGAGTTTTTGCGCTTAGGTGTAGGTTTTGGAGGCAGGATGTATGTTAATAATGCTAGTGTGAGAAATACCAATAGCAAGTTTGGAATACCAATCTTTGCCAATGTCCGTGGTAATTTCATATCAGCTCAGGATAGGGATGGCGTTCCTTTTTGGTCGCTCAATGTTGGTGGTATCACCAAAGAAGGTGCTTTCTTTAGCCCTACCATAGGTTATAGCTTTGGTGGACTTCGCAATAACTTTCAGGTTGGTGTTGCTTATACTTTGTCAAATCTCAAGGATAATGCCGGTGTAAAGCAAAACTATAACTATTTTGGCTTGAAACTTGGCTATGAATTTTAAATATTACGATTATGAAGAAAGTTATTTTGTGTATGCTGATGGTCTTTGCGACCTCAGTTTCTGCCATGGCGCAGAAGCAGGCGATCTACGACCGTTCTTCAATCAAGTGTATGGGGGTAGAATTGGATGGCTCCCAGACATTGAGAGTACTGGGCTATGGTCGTAATCGTTCTGATGCCAAGGAACAAGCCATGAAGAATGCCGTTTGGGCTGTAGTCTTTGATGGTATCCGTGAGGGAGTATCGGGATGCAATATGCGTCCGTTGGTGACAGAAGTGAATGCTCGTGAGCGATATGAGGACTATTTCAATGTGTTTTTTGCAGATGGAGGAGAGTATAAAAAATATGTTACTCTTAGAGATACCAAAAAACGTTCTGCTAATAAAAGCAAGGATAAGGTAGGCTATTCGTATGAGATGACCATTAGAGTGCTTCGCTCACAGCTCAAGGCGCGTTTAAAGGCTGATAATGTAATAGATAAAGATCACTTATAAAAAGAAAATATTATGAAGATAAGAAAAATGCTGATGATAGCCCTGCTGTTTTTTTCTTCTGTTGCTGTTTTTGGACAGGCGAAGAAACCTACCCTCATGGTAATGCCAAGTGATGCATGGTGTAACGAGCATGGGTATATGCAGACTTATGACAACCAGGGAACTCAGGAAAAAGTACCAGATTATAAGGCTGCTGTTTCTACGGATAAACAGTTGAATGCTGTTATTTCGAAAATCAACAATCTGATGGCTGATAGGGGATTTCCATTGAAAGATTTGCAGCAAACTTTGAAAACCCTCAATAATGATGCTGCTGAGGATGCGCTCTTGACCAGCAAGGCTGGAAATTCTGTGGCAGAGAGCCCTTTGGATAGGTTGCGCCGTCGTGCCAAACCGGACATCATCATGGAAATAGATTGGACGGAGAATAAGATGGGACCAAAAAGTTCTATTACATATAATCTTCGTGCCTTGGATGCTTATTCTGACAAACAAGTTGCTGGTGCTGAGGGTACGGGCAAGGGATCTTTTTCTGCCGAACTTCCAGTCTTACTAGAAGAGGCAGTACAAGATCACATGGATGAATTTTGCGAGCGTTTGCAATCTCATTTTGAGGATATGATGCAGAATGGTAGAGAAATATCTCTTGTAATGAAAGTATTTGATAATGGCTCCGGCTTGGATTTCGAGAAAGAATATGGTGACTATGAACTCAATGAAGTTATCGATAATTGGCTTAGCGACAATTGTGTGAATCATCGTTTCAATAAGTCCGACGGAACAGAAACTACGCTCATTTACGACCAGGTGAGAATACCTTTGTATAAGGAGAATGGACAAGCTATGGATACCTATTCGTTTGCTCGCAATATGGCCCGTTTTTTCAAGGCTGCTCCTTATAATATTCCAATCAAGACCGTAAATAAGGGCCTTGGTAAGTGTGAGTTGATATTTGGTGAAAAATAAAGGTTACAGGCAATGAGAAAGAATATATATAAGTGTTTGCTGACATCGACTTTGCTCTTGTCGGCGCAGGGGATGTTGGCGCAAGATTGCAATATCCCGATGTCGGTGATTGTGGATGAGGGCTTTGCTCATGTTACCGCCGAGAGTGCTTCTGTTTTGCAGACACAGTTGGAACGTCTTATCACCCAGTCGAAATTGGATGTGGGATGGAAAAATGCAAACTTTGCCATTACGGCAAAGTTTGATCAGTTGGACAGATATATTGTAAGTAGTGCGCCTACCCAGATAGCCAATGTATTTGGGGTTACATTGTATCTTGTGGATGTTTACAACCAAAAGCTTTTTGCTTCTGTATATGTTGAGGTAAAGGGCGTGGGCTCTAATGAAACAAAGGCTTCGCTGAATGCGATACGTCAGTTGAATGCAGGGAATGGAAAAATCAATACTTTCCTTTCTGGTGCAAAGAAAAAGATTATAAGCTATTATGATTCGCAACTACCTTCTCTAATTAAGGAAGCACGTTCCAAGGCTTCCTTCAAAAATTATGAGGAGGCTCTTGCCATGTTGGCGGTGGTTCCTACCTGCTGCAATGGCTATGATTCTGCAATGAAGGAGGCTATGAGAATCTATGTTCTTTATCGGGATACCTATTTCTTGGCTCGGTTGAATGAGGCTAAGGCTCTTTGGAGTTCCAATCCTACTCAGGCTGGTAGCGTACCTGTGGTGGCAATTTTGTCTTCGGTCGATCCTGATGCCAAATGCTATAAAGAAGCGATGGCACTTCTGTCGCAGGTTGCTAAAGTCGTAAAGACCGATGTGGATTATGAGACAAAGAAGAAGTATGAGGATGCTGTTGAACTAGAAAAACTACGCATCCAAACTATTGGGGAAATCGGTAAGGCGTATGCTGCAAATAGACCTATGAACCTTATATTTTTAGGACATGGCGGTGCTATCGCCACTCAGTCTCCAGTAGCAGTTCCATAATTAGATTTGATACTTGATATTTTAATAATTGAATGATATTCGACCACAAAATACTTTTATGTGTTTTGTGGTCGAACTTGTTCCGCATTTGCAAAACGGAGCGGGCATGAGAGCGCCACCATCGTCATGGTAACGCATAATGAGCATGATGCCAAGATAGCCCATCGCACCATCCGGTTGTTTGATGGACAGATAGTGGATGAGTAAAATCTTGTCTTATGGGAGTAAAGGTACCATATATATAGGTAGGCAGAGCACATTGCCATCTTTTTTCAAGTCCTTGGTGTAAACTAAGTATTTGTGCCCTGTTCTAGAACTGTATTTCTCGGAAAACTGATCGAGTGAAGCATGAGACTTATAGCCAGAAGACTTTACTTCTATAGGACTTATCTTGCTCCCATCTGCCTGCAAAAAATCGATTTCGTAATATCCTTTGCCGTCATGCTTGGGTATGGTATGGTAATACAAGTCTTTGCCGGAAGTTCTGAGCATTTGAGCCACTACATTCTCATAGATGTACCCTAGATTGGTGTCTAATTTGTCGCTCAGCAATTTGTTGTAGATGATATTGTCTGTGAATTTCTTAGACTTATAAGCCAATGTGACGAAGAGTCCCGTATCTGAAGTATACATCTTATATCGTTGCAAATCTTTTGTAAGGGCTAAGTCAACATTGGGGTCGTTGGAGTGGTAGGCTATGTTTGCCACTCTGGATTCTTCCATCAGTTGGACAATGTCGATTATCCTGTCTTGCTTTTCTCCAGGGATGACAGTCGAGATAGTATATCGTGAGGCATTCTTGCTCAGTTGTGAAGGTATGGCGTCGAACATAGCGGTTGCTTTGCCCGACGTATCTATTTTTCTGAGGTCTTCTTCGTAAAGGGCGATGATGTCCCGCTTCACGGTGTCTACTGCGCTAAGGTCGTTGGTTTTGATGTATTTGTCTACGGCTTGTGGCATTCCACCGACCAGCATGTATAGTCTGAAATCTCTCATCAGTTTACGGTGGATTGCTTCGCCGAGAGGTTGTTTTTTCTCAAGTACAGTTTTTAGCAGAGTAAATGAGACGTTGTCGCCCATGGCCCATCTGAACTCTTCGAAGTCCATTGGGTGCATGGTGATTCGTGTCTCCTCGCTAGGAATGATGATGTTTTGTACATTCTTGCGGATGGAGATGAGTGAGCCAGTCTCTATATAGTCGTATCGATGGTCTTTTACTAGATGCTTGATGGCTTGTCGTGCCTTAGGATTATTTTGCACTTCATCAAAGATAATGAGGGATTTGCGCTCCTTCAAACTGACGTTGTAGTTAAGCTGTAAACGTAGGAATATATAGTTCAGGTCAGATAGGTCATTGAACAGGTCGTTGATTTCGGTAGCTGTCTTCGAGAAATCCACCAATATATACGAAGAATATTCGTTTTTTGCGAATTCTTCTACGATGGTAGACTTGCCGATTCGTCTCGCTCCTTCTATTAATAGGGCGGTTTCTCCCTGTCGCTCTTCTTTCCATCTGAGCATCTCTTGGTATATTTTTCTTTTGAATAAATTTGTTTGCTCCATATTTTGCTTATAATTAATGATTTACGTGTGCAAAGATAAGACTTTTGCCGAAATCCGCAAAATGTTTTAACCTTATTTTGCCGAAATCCGCAAAATGTTTTAGCGTGAATATGCCGAAATCCGCAAAATGTTTGAGCATATTAGAAGAGGAATGTCATAAATCGCTTGGTATTAGCCTCTTTCTGCTTCAGCTCTTCTTCCATTCTCTGTATTGCCATCTTGAAGAAGAAGCGGATGAGGTGCTCGTCGGTTGC
>ULQM01058180.1_pt1 | contig 21943 bp, 16 predicted proteins | sample 1954451 | NCBI WGS metagenome assembly ULQM01 (sample SAMEA4835655, study PRJEB28245) | human gut metagenome | biome: gut microbiome; material: fecal sample | place: Denmark | collected 2008 | reverse complement strand
CGAGACTCATAACAAGCATCGTTATTTTGTTTTTAAGCTTAACGGCCATCTTTTTATCGGGCTCCCTTTATTTTCGAGATGAAAAAACGATGATTGTCTCGGGTCTATATAACACCAGTAATCTATACCTCGCTTTACGGAGCGAAAGTGGAAAACATTTTAATGAGCAAGATATTCAGTTAACTGGTACAAAGTCATATGAAAATCTTGATCGTTCTTTATATAACAATATCTTTCGGAAAGTTAACACGGCAAGAGAGAATTTTATAGCCAAATATTTTTTGAGTATCGGGAAAAATGTTTTTGCTTATGAAGACGTTAAAAAGGATATCGAAATCGTCTTAGGAAAGATGCCGGAGGGCGAAGAATTTATCATCAGCGAAAGTTTGTACAATTTTTTTAAGGACAGCGGTTATAAAAATGAAACGGTTCGATATCCAGTAGGCTCCGTTGATGAAACCTTTTTAAATGGTGCGGCGACAATTAAAGTCGAAATCCAAAACGGGGTAAGTAAGGACCTTAAAATTGTCGGGGTATTTAAGGACGATAACTTAGATTATTTCTCTGCTTTAGAAGATAAGGAAGCCCTTAAGGATTATGAAACTAATATCTTAAATAGTGTCCTTTTATCGACATTTTCGTCGGCCTTAATAACTTCGAAAGCCGCGTTAGACGGCTTAACTTTAAGAATGGGAGATTCTTTTACTTTAAGTAACGACTTTGTTTTAGAAGTGGATGGAAATGTTTTTAGGCCTTCGGTTAGCCTTTTAAATGACGAAGATAATTTAAAAAGTGGAGAAGGGATTGCACTTCCGTATGATAATTTTGTTCAATATTACAACTCTCCATTAATTTTACCTGAAGAAGCTCAAATTGATATAAATAACCTCAGCTTAGGCGCTTCTCTTGACGAACTTCCGTTAGGCTCTTCTTCCCTTCTTTTAAAAGAAACAAACCTCAGTAAACTTTCCTTATTAGCGGCGGTTATCCACGTTAAAAAGAACGGTCTTCCACCTAATTTATCGACTTATAAGGAATACCTTTTTTACACGCTTCCGGAAGAAGATAAATATATCTTGGATAATGATAAACTGTTACAAACATGTTACGCGGTGCAGCTTGCGTTCAGTAATTCTTATTCCTTAAATTCCTTCTTTTTTGAAAATCCTTTTGGGGATTTACCTGGGGCAAGCATCACTTTATCCTTTTTAAAGGAATTACTCGATCCATCACTTTTCCCTTCCGTTAATTTTGGAGTTCTGAAAAGTGGAGCGAAAGAAAAAGAGTATCATCTTCCGTTAGTATCATTAACTTTTAGTGATACTATCAGCTTAACCTCGGTGTATTTTAATGACCTAAACGATACTTTTAACCCCGTATCTTTAACTTCATCCTATTTCGTTGATAAACGGGTTAATGACGTTAATGATGTGCTTTCACATGTTGAGCAATATAACGCGGCACACGTAGAAGACCCATTAAAGATTGAAAGCCCGGTCAATGCTGCGGTAGATAGCCTTTTTGAAACTTATTTAACCTCCGGTTTATTAACCTTAGTGTTTTCTTTAGGCGTACTATTTTTAATCATCGGGCTCCTCTTCTTCATCAATATCGCTTTTGTGACTTTCTCTTTAACAAAAGAAGAAGACGCGATAAAGCTGTCGCTCGGGGTAAAAAAATCTTACCTTTATTTTAGGAATTTTGTCGGGCAATTTTTGCTCTTTATCTTTCCCTTTCTTTTGTCGACGGTAGTGGCGTTAATAGTCTTTAATTTATTAAACCAATTCATAAGCGGCTATTTTTTAGTCACTTTACCTTATCTCGCTCTTCACGGTTTCTTGACCGGTATGCTTTTCTTATTAATTCTTCTTTTAATTTCTTCCTTAGTGTTCTTAGCTTTAATCAATAGTGACAAAAAGATTCAAAGAACTTTAAAAGCGGCTTTTCATTAAAATGAAAATAATAGTATTTTCTATTGCATTAAGACGTCCCTTTATTCATCTTAATTGAAAAAAGAAGGAAAATTCGTATACTTATCCCATGACGATTTTTTCAAATAAAAATTTATTTAAATTATATACGATGATTTGGGCCTTTCTTTATCTTAATCTTTTTTCTCTTTTTATTTTTGCCTTGGGTCTCGCTTCTTTTTTAACTCTTTATTTTAATGGAGACATCGGGCTTAAAGTTCTAACTTCGTTAGAGCTCAGCGCTAGCAGCTTATCTTTAACCTTATTACTCGTTTATTACTTAAGTTATTTCTTTTCGAAAAAGAAGGAGAAGGTGGTTAGAGTCGCCCCGTATTTGCAACTTACGTTATACATCCTTCTTTTCCTCTATTTTGTGTTTAGGCTCATCACTTATTATCTATCGCCATCTTTATTTTGGGGCGATTTTAACCTTTATTTATGTCTTTTAGGTATTGCGGTATTTTTTAGCCAAGCCGTGTACGCTTTCTTTAAAATCAATTTGAGAAAAGTTCAGCATAAAGCGGGGGAAGAGCTAAAAACACAGTTTCAAAATATCTTTAAGGAAGAAAATAGTTCAACTTCCGTTAAAACGGAAATCAGTGAACAAAAAAGGGATATCAAATCGCAATTTAAAGAAAAAGAAACGATAATTGACGGGGATTTTACGGAAATCAAGAAAGACGATTAAATGGGAAGACGGAAGAGTTTTTTAGCCGTTTTTCCCATCAATTTTTCGTAGTCCCTTTTTTTAAGCTTTTCTTCATTTTTAAAATAGCTTTCGTACATCGGGTTACTTAAAGTATCTTTCCCGTCGATCGGGTTATCGGTCCCAAACATTATCCGGTTGGGCCCAAGCTCTTCGATACACTGTTTAACAAAACTCATCTTTACCCAAGCGGTATCGCCGTAGAGATTAGGGTGATTTTTTAAGACTGCTAAAGCTTGGTTATTATCCCCCATCAGTTGCATATGAGCAGCGATAAACTTCAGGTTCGGATGGTGGTCACTGACTAAGCCTAAATAAAAGACATCGCTATATTTATCTTTCGCGGTATGGACAAGCATCGGAAGATCATAATGTTCCATCAATTGGAAGTAGGGGTCCATCTTCGGCGAGGTAATCCGAAGTTTACTGCAGAAAGGATGGAACTTAAGCCCGTAGATGATATCGCGGTTTTTCTCGATGAGGTCGAGGAATTCTTTGCTGATTGTTTCGTGGTGAGGACGGATCCAGACTAAAAGCCCCATCTTTTCTTTGTGGCGCCTCACAAAAGGGATAGCCTGTTTTAAGGCTTCAACTTGGCTCACTAAATACTTAGCTTCTCCTTTTTTACCCGGGTATTCCGCGGCATTACAGTTACTGATTAAACTGAAATCGATGTGGTACTTCTTCATCGAAGTTAAGACGTCCCTTTGGCATTGTTTAAGAGTGGGCCAGCTGGCGATATGGACGTGACTATCAACGATCATAAAAGTTTCCTCCGGATAAAACTTACGAGCTGCAAGTATTTTTCTTCATCCAAACCTTCTAAGAAGTTATTGTTAAAGATGACGTCGCTCCTCAAGATTCGCGGGGAGATATAGATTTCTTGGCTCGGTTTTACGGTTTTAAAGTATTGGGTGAGAACGCTGTCGAGGCTTCGGCCGCGTTCTTTGCTGTCCCGCTTAATTCTTCTCGCTAAAGCGAGATCATTATCGCAATAGATAAAAATCTTTAAATCAAAAGGGGGAAGTTTATCTAAAATCGGGTAGAGGAGCGTCCCTTCTAAAATCAATAAATCGGTCTTTTTAAAGGGGATGGTTTCTTTTTTTCGGGTGTGGGTGACGAAATCATAGATGGGGATTTCTGTATCTTTTCCCTCCCTTAAATCCTTTAAGACTTGGCTTAAATATTTATCATCGATCATCTCCGGGTGATCGTAATTGAGTTTATCGCGTTCTTTTTCAGGTAAGTGGCTCTGATCACGGTAAAAAGCATCGAGCGACAGCACCTCGCAGCCCGGCAAATCTTTCTTTAAACGTTGGGTGAGGTAGGTTTTTCCGCTGCCGGAATAACCCCCGATGGCGATCATTTTCATCTTCTTACTCCTTCTTTAAATAGTAATCGAGGTAAAGGGTGATTAATGGGTCATGGACTTTTGATGCATCTTCCTTTTTCCAAGTGTAAGTGCCGTTAAGATCTAAAACTTCTTCTTCACTGATTTTTAAATCTTGTAAAGGGGTGACCTCTTGACTATCGAGGTAGGGTTGAACCGCCATTCGTTCTTCGGTATAGAAGGTTCTTGTTACATAGTAACCATCGTCTTTTTTCGTGATGCCGTCATTTAGATAGACGCCGCTCGCGGTCACGCCGGTGGTCTTATCGTCGTTGATCATGATATTCGGGTCAACGTAGAGGAAAGTGGGAACATAGCCAGTATCATAACCAAAAGGATAATCTTCCTTTTTCGTTAGACCGTATTCTTCTTTAAAAGCGTTCCACATTTCTTCATTAAAAGTTGAATCATCATTGAGCCGGACCCCAGCTTGGTCACAATCGATGAGGTAAGAGGTATTTCGGTCTTTTTGGTTATAGCTCTTTAAGATTTGTTCATCTAAGAATGAACAATCTGAACAGGTGGAACGAGAGAAATAGATGCTAAAGGTTTCTTTTCCTTCGTATAGCTGATCGAGCTGGTTTTTTGTGACATACAGCATATCGCTATTATGGAGTCGTTCTTCTAACCATTTTCGGAGGACATTTCGGTCATTGACCATCGGGTCAGAGGTGGAACCAGCGGTATATTGGTCAGCTATTACACCATCTTTAAAAATCGCGAGGGTGGCATTCTCGTGGCTCAACTTCAGCCCGAAATTATCATTATTACTAAAAGCGTTAATATCGATATAGTGGATGAGGTAATCATCTTTTTCCATCACCCAAGATAAGGTTTCAGTGAAAGTGACGTAACAGTCGCAGGTCTGTTTATCATCCCCGACGAAGAGGATAAAAGAGTCTTTATTAGCGACATAATCATTGAGGGTGATATAGTCGATTTCTTTCATGTTTTCTTTCCAACTTAAAGAAGAATCATATAGCTTCCCAAAAGTCAGATAAGTTAAGGATTTTTGGTCGGTGTCACAACTCGCTAAAAAAGGGAGCAAGAGTATAAATATTAAGGCGGCTTTTTTCATGTGATTATTATAACGCAAAAAAGAGGGGAAAAAACAGGCGAACAAAGCGGTGATATTTTGAAAAATTATTTTCATTGTTTCTTTCGATTAGACCGATAAAAAGCCGATTTCAAAAAAATGTAAAAAATTATTGGAAAAATATCTCTTGCATTTTTCATTTCTATACCCCATATTTTTGGCGTTATTTTTCACAATTTTCTTAAGAGAGAGAAAGGGGGAAAATTATGAAAGAAAACGATACTATTATCAAGTTTGAACATGTCAGTAAAATCTTCCCCGATGGCTTCATCGCCGTTGAAGATTTTTCCCTCGACATCAAACGGGGGGAATTTGTCACCCTCTTAGGTCCTTCCGGCTGCGGTAAAACAACGACTTTAAGGATGCTTGCGGGTTTCGATAGCCCGAGTAAAGGCAAGATTATCTTGGACGGGAAAGATATCACCAGTCTCCCCCCATACAAGAGACCTTTAAATACCGTTTTCCAACATTACGCGTTATTCCCTAATCTCGACGTCTACGATAACGTCGCTTTCGGCTTAAAACTTAAAAAAGTGCCGGTGAAAGTGAAAAACCGGAAAGGGGAAGAGGTCATTAAATATAAACATTTAGACCGAAGAACCATCGATCTTAAGGTCGCGAAAGCCTTAGAAATCGTCAACATGGAAGATATGGAAGACCGGGACGTCCAAAGTTTATCGGGCGGTCAACAGCAAAGGGTCGCGATCGCGAGAGCCATTGTCAATGAACCGGAAGTTCTTCTCTTAGACGAACCCTTAAGCGCCTTAGACCATAAGATGCGAAAAGACATGCAGCTCGAACTTAAAGAAATGCATGAAAAGCTCGGCATCACCTTCGTCTATGTCACCCATGACCAAGAAGAAGCTCTCTCGATGAGTACGACGGTCGTCGTCATGAAGGACGGGGCCATCCAACAAGTCGGGGCCCCGGAAGATATCTATAATGAACCGGTCAACGCTTATGTTGCGGACTTCATCGGGGAAAGCAATATTTATAACGCGACGATGGTGGGACCGAAGATGGTCCGGTTCTTAGGCGGTGTTTTCCCTTGCGTCGATGATTTTAAACTCAACGAAAAGGTCGATGTCGTCGTTCGTCCAGAAGACGTCATTATCTCAGAGAAAAATCAAGGCACCATCAACGGGAAAATTGTCAGCAAGATCTTTAAAGGCGAGATGTACCAATATATCGCTTTAGTCGGGAAGAACGAAGTCTTGATTAGAGGAACGAAAAACTACGCGTTAAACGAAGAAATCGGTTTAAAGGTTGATCCGGAAAACATCCAGGTTATGAAGAAAGAACTCGTCAGTAACGTCTATCAAGATGCTTATATCAATAAAGATAACGAAGTCGTTTTAGCCGAAAGCTTCCCTTTCCCTTGCGATTTAACTCAGCTCATTAAAGGAAGCTACATGGAAGAAGGTTATTTAGTCGACCCAAAAACCAAAAAGAAATATGACTTAGCGACCAGTGAAGCCGACGTTATCGCGGAAGTTCCCTTAGAGAAAGTCCAAATCCTCGATAACTTAGAAGAGGGGCACGCGAGAGGGAGAATCTGCTCTTCCGTCTGGCTCGGGGATCACTATCAATACATCGTCAGAACCGACGAAGAAGAAGACTTCGTCCTCGATACCGTCTATCAATATGACCTTGGAGCGGAAGTGGGGATTGAAATCAATAAAGAAGATATCAAGCTGAAACTCAAGAAAGGAATCGAAAACTATGAAGTCACTGATTAGTTTAAAGAACCATTTTCATTCCTTTCAAGAGAGAAAGATTAAGTACTTATGTTTTCCGTACGCTTTATTTCTTCTCCTCTTCGTTATCATTCCGATTATTTTAATTGTCGGGTACGCTTTTACTGATAGTAACGGAAGCTTTAGCTTCAATGCCTTAGTGGAATTCTTTACTTCCACCAGTAAAATCAGCGTTCTCGTCGTCAGCCTCTTTATGGGCTTACAGACCACGTTAATTTGTTTAGTTTTATCTTTTCCCGCTGCTTATTTCTTAGCCAATAAGAAATTCAATAAAAATGCGGTGCTGGTCTTACTTTTCATCATGCCAATGTGGATCAATTTCGTCATTCGAACGGGCGCAACGAGAGATTTATTGACCGCGATGGGGTTAAACGGGGGAAGTCACCCCTGGGAAGCCACTCTCATCGGGATGGTCTATAACTATTTACCGTTCACCATTCTTCCCTTATATACGACGATGTTGAAACTCGATTATTCGCAGGTCGAAGCCGCGATGGATTTAGGCTGCGGACCAGTGAGAGTGTTCACCAAAAGCATCCTCCCCCAAAGCGTGCCGGGCCTCGTCAGTGCGGCCCAGATGGTCTTTATGCCGGTCATGAGCTCCTACGTTATCAGTGACACCTTAAGTGAAGGAAAAATCACCTTATTTGGTAACAGCATCTATCTCAATTTCACCAATAGCCAATGGAATACCGGGAGCTTTATGGCTCTCATCATGTTGCTTTTAATCGGGATCAGTATGTTACTGACCAAAAACGTTGAAAAAGATCCGATGAACGGGAAAGGAGGGGTCGCCTCATGGTAAAAGTTGAACAAAAAAGAATCATCAAGAAAGTCGGAGCGCAGACTTATATCTGGGTCCTCTTACTTTTAATGTATCTCCCGGTTTTAACCCTCATCATCTATAGTTTCACCCCGAGCGTTAACCTCGGAACGTGGAGCGGATTCTCCTTTGATCTTTATGTCGCCTTATTTAACGATAAAGAAATTATGACCGCGGTCGGGAATACCATCATCCTAGCCCTTACCAGTTCTTTATGTTCGGTCATCTTAGGGACTTTAGGCGCCATCGGGGCGTACAACCTGAAATCCAAATCCCGTAGGAGTCTTGAAATGGTCACCCAAATCCCGATTGTTAACCCGGAAATCGTCATGGCCTTATCTTTGACCATCATGTTCGTCTTTATCGGGAACTACATCTTTAAAGGCTTTACGATGTCCTTCTGGACCCTTTTAATTGGCCATATCGTCCTTTCTTTACCCTTCGTTTATCTTTCGGTGAAACCGAAGCTTTTACAGATGGATCCCGCTCTTTATGAGGCCGCGCTCGACTTAGGAGCGAAACCGAAAACGGCTTTAAGGAAAGTGGTGTTTCCGGCGATTTTCCCCGGCGTCATGAGCGGGTTTCTTCTCGCTATTACCTTGTCGCTCGATGACTTTATCGTCACCACCTTCACCAGAGGTGCCGGGTTACTAAACGGGAACGCGATGATTGAAACCATCAGCACCTTAGTGCAAGCCAAGATTAAAAAAGGTCCGATTCCTCCCGAAATGCGGGCCTTAACGACTATCATCTTCCTCTTCGTCATCATCATTGTCATCACGGTCACTATCTTAATGACGAGGAAAAACAAGATGACGAAAAAGAATCAACTTTACCGGAGGAAAGCCTAATGAAAAAAACTGTCTTATTTTTAGCTCTTTCTTCCCTCTTTTGTCCCTTTGCTTTAAAGAGCAGTCCTGAGACTTCTTTCACCAGCGTTAAACTTCCGAAAGTCTTAAATGTCACGAAAAAAGAAGCTCCGGAAAAGATGACTTTATCGATCTATAACTGGGAAGACTATATCGCGGAAGACCCAGATATCATCGAAGAATTTAAAGCGTATGTCCTCGAGCACGATAACGTGGACCTCGAAATTAATTATCAAACATTCGATACCAACGAAGTGATGCTCAGTCAACTTGAAACCGGAGCTCAAACCTTTGACCTCATCTGCCCATCTGACTATATGATTCAACGGATGATGGCGAGAGGCCTTCTTAAACCCTTTAAAACGGGGGAAGAAAGAAAAGCCCTTTACGTCCATAATAACGATGAAGAGGTGTGGGAAGAAACGTATGAAAACTATTGCTCCCCTTACCTTTATGATTGGTTTAATAAAATTAAAGCGACTTTACCGGACGGAACGACTCATAACTTAAATGAGTACGCGCGGGGATATATGTGGGGGACCTTGGGGCTCGTCTATAACCCAACTTATCCAGAACTTTTGTCCCGCGGTTTACAAGAAGACGAGATTAAGGTTCAGATGAACGATTGGAACGCTCTTTGGGATAGTTCATATGATGGGACTTTCCAAATTAAAGATTCTATGCGTGACACCTATAGCGTCGCTCTCATGAAAGCGTATGACGAAGAATTTAAGTTTCTTTTAAACGCATATAAAACTGGTTCTTTCCATGGTGAACCATATACGGAAGAACAATATTCCTCGGATGTTAATACTATTTTTAACAATATTACCCATGTGGAAGAATTTAAGGCGCTGATGGAAAAAATACATGGGGAAGAGATAAATATAACGAGCGACAGTATCATCGAAAGCGTGCAGGGCTATTTAACCGAGCTTAAAGATAATAGCTTTGGGCTCGAAGTCGATAGCGGTAAACAAGATATCGTCACAGGGAAAAGCGGCATCCAAATTTCTTGGAGTGGGGATGCAGTTTATTCGATGGATCTCGGCGATTTAGAAGGGGGAACCACCCTATATTATTCCGTCCCCGAAACCGGCGGTAACATTTGGTTTGATGGATGGGTGATGTATGATTACCCCGGATTAAACCAAGAATACGCACAAAAATTCGTCGAGTTTTTATCGAGGCCTGATATTGCAAGCCTCAACATGGATTATATAGGTTACACCCCTTTTATCGCCGGAAGTGATATTTTAAACCTTGTCAAAGATTGGTACGACGCGAGAAACTTCGCAATGTATGTCTATATCGATGAAGGGAGCTACGATTTCGGCTACCATGACTACTATTATGATGATAATGGAAATAAGGCTTATCAAGACGGTAGTGGTCCTAAAAATGTGACGGTTGATGGTGAAACCTATGAGGCCGATTTCGGAACCATCGATATGACGGGAAGTACGCTTGAAAAACCGGGGCCCAATAGCGGTTACGAAACGTGGGACGAATATTTCGCGGGGGAAGAATGGGAAGTAGAACAAGTATCGCTCGACTATTTCTTCAGCGGTACAACGGAAGAAAGCCCCATTATTTATACCGATGAACTAGAAACCATCACTGGTATCGGACTTGACGGGGAAGAAAAGACGATTACCGCGGGGAGACAGTTCTACGCTCAATACCCGGAGATGTCGATGCTCCCTACTTTAGCAGTCATGGAAGACTACGGAAATAATAATGAATATGTCCTCAGAATGTGGGAAGCCGTCAAGAGCGATTCCTTAGAACCTTGGGTTATCGCGGTCCTCGTCACTGAGCTCGTCCTTATCTTTGGGGTTGCGATTGGGTTCTACTCCACGAAACGAATCAGTAAGAACTTACGGAAGAAGCGGCGGGAAGAAAAGAATAGTTAATCTAGGGGCTCACTAGTTATTAGTGAGTCCTTTTTCTTTTAAAATCACTATTATTTAAAGCTTTTTTAGCCCGTTTTCGTTATACTCTACATATGAAGAAGAAATCCTTAGTTTATTTTCAGTCCGGTGGCCCGACGACGGTCATCAATTGTTCTTTTTACGGCGTTATCGCCGAAGCCTTGAAACATGATGAAATCAGTGGGATCTATGGTTCCCTCCACGGAGTGGAAGGCTTGATTGACGATAACTTAGTCGATTTAAGAAAAGAAGATTTAGAAGACATTGAGCTTCTAAAACAAACGCCGGGAGCGGCTTTAGGAAGTAGCCGAAAGAAACTTCCGCCCGTCACTGACCCCTTATTCAAAAAGATTTTAAGCACGATTAAGAAACACGATATCGGATATATCTTAGTCAATGGGGGTAACGACAGCATGGATACCTGTAATGTCCTCGATAAGTTCTTTAAGAAAGAGAAGATGGATATCCAAGTGATCGGGATTCCTAAGACCATCGATAATGACCTCATGGTCACTGATCACTGTTTAGGGTACCCATCCGCGGCCAGGCACGTTATCAACAGTTTAAAAATGGTGACGGAAGACGCGAAAGCGTACTCAAAAGGGAAAGTCATCCTTGTAGAAATCATGGGACGAAATGCCGGGTGGTTGACCGCTAGTGTGGATCTTCTCCCTGATGACGAACGGCCGGACTTAATTTATCTCCCCGAAATGGATTTCGATATGAAGCGCTTCTTAAAAGAAGTTAACGATATTTACCAAAAGAAGGGCTACTGCGTTGTCGCCTGTTCCGAAGGCTTAAAGATTCCTCATAAGAACAACGGAGTAGTGGACTCCTTTGGTCACGCAAGTTTAGAAGGGGTCTGTTTAACCTTATCGGACGAAATTAAAGATAAACTCGATATCGGGACGAGAGTCATGGACTTATCGCTCGCCCAAAGAGCGGACCCGATTCTCGCTAGTGAAACAGATAAGGAAGAAGCCATCCTCTGCGGAAAAGAAAGCGTCCTCGCTCTCCTCCGCGGTGAAAGCGGTAAGATGGTCTGCATCAAACGGAAAGATAGCGATGCTTATCTCATCGAAACCTTCTTAAATGACCTCGAAGATATTGCCAATCATGAACGGCACTTCCCGAAAGAATGGATCATCGATGAAAGGCGCTTGAGCGATGACTTTAGGCGTTACTTAACACCTTTAGTGGACCGAGAATGCCACGTTGAATACCAAAATGGTATCTTCTTAACCGCGAAACTGCGGTTCATCAAGGCTTAAAATACAGGCAGGTATAGAAGATTGAGTTGAACAACGGTCGAGAGTTTTCTATAATATGCCCTGCGCATCCGTAGCCAAGCGGTAAGGCAAGTGACTGCAACTCACTTATGCGACGGTTCAAATCCGCCCGGATGCTCCAAATTGAAAATAACCTCGATGATATCGAGGTTTTTTATTTCTGTAAGACTATTTGTAAGACTATTGTAAGACTATTTTTCAAAAACCCTATTTAAAAGACCTATTTTTAAGTCCCTATTCTTCATCAATTGCATCTTGAGTGGCGGGGTAGGGTTTTTACTTCCCGTTTTTTGCTATATCGTCTTTGATTAAGCTAACGATATAATCTTTCTTGCTAGGAACGCTTTTGAGCTTCTCAAGTACTTCCTTATCGTCGTACCGTTTTCTAAGAACTATTCTGCAGTAAGTTTTTCTCTATAATGACGTTTTGCAGAGATTTTTTGATTTTTCCTTATAAAAAGCTCCCCCGGAGGGGAGCTAATTTAAGTATTAAACTTTACCAAATAGCGACGACGGAGAATCCGTGTTCGGTATCGACTAAGATATCGACATAATAGGAGATTTGTTCCCCGGTATCAGCCGCGGTAATGTCGTATTCATAAGTGGTGGTAAAACCAACGCTGGCCGCGTCTTTCTTCGCCCAGCCGAGCGCTACTAAATCTTCTCCCAATTTATCAGCAAAGCTGGTATCAAAGATGACGTAATAGGTATAGTACTTTTCATCAAAAGTGGTGCCTAAGTCATACCCGACTGTTCCTTCCGCCCAAGCGATGGTTTCCGGGAAGGGGATGACGATGCCCGTAAATAAAGCAATCAAGCTGAGCATGTTTGTCATTTCTTCGACGTCCGCGAGCCAGACGTCATGAGCTTGGATGATGATTTGCGCCCGGGTAGAATCGGTTGGATCTAAGGCGATCTGTAAGATGATGGTCTTCCCAGCATCTTCATAGATCTTATAGTCGTAAGCTTCTCTTAAGATGTAGCCTTTTTCTAAGAGCAAAGCTTCGTAGGCCGCGACTTCATCAGCGTTAGTGGCAGCAATATCGATAGTGACGGTTTGGGTAGACGTGGAGAAGAGATAAGCTTCACCGCCGGCATAAACCGGGACTTGATCGACATTTTCGATGCCGCTTTCAGTTAAGTGTTGTCCAATCGATTCAGCGGTTAATTCGGTGTCGTAGGGGAGGTAGGGTTTGATATAGATGGAAGTTCCGTAATCCGGATCATCTAAGACACTAATCGCGACTTTTTTATTAGCCGTATCGTACCAAACTTCCGCGTAAGGATCATAGGTCCAACCGCTATCGGCAGCATTTAATTGCGCGGTATAATCCGCAGCGTGTTTCACAAAGGTTCCATCTTCCGCTACATCTTGAAGGTCGATATTGTAGCCTTCATTATACAAGGTGTTGTCGTACATGGTTCCGAAATCCCAATCGAAGGTGGGGGCAGGAACGGTCGCAGTCGTTAAGCCTCCGCTTAAGTTTTCAACCCAACCGGCGATGATTTCCGTGGGCCAGGCGGTAGTGTAGTGAGAAGCGCAAGGTTGGATAAAGATATTAAGAGCGTTCGTTTCACTATCGTAAGAGGGGCAAATCAAGATGACTTTATCCGGGTCTGCATAATAATATTCTTGGTCGATATACGCTAAAGCGGTATACCCAGCATCTAATAAGGCCTTGACATAGTTATCTAAGGCTGCTTTTCCATCCGCTCCGACTGGTAAATAAGCATCGAGGTAGATAGCCGTGAACCAGCTATCAACCATGATGGTGTAGTAGAGGAAATCCCCGACCGGAGCCGGTACCGTACCGGTGAACGCGATTCCTAATTGTTCAAAAGCGGTCGCGATAAGATCGGTCGGCCATTCGGTGATCAAAGAGTTAAGAATGACTTGGACGTAGACTTGACCCCGTACGTCCCAGGTGATGATACCGAGATTATTATCGGGGGAGATATAGTAATAGGAGTCTGATCCATAGTAATCGATAGCTTGGTCGTTCCACCCGGCTTCTTTTAATACCGCTCCATAATCAGTAGCTTTAATCCCATCCATGATGAGACCGGGGTAGGGATCATAAGAAGTATCGACTAATTCCACTAAGAGATACTTTTTAGCGGTATCGATAGCGGGAATATCAATCTCCAAATCCCCTAACTCATAAAGAATAGAGGTTTTAAGTTCTAATTGGTCTTTCGGGAAGGTGTCAAAGGCGACGTTAAGCCCGATATAGGCGATTTGAATGACCCCAACGCCTTCGGTGGAAGCTTCGCCATCCGGGGTGAAGGAGCTAGCTTGCAGTTGAATGATGGTTCCATCATCATATTCACCCATCAAGACTCGCATGTTTTCGGGGACGCCTTGGATGTCGACATCTTCATAGTGCCCAGTCGCTTTGTGGACATTAATAATGTCATCAAGGATAGCCGCATCGACATCTTCCATATGGACGATGACCGCTCCATCACCTTGGGTGGTGACATCAGTAAAGATTGAATACTCGATATCGACCCCCGTACATATCAACGTAAGGGATGTCGTGTTTTCCGATGACGCTTTCAATCATCATCTTTTCCTCGTCGGTATAACCAACCGGCGCGGGAGGGGTTGTTGTCACGCTTGAGCTGCTCGAGGTGCCGATGATAGTGCTGAGGGACGAATCCGAGGTACTGGTATCCGTGTCAGTACTGCTCACTTTTGGGTCCACGCAGGAAGCTAAAACTAAAAGCGATGACAGAACAACTAAAGGTAGTGCTTTTTTCATACTTTTCCTTTCCTTTCTTTTTTGTAGTTTCCCTGATTTTCAAAACTTGTCAATTTTTATTTACGGTTTTTACAAAGAATATGCTTTAAATCACGCCTTTTCTTTAAAAAGAAAGGCATTTTAAGAAATTTAGGAGGGAAAAAGAGGTGTTTTCCCCGGTTCTTTCTTGTTTATTTGACGCCTATTCATTAAAATAGGGGGCGCTCAAAAAGAGCGATGCGCCAGTAGCTCAGCTGGATAGAGTAACAGACTACGAATCTGTGGGTCACGAGTTCGAATCTTGTCTGGCGCGCCATCGGGATGTAGCGCAGCTTGGTTACCGCGTCTGCTTTGGGAGCAGAAGATCATGAGTTCGAATCTCATCATCCCGACCATTAATTCCCATTTAATAGGTTTGACTGATTTGGAAAAGCAAATCTATTTTTTTATATATTTAAGGATTAATAGCAATAATCTTTATAAAAAGACGTTTCAACATTTTTAAAACGATCCGCATTTATCTTTCTACTAAAAGTGGGGAAAAATTGATATGTGAGGGCGTGTATTTATCCAGGTGTTAAATATTCTAAGTTTTAAGGTATTAATCCGGTTTTTCAAACTATAAATTAGTAGAAAAGCATGCGGTACCAAGAAAGCGATAAAGTCGAATTAAAGCGAAAGATAACAAAAGATTTGGATAAGGAAATTATCGCTTTTTTGAATGCGGAAGGGGGAACTATATACATTGGGGTTGAAGATGATGGCACCATCATCGGAATCGATAATAATTTGCGTGATGATTTAGATCTTCAAATATCGTCAATCGTGTGTGATGCAATAAAAAGAGATGCCCGGTCTTTGATCAGGCATTATTTCAACGAGGATAATGTTATGGTAATTGAAGTAATGAAAGGTGATAATAAACCATACTTTCTTTCTTCTACCGGTCCTCGATCTAATGGAACATATATAAGGGTCGGAAGAAGTAAAAGGCAAGCTACTGATGGTGAAATTATTTCTATGATTAGGGACTACTCTAAAACAAATTGGGAGGATGAAATTTCTCCCGATCAAGAACTGCACTTTTCATATGCAAATTTATATTTTCATAATCAAAATTTGGAATTTAACGAAGAAAAATATTTTACGATTGGCATTAGAAACAGTAATTCTAAATTTACCAACCTAGCTTTATTGCTGAGTGACGAAAATCCTATAATCGTTAAGATGGCTTGTTATGATAATGTTCTTAATTTCAACTACAAAAAGGAATTTACCGGTTCAATTATAAAGATTGCCAATGACGTATTAAACGAAGCTGAAATGTTTAATATCACATCAGCTACGATTCCTGAGTTTGGAGGGATTCGAATAGAAACTAAATCTTATCCTGGGAAAAGTCTTAGAGAAGCTATATTAAATGCTTTATGTCACGCTGATTACAGCATGCCATCTAATATTAAAATTGAATTTTATTCTGATAAAGTAGAAATAACGAATCCTGGTGGCATTTATCGATATGGCATTGATGATATTTTGCTTGGCATACAATCCTTTAGAAATCCAAAATTGATCGCGGTATTTCATAGGCTTGGCTTTATCGAGAATTATGGCACAGGCCTTAAAAGAATTAGAGAAGCATATCCTAACTATGATATAGGAAGCTTTCTAATGAATAGCCGGCAATGGTTTAGGTTAACATTGCCAGATTTAAATTATGAAAAACAATCTTTGATGGGCAATGTCCCTCAAAATGTCCCCCAAAAAGCCTCGGATGTCCCTCAAAATGTCCCCCAAAAAGCCTCGAATGTCCCTCAAAATGTCCCTCAAACAGATCTTGATAGAATTATTTTAGCTATAGGGCAAAACAATCAAATCACCCGGAGTGAATTAGCTAAAACTATTGGTAAAAGCACCAAGACTGTGGCAAGAATTATCAAAGAATCCCATTGTATAAATTTTATCGGCTCATCGAAAACAGGCCATTGGGAGATAATCGATAAGGAACAAAATAAGTGAAGTACATACGTATAAAAATATTCGTATGTAGCCGAAAGCATATCTATATACACCTAAAATCTAATGATCATATGTAATTTGTAATAGAGTCGGTTTCCGTCAATCAGTCTGAGTTTGCTCAGTCAATTATGCGCTTTAATATAAGCGGAATTTACTCTAATAATTAACAGGCTATGGTAATGAGGAAAATTTTTACTTTTTATAAGGCTCTTAAGAATTAAGATAATGTAAAGATTAGTTTTATTAACTTGCAAAATAAAGGGAGCGATATTTTTTGACGTTCTTTTTATTGTTATTTTTGAGGGCAAACGAAAAGCAACCGCCGGGAAAGGAGACTCTCAACAACAGCACTTAATGACGGTTGCCTTTTTTATTTTCAAACAAGTTTTATAAATGTCAAAGGAATATTTACAATCAAAGATAAAAAATGGGTTAGATTTTGAAAAAGATAAGAGTTTATCGAACAAATTTAGAGATAAAATTTCTAAATATTTTTCTTCTTTAAAACGTCTTGACCATTGCTTTATGATATTGAAGGTATGAACGAAGAAAAAAGACGCTGCGGGTGGTGCAACATGAATAACCCTCTATACGTCAAATATCATGATGAAGAGCGGGGGAGACTTAATCTCGATGAACATCACCTCTTTGAACTTCTTGTTTTAGAAAGTTTCCAAGCCGGCTTATCTTGGGAATGTATCTTAAATAAAAGAGAAAGTTTTCGAAAAGCCTTCGATAACTTTGATGTATTAAAAGTTGCCTCTTATAAAGAAGATAAGATTAAAGAACTGATGATTAACCCAGGGATAATAAGAAACCAGAGAAAGATAGAAGCCGCGATAAATAACGCTGAAAAATTTATTGAAATTGAAAAGACGTTCGGAAGTTTTAAGGACTATCTTTTAAGTTTTTCTAAAGGGAAAATATACCGAGAAGTGGGACTGACGAAGTCAGCTTTATCGGACGAGATCAGTTGTGATTTAAAGAAAAGAGGCTTTAAGTTTTTAGGGACGACAATTATTTATTCGTACCTTCAAGCGATCGGGATTATTAACTCTCATGAACCAGAATGTTTCTGCTACGTAGAAAACCTCGATAAAATATTAAAATAATTAAATTTTGCTTAGATAATTGATTATTCAAAAATCTTTAAATTTATAGTTAAAAAGCCGGAAATACCTGCAAATTCCCTATCTTTTGTTTTTTGATTTTGTCGATATTTTTCCTTTATTTTCTTAGCTTACAGAAGAAAGAAAAGTTCTTATAATAGAGGAAGAAAATTGTTTCAAAGCATCAGAGGACTTATCGCTTTATGATTAAAAAGTATGTTTATGGAAAACCTTATTTAACGAGGTCTTATTCAGAGGATTTTAAAGAAGAAACCGGGGAACCTTTCCCCTTTCAATATCAAAAGACGGAAAAAGGCTATACCTTTCGTTATCCATTAAAAGAAAAAGATAAGATATATGGTCTTGGGGAAGCGACGGGGAAGATTGATAAAAGGGGTAAGAGGTGGATCAGCTTCGCGAGCGATAACGGGCACCATGAAGATGATACTTTAAGCCTCTATAGCGCGCATAACTTTATCGTGATTGATGGGGAAACACCATTTGGAGCTTTCTTCGACAGTCCCTCAACCGTGATTTTTGATTTAGCTTATACCAATAAAGATGAAATCGTTATTACCAGCGAAAAACCTTTCACTTTATACCTCATCTTTAATACGGATGCTTATTCAATCATTAAAGAACATCGAAATGCTTCTGGGAAAAGCTATTTCCCCGCTTTATGGGGTTTCGGGTACGGGCAAAGCCGCTTTAGTTATTTTAATGAAAAGCAGGTGATGAAAGTCTTTAAGAAACATCAAAAGTATCAGCTGCCTTTAGATTACATTTGTCTCGATATCCACTATATGGATGAGTTTGAAGACTTTACCTTTAATAAGAAAAGATTTCCTGATCCTAAAGGCTTAGTCACGACTCTTAAAGATGAAGGAGTATACATCATCCCCATCGTCGACTGCGGTCTCAAGGTTAACGAGAAGCCTATGATCAAAGAAGGTTTAGAGAAGGGGTATTTCGTTAAAAAAGAAGATGGCACTCCTTTTAAAGCGGCCGTGTGGCCGGGTTTTACCTATTTCGTCGATTTCTTTAAGAAGGACACGAAAGAATATTTCGGTCACCTCTATTCTTTCTATACCGATTTAGGGATTGAAGGTTTCTGGAACGATATGAATGAACCTTCCATCTTTTATAGTGAATTGACCAAAGACCTACCAAAGGAAGAAAAGAAGAAGGGGAATCCCGATTTTGAAGGGAATGGTTACTTTCAAGATTATTCTTCTTTCTTTCATGTTATTGATGGGCAAAACGTCAATCACTATGAAGTCCATAATCTTTATGGGGGACTGCTCTGTGAAGCTTGTTATGACGGGGTCGATAAACTTTTAAAAGATAGAAGAGGCGTCATCTTTAGCCGGAGCAGCTATAGCGCTACCCATCGTTATAGCGGGCTTTGGACCGGGGATAATTCTTCCACTTACCGCCATTTAAGATTGAACTTTAATCAACTCTTAGGTCTCAATATGGAAGGTTTCCTTTTTAGCGGAGCCGATACTGGGGGTTTTGGTGGTAATTGCTCAAGATCATTACTATTAAGATGGTTAGCCCTTTCCCTTTGGACCCCCTTATTCCGTAACCACTGCGCGATAATCTTCAGGCCGCAGGAATGTTACCATTACCGGAAAAAGAAGGACTTTCGGAATCTTTTAAACGCTAGATATCAATTATTACCTTATATCTATAGTGAATTTGGGAAAGCCGTTTTACGTGATGATATTCTTTTTAAACCTCTTTCCTTTATCTTTAAGGATGATGAAACGGCAACAAACATCGATGACCAGCTCCTCTTCGGTGATAGCGTGATGATTTGCCCCATCTTAAATAAAGAAAAGACGAGGAAAGTATATCTCCCGGTAAGTATGACGGAAGTCAGGTATGACGGGAAAAACTTTAAAGAAACTAATGTTGATAGGGGGTGGAGAGAAATTAAGGTGCCTTTAAATGAACTCGTCTTCTATATCCTCCCCGATAAATGCGTGCCCGTTACGAAGCCTTGTCTCCACACGAAAGATATCGATTTAAGTGATGTAACACTCATCGGAAGTGGCACCGAGTACGAACAATATCTCGATGATGGCTTCACCAAAGACATCAAAGAAAGCAATATCCGCGTCATTAAAAAGTAAGGATTTTCCTGTTAAAAATAAGACAGTTAACACCCTCTTTCTTTTTTAGCACTCTTACCTTGACACTGCCAAAAATATCATTATGATTATTGACGTAAACGGAGGAAAAATCATGATTAGACCATTGCATGATTATGTATTAATTGAAAAGGAACCGAAGGAAAAGAAAGTTGGTTCCATCGTTTTAACAACGGAAAAGAAACAAGGTAACGTCGCGAAAGTCGTCGCCTTAGGTCCAGGGAAAGTCAATGAAGATGGCTTCACTGAACCGATCAATGGTCTCCAAGTTGGGGACAAGGTTATTTACCGGGAATATGCCGGGACTGATTACAAAGATGGGGACCACGAATATATCGTCATCAAAGCTGAAGATATTTTAGCGGTCATCGAATAAAAAAGAAAAGAGGCTCATTTATATGGCAAAAGAAATTAAATTTGGAAAACCCGCTCGGGATAGCATGGTGCAAGGGGTCGACACGTTAGCCGATACCGTTAAAGTCACCTTGGGTCCGAAAGGACGAAATGTCGCGTTAGATAAGGGCTACGGAAGCCCGACCATCTGTGAAGATGGGGTTAGCATCGCGCGAGAAATCGAACTGAAAGATAGCTTCCAAAACATGGGAGCGAAGTTGGTTTACGAAGTCGCGAACCAAACGAACGAAAAAGCTGGTGACGGGACGACGACCGCAACGGTCCTTGCTCAAAGTATTATTCACCGAGGCATCAATGGGGTCGAAAAAGGGGCGAACGCCGTCTTTGTTAGAACCGGTATCGAAAAGGCCGGAAAAGAAGTAGCGAAAGAACTCTTAAGCATCAGTAAACCCGTCGATACCAATAGCGATATTGAAAGTGTCGCCACGATTTCTTCTCAAAGCGAAGAAATTGGCCACTTGATCGCGGAAGCCATGGAAAAGGTCGGGAAAACCGGCGTCATTACGGTCGATGAAAGTAAGACTTCGGACGATGAATTAGTCCTCAGCCAAGGCCTTGAATACGATAAAGGTTATCTCTCTCCTTACATGGTCACGGATCGGGAAAAAATGGTCGCGGAGCTCGATGACCCCTATATTCTCGTCACCGATTTAAAGATCAGTAATATCAACGATATGATCAACCTCCTCCAAGGCGTGGTCGATAGTCATAAACCCTTACTCATCATCGCTGATGACCTCGATAGCGATGTCACTTCCACCTTGATCCTCAATAAACTGAGGGGAACCTTCAATGTCGTGGCGACCAAAGCACCGGAATTCGGGGACGCTCAAAAGAGCGCGCTTGAAGATATCGCTATCTTAACTGGCGCGAAGTTCTATAGTAAGGACCTCGGTGACCAAGTCAAAGATATCACGCTCGATGGTTTAGGAAACGCTAAGAAAGTCACGGTTAAGAAAGACACGACTACCATCGTTGGAGGAGCTGGCGATAAGAAAGCCCTCAACGATAGACTTAGCGAACTAGAAGCCCAAGAAAAGGTTGCCACTAGTGATTACGATAAGAAAGCCTTAACCAAGAGAATCGCGAAACTCAGTAATGGTGTGGCGATTCTGAAAGTCGGGGCGCTCACTGAAAGCGAAATGAAGGATAAGAAACTTCGGATTGAAGATGCCTTGAACGCTACTAAAGCGGCCGTCCAAGAAGGGATTGTCGTCGGTGGTGGGGCCGCTCTTTGCCAAGTCTATAAGAAACTGAGAGGCAGCTTAGTTGATAAGAACCCGGATGTTCAAAAAGGGATTAACGCTGTCCTCGATAGCCTCTTTAGCCCCTTAAAACAAATCGCGGATAACGCTGGTTATGACAGCGAAGAAATCGCCGAAAAACAAAAGACGATGAAGGATAACTGGGGCTTCAATGCCGCGACTGGGGAATGGGTTGATATGCTGAAAGCCGGTATCGTCGATCCGACGAAAGTCACGAGAACCGCTATCCTTAACGCTAGTAGTATCAGTGCTCTCTTCGTCACGACGGAAGCCGCTGTTACGGAAATCAAAGAAGATAAACCGCAAGGGAATGTCCCGTCGGGCGACATGTATTAAAAATAAACAAAAGAATGAGCCACCGAATGAAGTGCTAGCCTAAAAGTGGACAGGGTCAAAAAAGCC
>ULQM01032497.1_pt1 | contig 22195 bp, 16 predicted proteins | sample 1954451 | NCBI WGS metagenome assembly ULQM01 (sample SAMEA4835655, study PRJEB28245) | human gut metagenome | biome: gut microbiome; material: fecal sample | place: Denmark | collected 2008 | reverse complement strand
GGGCTTTTTTGACCCTGTCCACTTTTAGGCTAGCACTTCATCGGGGTGACTTTTTTCTTTCTTTCCTTTTTAAAAATCACTAGAATAGCTCTATGAACGTTGAAGAATACAATAAAAAACATAGCTCTGACTATGCTTTAGCGGGCCTCGGGAAACGGACCCTCGCTTTCTTTTTAGATTTATTAATCGTGGTGGTGGTCGCCTGGGTTTTGAACGCTAACGTGACCTCGACTTTTATGTTTAATGCCTTAGGGGCGAACGAAATCACCAAAGAACTCCGCACCTTCGCGGTCGATAGTTCTTTAGTGGAACCGATCTACGATAACAATAATGACGAGATGACAGGAATCACCTATTATCGGTTTGAACCGACTCCGCAAAAGAAGACGCAGGTTAATAGTGATGGCACAACCACTGAAATCGTTACCCAAGAAAAATATGGGTATCAACTGTATCTCGAGAAGGTTTTCTATTTCTACACCGATTTCTTGATGAATGACGATAGATGTAATGATGTAAGAGTCACGACGACTGTCGGGAATACAACCACGACGACCGTCTTAGAAGGGGAAGAAGCTTATTTTAACTACTTCTATACTTCCATCATGGGTTTACCTTCCTTAAGCGAAGAAGATAAGACCAGAACCTATGATTTAACGACGGAAGAAGGGGATGACGAAAAGATCCTTCAAGGGAAGAACGCGTATTTCCGTTACGCTTTAAAAGATGAAACTGGAACACCGGGGGATTTCACTATCGACTTTCGAGCGATGCCGGTTTTAATTTCCTCTTACCAAAATTCGTTGGATCAGGGCTTATACGGCAATGCCGCGGCAAATACCTTAAATGGGTATTTCTACGATTATAAAAATACGGATCCGAAGGGTATTTATTACTCCGCAGTCAGTTATTTAATCGGGCAAGATGGGTCGGGGGATCAGACTTACTATAGCGTTAGGAGCGCGAATATTAATTACTATTCCTGGCTCTGTTTAATTCCGGCTTACCTTCCTATCGCCTTCATCGTCTTCTTCTTAATCCCGGTCATCAGCCCCAAAGGCCAGACCGTCGGTAAGATGTTGACGGGTATTCTCCTTGTCGATAATGAAGGGCTTCTCTTAAATTGGAAGTTTAGGTTACTTCACTATTTCATCATCATGGGGATGTCCTTATTTATCTTGTTGCCTTCCTTAGGGGTCGGGATCATGCTTTACCTCTTAGTAGCGTTGATCGACTACATCATCATCGTCATGAGTAAGCGAAAAACAGGCCTTGAAGATATGGTCGCGAAATCCCTGGTCATCGATAGCAAGAACTCCCGTTACTTTAAAACCGCGGAAGACAAAGAAAACTACTTTATGCGGCATCCGGAGATGGCCCCGGTCATCGTGCCAGTTGATATGGAAGAAAACGAAAGAATTAAAAGGGAAAACGCGATTCTTGATTTAAGCACCTTAAATAAACACCGGGAAGAAGCCAGAAACATGACCTCTTTCGATGAATTCGAACGGATGAAGGACGAAGAAGAAAAGAAACGGACGGAAGAATTAAGGTCGAAATCCACTCCCAAAGAAAAAGTGTCCTTAAGAAAAGACGAATTATCGGTTGAAGAAAAAGAAACTATCGAAAATAAAATCGAAGAGACGAAAACGAAAGCCCCGGAAGAAGACAATTTTACCGATGATACCCAAGCTTTAGCCAAGCTCATCGAAGAAAAAGTCGATGACAGCGACGATAGTGGCTTCACCGACGAGAAAAAGTAAGTTAAGAAAGAATTATTCTTGGGCTAAAAAGTAGGAAGAGCTTTTTCTTCCGTATTTGATTTTGAAATTCGGTTCATAAACTGCGAAATAATCCCGGAGTTCCCCCACGTAACGTTTAAGGGTAATTTCCGTCAATTTAAAACGTTTCATCGTTTGTTTCTTATTGATGAGGAGCCCCTTTTTTAAACAGACATAGAGGTAAATAAGTACCTGTCCCTTGGTTAATGTCATATCTATTTCCTACTGTTGGTTGCAATCTTTCTTTTAAGATTTTTACATTTTACCTCTATTTCCGTAGCGAGACACTAAAAAATGTTAAAAAGTAACAATTTTTGTTGTTTGGCGTGAGTCTTTCCCAAAATATTTATTTTGGGATATTTCGAAAAATTTCACTTTAGAGTATTCTTTTCTTATGGCGCGGGAAATCTATGTTGAAGAAGGCTACCGGGTCGCCCCCCTGTTTAGACGCTTTGTAGCGGGGGTGGTGGACTTAGCTTTTGCCTTTCTTTTTTCCATGCTTTTGTTTTTAGTCATCTATCCCCATGGGAATTGGGGGACACTCGGCCAGGCGATCGGGATGAGTGAGACTTGGGACACCTTAAACGTCTACCGAGCCAGCAGCGGTCTCATGCAAGATAAGGACGGGAATATCCTTCATTCGATCGAAGAGGGAACCCCGCAGAACGATATCATTGCCGATGAATTTCCGGAAGATTTTGTAATCTATAAAGAAGCCGTGGAATACTATTATTTCACCTATCAAACCGGGGATGTTAGAGAAGATAACCCCGACCCCAGTAACTACGTTAAAAAGGTCGATGGGGTCATCGTCGATTATTCTTGGTACAACGTCAACGTTTTAGGTTTACCGGAGTACGGGGAAGTTAACCATTCTAATCTCTTTAAATACCATCAAACCGGGGAAGGACCTTTGGATTATGACGTTAAGGCCTTAGGGGAATATCAAGATCACCTCTATGAACAGGAAGAAGATGGGACCTTTGTTTTAGATGAAGAGGGGAATCGGATATTAACCTACGAAGCGAAAGGCGATTTATATAAATACTATAACGACGCGTATACCGAGTGTTTCCAAGATTTAACCAACAGGCCTTTCTTTCAAAGCTTAGAAGATAGCTATTACTTTGACTTTATCATCGTCATGTGTCTGATCATTTATCCTTCCGTTTTAATCTTTTATCTAGTTATTCCTATCTTCAGTAAAACGGGGTCCAGTTTAGGTAAACGGGTCTGTAACTTAGGCTTAATCAAGTATGATGGGATGATGCTCCCGAAGTGGGGTATCTCGTTAAGAGTTTTACCCTTAGTCTTCGTTATTTTAGTGATGTTAATTCTCGATGACTTTGTCTTAAGTTTTAGTTTCTTCCTTTTAATCTTCTTAATCAGCATTACGACGGGTCTTTTAACAAAGAAAAGACGGTGGCTCCATGACTACTGCGCGTTAAGCGTGGTGACCGAAAGAATCGACAGCATGGATGCGTACGAAAGAGAAAAGGGGTTAAAGCCGATCACCGACCTTAAAAAAGAAAACGACCATGCATAAGATTGTATTAGCTCCCGTTTGGAAAAGATTTTTAGCGGCTATTCTCGATGCGGTAGTGTTTCTTTTGCTGCTCTTAGGGGTTTTTGCGGCGGTCCAAGCCATTTTTAACGTGACCCCTTACATCAATAGCCTTAAAAGCGATATCACGTATTATTCTCTTAAGAGCGGCCTCTATTACGAAAAAGAAGGGAACTTATACCCTTACACTGAAGAACAAGAAAGAATCGATTACCAGTTCTATTTCGATATGATCGAGGACTTCTATATCGAGGATGATAAGCTTCTTTCGTTCCCGAATCAAAATGTCGTCGTTTTAAACGAAACTTATACCCAATTTACTTATGAAGAAAGTAAGTACTATTGGTTTAATGTCAATATCTTAGGCTTAGACGATGATTTAAATCTCTATCCGAACCGGGTTTTAAAGAAGCCGAGCCAAGATGGGAAGAAATATTTCACTTATGCGAAAGATAGTGAAGGAAATCTTCTTTATGGAAATGAAGCGGTGCCGCTGGATGAGTTTTTACTCAGCAGTGGCGAAGTGTCCGCTTTCGGGAATGAACAAATTAGATCATTCCTTTATAAGACCGATGATATTTCTTTATATTACTTAGCTTTAGAAACTTTCACTAATCTTCCAAATATCCAATATCTAAGCGGGGAATATAGCGTGATGTTACAAGCCTACCCACTTTCAATAGCCTTAGCTATCAGTTTCCCCATCTATTACGTGGTGATTCCGCTTTTCTTACGTGACCGGGCGACATTGATTAAACGTTTCTTCGGTTTAGGTTTAATGACTAAATACGGTTTTAAAGCGACGAGAGCCCAAACGCTTTTAAGAGGACTACCGGTCTATTGCATCATGATGATCGTCTTTATTTTCTTAAATCAAAATATTGCGACAATCATTTTATTGGGTTTATTGTTGATTAGTTATTTCGTTTCCCTTTTTACGACCCAACATACCGCGTTACATGATTTAGTAGCGGGCACCGTTGTTATCGATTCTAAAAATTCCCTCATTTATAACTCGCGAGAAGAACAAGATTCGGCGGAAAAAGAATTGGGTTTAATTCTCGACCGCGCGACGGAAAGCGTTAACAAAGGTAAAAAAATGGTTGAAGAAGAGAAGCAAGAAAAGCTATAGTGAAATGTTGGGGAAGGGATAATTCCCTTTTGTTCGGGTGCTCGCTTGTTTGAATTCTCGAACTCGTGTAGAATAAGGGCACAAGAAAAAACGCTACATAGTTAAAAATTGTATTCAGGAGGAGAATACATGGAAGTTAAAATTGCAGACCTTTCGAAGGTATTCCGGAGTCGGAAAGGTTCTCACACCACCGCGGTCGAAAAGATGTCTTTTACGATCCCCGATGGTAAGCTGGTGGGTCTTTTAGGCCCCAGCGGTTGCGGTAAGTCAACCACCCTTTACATGATCGCCGGTCTTCATAAGCCGACGGAAGGGCACATTTATTTTGGAACGGAAGACGTCACGGAAGTGCCGCCGGAAAACCGGGGCATCGGTTTAGTTTTCCAAAACTACGCTTTATATCCCCATTTTACCGTCCAACAAAACATCACCTTCCCGCTCGATAATGTTCGGCTGCCGGGTTTCTATGGAAATGAAGCTTCCAAAGTGAAATCCCTGAAAGCCGAACTTTATTATTTAGGGAAGAAAGTTAAGAAAGAGAAAGCTAGCTACCCCGTCCTTCTCTCTCGCGGTGCTCCCGTCGAAGAAGAAGTGGAAACGAGTAGAAGTGCTTTAAAGAAAGTTCTCGAAAATGAAATCACCAAAGAAACTTTCGATGAATATAAAACGAGAAACGAAAACTTATCGTCTTCCATCCAAGAAGTCGGGCAAGCTTATTTAAATGAAGTTAAAGCTTTAACGGCCGTTCTTAAGAAGAAAGATAAGAAAGATGATTTAAATATCACGAGCACGATTGAAGAACAAGAAAAGAAAGTTAAAGAAAAAGAAGAAGCGCTCGTCGCGGCGAGAAAAGATAAAGCTTCTGCTTGGGCGGATGAAATCGTCATCGCGGATAAACTTTTAGAAGATTTAACCAAAGCCTTAAATACCGAAAGAACGTACGCGAGCTATTTACCGCTTTATAAGAAAGCCTGCAAAAAGACCAAAGAAGCTCTTAAGAAAGTGATGGGAGCGGAAAAACGGGTCCATGCGGCGGAGAGGATTCAAGAAAAACTCGAAAAGGCCAACGCTTCCGATAGCGATATTAAGTTAGCCGGGGAAGAAATCGAACGGCAAAAGAAGCTCTTAGAAGAGAGAACCGCTGAACTTGAAAAAGTTAAAGCGGCCGAAGAAGAAGCCAAACTCCAATACGAAACATTAAAAGCCGAAAATGAAGACCGGGCGAGTGGCAAAGCTTATAAAGCCGCTTTAGTGACCTGGAAGAAGATGAAGAAGTATGTCACTTCGCTTTCCCGTGATATGGAAACTTTAACCTCCATCATTAAAGAGCTTCCGGAAGACGAAAAACGGTTAGCTTCTTTAACCGAAGACGTCAAAGACGCCGAACGGGCCCTCGAAATGAAGAAGAATCAATTTAGAGAGCTCCAAAAAGCGGATCCGAGAGAAGCGAAGATTGAAAATAAGCGAAGACTTAGTAAACAAGATAAGAATGCCATCGCGCACGAAATGGCGAGGATCGTCGATATCGAACCCTATTTAGGAAGAAAACCGAAAGAACTCTCCGGTGGTCAACAACAACGGGTGGCCATCGCCCGGGCGCTTTCGAAACGTCCTTCTGTCTTACTTCTCGATGAACCTTTAAGTAACTTAGACGCGCGGCTACGGCTTCAAACCCGGGAAGAAATCAAACGGATTCAACGTTCGACCGGGATTACGACCGTCTTCGTCACCCATGACCAAGAAGAAGCTATGAGCATCAGCGACATCATCGTCGTTATGAAGCTCGGTATCATCCAACAAATTGGGGAACCGCAGCACGTCTATGATGAACCGGCCAACCTTTTCGTCGCCAAATTCTTAGGCAGCCCCGCTATCAATGTCTTTGACGGGGAAATCAAAGACGGGAAGCTCTACCTCAATGGTAAACTCTTCGATGACGATGAAATCTATAAGAAACCTTATGAAAAGACCGTCTACGAAGGAAAGATCGCCACGCTTGAGGACTTAGAAGCCCATAACATCGATAGTTCTGTCGATATTGAAGAAAACCCGGAAATTGCGAAACTCGCCCTTCCGAGCCATAAAGAACTCGTCAAAGACCGGAAGGTCAAAATCGCTGTCCGGCCGGAAGGTTTCGCTTTAGCCTCTAAAACCGCGAAGAAAGGCATCATCCCGGTCAATGTCGAGATGGTCCAACATATCGGACGGGATATCTCGGTGGTCGGCAACATCGATAAACAAAAAGAAAATGAAGTTAAGATCATCATCACCAGCGATTTAAGAGAAGAAATCGCCGGCAAAGACAAGATCAACTTTACCGCTAAGCGGTTCTACGTCTTCGAAGAAGAAGGGGAGCGGATTAAATAATGGAAACAAACGTCAATAGCAAAACGCGCCTGACGTTGAAGGACCGGGTCAAATATTGGACCGCTAGACCCTTAGAAGGGCATAAGCTCCAATCGACGGAAACCTTATTGACCCAAACCTTAGGCGTCAAGAAAGCCTCGCGCTTTAGGCTCGGGGAAACCGCTAAAGCCTGGATCGCTTTAATTCCGGCTTTAATCTTCCTCATCCTCTTCATGATCTATCCGATCTTGAACAGCTTTATCATGAGCTTCATCGTTAACTTTAGCTGGCAGAGAGGGACGGGGACATCCTTTGCCATCAGCCACTTCATCGCCGCTTTAAATAGCGACCGGATCGTCGGGGGTTTACCCTATATCGGGTTTGATAACTTTATCAAACTTTGGAGTGACCCCATCTTTATAGATGCTTTAGAGAATACCGTCTTAATGGTTATCGTGTCTGTACCTTTAACCATCATTATCGGTCTCCTTTTAGCGGTCGCGATTTATTCGATTAAACCTCTTCAAGGTTTCTTCCAGACCGTCTTCTTTTTGCCTTACGTCACTAATACGATTGCGTTAGGGATGGTGTTCGCGATCATCTTCGGGGATACCGGTCTATTTAATACTATCTTCCATCTCGGGGATTTACAGTGGATCACTGACGGGGCTGACCGGTGGAACATGTTCTTTGTCATCGTCGTCTATGCGATTTGGAATGGCTTAGCCTTTAAGATCTTAGTCTTCATGAGCGGCTTAGCTTCCATCGATAAACAATATTACGATGCCGCGAAAATTGACGGGGCCAGCCGGGCGACCATCTTTAGAAGAATCACTGTCCCGCTTCTTAGCCCCCAGATCTTATACATCACGATTACCAGTTTCATCGGGGCCTTCAAGAGTTACACCCAAATCATCTCGCTGTTCGGCGGTGGGGCGACGAACTTCGGGGGTACCAACGATATGGAATGGATTACGGTCGTCGGGTATATCTACCGCTTCATGACCGAAAAAGTCGACTATGCGGCGGCGGGTTCCGTCACCTTACTTTTAATCATCTTACTGATCACCCTCGTCCAGATGGCGGTCAGCAAGAAGCGGGTCCATTATTGAGGAGAGAGTTATGGCTATCACCGAAAGCAATGCTTACTTCGCAACGCCGGCTCAGATGCGGCGTTACCAAATCTTGAAAGTACTCCGTTACATCTTAGTCTACGGCTTCTTAACCTTGGTCGGTATCTTTATCGTCATCCCCTTTATCTTCATGTTGGTGACCGCGTTCCGGGAACCGACAGCCTATAACCGGGATACGACATTTAAAATCTTTAACCTCTTCCCGGCGTTCTGGAACGATTACACCGGAATGAGCAACTACACTCTTGATAACTTTGCCACCATCTTCACCTATAAATCGGCCGGTGGTACCTCGATTAACTTCGGCTTGTACTACGCTAATACGATTATCGTCGCCGGGATTTCGACCATCTTTACGGTTGCGACGAGCGTCTTAGCCGCTTTCGCTTTTGCGAGATGTGACTTTAAAGGGAAGAACGCTCTCTTCGCGGTCCTCTTAGCCACGATGATGGTGCCGGGCGAAATGATGGTCATCACTAACTACCAAACCGTCAAGATGATGGGGTGGGAGAATACATATTCCGCTTTAATCTTCGTCCACGGGGTCTCGGTCTTCTATATATTCTATTTAAGGCAGACCTTCCAACAGATTCCTAACGAACTCTTCTTAGCGGCGAAAGTCGATGGTTACGGGCACTTCCGTTATCTCTGGCGGGTCATGATCCCGATCGCGAGCCCAACCATTCTCACGATCGCTATCCTCAGCTTAATGGGGAGCTGGAACTCCTACGTCTGGCCCAACTTAGTCGCTAATGGTAACTGGATGGGCGATAGGAGCAAGTGGAGTATGTGGCTAGTCAGTAACGGTCTTATGAACCTCTTCACCAATAGCGATACTGGTTTATCGCAAGATACGGTGAAGGTTGCGGGGTCACTATTAGTTACCGCTCCGCTATTCGTCTTCTTCCTGATTTTCAGAAAATACATCATGCGCGGTATTTCTCGAAGCGGGATTAAGGGTTAATATTAAATTAGGTTGTATTCGAGCGATCGATTGCAATAAACAGAAAGGAATAATATGAAGAAAACAAAAGTAATGGCGGTGGCGTTAACAGCCTTAGCAGCGACCAGCATCACCGCATTAGCCTCTTGTGTTGGCGGGCCTCGCGATAGGTCATTCAACGTCGACATGACCGTCGACACCCGGGGTGTCAAAATCGACTTATGGACCGGTTTCGGAACTGATGTCGGTGACGCCTTAGATGCCATCCTCGAAGATTTCACGGCCGAAACGGGCATTGAAGTCGAACAAACTAGACAAGGAGGTTATGATGGTCTTCAAGAAAAGATTAACCTCTCAGCCGGGACCAGCACTTATCCTAACGTCGCTCTCGGTTATCCGGACCATTTCGCTGGATATGTCAGAAGCGACATCATTCTTCGGTTGGATGGTTACATTGAAAACGACCATTTAATTCCAGCCACGCGGGAAGCCATCGATATCGGAGGCACCGAAATTAAAGATGAAAGCGATGGGCTGTTCCATGAATTACCGGCTTTCAACTATGATGATTTCTTCGAAGATTATACGAGAGAAAACGAAACCATCGAATTTAACAGAGAGACCGGTGAAGGTTATATCTTAGGGGTTCCGTTCAATAAATCGACGGAAGTCATGGTCTATAACAAGACCTTCTTCGATAACGCGAATATTAAAGCCCTCGGTATCTACGTCCCCAGCACTTGGGATGAAGTGAAAGAAGTGGGGACGAAGATCCTCAACCTTTTAAACGAAAAGAACGCTTTCACCCAAATCTTAGGGGCGGACTTAAACGTTTATAAAGCAACTTCTGATGTCACGGCGGCCGGAACGAAGCCTTTACTTGACCTCACCCTCGTTAAGAAAGAAGATTTCCGGGTCTTAAGCTATGACTCGCAGGCGAACTTCTTCATCACCGCGGTCCGGCAATGGGGCGGAACCTACACCGAATTCGATCCGGAAACCGGAAACGGCTATATTGCTTATGATTCACCGGAAACGGTCGAAGCTTTAACTTACTTAAGCGACCTCTACGATGACAACATTATCGGGATTCCGCAATCCTTCGGCCAAACCGATTATTGTTCTGATCCTTTCAAGAACTACTTAAGCTTACTCAACGTCGGAAGTAGCGCTGGCGTCACCAACGCCGTCCCCCAAGGGAAATTTGAAGTTGGGGCTGCTCAGATTCCTTATAAAGATGCTGAACATAAGTACGTCATCAGCCAAGGCACCAACCTCTGTCTCTTAGATAAGGGTAGTGATGAAGAAAGAGTGGCTAGCTGGAAACTCGTCAAATACTTAAGCCAAGTCGCTAACGATCAATTCGCGATTGCGACCGGCTATTTCCCGACCTGCGAAAGCGCCTTAAATAGCGAAGATTATCAAGGCTATATCAACGCGACCACCGGGACCGCGAAAGACATGATCAAGCGGGATGCTAGTAAGGTCAATAGCACTGTCTATATGGTTCCTGAAAATGACTGGCACAAGTTCGTCGATGCGGGCTTTGTCGGAAGTTCCACCATCCGGACGACCGTTGGCACTATCACGGCGCAAGTCTTTATCGATCACACTGATCCGCAAGCTGTCATCGACGAAACTTTAAAAACTCTCAGCGACTATGTGAGGTAAAAGCATGACGAAAAAAGCTTTACTTTTATCTCTCCTCGTGGTGACGGGCACCTCCGCCTCCCTTATGGGTTGCCAATTAGGCGGTGGCGTCGATCCGTATAATCTCGATTTTACGGTCGATACCCGCGGCACCACGATCGACTTCTGGACTGGGTTCGGAAGTGACTTTGCCGACATCCTCGAAAACGTCCTTAAGACCTTCGAAGACGAAACCGGGATTATTGTTAATCACGAATCGAAAGGGGGCTATGATGGCTTGCAACAAGCGATCACTCTTTCGGCCGGGACGAACAGTTACCCCAACGTTGCGCTCGCCTATCCTGACCACATGGTCGGCTACGTTAACAGCAACATCATCCTCCGGCTCGATAGCTTCTTTGAAGATGATGGTGACGATACCTTTAACCCCGAAGACTTCTATCCCGACTACATGAAGGAAAACTATGAAGTCGAATATGACCGGGAAACTGGTGAACCCTACCTCATGGGTGTTCCCTTCAATAAATCGACGGAAGTCATGATTTATAACAAGACTTTCTTCGATTGGGCCAGGACCATCAGCGGTTTTGAAGACCGGATCTTTGTCCCATCAACTTGGGATGAAGTCGTCAGCGTTTCGAGCGCTATTAATGAATTGATGGAAGACTATTATGGAAAATTCATCGGGCATGACGGAAAAGGCTATGAAACGCGGGATGAACTCTTCGCGGCTGGCCAAACTCCGATGCTTGATTTCGATGTAATTACCTATGACACCTTTAGACCCTTCAGCTATGACTCGCAAGCCAACTGGTTCATCACCCTCTGCCGGCAATGGGGCGGGGAATTCACGGAAGTCGATCAAGAGACGATGCAAGGTTACCTTGCCTTCGATAGCGACGAAGTGAAAGAAGGGCTTCAATTCATGCAAGATGCCTATAACGATCACCTCTTAGCGATTCCGACCACCTTCGGGGAAGCGGGTTATTCTTCGAACCCCTTTAAATTCCTCCGCTGCGTGATGACCGTCAGCAGCTCCGCCGGTGTTAAAAATAACGTTCCGCAGGGGAACTCCTTTGAAACGGGGGTCGCTCCGGTTCCTTATAAAGATGCTGACCATAAATACGTCATCAGCCAAGGGACCAACGCTATCCTTTTAGATAAAGGAACGGAAAAAGAACTCGTGGCGTCTTGGAAACTCTTAAAGTACTTAACCAAGACGGCCAATGGCACTTGGTCCGCTGAAAGCGGCTACTTCCCGACCTGCAGTTACGCTGAAGAAAGCGAGGTTTATCAAGACTTCTTGAATAACTCGACCAGCAGTATCGACCGGATGAATCAAGCCACCAGCCGCGTCAATAGCAACGTCTATATGAACGATGCGGAAAAGTGGACAAAGTTCGTCGATAAACCCTTCAGCAATAGCTCCCGGGTCAGAAGCACGGTCGAAAGCGCGATGAGCCAACTTTTCATCGATAAAGTGACTCCGGATCAATTGATTCAAAATCTTTATACCTTATTACCGGATAATGTTAGGAGCTAAAAAATGAAAAAGATAAGTAAACTCTTCATGTTCGCGGTAAGCTTACTGTTTATCGCCCCCTTAGCCGGAGGTTTATTGACCTCCTGCGGCGGTAACGAAACAAGCAGCTTAGCAAGCAGCTTAGCCGATTCCAACGATCCCATCGCGACTCCTTTAACGGATTCCTTAGCCTTCCCGTACGCGGATGATTACATGAACAAAGACTTTGCCGAACCCAACAAGACCGGCGTCGTCTATGGACGGGTCACCTTAACGTACGCGACCGACGGTGACACCGCTAACTTTAGAACCGCCGGAAGCGCCACCAAGATTAGAACGCGGTTCCTCGGGATCAATACCCCCGAAAGCACCGCAAAAGTCGAACCTTGGGGGGTCAAAGCTTCCAAATTCGCCGCGGAAAAACTCACCAACGCTAAAGATATCTGCTTAGTGAACGATGTCTTAACGAGTCCCACTGATACCTTAGGTTACGAAAGAACGGAAACCAACGGCCGGTACCTCGCCTTCGTCTGGTATTTAACGCAAGACGATCAGTGGCGGCTTCTTAACCTTGAACTCATCGAACAATGCTATACGCAGAACCAACTCTTCGTCGATAGTGATCTCGGTTACCTCAATTACTTCTTAGAAGCTGGGGAAAAAGCCAAAGCGACCCATATCCGGGTCAATGGCACGCGGGATCCAGACTTCGATTACAGCGATAAAGCGGATGAAGTCACCATCAACTACGTGAGAACCAACTTCGATAAACTCGGGATTGACCCTGAAACGGGATCCAGTGGTACCAGACTCCGGGTCACCGGCTTAGTGGTCGGGATGATTGGGGATAACATGGTCCTTAGAGATACCACGAAAGGTCTCGAACAAACCGATGAAGATCCTTACGATACAATCTATGCGTTCGTCGGGTATAACACGGGCCTCGCTAGCATGGTCGGGGTCGGGGATGTTGTCCGGTTCTATTGCCGGGCGAGCATTTATCCGAAAGATACCACCAACGTCCAATTAACCGACGTTAAGACCGACACGTGGGGCGATGAGAAGTTCGAAGTCGTCATGAAGCATGATGACCCGGCCTGGGAAGAAGAATACGGTCACATCGGAACCGATGTCATCGTGCCGGAAACCAATCCCGCGGATAAAGAAGAACTCGCGAGCCATAACGCCCAATTCGTCCAACTCGATATCACCGTTCGGTTAACCGAAAAAGGTGAATTCGATGAAAATGGCGAATTCGTCGGGACCGGGGAAGAAAGTTACTTCAACTATAGCGAAAATAATGGGCTGACCATCTACGCCTACTTAAAAGACACAAGAACCGTCTGTAACCTCAGAATCGACGCTAACTGCTCCCCGAAACTCAACGAAAATGACTTCCAAGTCGATAAGTCTTACCGGGTCCAAGGTTATTTACAACCGTACTTCGATAACTATCAACTGCAAATGTTCAATTACACTAACCCTGAATACCGGGTGGCTTTATAAGGAGAAAAAATATGAAAAAACGTATCTTAAGTTTAGCCTTAGTCCTCGGAGCGAGTTTAATGCTCGCCTCGTGCGATAAGGGGGGACCCACCAATGCTGATAACCTTCCCGATACCAATAAAGAAATCGCGGAAGCGGCGGTCCAAGTGGGAAGTAACGTCCTCGTCGACGGGAAACCCTTAAGAATCGGGGCCCCGAACACCATCGATGCCGAAACCCCGGTCGTCCTCAGCCATATCGCGAAAGTTAAGGCCTGGACGGGAAGCGAAGCGATCACTCTCGAAGTTCCCTTAACTTGGAGCTTGGATGCCGATACCGTTTCTAGCGGTCTCTGGACCTTAACGGAAAATGATCCGGATGAACAACATGACACCTATATTCCGGCTTCTAAGGAATATGTGGAAGGGGAAGAAAATGCTCCCCAAAAGGTCGTCCTTACCTGTTCGGCTGCTTGGGCGGAAGAAACAGCTTCCCTCGATTACAACATCAATGTCAACGTTACCCCGCCGGTCAGCAATGACTATGTCAAGACCCTCGAAGATGGAGCGACTTATAAGTTCGGGCTTTATCAAAAGACCAACAAAGAATTCCTCTTCTTCAACGGGGCGATGAGCAATACCTACTACTTCGGAACCGTCAATAACTACGCGGCGGCGGTCGATGTTCAAGTTGGCGCCAGCGGTGACGGCTGGACGATGCTCATTAAGGGTGGCACCTTAAGCGGTAAATATATTGGTACCGTTCCAAGCGGCGAACATTTAAATATCGTCGCTCAAGACGAACCCTTCGTCTGGAATATGGACGAAGAAACCGGCGCTTTCACCGGCATGTGCGGTGAAGAAGAAGTCTACATGGGGACCTTTGACAACAAGAAGACCATCAGTGTCAGCGCCATGAGTCACTTAGATGGTGCCGATACTTGCATCGCTCACTTCTATAGTGAAGATCCGACTAAATAAAGCTTCAATAAACGCTTAAAACAATGAGCCCACCTCATGGTGGGCTTTTTGTTTAGGCATCGTGAAACTTTCCCCAAATTATTAGAAGGCTAGCTGTTTACAAACCCCCTCGCACGTAATATACTTTACAAGCTGGTCCGTTAGCTCAGTTGGTAGAGCAGCTGACTCTTAATCAGCGGGTCGCGGGTTCGAGTCCCTCACGGATCACCAACATTGATTGTTACCTATGATGTGAAAACATTGTAGGTTCTTTTTTATCTATTTAGGCAAATATCAAAGCTCTTATAAAAAGAACTCCTTTAACCTATATTATTTTAAATCCTTTTGATAATTTACTTCTTATTCGTTTGATAATTAGGAAGAGACATAAAATTGAGGGATAGAAATATCAAAATAGTGGTGGCAAGCTAGCAGCGTGGGTTAAATTAAAAAAGTTTAAACACAGACGAACCGCGAAAAGAAAGCCGTGACATCTAAAACCTAAATAAAGATTTGGCGATATTTTTCATGCAATTTAGTTTCAAAAGGTATACGTTCCTTAAGACAAAAATTAATGGCAATATGCTGAGATAACTAGCTATATTTACTCTCTTTCTTGGTTTTTATGGGTTAAGTAATGATAAATCAGATTAAAAATCCTCTTAAAACTTCAATATCCTTGTAAAAGTCCTATCAATTGATAGATTTATTGATTTTAAAGAAGTCTTAATTATTTAATTTCTTCCGTTAATCCGTGCTTTCTTTCATAGCGGACTAAGAGATAGCTGACAGTGATCCCAATCGCGAGGAAGAGGAAGCCGAGGAAGAGGTCGACCCATTCCATAGGGGTTGAGAATGTCCAGCTGGTGTAGGTCGCGTAGATTTCCGGGTTGATAAACATTGTGATGATTGACCCTAAAGAGAGGCCGACGATGACGCTGAAAGTGTTACCCCGGTGAGCTTTTAAGAGGTGGCTCATTACTTTACTGACCGTGAATAAGCCGATTAGGAAGCCGATAGCTAAACACCCATAAACTAAGAAAATCATCGGGTTTTCTTTCCAATAGGTGAAGCTGATGGATTCAATTAAGGGGGTGAAATAGCCGATCATCATTAAGATTGCACTGGCGCTGAGCCCAGGGACTAATTGCGTGATGCTGACAACGTACCCTAAAACAAGGAATAAGAGGTAATAGTACCAGGGGATATTAGTTAAAGTCGCTTCCGGTTGGAGGAAGATTGAACAAACGCTGATGACGATGGGGACGATGAGCCCGATAGCGAAGAGAACAAATCTCAACGGTGTTTTCTTTTCGTTTTTAACTTGGTCGACAACGGAGGGGAAAGAGCCGATCATCAGCCCAGCGAAAAGAAGGACCGTCGCAAAAGGAAGAATCGCTAAAAGTTCTTTAACCCCGATAAAACCGAGGACGACCCCAAGGATGGCCCCGATGACAATCGGTAAAAGGAATAAGAAACAAGCTTTGAATTTTTTAAAGATATTACTGATAGCAAATAAGAGTTTCTCATAAAGCCTAAAGATGATAGCGATCGTGGAACCGCTGACACCGGGGACGATGATAGCGAGCCCAATAAAGGCTCCTAAGACGCCGCCTTTCGCTATTTCCTTTTTATTTTTATAAGTGAGATCAAGTTCTTTTGTTTGTTGTTCTTCGTTTTCCATAGATAAAAGGATAGCAAAAGTCGGAATGTTTTTAAATCTCTAAATATCAAGGGTGGTTTTGTCTAATATTATAACTACTCATCGATGGTTTTGCCTTATTTTTTTCAATGTACCGCTTTCAAAGATGCTGGGTTGTTTAATTTATAAATTAAAGTTACAATAAAGCCACAGGTAAATGAAAGGAGAAATAAATGAATCGTAAGATCATTGCCTTACCTTTAGTTGGGCTTTTGTTTTTGGCTGGTTGTACCGACCCCGAAACAAGTTCAATTTCGATTCCTTCAAGTTCGTCCACTAGTAGCAGTACCACCAGTAGTACTACCGGTAGCGTCCCTGAAGGTGTCACAAAACTCGCTGACGTTATCGCGTTAGATAACGGAGCTGAATTCACCAGCCGCGGTGTTTATATGGGTGGTAGCGATAAACTCAATACCGAATACAATACCTATAACTCCGTTTATGTCGCAGATGGTGAAACTTTCTATCAACTTTACCGGGTCGATGCTGATTTATTACCGGAAGGCTTAGAAATTGGTAAAACCGTCCTTGAATTCGAAGGCAAAGTTTCCAATTACTTCGATGAAAATACCGAAATTACGGTCTATGAATCCTCTGTCAGTAAAGTTACCATTGTGGAAGATAGTACTGTCCTCCCCGGTGTTGAATTAACCCTTGATGCCGACCACCAAGTGGAAATCAATCAAGCTAATATCAATAGAAAAGTCTCCGTTAAAGGCGGTGTTGTTACCAATAAGACCTCGGATAGCTATGGTAATATCAACATTTATTTCACCGTCGGTGACGGGAGCTATGAAATCAAGATCGATAGCCGTTATGGCAATGTCGAAACTGATGTCTTAAAAGACCTCGCCTCCGGCGATACTTTCGATACCAAGACCTTCGTTGAACGGGGCAAATTTGTGTACGCGGAAGGCTTAACCATCACCAAGAAAGGTGGTGAAGTAACTCCTCCGGAACCCAGTGGGGTTATTAAGTTGGCTGATGCCCTTGCCCTTGAAAATGGAGCGAAATTCACAAGCCGCGCCGTTTATATGGGTGGAAGCGACATGGTTAATGAACAATTTGGGACGTATAACGCCATTTATGTCGCTGATGGAGCAACCCCTTATTTACTTTACCGGATGGACGCCGATATGTTACCGGCCGATGCGGTAATTGGGGAAACAGTCTTTGAATTTGAGGGGACTGTGGCTAACTACACTAATGACGATGGCGTCACCACCCATGAATGTAGCGTTCAATCCCTCAAAGTGGTCGAAGACGATAGTGTTCTTCCCGGCGTGGAATTAGTTCTTGATGCTGATCACCAAGTCGAAATTACAGAAGAAAACATCAACAAGAAAGTCGCGGTGACCGGTGGGGTAGTCACCACAAAAACTAGCGATAGTTACGGAAACATTATTATCAATTTCACGGTAGGTGAAGGTAGCTACAAAATTAAAATCGATTGCCGTTATGGAAGAACGGATACTGACGAACTCACCGCTTTAAAAGCTGGTGATACCTTTAACTGCAAAACTTTCATTTCCGCTAATCAATTTGAATACGCGGAAGGCTTAACCATCATGAACTAAATGGGGTTCAGTTCACAAAGCGTGACTTATACTGCGAAAGGAAGCAACGATTCTTACTTCGCGGTTGGTCATACCGGTGCGGACACTGGTTCGATCTACATCGAAAGCATCGTCGTCAACTTCACCCCGAACGCCTAATTAATAGTTCCGCTATTAATGAGCCCTCCTTTGGAGGGCTTTTTCTTTTTCTTTTATTGTTCTTTCCCTTTTCCGCTCTTATACTTATTAACGGATAAGGAGTGTTTTTACATGTCAGAAATTAAAAAGACTTTCCAATCAGTTGACGGCAACACCGCCGCGGCGATTGAAAGTTATTATTTCAGCGAGGTAGCGGCTATCTATCCGATTACCCCGTCTTCTCCGATGGCTGAATATGTCGATGTCCTCAGCTCAAAAGGAGAAAAGAACTTCTTTAATAGCGAAGTTAAAGTAGTGGAAATGCAATCGGAAGCGGGTGCCTCCGGTGCCGTGCACGGCGCGTTACAAGGGGGAGCTTTAGCGACCACTTATACCGCGAGCCAAGGTTTACTCTTAATGATTCCGAACCTCTATAAATGGGTCGGGGAACTTTTACCGGCGGTCCTCCACGTCAGCGCTAGAAGCTTAGCGACCAGAGCCCTTTCAATCTTCGGTGATCAAGCTGATATTTATGCTTGCCGACAAACTGGGGCCATCATGATTTGTTCCAATAGCGTCCAAGAAATCGCTGACCTCACCCCGGTCGCCCACTTGACCGCGATTGAAGCGAGCTTACCGGTCCTCCATTTCTTCGATGGTTTTAGAACCTCGCACGAAGTTCAAAATGTTGAATTTATCGATAAAGAAGAATGGAAGAAACTTCTCCCTGTTGAAAAATTAGAAGAATTTAGAAAGCGGGCTTTAAATCCTCATACTCACCCGGTCACACGTGGTGGAGCGGAAAATGATGATATCTACTTCCAAGCGAGAGAAGCCCAAAATACCCAATTCATCAATGCCTTAAGTGTCGCCGAAAAATACTTTAAAGAAGCGAGTAGATTAACGGGGAGAGAATACGCTCCGTTCGTCTATTATGGGGTGAAAGACGCCGAAAAGATTATCATCGCTATGGGTTCGGTCACCGAAACTGCGACCGAAGTCGTCGATGAACTCTTAAAGAAGGGTGAAAAAGTCGGTATCGTGAAAGTTCACCTTTACCGGCCTTTCAGTGCGAAACTTTTATGCGAAGCGATTCCGTCCACTGTCAAGATGATTGCTGTTCTCGACCGGACCAAAGAAAATGGCTCGGAAGGGGAACCGCTCTATCTCGATGTCGTGGCCGCTCTTAAAGAAATGGATCGACATATCAATGTCGTCCTCGGCGGGAGATATGGTCTTTCCAGCAAAGACACCCAACCGAAAGACGTCAAGAGTGTCTATGATTTCTTGAGCAATAAAGACCATTGGAATGGTTTCACCGTCGGTATCAATGATGATGTCACTCATCTTTCGATTCCGGTCGATGAAAGCTTCAAGATTGCTCATGACTATACTTCCTGCTTATTCTATGGTTTAGGAAGCGACGGCACCGTGAGCGCTAATAAGAGCTCGATTAAGATCATCGGTGATGCTACTCACCAATTCGCGCAAGCTTATTTTCAATACGATAGCCGGAAAGCCGGTGGTACGACTAGAAGCCACCTCCGGTTCGGAAAGAGCCCGATTCACAGCGAATACTACGTCAAGAACGCGGACTTCATCTCTTGTTCGCTCGATACCTATATCTTACGGTTCGATATCATCGCTAACCTTAAAGAAGGCGGCACTTTCCTTCTCAACACTGATATGGACGATGCCACCCTTGAAAAGGTCATGCCCAACCGGATGAAACACCTCTTAGCGGAAAAACATGCGAAGTTCTATGTTATCGACGCTAATAAGATCGCGAGAGAAATCGGAATGGGTCGGCACACTAATACCATTCTTCAAGCTTCCTTCTTCTATTTATCGCAACAAATCATGCCGTACGATGAAGCGAAGACCTGGATGAAGAAATTCGCGGAAAAGAGCTACAGCAAGAAGGGCCAAAAGGTGGTTGAACTCAACTGGAAGGCCATCGATATGGGGACCGAAGGCTTAAGAGAAGTCAAGGTCAACCCCGAATGGGTTAAACTCCCGGTCAAGAAAGTCATCGAAGAAGGCGACGACAAATACTTTGATACTTATGTTGAAACCATCGATCGTCTCGACGGCGATGAACTCCCGACTTCCGCTTTCCTTCAAAGCGAACTCCTCGATGGGACCATGGAACCCAATATCACCTTCCGGCAAAAACGGGCAATCGCCGATATGGTTCCTCAATGGCACAAAGAAAATTGTATTCAATGTAACCAATGTTCCTTCGTCTGTCCGCACGCGACCATTAGACCGTTCTTGATCGACGAAAAAGAAATGGAAAATGCGCCGGATGTTGTGAAGAACAATGTCGTCGATGCGATGGGGCCGAGTGTCAAGGGCTTAAAGTTCAAGATCCAAGTCTCGACCATGAACTGCGTCGGTTGCGGCCTCTGCGTCAGCGAATGTATGGCTAATAAGACTGCTCTTAAGACCGGCAGTGGCAAGATGGCTCTCACGATGGAAGAAGCCAAGACCCAATTCGCCGAACAAGAAGGAGCGGATTACCTCTATAAACACACCACCTATAAGGCTGATAAGTTCCCGTTAACCACCGTTAAAGGTGTCGGCTTCTTAATGCCTTACATGGAAGTCAGCGGTGCCTGCGCGGGGTGCGGAGAAGCGCCGTATTACCGTTTAGTCACCCAACTCTTCGGAAAAGACATGTTAGTCGCTAACGCGACCGGCTGCTCTTCCATCTACTGCGGTAGCACCCCTCTCACTCCCTTCGTCACCGATAAAGACGGAAATGGCCCGGCTTGGGCGAACTCCTTATTCGAAGATAACGCCGAATATGGTTTTGGGATGAGAATTGCTACTGACTATAAGCTCACCCAAATTTCGAGAATCCTTGAAAAGGCCTTGACTGCTAGTGACGTCACCGATCATTTCAAAGAAGTGATCAAAAACTACTTAGCCAATATCAAGAATCGGCAAGTTAGCCGCGGTCTCGTCGCTGATTTAATGGAAGAAACCGAAAAGAGCGAAAATAAAGAAGTCAAAGAACTCAAAGTTTACTACCGTGACCTCATCGATAAGAGTGTCTGGATCGTCGGTGGTGATGGTTGGTCCTACGATATCGGTTACGGCGGTCTCGACCACGTCCTTGCTAACGAAGCGGACGTCAACGTCCTCGTCCTCGATACCGAAGTCTACAGCAACACCGGTGGCCAAGCCTCCAAGAGCTCGCAGACGGGTTCCATCAACAAATTCACCGCTAGCGGTAAGAAAGAAGCGAAGAAGAACCTCGCTCTTATGGCGATGGCCTACGGCCACGTCTATGTCGCCCAAATCGCCCTCGGCGCTAACCCGATGAAAGCCATCCAAGCTTTACGGGATGCCGATAGCTATAACGGCCCGAGCTTAGTCATCTGCTATTGCCCCTGCGTCAACCAAGGGATCAAAGGCGGACTCGTCAACTCCATCAAAGAAGAAAAGGACGCTGTCGACTGCGGTTACTTCACCACCTTCCGGTATGACCCGAGAAAAGTGGGACACGAACTTGAACTCGACTGCAAAGAACCTGATTTCAGCAAGTTCCGGGACTTTGTGATGCACGAAACCCGGTTCAGCCAACTCCCGGTCGTTAACCCGGCTCACGCGGAAGAACTCTTAACCAAGAGTGAAGAATACGCGAAGAAACGGTGGGCGGCCATCAAGCGGTTCGGTGGACTTGATAAATAAGTTCTAAACTAGACCTAAGAAGGAAGGGGAAACCCTTCTTTTTTTCGTTCGCTCTTTTTAAGATATCTTTATGATTAACGATGTCCTCAAGCAATATATAAAAGAACATAACCTAACCCAGAAAGAATTGGCTGCGCTTTTAAACGAAAACGAGGTCAACATGAGTCGATATCTATCAGGTAGTAGGACTCCAACGCTCAAGACCATCAAGCGGTGGTGCGCGGTTTTAAATGTCCCTTTATTTTCCGTATTTAAAGAAGAAAAGTGGAGTTTTGAAGAGATATTGCGATTTTTAAAAGAAGTAAGAAACGATTTAAATGACGAAGAAAAGATGACTTTAATCAAGGCCATTCTCGAAAAATAAAGCAAGAAAAAAGCCGAGAACAATCTCGGCTAATTTTTTACCTGGTCGGAACGACGCGATTCGAACGCGCGACCCCTACCACCCCAAGGTAGTGCACTACCAAGCTGTGCTACGTCCCGGCTTTGCCTATTATACGTTCTTTCTTGCTGAATAAAAGAGAAAGTGCTCTTTTTTGACCCTCTTTTTGTAAGCTGTGACTTGTAATAGTAAATGCAACTTAT
>ULQM01001421.1_pt1 | contig 22523 bp, 17 predicted proteins | sample 1954451 | NCBI WGS metagenome assembly ULQM01 (sample SAMEA4835655, study PRJEB28245) | human gut metagenome | biome: gut microbiome; material: fecal sample | place: Denmark | collected 2008 | reverse complement strand
TGGCGGCGCGGGTCTTCCGTGAGCCTGCCGATGCAGATGTACGCCCCCGCGGCGAAGACCGCCGACAGGAGCCCGATGACGGCATACCCGTTGAAAGCGCTGAAATCCCACACCTGCATGACGCACGCCGCACCCGCCGCGATGACCGCGAGGGGCAGCGCCATATGGCCGCCGGGATTGTTCTTCAGGAAGAACGGCGACAGAATGCACACGAAGAAAGCGGACAGCTCCGTGAGGATCTCCGCGTCGCCCAGCGTGAGGCCCTTGAGGGAAATGAAGAACAGCAGGATGCTGAAGCCGCCGGTGAATCCCCGCAGGTGGAGGAGCATCGTGTCCTTCCCCGAAAAAACGGGGCGCGCCTCCTGCCGGGCGATGAAGGGAAGGAAAAGGAGCCCTATGGCTCCGCGGAGGAAGGTGAGCTCCCCCGAGCTCATCCGCCCCAGTGCCTTTGCAAATACATCCATTCCCGTAAAAAGCACCGCCGCCAGCATGGCCGCGAAGATGCCCAGCGTCGCCGAGCGCTGTCTCATCGGTCTCCTCCTCTCAAACTTCTGTCTTTCCGCCTCATCTTACCTGATGGAGCGCGCTGCCGCAAGAGAGCCGCCCGCATCCGCAGGAAACGCCCCGCCAAAAGCGGGACAAGCGGCGCGGGAAGATATATAATAGGAAAAATTCTTTTAGAAAGGATGTGACGCCGGTGCCTGTCGAATGTCTTCCCTTCATCGGTTTCCTCGCGGGGCTCCTGGTCATCTCCTTCGGAGGCGGGGGCGGCGCGATCTACGTGGGCGTGCTCACCGCGCTCTGCGGCGTGCCGCCGGAGCTGGCCGCCTCCACGTCGCTCGCCACTATCATCCCCACTACCTTCGCCGGGGCGTTCGGCCATTTCTGCGCGGGCAATGTGGACCTGCGCCTGGCGGGGCTTCTCCTTCTCAGCATCATCCCCGGCACCCTCATCGGCACATGGTGCTCCGCGTACATTCCGGAAAGCATTTACTACCTCATCTCCGCTGCGTGCCTCCTCGTCTTCTCCACGCAGATGCTGTGGACCCTCATCCGGCAGAAAGGGCAGCCCCTCCGCCGGCCGGGGCAGAAACTCACCGCGAAAGAGACCGCCGAAGCGTCCTTCTTCGGGCTCCTTTCCGGCCTCATGACGGGCGCCATCGGCCTTTCCGGCGGCGGCCCCATCACGGCGGCGCTCTTCCTGCTCCGCTGCCCCGCGCTGCGCACGGTAGGCACCTCCGTGGCGGTCATTTCCCTCATGTCTCTCACGGGATTCCTGGGACACCTCACCATGGGCCACATCGACTGGCGGCTCGTGGCGCTCCTCGCCTCCGGCACCATCACGGGCGCCCTCGCCGCGCCGCCCCTTCTCTCCCGCCTCGGCAAAGAACGGGCGGAGAAAGTCATCCGCCCCCTCATCATCACGGTGAATTACATCCTTGGCGTGCTCATCCTCATGAAATGATATTTCCTTCCCCATCATTTCCCTATATAATAAATAAAATACATACCTTTATACATTGACCAGAAGGAGGCTCCCATGGCCGACACCAGAAAAAACAACAAAGCGCCGCTCCTCGACGCGTACTTTGAAAAAGAAGGGCTCCATTTCTTCCAGAAGCGCCCCCTCGGCGACGGAGAAGACACCGCGGTCTACCTCACCGCCATTCCCGCTGCGGGACACCGGCTCCTCACCGCCGTTCTCACGGACAGCTCCATCTACGCCAATATCCGCTGCCACCTGGGCGGACGCGCCTGGGGCAAAGCCGACGACGGAGCGTACCTCGAATTCCTCCGGAAGCTGAACGCCGCCCACGCCTTCTTCAAGTACGCCGCGAACCAGCAGGGCGGCCTCTATGTCGATATCTGCATCCCCGCGCGGGACGATCATTTCGAGCCCGCCATGATCCGCACGGCCATGAATCTCCTCGTGTACCACCTGGGCGAGGAATACGCCCGCATCCTCCCCTGGCTCGACGAAGCGGGAGACGCGGAAAAAGAACTGAACCGCTGACACGCAAAAAAGGCGGCAGCCCCGAAAAGGACTGCCGCCTTTTTTATTGCGTTTTATCCTCTCCGGGTCACCGCCGCCACCGCCAGGATGACCGCCGCCGCCCCGGCGCACTCCGCGCCGCCGAAGGTCATGCCGAGGAATACCGCGGAAAAGAGAATGGAAGACAGCGGCTCCAGTGAATTCAAGAGGCTCGCCTCCGGCGGCTCGATATATTCCACGCTGGAAATATACAGCCAGAACGCCAGCGCCGTACCGAAGACGATGACGAAAGCGAGCGAAGCCAGCGCCGCACCGTCCCACAGGCCGGGCGGGGAAAAGAGCCCCGCCGTCGGCGCGAGCGTGACGCCGCCGATGAGCATGCCCCAGCCCACCACGAGGGACGACGGATACCGGCGGATCATCGCCTTCGGCTGTACCGTATAAAACGCCGCGCCCGCCGCCGAGAGGAGCCCCCAGAAGAGCGCCTCTTCGGAAATGGCGAGCGTCCCCCACTCGCCGCGCGTCACCAGGAGCGCCACCCCGCCCACCGCGAGGACGAGCGCCGCCAACACCCGCGCCCCGGGCATCCGCCTCTCCGTCAGCGCCGTCCACAGGATGACCAGGATCGGCATCGTGTACTGGAGGATCGTCGCCGTCGCCGCGTTGCTGAGGGCGATCGCCGCGAAATAGGTATACTGCACGCCGATCATGCCGAGCACGCCGAAAAGAAGGAGGGACAGCGCCTTCTCCCGCCAGATGGGGAAGAGCCGCTCCCCCCGCTGCGCCGTGAGCGCCAGCAGGAGCACCCCGGCGCCGATCATGCGCGCTGCCGAGAGCCACTCCGGCGTCACGCCCTTATCCTGCAAAAGCACCTGCCCGGCGATGCCCGACGCGCCCCAGAGCACCGAGCCCGCCGCGGCGAGAGCCGCTCCCTTCCCGTGCGCCTTCATGACCGCCTCCCCAGCAGCTGCGGGAGCCACTGCGAAATGAAAAGCCCCGTCATGGTGAGCGCCATGCCCGCCGCCGACGCCGCCGTGATCCGCTCGCCCAGCACGGCCGCCGCGCAGGCCACCGTCAGCACCGGCCCCGCGTAAATGTACGCCGCCGTCCGCACCGCGCCGATGCGGTGCACCGCAAAGCCCCACGTGGCGAAGCACAGCGCCGAAGCCAGCACACCGAGGAAAAGAATATTGAAAAGATTCACCGGGTCCGCCAGCCGTTCCAGCCCGGGCCGGAAATCCATGGCCCACATCGCGGGAATCATAAAAATGAGGCCGTAGAAGAAAATGTGGCGCGTCTCCTCGGCGGCCGTCTCCCTGAAAGCGGCGAGCTTCTTCGTGAAGACCGAATAAAAAGCCCACGACAGCGCGCCGAGAAATGCCAGCAGGTCGCCCAGCGGATTCAAAGAAAGCTCCGCCGCCCCGGAGAAAGAAATGAGGGCGATCCCCGCCATGGCGCAGACGAAGCCCACCCAGAAAAAGACGCCGATCCGCTCCTCCCGGAGGAAGATCCGCGCGGCGATCGCCGTCAGCATGGGCGCCGCCGCCACGATCATCCCCACATTCGACGCCTGCGAATAAACGAGCGCCATATTTTCAAAGAGAAAATACAGTGTCACTCCGCAGAACCCCGCCGCCATGAAGAGCCGTTCCTCCCGAAAAGGGCGGAAGCGGATGCGCGACCGGCACACCAGCGACAGCACGCAGAAACCGATGAAGAACCGCGTGAAAAGGATCTCGATCGGCTGATACGCCTCCAGCAGGACTTTCGTGGAAATATACGTGACGCTCCACACCAGGATCGTCAGCGCCGCCGCCAGATGCCCGGCTGCCGCTCCGCCCATACCGCTTCCCCCTTTCAGATATTTCTCCCAGTATAACACAGCGAAAAGCGGCGAAAAAAACAGCGCCGCGAAAAAATGTATAGAAAAATTCATTCTTGCATATCCCTACCGCTTTGTTTATAATTAAAAATGTTAATTTCCATAAAGGAGCGGCAAAAGTGATCGACGCCATTTATAAAAGAAGAAGCACCCGCCATTTCATCAAGAAACAGATCCCGGCAGACGTGCTTACCGATATACTCACCGCGGGCACCAAAGCCCCGTCGGAAAAGAACCAGCAGCCCTGGCGCTTCGTCGTCGTGCAGGGAGCGGAGCGGAGAAATGTCATCCGCTGCATGAAAGACGGCATCAAAAAGAACCGCGCCGGGGAAGGCATCTTCTCGAAATATCCCCAGTTCATCCCCAGCGCCGTCTACACCACCCGCGTCCTCGAACAGGCGCCGTGCCTCATCTTCGCGCTGAACGCTCTCGGCTACGCCCTGGACTATGAGAAAGACACCGCGGAAGCGCTGAAAGAATCCAGCGACATCCAGTCCGTCTCCGCCGCTCTCCAGAATATGGCCCTCGCCGCCACCGACCACGGCGTCGGCAGCCTCTGGACGTGCGACATCTACTTCGCTTACCGCGAACTCCAGGAATACCTCGGCATCGAAGGCGAACCCGTCGCGGCTCTCGCCCTCGGCTACACCGACAAAGAGATCCCCGCCACCCCGCGGAAGCCCTTCACGGATGTCGTCTTCTACAAAGGCGCGCCGGAACCGGAAGAATAAAAAACGAGCACCCGAAAGGGTGCTTTTTTCATGTCCGACGCCCCCTTTCTCTCGAAAAGTGATATAATAAACAAAAATATTTATTATGAACGAAAGGAGCCTGTATCATGAAAAAACTTCTCTGCACCCCGCTTCCCGCCACTGTCGAGCTCCTCGCCGAACTCGCGGCGATGAAAAAGAAAAACTGGAGCGCCATCCTCTTCGGCATGCGCTGCGGTCTCACCCTTGCCCTCTGGGTCGTCTTCATCGCCATGCTCCTTTCAAAACACAAAAAGAAATCCGCCCCGGAAGCCGTCCCCGAAGAAAAATAACGGCCAAAAAAGAGCGCCCGTAAGGGCGCTCTTTTTCGTGGGCAAATCAAACAAAGCCCCTCGCCGCAGAGCCCGGCATCCAAAAGCCGCCTGCTTTCCGCATCCTCCGAAAACAGAAAAGAAAAATAACTCAAATTCTCGAATTTCATCGATTTCGTTTATTTCACTTATTTCGCCTAATGATTTGAGTTATTGAATAAAAATTTCAACTTTTTCAGTCATTTTTACTTATTTTCATTAAACTCGTTCAATCGTTCTGCGCATTTCACTTTTCACTTCATGAAATGATATAAAAAAGAGCACCTTGAAAAATGCTCTTTTGGGTATGCTATGGAACGATCCCGTTCCCATGCAGTCTTGTCGCCGTTCACTTGCTGTAATACTTCTGTTTTCTGCTGCGCGGATTGGCAGGGAGCGTCATTTTCAGCATTCCCTTTTCGATCAAAGGCGACACATAAACGTTCATTGCATAAGAAACGGTTCGTATCCCCAGGAATTCCGCGATCTCCTGCCTCGTCCGCGGCACCCGACAGAACGCAAGGAGCTCATCCGCCCCGTCCGGCAGGATTTCTTTCTGTAAGATTTCATTACGGAAAATGACCACAAACTCATTTCTGTTATTTCGAAAGATCGGCGGCGGAAGACCGGCCGCTTCCATCTCTCTGCGCATCGTAGGAATGCCGGAATAACGATTCTCCGTATTCGTCTGCACCTCCGCCATGACGGCAAGCACAGGATTTCTCAGATTGGGCCGCGCGTTCCCAAGCTGTTCCACGGTCATCCTCCCATACAGCGCGCCCGGGCTGTGGATCTCGATCCTGTCCGCGAACATTTCTATCTGAACCGGCGTCCCCTCCGTATGAGCACTGTAATCGCGGTGAATGACCGCATTCAAGATCGCTTCACGGAGAGCAACAAGAGGGTACTCCATCCGATCCTTTCTCTCGCCGGTTCTTCGATCCACGACCGTACTCTTTTTCATATTCCTGGCGCAGAATTCCAATGCCTCCGCCGTCATATCCCCAATCGTTCCTTCAATGCGGGCATTATCGGTGAAACGCGCATTACTGCTGTCAATATCTCCGCGGTTTTTCCCCGGTATGACGACCGCTGTTATGGAAAATCCCGGAAAATAAGACTGCGGGAATATCCCAAAATTCATCAATGCCGCCAGCGACGGATGGCCCTCTTCATCAAAGACCGTCAATGTTTTTTCTTTCTCCGCCTCTGGAAGCATGGCAAACTTCGGCTTTCCCTCTTCCCGTTTCCGAATATATTCACCGACCTGTTCCGCGTCTAGCGCACTCCGCCCGGCCTTCATCACCGGACGTTCGTCATCATGGATCTGCTGCCGGAAAGCAGTGAGCGCATAGATCTCATACGCCGTCATATGCTCGTCCGCTTCGCCCACACGGATAAAAGATCCTTTGTCAATTCCGCTTCCTTTGTAGTAGCAGGGCCGCAGCAGCAGATCGATCCCCGGAATCTCTGCCGCGCAGATCGTCACGCCTTCCCACTCCACATCAGTAAGCACAGCTCTGACAGCCGGTTCCATCTCCTTACATTGCTCGCTGACTTTCTTCTGGAGATTCTGAAGATCATATACACCCACCGGGGCAAAATCATTGGATTCATCCAGCCCGAAAAGTATGATTCCCCCGTCGTCCTGATTAGAAAAACCGGATAATGTCTCATACAGCTTCGGGCATCCTTTGTGCGCACTTTTTACCTCGATCCGTTGAGATTCCGCTTTTTTCTCCCTGACCTGTTTCGCCAGTTCGATCAATGCTTCTGGAAGCATACTGTATCCTTTCATCAAATAACTCAAATTTTTTCATTTCACTTATTTTAGTGTTTTTCACTTATTTCGTCAAATTATTTGAGTTATTGAATAAAAATTTCGTTTTTTAACTTATTTTTCGTCGAATCAGCTTACCATTTCACGAGTTTCATTTCTATTTCACTTTTCATTTCATTAATTTTGCTTTTCGCTGTAAAAAGGAGGCACAAAGCCTATGCAACGAAAATCCTTCTTTTCATTTCGCTTTATTTTTCAGCGCCGGATCGTCGGCGATCCGCACCGCGCCCTGTTCCGTCACCGCTTTTTCAAGAGGCAGGTCGTATTCCGCGCTGGTGAGATCCCACCGCGGGTCGTATTCGGAATTCGGCGCGCGGAGGAGACCGCAGATCGTGTCGAACATGAGGTCATTGGTGAAAACATCGTCCCTGTGCGCCGCCAGATTGGCCGCCGTTTCCGGGAAAGCCGCCTGATAAGCCGGAGACAAGTAGATAAAGAGAGGCACGCGGATCATGTCATACGTAAAGCCGCTGCCGCCGTGGTGCGTATGCGCCATGTCTTCCCCGTGGTCGGAGCAGTACGTCATGGCCTGAAGATTCAGATTTTCAGAGGCGTACTCGAAGATTTCCTTCAGCACTTCATCGGTATAACGGATGCTCGTATCATAGTCGGCGGCCCGCTGCCGCTCTTCTCCGTAATCAAACCGGGGAAAGCCGTCCGGCACTCTGTCCCGGTACCGGTCATGGCTGCCCCACAGATGGATGACGATGAAATTACTTCCATTTTTCGGCACCTTTTTCAGCAGCGTCAGAAGATTCCTGTCATCCCCCATGAGCGGGCTCGTCCAGTGCTCTTCCGCCGACGCCGAAGCCAGCAGCGGAACGACTGACGTGTCCTTGTCCTGATTGCTGAGCCAGTACGTCCGGTATCCCGCGCGGTTCGCGATGTCTGTGATTGTCACGATGTCCCCTTCCGTTTTCCCGTTGTACTGGTTCATATTCGTCAGATAATTAAAAAGCGCCGTTACGGTGATGGGGTAATTGGAATAGGCTTTCGGGAAAAGATAAAAACCGTCTTTCCGCGCGGAGAGCCACGGCGTCGTCTCCGACGGATACGCCGGATTGAAAGCTTTCATATGATCCCGGTTCGCCGTTTCCCCGATGACGGCGATCACCGTCCCCGGAAGCGCATGGGGCAGCGTCCCCTGCTCCGCCGTCAGCACCAGCCGGGCAAGGCTTTTCTCATGCTGTCCGGAGAGCTGGCTCATGCTGTCGATATATTTCCGGGCGTGGCGGTATTCCAGCCCGGGAAATGTCCTAACGCACCAGTGATTGAGAAGAAGGCAGCCGCAGAGGAAGACAAGGGCCTGCAAGAGGAGCGCCCCTCGGCGCAGTTTCCCCGTTTTCCTCGCTCCGCGGCGGAATTCTCTCTGAATATACCGGACGCAGAGCCACGCATACAGCAGAAGGAATGCCGCGGCTCCCGCGGTTCCCGCTGCGCCGAGGCGGGACAGCAGAAATTCCGACGCTTCCTGCGCATTCGTCAGCAGGATGACCGTCATGGTGTCCTGCGAAAACGGCGTGCCGTACAGAATATAATACGTCAGGTAGACCAGCAGATTGACGCACGCCGCAAAAAGGAGCAGAAAAGAAAAAATGCCCGCGGGAATCCGCGCCGCCCGAAAACGCCGCCCTGTCTCCAGAGAGAGAAAAAGCAGAGCCGCCAGGCCCAGCGCCATCTGGAAGCAGGGACTGGCCGCTTCCGCGCGGATGCCCACCGCTCCGGCGGCAGCGCTTGAAACGAGGGGAAACGGCAGCGCGTACAGCAGAAAAAGCGCCGTCGGCACGCCGCGGAAAGCCGTGAGGAAACTCTTCCCCGCGGAGAGCGCCGCCAGGAAGAAGACTGCCGTTCCGGTCAGGAATGTCCGCACGCCGTAGGTCCAGGTCAGCAGCTCCCGTATTCCCGCCAGCGCATAGACCAGGTACACGATCCCCGCCAGCAGAAGCGCTTCCAGCAAGTACCGCCCCGCCTTTTTCCCTGTTTCCCTGTCAATATTCCACACCGTCAAATTCATTCCTCCCGCACAGTCCGTAAGACAGTCAATCATCGTAATTATCCCCCCCCCGAAGATTTTCTGTCAAGTCCTATGGGTATTCCCATGCAAAAATCCCGCTTCCTTTTTCGGAAACGGGATAGTCTGTATTTCTATTCTATTTTCTCTCTATGCCGGACATGGAGGGGAAGGTCCGGTCGGCGGCGTAGTTGCCGAGGATACGGAAGCCTGTGCACATGGAGGCGAGACGGGAGAGAGTCTGGGCGTTGGCCGGGTCGTCCAGGCGGCCCATGACGTCGATGTAGAAGCAGTAGTCGAAAGGCGCGCCCCCGTTGGGCCGGGATTCGAGGTGGGTCATGTTCATGCCGCCGTAGAAGAAGCACCCCAGCACATGGTAGAGCGCCCCCGGTTCGTGAGGCACGGTGAGGACGAGGGTGATCTTGTCCGCCTTCTCATCGGGCACGCTCTCCGGCGAGATGATGAAGAAACGGGTGCAGTTCGCCGCGTTTTCCTGAATGTCTTCCTCCAGGATCTCCAGACCGTAGATCTCCGCGGCGAGGCTCCCGGCGATGGCCGCCAGGCCCGGCGTCTCCGCTGCCCGCGCCGCGCTCTCCGACGTGCTGAGGCAGGGGATCCGCTCCCATTCCCGATGGGCCGCCAGGAAAGACCGGCACTGGGCGAGCCCCTGCGGATGGGAGCAGACCGCGCGGATCTCTTCCCGCCTCGTTCCGGGCCGCGCCATCAGGTGGTGGCGGATGGAAATGCATTTCTCCCCCGTCACGGCGCAGTCATAGGCGCGGATGAGATCGTACACCTCCGTGATGCCGCCGGTGGATGAATTTTCAATGGGCACGATGCCCCGCTCCGCCCGCCTCTCCGCGACGGCCCGCACCACGTCTTCAAACGTGTCCATATATTCCGCCCGCACCGGCTGCGCGCCGAACCACGCCCGCATGGCCTCGTCGGTGTGCGAGCCCGGCGCGCCGAAGCAGGCCGCCCTGATCCTGTCTGCCATAGAAACGCCTCCTTTATTTTTCCTATTCTATCCGGCGGAAAAAATGTCTGTCAAATCGGCAGAAATATTTTTATTTTTTTCGATATGCCCTTTCTTTTTTCTGCCGACTCATGTATAATATAGACATCGAAAGACTTCAATATATTTTACATACAGGAGGCCCATCATGAAACTGAACGAATCCGTCAAAAAACTGCTCAACGATCAGGTCGTCAAGGAATTTTATTCCGCCTATCTCTACCGTTCCATGTCCGCGGACATGAAGGCGGCGGGCTACAAAGGCTACGCGCACTGGCTGATGAAGCAGTATGAAGAAGAAATGGAACACGGCGAAAAGATCGTCGCTTACATCGAAGACCGCGGAGACACCGTGGACTTCGGCCAGATCGGCGCGGTGGAAAAACATTTCGACTGCCCGCTGGAAGTGGCGAAAGCGGCGCTCGCTCATGAAGAATACGTGAGCAGCTCCATCCGCACCATCTTCAAGGCGGCCCGCGAAGAAGGCGATCTGGAAACGGAGATCTTCCTCCAGTGGTTCATTACCGAACAGGTCGAAGAAGAAGCGAACGCGACGGAAGTCAGAGACGGCTTCGAAGCGGCAGGCGAATGCAAAGGCCTGCGCCACATGTTCGACGCGCAGCTCGGCGCAAGATAATTTCACAGAAAAGGCGGCTCTCCGGAGCCGCTTTTTGCATGCAAAAAACTCCCCTTCCGAAAGAGAAAGGGAGTTTTTTATTGGTCATTTCTGTCCGTAGTAGGCATTCGGACCGTGCTTGCGGAAATAATGCCGGTCGAGAAGGTACTGGGGCATGCGCGCCGCCGGATCGAGGGCGATCGTCCGCTGCGCCATATCCGCTACAGTCTCGAGGACGACGGCGTGGTACACCGCTTCCGCCGGATCTTTGCCCCACGTAAAGGGCCCGTGATTCCGCACAATGACGGCCGGCACGGCGAGCACATCGCCGCTCCGCTCCCGCAGGGCCTCAATGATGACGCGGCCCGTATTGGCTTCGTAGTCGCCGTCGGCTTCGCTCTTCGTCAGGCTCCGCGTACACGGCACAGGACCGTAGAAATAGTCCGCGTGGGTCGTGCCGAGGGCGGGGATGTCCAGTCCCGCCTGGGCGAAGGCGACCGCCGCGGGGGAATGGGTGTGCGTCACGCCGCCGATCTCCGGAAATTCCCGGTACAGCGCCAGATGCGTCGCCGTATCGGAAGAGGGCCGCCATTTCCCTTCCGCCGTCCTGCCCGTCTCGAGATCCACGCAGACCATATCTGCCGCGGTCATGCCCTCATAGGGCACACCGGACGGCTTGATGACCATGATCCCCGCCGCGCGGTCGATACCGGACACATTGCCCCAGGTATAGATGACCACGCCCCGCCGGACGAGCTCCAGATTGGCCGCGCAGACTTCTTCTTTCAGCGTTTCCAGCATGTCACGCCTCCGCGTCCATGAGCCAGAGTTTCTCCGCCGGGAAGACAGCGTAGACTTCGCCGGCATGAATGTCCCGCCCGGGGTCGAACATATCGACGATCCAGTCTTTTCCTTCTCTGTCCCGGATGAAGTACCGCACTTTCTCGCCGAGGAACATGCTGTTCGTGATGACGGCGGGAATATTGACCATGCCCTCCTGCGGGTCGCGGAAGAGCTGGATGCATTCGGGACGGATGCTGGCGGTGTAAGCCTTTCCCGCTTCCGTCTGCCGCGCGGCGGGAATGGACACGCCGCCGTAGACCGCGCGGCCCCCTTCCCCGCCCGTCACGGAAAGCAGGTTCGTCGTGCCGATGAAGTCCGCCACGAAGGGCGTCTTCGGCTCGAAGTAGATCTCCTGCGGCGTGCCGACCTGATGGATGACGCCGTCCCGGAGCACCACGATCTTGTCCGACATGGAGAGCGCTTCCGACTGGTCATGGGTGACATAAATGGTGGAGAGCCCCATTTTCTGCTGGATGCCGCGAAGCTCCACGCGGACGCTCTCTCTGAGCTTCGCGTCCAGATTGGACAGCGGCTCGTCGAGGAGGAGGATCTCCGGATCCATGACGAGGGCTCTCGCCACGGCCACACGCTGCTGCTGCCCGCCGGAGAGCTGATTCGGAAACCGTTTCTCCATCCCCGAGAGCTGCATCAGCTCAAGCGCCGCGGCGACTTTCTTCTCGATCTCCGCTTTCGGCCTGTTTTTCACCTTCAGCCCGTACGCCACATTTTCAAAGACCGACATGTGCGGGAAAAGAGCGTATTCCTGGAAGACCATGGCCGTATTTCTCCCGTACGGCGGGATGCGTTCGATGCGCCGTCCGGAAAGGAGGATCTCCCCCTCGTCAGGTTCATAGAATCCGGCGATCATGCGGAGGAGCGTCGTCTTCCCGCAGCCCGACGGTCCGAGAAATGTCACAAATTCTCCTCTGCCGATCTCCAGATCCACATCTTTGATGACGTGGCTGGTGCCGAAATATTTATTGATCTTTTTTAATTCAAGTACTGCTTCTGACATGATCCACCTCTGGTCTCACAAATTTACAGGTCAAAGATATTGATCTTATCCCTGAGGATGAGCTTCACGGCGCCGAAGGTGATATAGATCGAGAGCATCATGCCCACGGCGGTCGCGCTGGCGGTGGGCAGGAATCCCTGATCCGCCAGGCTCATGATATTGATGGACGCCAGATTCCATTCCGGCGACACGAGGAAGATGACGGTGCTGAGCGTATTCATGGAGCGCATGAAAGCGTACACGAAGCTCACGGAGAGCGAATTCTTCAGCATGGGCAGGACGATCTTCCGGAAGGTGGTATAGCTGCCCGCGCCGAGATTGGCCGAAGCCTGCTCCATGGAAGCGTCGATCTGCTTGAGCCCCGCCACGGCCTGCCGGTATCCCACGGGAAGCTGGCGGAGCGTCATGCCCAGGACGATGATGGCCATGGTGCCGGTCAGCTCCAGCACGCCGTCATTGAAGGCCAGGATGAGCGCGAGGCCGATGAACGTGCCCGGGAGGGACACGGGGAGCATGGCGAGGAAATCCATCACCGTCCGTCCGGGGAACCGTTTCCGGATGGTAAGGAAAGCGAGGGCGATGCCGAGGACGGTGGTCACTGCCGCCGTGGTCATCGCCGCCGACCAGCTGTGGAGCAGCACGTTCGACTGGACGACGCCTTCCCGGAAATACTGGAGGGTGAAGGTATAGTCCGCGCCGAAAGCCACGGTGAAAGCGAAGAGGAAGACCACGCCGATGATCATGAGGATCGCCGCGCAGAGGAGCGAGCAGAAAGCGAAGAAGCACCACGTGGCTAACGGCCCTGCCGTCACGCGGATGAGCCCGGCCACAGGCTTGCCCGTCACGGTGACGTAGGAATTTTTCTCCAGGTAGTAGCGCTGGATGAAAAAGACGAGAAGCGTCGGAATCACGAGGAATACGGAGAGCACCGCGCCCATGGGCAGATCCCACGCGCCGGTGACCTGCGTGTAGGCTTCCGTCGCCAGCACATGATAATTGCCGCCCACCAGCATCGGATTGCCGAAATCAGCGAGGCTGTTGATGCCCACCAGCAGGAAAGCGCTGGCCAGGCCCGGCGTGGCGAGGCGGAGCGTCACCGTGCGGAAAAGATACCATCCACGGGCGCCCAGATTCTGCGCCGCCAGCTCCAGATTGGGGCTGATGGACTTCAGCACGCCGGAGATCGTGATATACGCCAGCGGGAAAAAGGCGATGGTCTGCGCCACCCAGAGCCCGACGGGGCCGTAGAGGTCTGTCTGCAAGTGAAGCAGGTGCCACGTGATGAACCCGCGCCGTCCGAAGAGCATGATGAAGGCGAGCCCCGTCACGACGGAAGGCGCCATCGTCGGCAGGAGCGCCACCACCTGGAAAAAGCGCTTCCCCGGCATATTCGTGTAATTCACGGCATACGCGAAAATGAAGCCGAAAATGATCGCCGTCGTCGTCGAGGCGAGCGACGAAAAGAGCGTATGGCCGAAGACCGTTATAAATTCACGGCTCGTCACCGCCCGCTCCCAGTCGGAGGCGTCCGGGACGAGAAGGATCTTCGCCAGCGGATACAGAATAAACAGGCCGAAGAGCAGGAAAAGCACGACGATGCCCGCAAGGAGCGGCGGCTCCCGGAGGAGCACTTTCATCTCCGCCTTCCATCCCGTATGCTCATGGCCCGCAGCAATTTCTTTCATAGGAACTCCCTTCAAGGCCGGAAGACCAGCCATCCTTTCTGCCGGGCATCCCCGGCTCCATAAGGCAGAGTGGCTCTTGCCCCCGCTTTTGGCAGAGGTAAGAGCCACAGAAGAATCTCATTGATTTCCGCTTATTCTCCGAAGAATTTCGCGCAGTTCGCGTCTTTATCCGCGCCGGCCTTCTCCATATCATAAGCATTGTAGAGCGGCAGTTCCGTCAGCGGCTTCTGGCCTTTCGGCGGAGCTACGTCAGGATTGCACGCTACACCGTTCGTCGTGCGGACCAGGATTTCTCCCGCTTCTTTCGTCAGGCAGTAATCCACAAATGCCTGAGCGACTTCTTTATCCGCGCTGTTTTTGATGATCGATACAGGGCAGAGCGTCCAGCCCGCGTCCTTGTAGATCGTGCTGTGGATCTTCTGGCCTTTCTGGCTGACCAGCATCTGATCGGAAATGAAATTCAGGGCGATCAGGTATTCTCCCGCGCCTGTCTTCTGTGCCGGCGCGAATCCCGACGGCGTGAACTGCGCTACCTGATCTTTCAATTTCAGCAGGTAATCCCAGCCTTTTTCCTCACCCTGCGACTGGAGCACAGAGCTGATGAAGGTGAGGCCCGTGCCGGATTTCCGCGGATCCGGAGCGATGATCTCGCCCTTGAAGGCCGGATTCAGCAGGTCTTCCAGCGTTTCCGGAGCCTTGATGCCCTTCGGTTCGAATTCCTGTTTGAAACGGGCTTCATTGTAGCCGATGGACATGATCTCCAGGTACGTGCCGTACCAGTAGCCGTCCTTATCCTGATATTCCGGCTTGATCATCTTCGCGTTCGGCGACTTGTACGCTTCCGTCAGGCCGTCCGCCTTGGCTTTCGCGTGGGCATCGCTCGTGCCGCCCAGCCAGATATCCGCTTTCGGAGAATCTTTCTCCGCCGTGATGCGCGCCAGCGCTTCGCCGGTGGGCAGACGGATGAAGCTCACATCCGCGCTGGTCTTCTGTTTGAACTGATCGGCCAGCTCCTTTGCCGTGTCCTCATGGAACGACACATACATGACGAGCTTCTTGCCTTTCAGATTCTGGCCGCCTTCCGACTTTGTGTCAGAAGAACCGCCGCATCCCGCCGCCAGCGCGACCGTTCCCGCGAGGACCGCCGCCGCCAGTGCTTTCCATTTCATACTTACCCCTCCTTGACTGATTCTTTACAAATCTGTAACAATTTTACTATATCTTTACGGATACCCGCAAGAGTATACCGCCCGCCGCCTCCTATAATGCAGCCATAAAATTTTTCTTTGACCATATATAACCCACATTCTTTCACGAGCCGATAATTAACGTACACTTATTTAAGACCATCTATGCCATTTATAATAACGGGATATCCGCCTGCCTGTCTGCATCATTCTTTGTATGCAATCAAAAACTCCCCTTCCGAATCGGAAAGGGAGTTTTTTCTGTCACATCGGTTCCGAAAGAGCTGGCGGAGCAGAGCGGGCGCGGAAGAGGAGGGCAAGGGCCGCGGCGAGGAGGAAGAGGAGCGCTCCGGCAAGGGAGAAGCGCGTCCCCGCGAGGGTGATGAAGAGCCCGCAGAAAGCGGTGCCCGCCATGGTGCCGAAATTGGCCGCCGTCAGGAAGAGGCCGTTCGCGAAATCCGGCGCTTCCGGCGCGGCGGAGGTGATCATGGACTGGCCCGCCACACTGGCGAATCCCGCGAGAACACCCAGCAGGAGGATGACCGCCCCGGCGGTAAACGCGGCGCTTCCCGCGGCGAAGAGGAACAGGTAGCCGGCGCCGAGCGCGGCGGGGAGCACGGCTTTCCACCGGCCGGAGCGCTCGGAATAAAAGCGCCCCGCCAGCAAATTCCCGGCGATATTGGCGGCCCCGTAGCCGAGAAGGACGGCGCTCGCCCCATCAAAGGACATGCCCGACACGCGGTGCAGGAAATCGGTCATGAAGCTGAAGAAGCCGAACATGGCGCCGTTGATGAAAGTGAAAGCCGCCGCCGACCAGAGGAGGACAGGCCGTCTCAGCACGGCCAGCTGCGCGCCGAGCGTCTTCTTTTCCGGCAGCATGGAGGGCATGAACAGGAGCGTTCCCAGAAAGCCCAGCCCGTTCACCGCCGCGAAAAAGAGCATCGCCGCGGGAAAGGAGGTGTGGGACGCGATGAAGCTCGCCACGGGCACGCCGAGCACCATGCCCGCGGAAACGCCCACGAAGACCTTCGCCGACGCTTTCGGCGCCATGTCCTTCGGCACGGCGGCAGCCGCCGCGGTAAACGCCATGGAGACATACACCGGATGGAGGAAAGCGGGCAGCGCGCGGGCGGCGAGAACCACCGCGAAATGATCCACCGCCGCGGAGACGAGATTGGCCGCCGTGAAAAGGCCGAGCGCTGTGAGCATCACCTTTTTCCTGTCAAACCGGGAGAAAAAGAGCGGCATCACCGGCGCGGAGAGCGCCACGATCCCCGCGAAGATACTCACCGTCCACCCCGCCTCCGGCACGGTCACGCCAAAGGTCTCCGCGATGAGCGGGATGATCCCCACCACGCCCATTTCCGTATTGATGATGCCGAAGACGCCGAAAGTGAGCAGCAGCACCAGCATCCGCCCGTCTGTTTTTTCTTTTTCCTGTTTCATAGAATCTCCTTTCTGCCTGATCTACTCTGGACGCAGTATACCCGGAAATTCTGATGACTTCAAAAGCTTAATTCACATGCTATCTATGCTCAAAGAGCATGAAGATTTTCCGATTTCTTCCAAAAAAGAACAAGAAAAAAGACCCCGCAAGGGGGTCTCTTTCCGTAGGGTCATTCTTTTCAGAATCAGAATACGTAGTTGAGGGATACGGTCCAGGTATCGTCTACGTCATCGGATTCGTCACCGTAGCTGTCGCCGTCAGCTGCGAACGCATATTCAGCGTGCAGGTACATGTTCTGCATGAGGGTAACTTCACCGATAGCATTCCAGAATTTTACTTCTTTCAGCGGAAGGATACGGCTGCCGGAATTGAAGGTGGTCAGCGTATCAAGGATATCGGTCTGGAGACCGGTGCCGCCGAGGTATACGCCATTGCCGATATCATTGTAGGCAACGTCCAGCTGCCAGCTGCCGACTTTCTTCAGATCGCGTTTGCCGTAGCCGATGCCTGCATTCCACGCGGTGTCTTCCACATAGGAATCAGCAGTGGTGTTCTGCCAGTATTCGCCGAATACACGGAAATCCTGTACCGGAACGACAACGCCTACGCCCCATACGTCGAAGTCAGCGTATTCATCAGACTGTTCCTGGGAAGAAATGTAGTTCGCATAGAGGTCGAACGCGCCGAGGTCTGCGTCAGCCTTTGCGTAGAAGACATCCTGATCTCTCAGTCCCGCGACTTTGACATCAGCTCCACCAGCGCCCGCACCACGGACAGTGTAGTCGCCGGAATTGAACTGGCCATAACCTACAGCGAGGTTGACTTTGCCGAACTGTGCAGCGGTATCCATCCTTCCCTCGTCACGCGCCCCGTGCGCTGGTCCTGCCGCTTCCCTCTCGGCCTCATGCACCGCGCCGACCCGCCCCGGCCCGTGCGGGACTTCCTCGACGCGGTGCGGCGGGAAAACGAAATCCGCCCCTTCCGTCTCCGCTGATCCGCCCAGCCCACGCAAAAAAGCAGCCCGTACAGAGCTGTCTCTCTGAAAATTTTTCTCCACCCCATCTCCCGATAAATAAATACCAAAGAAAAAAGGATATGCCTTCGCATATCCTTTTTTTCTGTTCGTATCAGAATGCGTAGCTCGCGTTCACGAACCAGGTCTTGTTCTTCGTGTCGTCGCCCTTCTGGTAGCCGTATCCTACGCCGAAGCTCCATACGTCCTTCGTCGCTTCTACGCCCAGAGACGCCAGCCAGCTGTTGTCGTCCATCACGTCGTAGTAGAGACCGCTGGATACTCCGTCTACGAAGTTCACATCCACATCCGTATCGGTATCGCCGAATGCCCAGATGTAGGACAGATTCAGTTTCGGCGTGATCCGCCAGCCGCCGTCCGTCACGGTCTCGTTCCGGAAGCTTACGCCGATCGGGAGCAGCCACAGGTTCTGGTTGTCCGCATCCATGCCGAATGTCGATTTCCCGTCTACGGAGACGCTGTACCGCGCCGGGTTCACGCTCATGTAGCGCAGTCCCACGTACGGCACGAGCTGGTTCTGCCCGAAGACATATTCTTTCTCGCCCCGCAGGCCGATGGTCCAGGCGTCCACGTCGCGGTCCGCACTCAGACGATGGTTCTCCACGGTGCCGTCGATGTCGTTGTCGCTCGTCACGTAGCCGATGTCCGCCATGAGGTTCGTCCCGGCTTCTTCATCTTTCAGGCTGCCGTACAGGGTGAAGCCCCATGCGTCGTAGTCGTTGCGGCTGATGAGTCCGTTGCCGTCCCCGGAGCCGTAATGGAAGGCTACGCCGCTCTGGAAGTTCCCGTGTTTCGCGAAGTCTACGCCCACGATAGCGCCGTCATAATCCGTGCTGGAGTGGATGCCGCCGAAGGAGGAGCCCATATTGTCGGTCTCATACTTGCGATGGATGTACTTCGCCCAGATGCCGCCGTCGTTGTTCACCCAGCCGTTGTCCTGCACGTAGTCGTCTGTGAAGGAGAGACGCTGCATCACATTGTCCGCCATATCGCGGGCGATGGACACCGTATTGCCGGTGACCGCCGCATCTTCGCCGATCATCATGCCGCGCTTGTACAGGCCCGGATTGGAAGACATCTGCCAATCATAAATGTAATCCCGGGCAGCCTGATTGACCTTATTGCCATTGTTCCAGTTCCCCATGGCTTCTTTAAGGGAATTCTGCAGTTCATCGGCATCGAGACGTCCTGCCATGCTGGCGGCCGCTTCTGCTTCATGCCCTTTCACCGAATCAAAGACCACAGAATAGTTCGTGCCGTCTTCACTTACAACGTCCTCCGCGTAGACGTCTCCCATACGGTCATAGGTGAACGCGTCGTCTTTCCAGAGCTGACTGCCTTCTGCCATGTTGGTGGCCACCAGATAACTTTCATTTCCAGTACTCTTTTGGGCCTGTGCATCGATATTCAGATACGCACCGCTTTCCGCCGTCATCTTGCCGCCGGAGATGAGCGCCGTATTGCTGTCATAATCTTCATCCAGAATGGTTTCACTGCCGGCTGTAGCCACAACCTTCTTGAAATCCTGAATCTTGCTGGCCGTCTGGGTGGTCGCCTCGTCTCCAGTACCAACAGTAATCTGGTTGGAAAGCGTGTTCTTTCCAAGGAGATTCAGCGTGCTGGTTCCGACAGTCGCCTTCGCGGTCTGGCCTTCAGTAGAAGCAGCCACTTTCTGATCTACCGTGCCGGTGCCGTAGAGGATGCCGTTGACCTGTGCACCGGCAAGGTTTACCGTTGCATTATCGACTGTAGCCGATGCATTTGTATATCCGTTCTTTCCAGTCAGCTCATTTGCGGAGACCGCGCCGCCGGCATAGACGTTGCCTGTGATGGTCGTAGTATTGCTGCCATCCTCTTTCACGGAGCCATGCAGATTGATGATGGACGTACCGACATGAGAACCGTCCGTACGGCTTTCACCGTCAACATTATTTGCATAGCCATAGGCCGCAATACCGCCGCCGTAGATGTCGCCATCTACTGTGCCGCCTGCGATATTGACTTCCGCTTCATTGACGTAGGCTTTCGCGCCGCCGCCGAGAGCGATGCCGCCGGCCGCGATGGCCGCGTTGCCTGCCGCATCATTCACCCCGCCGGCATAGGTTCCCAGATCGCCAAGACCCATGTCAGCCAGTCCGCTCAGGGCTTCCGCCTTATTGATCGTGCCATCGACCACGTTGATGGTCACCTTGCCGGAGGTCTCTGCGATGGCATTCGTCCGCGCCGCATCGCTGTCATCGATGGCCATACCGCCGCCGATGATGCCGTCTACAGAACCGCCAAGTACATTGATGTTCGTATCTGTAGCAGAAGCAGTTGCCGTACCTTTCAGATTGGCAAATACCTTGGGTTCAGTGACTTCCGTACTGCCAGTGAAATAGGCAAGGCCGTTGCCGAAGAGGCCGACCACTTCCGGAGATCCCTCTTTCGTCGCCGGCTTTCCGTTTTCATCTGTTACCGAATAATTGCCGCCGATGGTGATATTCACGGTATCCGTCATTTCCGCATTGGCCGTGGAATTGTTGATGGCACCTGCCACACCGCCGCCCATGACGCCGACAATATAGCCATCCAGCAGATTGATGTCCGAACCATCCGTCGCAGCCGTTGCAAAAGCTCCGTCGGTCTCGGAAAGAGGCTGATCTGCATTGCCATTTTCATCATTAGACAAATGCTGACGGTTACCGCTCTGGGCGATGGCCGCGCCGCCGCCGAAGACACCGATGGCCGCACCTTTATTGCTGAAATCTTTGAGCACTTCAGGAGTAATCGGGGACGAAGGATTAGTCAGCTGCCCCGCAAACTCTTTGACGGCTCCCAGCATTTCATCCTTCCCCGTCACTGTGGGGTCCTTGTGGTCTTTATCTGCTCCCCACTCCGCCAACTGCTTGTCCAGTGCAATGGTGATATGGGATTTGCCGGTTTCCGCCTTGGCCACGGAAGTACCGTATTCATCATTAACGGAATATCCTTCCGGGATTTTGCCCCCTACATTTTCATTCCGAATGGTATAGGTATGGGACGCTACTGCCGCGCCGCCGCCGAGAACGCCCGCCGCCGTGCTCGTACCGGTGATAGAAATATTCGTATCATTCTCTACCTTAGAAGTTGCCGTGCCGCCATTAATGGCCTCCGTTGCCGTAATGGTCATGTCATCGGGAACCAATTCGTTATTAAGCAGAGTACCCAGTATTCCATCAAAAACGCCCTTTTCTGCGAGGATTGCATCAATCTGTTCGCCGTTGATATCTGCCTTGCTGTCATTCTTGCCAAGCTGCTGTTCTTCGCCATTGGGCTTATAAATCTGTTCCAGCACGCCGGTCGCATCTACGGAAGCCGCTACACCGCCGCCGACTGCACCGATAACCGTAGCATTATTGATAGTAATGGAGGTCGTACCACCGCCAACTGCACCACCTACTTTACTGGTAGCCGTACCACCATTGGTAGTCACTGCTGCGCCACCACCGGTCACACCGATAGCATTTACGCCGGAATCTTTCATCATATCCAGAACATGCGTCACTCTTTTATTATCATCTTCAGGTTGAATATCCGTGCGACGCTCTGTTCCATCAATAGAAATAACCGTATTTCCGGTTACCGTGGATGTAGCCTTTCCACCCACAGTCGCTGCAAGGCCGCCGTTCATCCAGCCCACTACGTTAGCGTCCTCATCAACGATAGTCTTCACATCGCCATTGATGGTCGTTGCGGCCTCACCTTGTAGTTTTACATCCTGTATATTTGCATGAATCTGTGCATTAATCCCGGAAACTGAGACTGTTTTGTCTGCACCGTCAGGTTTTTCCATATCTGCGGTCAAATTACCGATTGCCATGGCTGCACTACCGCCAACACCACCGATGACGGATACGCTGCCGGGCTCACTGCCAACATAGTTCGTCACAGATCCGTTCCGCTCAATAACCGCATTGACCGGTTCGGTAGAAGTCTGATTGATGTCAACGAGTGTTACTCCGTCCTCAACGCCGTCAACATTGGGAAGCTTTGCAGACGCTTGTATCGTACCAGTTATCCCCATATTAAAGGCTGTATCACCACCGATGGCACCATAATAGCGCGTCCAATCCTTTCCCTCATATCCTTTAAGATTTAAGGTAATATCTCCCGAAACTTTCTCTTCTCCGCTTGTTACGGTTTGATTATTAATTTGCTTAATTATGCCCGGAACTTCTGGCACCATATCTCTGATAGTACTCATGGCCATCCATTTAGCCACAGCAGCTTTATATTTCGGATCATCAGGGTTTAGTCCATTAATATCTTCAAGCAAAGAATTAGAATCATAAGAAAGCGATGTATCTACCTGCCCAATAACATCTTTCATGTTATTGTCCAGATATACATTACCACCGGACACGCCATAGAAATATAAGTCTTTACCTTTTTCCGCCAAATCATCCCGTTCAGATTCAGTAGGCAAAATATTCGTCGGCTCTAATGCGTGCGATACCCCCCCATTGGGACCAAGATGGCCATTGCAGCCATTGCGGCCAGAAGCTGCCGCTTGTTCCTTTGTTTCATAAAAATTTCCTCCTTTTCTTCGCCTGTATGGCGAAAACAATCAGGAATCTCTTTTGTATTATACGCCTCTTCCGTCCACCCTGTCTATTCTTTCATATGTAAATGCATTTCTATTGGTATTATATTTTCAGCAGGGCCTTATAAAACCTTTCCATAGCGCCGGGGGAAAAGAGCGCTGCGCCAAATTCCGCCGCGCAGGCCGCCCACTGCCCCATGGCTCTTTCCCACGAAAAAAGCAGCCCATACAGAGCTGCTTTCTTTTTGTCTGTCGTTACTGCGCTGCGGGAGCGGCGGCCGCGGCGAGGACGGCCGAGGCGGTCTGCTGGGTAGGCGCGCCTTCCGGAGCGG
>ULQM01076399.1_pt1 | contig 22876 bp, 26 predicted proteins | sample 1954451 | NCBI WGS metagenome assembly ULQM01 (sample SAMEA4835655, study PRJEB28245) | human gut metagenome | biome: gut microbiome; material: fecal sample | place: Denmark | collected 2008 | reverse complement strand
GGCGAGCCAAAAGTATCCGAGAACGGGCTGGCCATCGGCGTGAAGAAGGGCAATACGGAGCTCCAGAAGCAGATCAACAGCGCGTTGAAATCCCTCCGCGACGACGGCACGTACGATAAACTGTACAAAAACTGGTTCGGCGGAGCGCAGTGAACCGGAAGAAGGCAGGCCGCGGGGTCTGCCTTTTTTGTATCCGAGAAACGGAAAGGAGAAGAGCGGGTATGAAAACCTTTGACCCTGATTATAAATTGCTGGACGAGATGTACCGGGATGAATACTATCCGGATTTTCTGGTGGATAAAATCCGGGATAAACTGCAGACGGTCATTGCTCTGCTGGAGAGCGGCACAACCAACGTCGAGACGGTGCAGGACGCGCTGGACGAAGCCGTACGCGGCATCAACGACCTGCAGGAAGAATTTGACGAGAACGGCAGCGAAATAGAAACGGTGGCCCGGGACTGCATCGGAGAAACGGTGAGCTATATCCTGCGCTGGTTCGGGATTCCCATTGATGAAGAGGAAGCCATCCGGGAGCGCGACTGGTAGGATGCGATTCCTCCGCCGCAGCGCGGCACGGCGGGGCGTTGTGTCCGCGGGAACGCGCGGCGGAGCGGCCGCAGGGACATCATACGTTGAAATTCGGGAGGAACTTAAAATGGGAATGTACGCCAATTATCAACCGATTGCAGACCGGGATCTGGAAAAAGATTTTAGCTTGGATGACGTAGAGGATTTGCAGGAAAATGAGAATCCGGAGATATGCGACATCGACAAAATGTGGGACGCACTGCATTTTTTACTGACTGGACGATCTGCTGAAGACCCGATAGAAGGGAATTTACTCAGTGAGGCCATCGTTGGGCAGCAGAATCTGTCCGGAGAGGACGGGGACGAATGGATAGCGGGAACAAAAGCGGATAGAGTAAAAGAAATCGCGCGGGCTTTGCAGGAAATTGATTTTGAAACCTATCTTGAACGCTTTGACCGGAGCGCGTTTTCCCGCAATCGGATTTATCCTGACATCTGGGAATACGAAGAGGAAGAAGCGGAAATCAAAGAGGATTTGCAAATTTCCTTTGAAACACTGAAAGCGTTTTATGAAAAAATGGCAGCACGGGGAAGCGCCGTTTTGGTATCCATCTATTGACGCTACCGTTGCAGCGGCGGGAGCAAAGAGAAAATCGGCCGGGAAGGCAGCGGGGCAGAATGCGCGGCCGATTTTCTCTTTTGCACGGATACGGAGGCAAATTGAGAATGACTCTCTTTTATTTACAGGCGTTGCCATATCATGTACAATATAGAAAGACTTAGATTTATCAGGGCGTAAGCCTGTTTCTATATGAGGTGAAATTATGAGCGAATTGCTGCGCATTGAGAATCTCCACGTGTCCGCGGGAGATAAGGAGCTGCTCCACGGCGTCAGTCTCACTGTCAATACAGGGGAGGCGCACGCTGTCATGGGCGTGAACGGCGCGGGGAAATCGACGCTCCTCCACGCGATCATGGGGAACCCCGCCTATACGGTGACAGAAGGGCGCATTTATTTTGAGGGGCAGGACATCACAGAGCTTTCCGCCGACAAGCGGGCTCGTCTCGGCGTATTCCTGTCCTTCCAGTCGCCGGTCTCTGTGGCGGGCATTTCCATGGAAAATTTCATCCGCACCGCGAAGACCGCCGTTTCCGGCCAGCAGCAGCGGCTCTTCCCCTTCAAGCGTCTCATGAAGCAGCGCCTGGAGGGGCTGGCCATGGATCCGTCCTACGCGGAGCGGTACCTGAATGACGGTTTCTCCGGCGGGGAGCGGAAAAAGAGCGAGATTCTCCAGATGCGCATCCTCGAGCCGAAGCTGGCCATGCTGGATGAGACCGACTCCGGGCTGGATGTGGACGCGGTCCGGGTGGTGGCGAAGAATATCGCCGAATACCACACGGATAAGAACGCCCTCATCCTTATCACGCACCTGAATCAGCTGCTGAAATATATCCGCCCCGATCATGTGCATATCCTGATCGGCGGGAAGATCGTCGCTGAAGGCGGGCCGGAACTGGCCGACGAAGTGGAGACAAACGGCTTCGACGCGTACCGCAGCGCGGCGCAAGAGGTGTGACCATGGCGGAGGAAAAAAAGAAAAGCCGCATCGACGATGTGGCCCGCGGCGTGTATGATATCCGGGACGCCGTGGAATATTCCTATAAGACAGAAGCGGGCCTGACAGAAGCGGTCGTCCGGGAGATCTCGGAGAAAAAGGAAGAGCCTCAGTGGATGCTGGAAAAGCGGCTCCGCGCGCTCGATATCTACCGCTCTCTCGATCTGGGGCCGTGGATGCCCGACATTTCCGAACTGGATATGGATCACATCGACACTTATGTCCGCCCGAAGACGGATATGAAAGCGCGCTGGGAAGATTTGCCGGAAAATATCCGGGACACCTTCGACCGGCTGGGCATTCCCGAAGCGGAGAAGAAATCCCTTGCCGGGGTGGGCGCGCAGTACGACTCGGAAGTGGTGTACCACAATGTGCAGGAAGAGCTGGAAAAGCAGGGCGTCATTTATGTCGACTTTGAGACGGCGGTGAAAGAGTATCCGGAGCTGGTGAAGCCTTATTTCGGGCGGCTCATCGCGCCGAATTATCATAAATTCGCGGCGCTCCACTACGCGGTGTGGTCGGGGGGCTCCTTCGTCTATGTGCCGAAAGGCGTGGACGTGAAGATGCCGCTGCAAAGCTATTTCCGCCTGAACGCGCCCGGCGCGGGGCAGTTCGAGCATACCCTTATCATCGTCGAGGAAGGGGCGAAGTGCCATTTCATTGAAGGCTGCTCGGCGCCGCGGTACAATGTGGCCAATCTCCACGCGGGAGCGGTGGAGCTCTTCGTGAAAAAGGGCGCGGAGCTGCGGTACTCCACCATCGAGAACTGGTCGAAGAACATGTACAATCTGAATACGAAGCGGGCTCTCGTGGAAGACGATGGCCGCATGATCTGGGTGAGCGGCTCTTTCGGTTCCCATGTGTCCTGCCTCTATCCCGACACGGTGCTGAAAGGCGACCGGTCTTCCTGTGAATTTACGGGCATTACTTTCGCCGGGAAAGGGCAGTTCCTCGACACGGGATCAAAAGTGGAATGCTGGGGGAAAGACACGAAGCTCAATATCCATTCCAAGTCGATCTCCAAAGGCGGCGGCACATCGATCTACCGCGGCGTGGTGCACATCGGCCCGAACGCGTCCGGCGCGCGGGGTTCCATCAGCTGCGAGTCGCTCATGCTGGACAATGAGTCCCGCTCCGATACAGTGCCGGACATCATCATAGAAAATGACGATATCGATCTGGGGCACGAAGCGTCCATCGGGCGCATCCCTGACGAAGATATCTACTATCTCATGAGCCGCGGTCTGTCTGAAACGGACGCGAAGGCCATGCTGGTGCGGGGATTTGCGGAGCCGGTCTCCAAGGCGCTTCCCCTGGAATACGCCGTGGAGATGAACCGGCTCATCGATCTGGAATTTGAAGGATCCATCGGATAAGGAGGCGGCTATGGAACTGGAACATGTAAACCGGCTGCCCATGCCGACCTACCGGTATCTGAAAACGAATGACAGCGCGCTGCCTTTCCGCATGCCTGCCCGCATGGGACGGGCGGTCTTTTCCGATCCCTCCCTCCTCACGGAAGGAGCGGAGCTGCCGGAAACATTCAGCGGCGCATCGGAACGGTGGCTGGAAGCGGCTGCCGCCGGGGAGCGCCTGACGATCCGCGTCCCCGCGGGAGAAGAGAAAATGCTCGCTGCGGAGATCGTCATGGATGAAGCCCATCCCGACTATGCGGGGACGTTCCGCATCTGCCTGGGAAAGGGCGCTAAGCTCCGCCTTCTCTGGAAGATAAGCGGCGGGGAAGAAGAAGGCGCGGCGGCGCTGGCCTGCTCCTATGAACTGGAAGAAGGGGCAGAGCTCCATGTGTCTTCCGTGGAGCGGGGCATGAGAAAGAAGATCCTCTGCATGCAGCGCGTGACGGAGACGGGCGCGGCGGCGAAAGCCGTCTTCGCGGGGGCGCAGCTCGGCGGAGAGACGGTGATCATTCACAGCCGGAGCCGCCTCGCCGGCAGAGGTTCATTTCTCGGAGAATACGGCGTCTACGCCGCCGGAGACACGCAGGCGCTGGACTATTTCTACCATGCCGATCACCTCGGCGAAGAGACGGAAAGCGACATCGAAGTGAAGGGGGCGCTGGCGGGACGGTCAAAGAAAGTCTTCCGCAGCACCATTGATTTCAAGCGGGGCTGCTCCGGCGCGGTGGGAAGCGAAGGCGACTACGCTATCCAGCTCGACCCGGCGACGAAGAATATATCCCTTCCCCTTCTTCTGTGCACGGAAGATAATGTATCCGGCAATCATGCCTCCAGCGCGGGACAGATTGATGAAGGCACGGTGTACTATCTCATGAGCCGCGGACTTACGAAAGAAGAAGCGCGGCGCATCGTGGTGGAGTCCCTCATCCGTCCGCTCATCGACCGCATGGATGAAAGACTGCGGGAAGAAACGCTGGCGGCGGTGCGTGAGAAGCTTGACGAACATGGAGAATGACGATGAATATAGATGCGATTCGGAATGATTTCCCGATTCTGAAAACGATCTGCGCGGGACGGCCCGCGGTATATTTCGACAACGCCGCGACGGCGCAGAAGCCGCTTCCCGTGCTGGGAGCCGCTTTTGAATACACGGTCCGCAGCAACGGCAATCCCCACCGGGGCGCGCATATTTTCTCGCTGGCCGCGTCGGAAGCCTACGACGGCTCGAAAGAGACCGTGCGCCGTTTCATCGGCGCGAAGAGCGTCCGGGAGATCATCTATACGAGAAATACCACGGAAAGCCTGAATCTCGTCGCCCGTTCCTGGGGCGAGACCCATCTCGGTCCGGGTGACAAGATACTCATCACCATCGCGGAGCATCACTCCGATCTCGTGCCGTGGCAGCGGGCGGCGGAGAAGACCGGCGCGTCGCTGGAATATATCTACGTGGATAAAAAGACCGGTCATTTCCTCCCGGAAGACCTGGAAAAGATTGACGACCCGGCGGTGAAGATCTTCGCTTTCGCCCAGGTCTCCAACGTGCTGGGCATCGACTTCGACCCGAAGCCCCTCATCGCGCGGGCCCACGCCCACGGCGCGGCGGTCGTCCTCGACGGAGCGCAGAGCGCGCCCCACAAGAAAGTGGATGTGACCGATCTGGACTGCGATTTCTTCGCCTTCTCCGGGCACAAAATGGGCTCTGCCGGAGGCATCGGCGTGCTCTACGGAAAAGAACGGTTCCTTGAAGAGATGGAACCTTTCCTTATGGGCGGCGACATGATCGACCGTGTGGAAGAGCAGGAGACTTCCTTCGCGGAGCTCCCCATGAAATTCGAAGCGGGCACGCAGTACGTGGAAGGCGCGGTCTCGCTGGAAGCGGCCATCCGCTACGTGGAGGCCGTCGGTTTCGACGTCATCCGCGCCCAGGAAGCGCGCCTCGTGAAGCGGACCCTGGAAGGACTGCGGGAGATCCCCCACATTCAGATCATCGGGCCGGCAGACCCGGCGGAAAAAGAAGGGCTCGTCTCCTTCAATGTGGAAGACGTCCATCCCCATGACGTGGCGCAGATCCTCTCGGCGGAAGGCATCTGCATCCGCACGGGTCATCACTGCGCGGAGCCGCTCCACCGGTACCTGGGGATCAACGCGAGCTGCCGGGCGAGCTTCTGGTTCTACAATACGGAAGAGGAAGTGGACTATTTCCTCGAAAAATTAAAGGGCGTCCGCCCCATGATGGGATATGGTGAATGATGAATCTACAGCAGCTGTATACGGATCTCATCCTGGAATACAACCGGGACACGACGAATAAGAGAAAACTCGCCTGCCCGACGATCTCCGAGCACGGCCACAATCCGAGCTGCGGCGACGATATCACGCTGGAAGTTCTGCTGAAAGACGGCGTCATTGACGACCTGGCCTACACGGGCAGCGGCTGCGCCATCAGCCAGGCCTCCACGGCGATGATGGCGGAGCTCCTCCGCGGGAAGACCGTGGACGAAGCGCTCCGGCTGGTGCGGCTCTTCCTGGACATGATCCGCGGGAAAGTGACCGACGAAGCGGCGCTGGAAGAACTGGAAGCGGCGGTGTCGCTGAAAGACATCTCCCAGCTCCCGGTGCGCGTGAAATGCGCCGTCCTCGGCTGGCACACCCTGGAGATCGCTCTGGAAAAGCTGAAAAAAGAAAACAAATAAAGTACAGCCTTCGGGCTGTATTTTTTGCGCTCTTTCCGCGCTGGCGGAACGGCGCGGGGAGATTTAGAATGAAAAAAAGGAGGGATGCATCATGGAGAGAACGAAACTGACGGTGCAGGACGGCGTGGCGGTGATCCTCATGAACGATCCGGCACGGCTGAATCCGCTGGATACCGCCATGGATGACGAGCTGCTGGCGCGGTTCACGGCATGCGAGGAGGATCCGGCGGTGAAGACGGTGGTCATCGGCGGCGAAGGCCGGGCATTTTCCGCGGGCGGGGACATGCGTTTCTTCCGGGAGCAGCTGGAGGCGGGCCGGTATGACCGGCTGGACGAGGTGCTGACGCACGTCAACCGGCTCATCCTGTATATCAAGAAGATGAGAAAGCTCGTCGTGGCGGCGGTGCAGGGCCATGCGGCAGGCGGCGGCGCGAATCTGGCGCTTGCCGCGGATTTCATCATCGCCGACGAGACGGCGAAATTTTCCGAGCCTTTCACGAAGATCGGCCTCGCTCCGGACGCGGGGGCGATGTACCTCCTGTCGAAGGCGGTGGGCGCGCGGAAGGCGCTGGAGATCTGCGCGGAGCACAGCGTGATCGACGCGGCGGAAGCGGAGCGTCTGGGGCTGCTCACGGGTCTCGTCCCGGCGGGGCGGGCGCTGGAAGAAGCGGCGCGCTATGCGCGGCAGCTGGCGGAAGGGGCGCTCATGGCGTGCGAGCTGGCAAAGAAGCAGAATTTCGCCGTCAATTACGGCGATCTGGAGACGTATCTCACTGTGACGGAACGGGAGACCGTGGGCGCGGCGTTCCGTTCGGCGGATTTTGCCGAATCGGTGCGGGCTTTTTGGGAGAAACGCCCTCCTGTGTATCAGGGAAAATAGAAGAAACGCCGGGGAATGTTCTCCGGCGTTTTTGCGTGCTCTTCCGCGGGCCTGTTCGTAATATTTATTTGACGATTTATTTATGATTTACAAATAGAAAAAGCTTTGAGATATGCGTTATAATTTAAAAATAAAAAAGGAGAAGAGGTGAAGCGCAAGTGGATAACAGGGAACGGCGGCAGATCATTCTCAAAAAGCTGCGGACTGCCGGCAGGCCGGTGACGGGCCGGGAGCTGGCCGCATTCTGCGGGGTGAGCCGTCAGATCGTGGTCGGAGATATCGCCATGCTTCGGGCATCGGGGGAAAAGATCATCGCGACGCCGCAGGGATATCTGAGCGGAGAGGAGCCCGGGAAGGAGCTCCGCAAACTTTCTCTGCGCTGCGCTTCAGAGGATGAGCTCCGGGAGGAGCTGGAAATCATCGTAGATAACGGCGGAGCCGTGCGGGGCGCCGCGGTGGACTACGGCGCGTACGGGCAGATCGCCGCGAAAAGCGATATCTGCTCCCGCCGGGATATCCGCCGGTGGGAAGAAGATCTCCGCGCCGCGGAGGCCGGGCCTTTCTCGCTGCTGGCAGGCGGCAGGCACGTGCTTTTTGTGGAAATGGAAAATGAAGAAGCCGCGGAGGCGATCGTCCGTCTTCTGCGGGAAGCGGGATTTCTTCAGGAGGAATAAAAAAGGGCCGGGCATATGCCCGGCCTTTTCGTGTGTCACAGAGGATGATATTCGTCGTAGGACGGCTCGGCGGTAAACTGTCCCGTCGGGTCGATGATGCCCCATTTGCCGCGGACTTTGATACCGGCGGCGCCGTCTTTGAAGGAGAGCGCGTTCTGGAGCTTTTCCGGGAAGCGGAGCGCTTCTTTTCCCGCTGTATCGAGATAGACCCAGCTGTCTTTCGTGCGCGCCGGGAACAGGCCGCTTCCCTCCGGGCCGATCTCCTTGTAGACGGCCTGAGTGAGGGCCGCGCCGTCTTTGCGGAGGAGCGCCCAGCGGCCGTCCTGTTTCCCCGCGAAGTATCCGCCGCCGAGAGATTCGATCGCCGTGTAGGCAAAGGGGATGAGCGTTTCGCCGCTGAAGGAGAGGACGCCCCATTTCTTGTCTTCATCGCGGGCAATCACGCAGTCTTCTTCGGGGAGCGGGGTGAGCGTGCGGTATTCCGTGTGGATGGTGTAGAGCCCCGTCCGGCTGATCCATCCGAAGCGGCCGTTATTGAAGACGAGGATGCCTTTTTCCGTGGCGGGGTAGACCCGGGTGAGGCCGGCGGAGGCAATGACGCGGCCCGACGTGTCCAGATAGCCCCGCTTCACAGTTGTCACCGTGGAAGGCGCGCTGTACCAGCCGGTGTACATCCACGGCCAGCCGATGCCCCAGTGGCGGTGGTGGCGGCGGTGCCAGCCCCAGCCGATGCCGAAGCCGATGCTGACCGGCGAGGAGCGGGAGACGCTGTAGGTCTCGCTCTCCAGGTATTCCGCAAGGCCGTCTTTGAAGGCATAAAGGCGTTCATAGTCGGCGTGAAAGGCAATGGAGCCGTCAGGCCGGGCATAGGCTTTGCCGTCCTGGGTGAGGACACCGGCGAGGCCTTCGCTGAAAGGGGTAAGCACATTTTTAAAAACCGGTTCCGCGGTGACGCGGCCCGTATTGTCGATGAATCCCCAGAGCTTATCTTCCGTTTCCACGGCGGTGTATCCGCCTTCAAAAACGGGGTGCACGTCCCGGTAGACCGGCGGGACAGCCTCCGCGCCGGTCATGTCGACGAATCCCCACTTGCCGTCTTTTTTTACGGCGAGGAGCCCGTCGCTCACGAAAGGCCCGGCGTCGTCATAGAGGAAGGGGACGGCGGTTTCGCCCTTTTCATTGATGACGCCCCATTTCCCGTCTTTCACCGGAGCGAAGCCGTCTTTGAAATAACGGGCCTCTTTATAGACCGGGGCGATCTCCGTGCCGTCGAGGCGGAGGTATCCGTACCGGCCGTCTTTCTTTACTACGGCGAAGCCGTCCTGGAAATCGGAAGCCGCTTCATAGACGGGCGGCGCGATCTGCCTGCCGTCGGCGCTGTAAAATCCGATGCGTCCTTTTTCCGCCTGTACCGCCAGCACGCCGTCCTGCCAGAGGGAACGCGCTTCAAATTCCGCGGGGACGACACATTTCCCCGCGCGGTCGTAAAATCCGTATTTCTTATCGAGCCGGACTTCGATGAGGCCGCTCCGGCCGGGCATGCTCGCCAGGTCGTGGGCCTGTTCCTTTTCGTCCAGCAGGGAGAGCGCCGCCGCGTCGTACCGGAGCGGAATGATCTGCTGCCCATACTGATTGACGGCGCCCCATTTTCCGCCGACAGAGACGGCAGCCGCAAAAGGCTGCCCTTTTTCCGGCAGTTCCGCCGCCTGCGCGGCAAACGGCGCGGCGAGGAGCGCCGCTAATGCCAGTGAGCTGAGATGTTTCATACCTATCCCTCCTTACCTGCTTTTTTCTTTATTATAGCATTGCCCGGGAGGCTGCCGCACCGGCTGCCTCTATTCGTCCGAGGGGGATTTTAACAATAGAGCAATGACTAAAAAGGATAGTTTGATAGAGAATTCACAACTTTTTAAGATATCTCTTGACTACATAGAAACAGAGTATTATGCTGATTACAGATAAAGGATATGGCAAGAGCCATACAGAAAAAAGGAGGAGTTTCCCATGATGAACGCAAAGAAAAATTCCAGAGATTTCTTCACGCAGCTTTTTGACAGCTGGCTCCGTGTAGATACATCCTACGTGCAGAGCAAGAAAGACGCGGCGAAAGACCGCGGGACTGCGAAGAAGGCATGACAAAGAGACCCGCGCTGCGGCGCGGGTTTTTGTATGCGATTCTTGCAATTTCTGCGGGCCCCTGCTACAATGTGTCTAATTACGGCGAGGAAGAAAAGGAGTACGCGCGCCAAGCGAGTCCGGGAGGGTGTGAGCCGGGCAGGCGCGGAAGGCGTTTCGGAGCTGCCGTCTGAATCTCAGTAGGGCGGCCATAAAAGAAGCGGGCCTGATCATTCAGACCAATGAGGGTGGAACCGCGGGTTAATCTCGTCCCTGTAACTGCATGTTACAGGGATTTTTTATTTTTCAGGAGGCAGATATGACATTTCAGCAGATCATTTTGAAGCTCCAGCATTTCTGGTCGGAGCGGGGCTGCATTCTGCAGCAGCCCTATGACGTGGAAAAAGGGGCGGGCACCATGAATCCGTCTACATTTCTCCGCGTGCTCGGGCCGGAGCCGTGGTGCACAGCCTATGTGGAACCGTCCCGCCGCCCCGACGACGGACGTTACGGCGATAATCCGAACCGTCTCTACCAGCATCATCAGTTCCAGGTCATCATGAAGCCCTCTCCCGACAATATTCAGGAGACTTATCTGGAGAGCCTCAAGGAGCTCGGCATCGATCCGGAAGAGCACGATATCCGCTTCGTGGAAGACAACTGGGAATCCCCGACGCTCGGCGCATGGGGCATCGGCTGGGAAGTCTGGCTCGACGGCATGGAGATCACCCAGTTCACCTATTTCCAGCAGGTCGGCGGCATTGACGAGCATCCCGTGGCCGTGGAGATCACCTACGGGCTGGAACGCATCGCCATGTACATCCAGGAAAAAGATAATGTGTACGATCTCGTGTGGACCGACGGCGTGACTTACGGCGATATCTGGCACCAGAATGAATATGAACAGTCCGTGTACAGCTACGACCTCTCCGATCACGACATGCTCTTCAAGCTCTTTGACATGTATGAAAAGGAAGCGGCGCGGGTCGTGAAGGCGGGATATGTGCTCCCGGCGTATGATTACGTGCTGAAATGCTCCCATACCTTCAATCTGCTCGACGCGTGCGGCGCGATCTCGCTCTCGGAGCGCACCGAATACATCGGCCGCGTAAGAAGCCTGGCGCGGATGTGCGCGAAGGCGTACCTGGCGAAACGAAAAGAACTGGGATTCCCCATGCTGAAAGGAAGTGACCGCAAATGAGTAAAGACCTTCTCCTTGAGATCGGAACGGAAGAAATGCCGGCAAATATCCTGCCGGGTACGGTGAAAGACCTGTCCGCGCTGGCGGAAGCGAAGCTCACGGAAGCGCGCCTTTCCTTTGAAAAAGTCACCATTTACGCGACGCCCCGCCGCCTTGCCGTGCTGGCTTTCGGCGTCTCTGAAAAACAGTCCGATGAAGAAGTGAAAAAGAGAGGCCCCTCCATCCAGGCGGCTTTCGACGCGGACGGCAATCCGACCCGCGCGGCGCAGGGATTCGCCCGCGGCGCAGGCGTCGATCCTTCGGCGCTCGTAAAAGACGGCAATTATGTCTGGGCGGAGATCGTGAACGCCGGGAAACCCGTGGAAGAGGTGCTCCCCCAGGTCTTCACGGACATCATCCTCGGGCTCTCCTTCCCGAAGAGCATGCACTGGGGCAGCGAAGAGCTGCGCTTCATCCGGCCCATCCGCTGGCTGGCGGCGCTCTGCGGCGAAAACGTCGTTCCCATGGAACTGGCGCACGTCAGAAGCGGGCGCACGAGCCGGGGCCACCGCTTCCTCTGCAAAGAGCCGGTGGAGATCACGGTGCCTGCGGATTATAAGGAAACGATGCGGAAAGCCTTCGTCATCGTCGATCAGGATGAACGCCGTGAAATGATCCGCCAGGGCCTCCTCGCGAAGGCGGCGGAGCTCGGCGGCGAGATCTGGCCGAATCCGGGGCTCCTCGAAGAGATCAATTACATCGTCGAATACCCGACGCCCCTTTACGGACGCATCGACGAAGATTTCCTGAAACTCCCGCAGCCGGCAGTGGTGACGCCCATGCGCGACCATCAGAGATACTATCCGGTGCACGCGAAAGACGGCAGCCTCATGCCGTACTTCCTCACCGTGAGAAACGGCGGGACGAAAGCCCTCGAAAATGTGCAGATCGGCAATGAACGGGTGCTCCGCGCCCGTCTGGACGACGCGAAATTCTTCTTCGACAACGACCGGAAGAAATCCCTGGAAGCGCACCGGGAAGACCTGAAGCGCATCACCTATCAGGAAAACATGGGCACCCTTTACGACAAGGCTGTCCGCCTGCAGGCGCTCACCGCGGCCATCGGCGAAGCGTGGGGATTCAGCGAAGAAGAAAAAGCCGACGCCGGCCGCGCGGCGTACCTCTCCAAGTCTGACCTCGCCACGGGCATGGTGACAGAATTCACCGAGCTCCAGGGCGAAATGGGCAAGGAATACGCCCTCCTCGACGGGGAAAAGGCCAATGTGGCGCAGGCCATCTTCGAGCAGTACATGCCGCGGTTTGCCGGGGACATCCTCCCGCAGCAGCCCATCGGCCGCGCGCTGTCGCTGGCGGATAAGCTGGACAACCTTGCGGCGACCTTCCTCCGCGGCCTCATTCCGACAGGCTCCCAGGATCCCTTCGCGCTCCGCCGCCAGACCATTGGCGCCGTGAATATCCTCGTAGACGGAAAGATCCACTGGGATGTGAGAGAAGGCATCGCCAAGGCCCTCGCGCTCCTGCCGGGCACGGACGAAGCGAAAAAGACCGCCGCCGGACAGATCGAGGAATTCTTCCGCCAGCGCATCCGCGCCATCCTCCTCGATCAGGGCATTGACTACGACATCATCGACGCCGTCCTCTCCGGCCCGGTGGATGACGTATATGCCATCTTCCTTCGTGCGGAAAGCATGAAAGCCAGCGCCGTGAAGGACGAAGCGGATCTCCGTCAGGCCGTGACCCGTCTGGCGAACATCACGAAGGGCAAGGAAGCCGCCGCCGTACAGTCGGCGCTCTTCGCCGATGACGCAGAGAAAAACCTCTGGGCCGCTTACGAGACCGCTTCCGTGGAAGCAAAGAAAGCCTACGACGCCTGCGACTATGCGGCCGCACTGCCCGCGCTCCGCACCCTCACGCAGCCCATCAACGACTATCTGGACAAGGTCATGGTCATGGTGGACGACGAAGCCGTCAAGGCCAACCGCATTTCCACCCTGCTGACCGTGCTTGACCTCTTCAATATCTGGGGCGACTTCAGCAAGCTCGCATAATTTAACAACAATAAAAGGCATCTCTTCATGGGGTGCCTTTTTTGTTGCAAATATTTGAGATGATATAGTTATCAAGGAACACATAAATCTGCTATAATAGAACGGAAAGGGAGATGATATGCATGAAATGGATCGTAAAAATGATGCTGGCGCTGCTGCTGTGCCTGCCCGTACAGAGCTGGGCCTTTCCCAATGAGCCGAACGGCTTTCGGGATTTATACTGGGGAGAATCGTTGCAGGAGGTTTGTGGCCATTATGATGCACGTTTTTTTTCTTATATGCCTGAACAGAATGCCGTAATGTATAAACTACAGCTGAGCCAGGATGACAGCAGGGAAATTGAAGCCATACTGGGATATGCCCCGGAAAATGACAGGATATCTGTATCATTTTTCAATGATAAATTGTTTGCAATAGCGGTGAATTTTAAGGGGACTCATTCCTATGAGCTGGTCAGACAAAAGCTGTTTCGGCTGTATGGGGATTCCAGTATGATAGGAAAGGATGCCCATTTGTGGGCAGGTAAAAATACCATTCTGATTTTTAACAGGGCAGCTAATGCTCCGGACAGATGTGATCTTCATATCTGGTCAGCCGGTCTCTTTGCAGAAATATCGGCAAAAGAAGGCAATAGAAAGAAGTAAAGGTGGAGAGTGGAATGAAATTTATCAAGCAAATCATTATGACGATCCTTTTAATGGTCGTACCGGTATCCGGATTTGCCTTTCAGAATGAACCCATTGGGTTTCGTGACCTCTACTGGGGCGAAACCCTGGAGGAAGTGAAGCAGGGACGCGAAGTACAGTATTTTGATTATCTTCCGAAAGCCAATTCTGTCATGTATTCGGTTCAGATGAATCCGGATGAATCAAAAACGCTTTCGCGGGTGCCGATTGCGGGTGGGGTAGTTTCAACATTATTTTGGAATGATAAATTGTGGAGAATTGCTCTGTTTTTTAATGAGGAGGATGCTTTTTCAGATTTAAAATTTGCGATGACTCAGCTGTATGGGGAACCACAAATCAATGAGTGGAATTGTTGCCGGTGGATAGGAGAAACTACATTTATTGCGTTAGATAAGGATAGTCCCTATGAAGGCTCAACATGTGTCTCACTTATGTCAAGCAAAATAATGGATGATATGACGCAGGAACAGGCAAGTCAGGGCTGGTAACAGAAAGTAAAATACGACATTTATCGGGAAATTTCCCTTGCGGAACGGGCGGAAAAATGCTAAAATACTTGCGTATGTCTGGACAGTCCTCTGCCATAGGCGATCGGCACGAATGTCCTGTAAGTAAGGAGGAAAAGATCGTGAACATTATCGAAACGCTCGAAAACGAACAGCTGAGAAATGACATTCCTGAATTCCGCCCCGGCGACACTGTACGTGTACATACGAAAGTCGTAGAAGGCAAAAACGAAAGAATCCAGGTATTTGAAGGTGTTGTTATCGCGAGAAAACATGCTGGCCTTCGCGAAACCTTTACCGTTCGCCGCATCTCTTACGGCGTCGGTGTAGAAAGAACATTCTTCGTTCATTCTCCGCGTCTGGCAAAGATCGAACTGAAACGCCGCGGCATCGTTCGCCGTGCGAAGCTCTTCTATCTGCGCGGACTGTCCGGCAAAGCGGCAAGAATCAAAGAAAGAAAATAAGGTCCGAAAAGGGTTCCCTGCGGGGAGCCTTTTTTGCTGTCCTTGACAGGGGGCGCCCGGTTTCCGTATATTAAGAATAAGAGAAAAGCAGGGGAGGGAGGCCTATGAAGAAGTGGGGCGTCATCCTGGCGGCGGCGCTGGCGGCGCTGCCCTGGGCGGCGGAGGCGAATCAGATCCGCTCGGTGATCGCCGTGGATTTCCTCACGGTGGAGGTGGTCATGGCGGAGCCGCTCACGGAGACAGAGCTGGATCCGATCCGGTGGGATCCGATGAAGCCGGATTTTGTTTTCAGCGACGGCGTGGAGATGATGGGCGCGCCGGTCCCGCAGGATGTGCGGGGCTATCCGAATACGTACCGCATCCCCGTGAACGGACTGGACACGGATATCATTTACAAGGTTTCCTATCAGGGACAGAAAGCGTTTACTTTCAAGGCTTATGACGAGCAGGAAATGGAGGACCGCTACAAGGAGCGGTACGGCGATTATTTCTGAGAAAGGCCGCTCTTCGGAGCGGCTTTTTCCGTGGCTGCCGCAGGGTACAGTTTCCGAGGCTTTTATGATATAATACTTGGGATAATGTGGGAAATGAAGGTGTACTATGCATATCGTGCTTGTTGAGCCGGAGATACCGGGAAATACGGGGAATATTTCCCGCCTCTGCGCGGCGGAGCATCTGACGCTCCATCTGGTGAAGCCCCTCGGTTTTTCGCTGGAGGATAAGTATCTGAAGCGGGCCGGTCTGGATTACTGGGACTTGCTGGACGTCCATATCCATGAAAATTACGAATCCGTGGTCCGCATGCTGTCGGGACACCATTTTTATTACAATACGACAAAGGCCGTGCGCGCTTACAGCGAAGTGGCGTTTCAGCCGGGCGACGTGCTGGTCTTCGGCAAGGAAACGAAGGGACTGCCGGAGGAGCTCCTGCTGGCGCATGAAGAAGACTGCATCCGCATTCCCATGATCGAGGAAGCGCGGTCGCTCAATTTGTCCAACGCCGTGGCCATCGTCGCGATGGAAGCGCTCCGTCAGCAGGGATTCCCGCATCTGCTGCAGAAGAGCGGACGGCTTTTTAAGGGAGGAACACATGAATACCTATGATAAGGCCTATGAGCTGGCCGCTGCGATCCGGGACTGCGACGAAATGAAGCGTCTCACTGCGGCAGGCGAGCGGATCAAAGGCAATGAAGACGCGAAGAAGCTCGTGAAGGAGTACCTCATGGCGCAGATGCAGGCGGACTATGCGAAGCTCGCCGGCCAGCAGCCCGATGAGAAGACCTATGCCCATCTCCAGGAACTGGCGGTCATGGTCAGCAATAACGGCGACGCTCAGGAATATTTACAAGCATTCATCCGCTGGCAGCAGGTCGCGGCGGATCTGCAGAAGATCATCGGCGACGCAATGATGAAGGGTATGGATGTATTGGAGTTGGAGAAGAAATGACAGACTGGACTTCGTTTTTTGAAGGAATCCTCACGGAAAAGGAATTCCGTGTGAATGAGCCCATGAGCCGCCACACTACATACGGCATCGGCGGCCCGGCGGACGTTTTCGTGACGCCCACCAATGAGGAGACGCTGAAAAAGGTGCTGCGCCGCGCTGCCGACGGCGGCGTGCCTGTGACGGTCATCGGCGGCGGCTCGAACTGCCTCGTCAGCGACAAGGGCATCCGCGGCATCACGGTGTGCATGCAGCGCATGAAGCCGGAGCTCGTCTGCGAAGGCGACTGGATCACCGCGACGGGCGGCGTGGCGACGAGCGCCGTGTCCCGCCTGGCCTGGCAGAACCAGCTGAAAGGCATGGAATGGGCGGTCGGCCTGCCGGGCACGATCTGCGGCGCGGCGTTCATGAATGCCAACGGGTACGGCAGCCAGATGAAGCGGGTCGTGGAAAGCGTCCGCGTCGTCACCCGCGACGGCAAACGGGAGAAGACCTACGGCTGGGATGATCTCCACTACGGTGACAGCGACAGCATTTTCATGCACAACGGCGACGTCCTGCTGGGCGTCCGCCTGCATCTGTCCCACGGCAACGTGAACGAGATCAAGAGAGCCATGGACGAATACCAGCTCTCCCGCCGGACAAAGCAGCCTCTCGACAAGAGAAGCGCCGGGACGATGTATCTCCGCCCGCCGGGATACCACGTGGGCCCGATGATCAAGGCGTGCGGCCTTATCGGCTACTCTGTGGGCGATGCGCAGGTATCGACGAAGCATCCCGATTTTGTCGTCAATAACGGCAATGCCACCTGTGCCGACGTGCTGGCCGTGCTTCACGAAGTGCAGCGCCGGGTGATGGAGCAGTTCAATGTCCACATCCCGCTGGACGTCCGCCTCATCGGCGACGGCCTGCATCAGGAAAGATAAAAATAAGAAATCAGACAGAAGACCGCGTTCTTGCGAGAACGCGGTTTTTGCGTGGGACAGGGGCGGCTCTTTCTGGATGGCCGCTTTTTTTTCGGCAGCCGAATCGTGTACAATAAAAAAGAAAAAGGAGGACGGCTATGAGCAGAAGGACATGGTTCGGGACACACCGCAGATTTTTGCGGAGAGCGGCCGCGCTGTGTCTGGCTCTGGCCGTCCTCTTTTTCGCGCTCTGCGGCTGGCTGTCGTACCGGGCGGCGGAAATTTTTGATGAGACCGCGGCGGGACGGGATCTGTTTCCCGGCACGGTGTCGGCGGAGCGCGTCCGGGCGGATATCCTGGGGCGTGTGGAGATCGAAGGGCTCCGGTGGACGGCTGACGACGGGACGCTCCTTGCGGAGGTGCCCCGCGCGCGGTGCCGGATCAGCCTGTGGGACGCGGTGACAGGCCGGATCGGAAGCCTTTCCGTGAAGGATGCGGAGCTGGAACATGCCCATGTCCGTCTCTTTTTTGACGAAAATATGCGGCCCCTGCACATTCGGCGGGAATGGCCGGAGGAGAGCGCCGCTTCTGGCGAAAAGCGGGCCGGAAAGGAGCGCCCTTTTGACTGTCGCCTGCGCATCCGGGACAGCCTCATCGAGGCGGAAGCGCCGGGCCGCCGTTTCCGCATGGAGCACGCCGACCTGCGGGCGGATATTGATACGAAGCGGGAGATCCGCCTCGGCGTGCTGGCGGGGCCTTTCACGGGGACGGTCTCCGCAGACCGGCTCGCCATAAACGGGGCGCTGGATATGCGGAAAGAAGAACCGGAATTCGATATGGCGCTTTCCGTGGCGGGGCTGCGTCCGTCGTCGCTGGATGAAGGGATAGGCATCGATGATCCGGCGTCATTCACGGCCCGGATATCAGGCGGACTCTCCCGCCCGGTCATCAAGGGCGTCGTGGAAATGCCCGCGCTGGATCTGCCGGCGCTCCATTTTACCAATGTGAAGGGGGACTTTTCCTATGCCGGCGGCGGTCTCCATGTGTACGGCGTGAAAGGGGAGATCTACGGCGGTACAGTGGACGGAGAAGGGCAGTTTGATCTGGACAGCCGGGCGTATGACGCGGAGCTCCGCGGTCACGGACTGAAAGGAGGCATCGCGGCGGACGACAGCAGGCTCCGGTGCAGCGTGGAGCTGATCCTCCGCATGACCCGCGGCGCGGACGGCGCGGAGGAGATCGACGGTTCCTTCGAGAGCGGCCCGGGACGCTATCATTTTCTGCCGTTCAACGGGATCTCCGGCGCGTTTGAAAAGATCGGCCGTACGATCACTTTCCGGGATGTGACGGTTTCGCTCGCGCTGGGCGATGTGAAGACGGAAGCCTTCCGCATCCGGGACGGGAAGCTGGAACTGGGGCCGGTTTATCTGGAAGACGCGCTTTCCGGGAAGACGGAACGGGTGCGCTGAAGAGGAGGCTGCATGCCCCTCTTTTTTATTGGAACTTTAAAAATTTTCTGCCGGGCCCTTGCAATTTTGACGTGGATTGGGTATTATATGAACGTGAGTTAGCACTCGATGAAAGTGAGTGCTAATAATTAAAAGGAGGAGTCGAAATGTTAAAACCATTAGCAGATCGTGTTCTGATTGAAGTAAAAGAAGAAGAAACCAAGACAAAAGGCGGCATCCTGCTGCCGGATACAGCACAGAAAAAATCCCAGAAAGGCACTGTCGTAGCGGTAGGCGAAGGCAAGTACAATGAAAACGGGCAGCGCATCCCCATGGAAGTCAAAGTGGGGGACGAAGTGCTCTTCGCGAAATATTCCGGCACGGATATCGACGAAGGCGGCAAGCATTACCTGCTCATCACCGAACGGGATATCCTCTGCGTTTTCTGATTTTTGACTGACAGGAGTGACATAAATGGCTAAGAAAGTACTGTACAATGAAGAAGCCCGCGCGGCACTGCTCCGCGGCGTAGATCAGCTGGCGAACGCTGTCAAGATTACCCTCGGCCCGAAAGGCCGCAATGTCGTTCTGGACAAGAAATTCGGTGCTCCGAATATCGTCAACGACGGCGTATCCATTGCCCGTGAGATCGAACTGAAAGATCCCTTTGAAAACATGGGCGCTCAGCTCGTGAAAGAAGTCGCGACGAAGACGAATGACGTCGCAGGCGACGGCACCACCACGGCGACGCTCCTCGCCCAGTCCATGATCCATGAAGGCATGAGAAACGTAGCGGCCGGCGCGAACCCGATGGTCCTTAAGAAAGGCATCGAAAAAGCAGTGGCATGCCTCGTTGAAGAGATCAAGAGCCGCGCGATCCCGGTCAGCACCCGCGACGCCATCGCCCAGGTCGCTTCCATCTCCGCGGCGGACGCCACCATCGGCGGCCTCATCGCTGACGCCATGGAAAAGGTCGGCAAAGACGGCATCATCAATGTAGAAGAATCCAAGACCATGGAAACGAAGCTGAAATTCACGGAAGGCATGCAGTTCGACCGCGGCTACCTCAGCCCGTACATGGTATCCGATCCGGACAAGATGGAATGTGTCATGACGGATCCTTTCATCCTGATCACCGATAAGAAGATCAATGTTCTCCAGGACATCCTGCCGCTCCTCGAAAAAGTGGTACAGTCCGGCAAAGAACTCCTCATCATCGCGGAAGACGTGGAAGGCGAAGCACTGGCGACCCTCGTGGTGAACCGTCTGCGCGGCACCTTCAAATGCGCTGCTGTCAAGGCTCCGGGATTCGGCGACCGCCGCAAAGCCATGCTCCAGGATATCGCCATCCTTACCGGCGGCCAGGTCATCAGCCAAGATATGGGCCGCAAGCTTGAATCCGCAGGCATCGAAGACCTCGGCACGGCGCATCAGATCCGCATCACCAAAGACAACACCACCATCATCGTCAGCGACCAGCAGGCGGCGGAACGCAAAGAAGCCATCGCGGCCCGCGTCAATGAGATCCGCACCCAGCTCGCTGAGACCGTTTCCCAGTTCGATAAGGATAAACTCCAGGAAAGACTGGCAAAACTCGGCGGCGGCGTAGCGGTCATCGAAGTCGGCGCAGCGACGGAAGTCGAAATGAAAGACAAGAGACTCCGCATCGAAGACGCGCTGAACGCGACCCGCGCGGCTGTGGAAGAAGGCATCGTAGCAGGCGGCGGCACCACCTTCATCGACATTCAGGAAAAACTGAACGATCTCCATGAAGAAGGCGACGTGCAGACCGGCATCAACCTCGTCCGCAACGCCATCGAAGCTCCGATCCGCCAGATCGCGGACAACGCAGGCGTGGAAGGCTCCATCGTGGCGAATAAAGTCAGAGAAGCGGCGAAAGGCGTAGGCTACAACGCGGCGGAAGACAAGTACGAAGACATGATCGCTGCCGGCATCGTCGATCCGGCAAAGGTCACCCGCACCGCTCTTCAGAACGCGGCGAGCATCGCGGCTCTCGTCCTCACCACGGAAGCCATCGTCGGCGATCTGCCGGAAGAAAAACCGGCTATGCCCCCGATGCCCGCAGGCGGCATGGGCGGCATGATGTAATCGGCTGAAACCATTCTGATGAATCTATAAAATAAAAAACACCGTATGGGAATTTCCCGTGCGGTGTTTTTTTGTGGCGTGCGGAATGGATTACAAAAGATTAAATAAAAGACGAATTTTTTAAAGATCTAAGTATTTTCATCTAAAATAAGTTAAACCTAAGAAATTTCAGATAAAAGCAGGGAGGGACAGCTATGAAAAAAAGGGGGAAACGAATTCTTGCTTTTGCGCTCGCCGCGGCAGCAGCGGCGGACCTGGCCTTTCTCTGTGTTTCCTTTCATGGAGTCAATGCGGTGAAAGTTTTCCGGTGCGCGGCGCAGGTCTTTATGAATCTTCTTGCCGCGGCGGAATGAGCGCGCCGGAGACGCCTGCGCTTACCGGAGCGGAGCTTCGGTGAAATGGGTGCGGCGCACCCGCCATGCGGTGAGATTTTTGAAGAGCCAGAAGCTGTAGATGCCGAATGTCACGAAGGTGAGGACGAGCCAGAGCAGGTATGGCCAGAAAAGGCCGCTGCCCGTACCTTCAAAGACGAGCTGCCGCCCGTCGATCCGGGTGTTATCCGCGAGCCAGCGGTGGAAGGCGGCATAGACCCAGGGGAAGGCGAGGCCGAAGGTAAAGCTGAAAGCGAGGCAGCCGAGGAGCCAATAGAAAAGATAGCGCAGCGCACTGCCCGTAAATTCTGAACGGTTGTCCATAGATGTTCCCTCCCTGATGATTTTTCTCAATTGTACCATGGAAAGCAGTCGGCAGGGTGCTATAATGAAGGCAAAATCTACTTTAGAAAGAAGGGAAGAAAATGAGGGAAAAGATCAGTCTGATTCAGATGGACGTGCGCCTCGGCGAGCCGGAAGTGAATTTTGCGCGTGCGGCGGCGCTCATGGAAGAAGCCATGGCGGAGGCGCCGGATATCCTCGTGCTGCCGGAGACGGTGAATGTGGGCTTTTTCCCGATGCCTGCGGGAAAATTGGCGGCGCTCGCCGATGAAGAGGGACGGCGGACAAAGGAAGTCTTCGGAAATTTCGCGAAGGCCCGCGGCGTGAACCTCGTCGCAGGTTCGTCGGCGGTGAGAGAAAACGGGAAGATTTACAATCGAAGCTATGTCTTCGGACGGGACGGCGCGCTTCTTGCCTCTTACGACAAGATCCACGGATTCAGCCCGTCGGGAGAGCCGGACTATTTCACCGGCGGAGACCATACAGTTCGCTTCACACTGGACGGCATTCTCTGTTCCATGGCGATCTGCTATGATGTGCGTTTTCCAGAACTCATCCGCACGGAAGCGCTCGCCGGAGCGGATCTTTTCTTCCTGCCCGCGGCGTGGCCTCTCGTACGGAAAGAACACTGGGTGACGCTCGCGAAGGCCAGGGCTATTGAAAATCAGATGTATTTCTGCGCGGTGAACGAATGCGGCCGGGCGGGAGAGACGAAGTACGGCGGCCATTCGCTTCTTCTCTCTCCGTGGGGCGAAGAACTGCTTCATCTCGGCGAGGAAGAGGAGATCAGAACGGGTACGATCGACACCGACGTCATCGCCGGCATCCGGGAGAGCATCAATGTTTTCCGCGACCGCCGTCCGGAATTGTACTGCCTGTGAGAGCAGGGCATGAAGGCCGGCGGCGTTTTTATAAATGAATTAAATTATAGAATATAAAAATATTTTATCATCAATGTATAAAAATATCCTTTTCCCTTTATGCGGGGAAAGGGATATTTTATTTTGGCTGCGCGTGTTATAATTCCCCCATCAATATTTCTAAATAATAAGAAAATAAAATAAGAATAAAATTTATAGAAAGAGAGGGAGACGATGACAGCGGACGGGATCCTGATCGCGGCGCTTCTGGCGATGAGCACGGGAAGAGTGCCGATGTATGTGACGGCGGTGATCGGTGGGGTGGCGGCTCTTCTCGCGGCAGGCGTTCCGCTCATGGGCGACGCGGCGGGTGGGGTGCCCGCGCTGCTGAAAGGGGCGCTCCGCCCTCTGCCAGTGGTGGATATGATGGGGATACTGCTTTTCATCGGCGTCATGAAGCAGTCGGGATGCATGGAGGCGATCCTGTACAAGCTCATGGAGAGCGGGAGAAAGCATGGCGGCGCGCCGGGCGTTGCGGCAGCGGCGGGATTCGCGGCAGCGCTTCTGGG
>ULQM01011939.1_pt1 | contig 23289 bp, 18 predicted proteins | sample 1954451 | NCBI WGS metagenome assembly ULQM01 (sample SAMEA4835655, study PRJEB28245) | human gut metagenome | biome: gut microbiome; material: fecal sample | place: Denmark | collected 2008 | reverse complement strand
TATGATGCGCAAGTGTTTGGCAATCATGATGTTGAAACGGGTCATCCGGTTTACGACAAATGGATAAAAGAACTCAATTGCCCAGTTCTTGGTTCCAACATCATCAGCACTTCTACAGGCCAGCCATACGTTAAGCCTTATCTCATCCTGAACCGCGAGGGCGTGAAGGTGGCAGTATTGGGAATGATTACTCCTGCCATTCCAAACTGGCTCACGGAGAATCTCTGGAGCGGACTGAAATTTGAAAATATGGTAACAAACGCCCGCAAATGGGTGAAGTATCTCCAGGAGAATGAAAAACCGGATGTTATCATCGGCCTCTTCCACAGCGGAAAAGACGGAGGCATCCAGACTGCCGAATATGATGAAGACGCATCTATCAAGGTGGCAAAAGAAGTGCCAGGCTTCGACCTCGTTCTCTTCGGCCACGACCATACGCGCGACAACGAAACCGTAACCAATACTGATGGAAAGCAGGTGGTTTGCCTGGATCCTGCCAACAACGCCATTAGCGTGGCTGATGCAGAAATAACCCTCACCCTCAACAAGAAAAAGGTGAACGGAAAGAAGCAACTAGTGGTAACTGACAAAAAGGTGACAGGCAAGATTGTGGATGTGACAGATTGTCCTATCGACGAGGATTTCATGAAAACTTTCGAACCTCAGATTGCGGAAGTAAAGAAATATGTGGGCAAGCAGATTGGCAACTTCAAGACTACCATCTACAGCCGCGACCAGTTCTTCGGCAGTTCTGCCTTCAACGATTTCATCCTCAACCTCCAGTTGCAGATGACAAAAGCCGACATTTCGTTCAACGCTCCCCTTCAGTTCAACGCGGTTCTGAAAGCCGGCCCAATCTGTGTGAGCGACATGTTCAATCTCTATAAATATGAGAACCAGCTCTACGTAATGCGCATGACGGGCGAAGAAATCAGAAAGCATCTGGAAATGAGTTACGACCTCTGGGTGAACACCATGAAGAGCCCGGACGACCATCTCCTGCTGCTCGATGAGAAGACCGTTGGCGACCAGCAACGCCTCGGTTTCAAGAATCTCTCGTTCAACTTTGATAGTGCTGCGGGAATCGATTACGAAGTTGACGTAACCAAGCCAGATGGCGAGAAGGTGAAGATTCTGCGCATGAGCAACGGCGAACCTTTCGATGAGAAGAAATGGTACAAGGTAGCCGTTAACAGCTATCGTGGAAATGGCGGCGGCGAACTCCTAACCAAGGGTGCCGGAATCCCGAAAGACAGTCTTGAAAGCCGAATCATCTATCGCAGCAAGCGCGACCAGCGTTACTATCTGATGGAAGAAATTGAAAAGATGGGAACGGTTGATGCAAAACCAAACAACAACTGGAAGTTTGTGCCGGAAGCATGGACCAAGCCAGCTGCCCAGCGCGATTTCGAATTGCTGTTCGGAAAGAAGCAATAGCTCCTCGAAACGCTTCTGGAAAAGCATATTATAAAGTTCAAAGTAAAAAAGCAAATAAGTTCAAAATAAAGAATGAAGTATTGGTTTATATTTTGCAAGACTGATCTCTTGCTCGAAAAGAAAGAAGACGGAACCTATACGATTCCTTGTTCAGAAGAGAGTCCAATCCCAACAAAGCCTTGGACTCACATTCTCAACATTACCCCGATGGAAGACGGAACAGAGGTGAAGACCTTCACCATTCCTGAGCCCGTTACCGGCAATCCGAAGTACGAAATGTGCGGCTTGCGCCCTAGTTTCTACAAACTCTCTCCTGCCCTTTACCAGAAAGCAGGAAAGTGTCAGGAACTCAACTATTGGGACATGAATACCCAATTCTGCGGCGTTTGCGGAGCTCCGATGAAAATGGCAACCGACATCAGTAAGAAATGTACAGAATGCGGCAAACAGGTCTGGCCTTCGCTTGCCACAGCCATCATCGTTCTGATTAAGAAAGATGATCAGGTCTTGCTGGTACACGCTCGCAATTTCAAGGGAAATTTCGACAGTCTCGTGGCTGGTTTCGTTGAGACTGGCGAGAATCTGGAAGAGGCGGTTCATCGTGAAGTAATGGAAGAAACCGGTCTGACTATCAAGAATTTGAAATATTTCGGTTCCCAGCCTTGGCCTTATCCGAGCGGTCTGATGATTGGCTTCTCGGCAGAATATGTAGATGGAGAAATTCATCTTCAGAAAGAAGAACTCTCTCGTGGTAAATGGTTCACGAAAGAGAATCTCCCTATTCTCCCAGAGAAACTTTCCATCGCCCGAAAACTCATCGACGCCTGGCTGGCGGACAAACTCTAATAATGAGGACAAACTCTAAAAGTGAGGATAAACTCTAAAAAATGATGAAAGAGAAACTTTGGAATGCAAACTACATCAAGGTGATGACTACCAACTTTCTGTTGTATTTCGCCTTCTATCTGCTCACACCTTTGCTCCCTCTCTATCTGAGCGAAAATTTTGGAGCCACGAAAGATGTGATTGGAATTGTGCTGAGCGGCTATACAGTTGCCGCCCTCATCATTCGTCCGTTCAGCGGATATGTGGTTGACAGCTTTTCGCGCAAGAAGGTTCTGATGGTCTGTCTCACGGCCTTCGCCATCTTCTTTGCCGGCTATATTGCAGCCAGCACCATCCTGATGTTTGCCATCTGCAGAACCCTGCACGGAGGTCCGTTCGGAGCCGTAACGGTTGCCAACAGCACCTGCGCCATCGACGTTCTTCCGGCAAGTAGGAGAAATGAAGGAATCGGACTCTACGGACTGAGCAACAATTTTGCCATGGCAATTGCTCCATCCATCGGAATCTATCTCCATAATGCGGTAGACAGTTATATGATTCTCTTCTGGATAGCTTTCATCGTGGCGATTGCCTCAGTTGTGATTGCAGGAACCATCCGCCTCCCCGAAAAGGAAATCGTTAAGAACAAGGAGAAGCTTTCTCTCGACCGCTTCTTCCTGACGCGTGCCTGGCTCCTTGCCATCAACATCGCCATGTTCGGTTTCTGCTGGGGCGTTCTGAGTAATTATCTCGCAATCTACAGCAAGGAGGAACTCGGAATTACGGGCGGAACGGGCACTTATTTTGCCCTTCTTTCCATGGGTCTGTTCCTGTCAAGATTGCAGGGAAGAAAAGCCTTGAGCCAGGGAAAACTTACCCAGAATGCGGCCGAAGGAATGCTGCTTTCGCTTGTTGGTTTCATCATCTTTGTTGCCGTCAAGCACCCGGTAGCCTATTATCTTTCGGCTTGTCTTATCGGCCTGGGCAACGGTCATCTTTACCCAGCCTTCCTCAACATGTTTATTAATGTGGCTCGTCACAACCAGCGTGGAACGGCAAACAGCAGCATTCTTACAGGTTGGGATTTGGGCTTCGGAATCGGCTGTCTCTTAGGCGGAATTGTGGCAGAACATTTCGGTTACAACGGAACATTCTGGATGGTTGCTATGGAAAATGCAGCTTCCGTTCTCCTCTTCTTTGCCGCTTCGAAACAATTCTTTGAGAAGAGACGCAGAGAATAGAAAACAGTTGATAAAGAGAAATATGAGATTATGAATAAAAAAAGAGCACTTCATCCGAGACAGAAGAAAGTCTCAGGCGAAGTGCTCTTATTTTTATCTTACTTTTCTGTTTTTAGAAAGGAAGATCATCTGCGCTACCACCCTCTGCTGCAGGAGCTGCAGGCTGAACTGGAGGGAATGCTGCAGTTGCGCCATTAGCAGGAGCTGCTGGCTGAGCAGGAGCTACAGGAGCACCTACTGGAGGAAACGCACCTGGCTGCATTCCGCCCATAGCACCAGCTACGGCGTTAGGGTCAACACGCTGGATATTCCAGGCACGGATGCTGTTGTACCAACGGCCCTGATACTCGTGAGCATCAATATCGAAAGAAACCAGAAGTTCCTCTCCACTCTGAATGTTGAACTGAGCCAGACGGTCTGCTCCGAAAACATCAAAGCACAATTTCTTTGGATACTGCTCGTGGGTTTCAATTACGAACGACTGAGCTTTCCACTCTCCTCTTGCAGAGACGCCGCTTTTTTCAGGCAAAACGGCAATAACTTTTCCTTGTAATTCCATATGATAATATTTAAAGTTTTTCCTTTGTTTAAAGGGTGTTTTTTTCTTTCTGACTGCGAAATTACTAAAAATAGTTCAAAAACTAGAACTTTTCTCCAATTATTTTTGCTTATCAGCGATATTTTTTGTATTTTTGTGCTCAATTAGGTGATATTGCCTAATTAAATTAAGGTGAAACAGAAAATAAAATAAAATTTAAATAAAATACTCATGAGATTTACAGTATCAAGTTCTGCATTGAGCAGCAAGCTCAACATGCTCGCAAAAGTGATTGGAAGCAAGAATTCGTTGCCAATCCTCGATTGTTTCCTTTTCCAAGTTGCTAACGGTGAAATGAGCATCACGGCTAGCGATAGTGATAATGTCATCAAGAGTACACTCGCTCTTACCGACCACGATGGAGAAGGTGAGTTTTGTGTGCCTAACCGCGTTATCCTCGATGCGTTGAAGGAACTGCCTGAGCAGCCTCTTCACTTCGATGTGGATGCTGCCGGAGAAGCCGTTGCCATCAAGATTGTTTACCAGAACGGTCTTTACAACTTCACAGGTCAGAGCGCAGAGGAATATCCTCGCACACAGAGCATGAACGATGCTTGCACCACCGTTTCTTTGCCTACAGAAATGCTGATCAACAACATTTCACGCTCACTCTTCGCTACAGCCAACGATGAGTTGCGCCCTGTCATGAACGGTATTTATTTCGACCTGACAGCAGATGCTCTCGCTATCGTAGCAAGCGATGGTCACAAGCTGGTTCGCAGCAAGAACTTCACTATCAAGAGCGAATCTCCTTCAGCATTCAACTTGCCTAAGAAGCCAGCTTCTCTGCTGAAGAACATTCTGAGCAAGGACGGCGACGACGCTATCATCAAGTTTGATGACCGAAGCGCAGAAATCCAGTTTACTGACGGCGTTATGAGATGCAGACTGATTGATGGCCGCTACCCTAACTACAACTCTGTCATTCCAAACAACCCTAACGAGGTTACAGTAGACCGCAGAGGCTTGCAGAGTGCTTTGCGCCGCGTATTGCCATTTGCAAGCGAGAGCAGCCAGCTCATCCGTTTCCACATCGAGTCAGGCCGTTTCGAGGTTTCTTCTGAGGATATAGACTTCTCAACATCTGCAAAGGAACAGTTGTCTTGCGAATACAACGGCTCTCCTATCAGCATCGGCTTCAAGGGAAGCAGTCTGATGGAAATCCTGAGCAATCTCACAAGCGACAACATCATCATCCAGCTGGCAGACCCAAGCCGTGCCGGAATCATCGTACCAGCAGAACAGCCTGAGAACGAAGATATTCTGATGCTCATCATGCCTATGCTCCTTAACGACTAAAGGAGCACGGGCTTTCTCTGAAACAACAAAAAGAAAAGTATTTCTACAAAAATGAAACTCAATTTGACAAAGCCTCTGATCGTGTTCGACCTGGAGACAACGGGTCTTGACATGATCAAAGATCGTATTATACAGATTTCTTACATCAAGGTAATGCCTGATGGAACTGAAGACCGCAAGAACCTCTTCGTAAATCCTTGCAAGGAGATTCCTGCCGAAGTAGTTGCCCTTACAGGCATCAGCAACGAAGATGTAAAAGATGCGCCAACCTTCAAGCAGCTGGCTGCCACATTAGAGAAGGAATTTACAGGTTGCGATTTCGCAGGCTACAATTCCAACCACTTCGATGTACCAATGCTCGCAGAAGAATTCCTGCGTGCTGGAATCGACTTCGATTTCAACAAGTGCCGTCTCATTGATGCGCAGACCATCTTCATGAAGATGGAACGCCGTAACCTGGCTGCTGCCTACAAGTTCTATTGCGGCAGAAAGATGGAGGAAGATTTCGAAGCTCATCGTGCAGATCAGGATACAGAGGCTACTTACCGCGTGCTCATGGGCGAGCTCGACAAGTATGCTCCAGGCGTGCAGGATGAACCTGAGCGCGTGCTCAACAACAACATGGATGAACTAGCCGATTTCTCTAAGCAGAAGGATAATGTAGATTTCGCCGGACGCATCGTTTGGGAAGAAGTAAAAGACGCCCAGGGCAACGTTGTAAACGATGAGAACGGAAATCCTTTGAAGCACGAAGTATTCAACTTCGGCAAATACAAAGGATGGGATGTGGCTGAGATTCTGACCAAAGACCCGGGGTATTTTACATGGGTCTTGGGAAGCGATTTCACCAACAATACCAAGCAGGTGCTTACCCGCATCCGCCTTCGTGAATTCAACAAGAGAATGGGAAAATAATTGTTACCGGGCTTTCGCAAGCAGTTGAAGAACAAACCTTGCGAAAGTCGGATTTATTTCTTAACAGTTAGAAAAATTCATGTTAAAAGGAAAGAAAATCGTATTGGGCATTACGGGCTCTATTGCATCCTACAAGTCTTGCCTCATCATACGAGGTCTCATCAAGTGCGGAGCCGAAGTGCAGGTGGTCATTACGCCTGCAGGAAAGGAGTTCATCACTCCCATCACCCTTTCGGCTCTTACGCATAAGCCTGTGGTAAGCGAATTCTTCTCACAGCGCGATGGAACCTGGAATTCGCACGTAGACTTAGGTCTGTGGGCCGACGCCATGCTCATCGCTCCTTGCACAGCCTCTACCATGGGTAAGATGGCTCACGGAATTGCTGACAACATGCTCATCACAACCTATCTGTCGATGAAAGCGCCTGTTTTCATCGCTCCAGCCATGGACCTCGACATGTATAAGCATCCTTCTACCCAAGCCAACATGAAAACACTTCTGGGCTATGGAAATCACATCATAGAACCCGAAGTGGGATTCCTGGCAAGCGGACTGGAAGGAAAGGGACGCATGGAAGAACCAGATATTATCGTAGAATGCCTTGACAGATTCTTCGATGAACAGGCTCAGCAGAACACAGAGACCGATGAAGCTGCATCAGAAAACTGCAAGGAAAAAGAAAGCGATAAGCTCGATTTGAAAGGCAAGAAAATCATGATTACAGCCGGACCAACTTACGAAAAGATTGACCCGGTACGTTTCATCGGCAATTATTCTTCCGGCAAAATGGGCTTTGCCCTTGCTGAAGAGTGCTGCCGTCGTGGTGCTGAGGTTACGCTGGTTGCAGGTCCGGTTTCGCTCAGCTGTTCCGAAGCCATTCATCGCATCGATGTAGAAAGTTGCGAGGAAATGTATCAGGCAGCCACTAAAGCTTTTGCCTCTACCGATGCAGCCATTCTCTGTGCTGCTGTTGCTGATTTCAAGCCAAGCGAGATTGCTGACAGGAAAATCAAGCGCGAGAAAGATGATCTGGAACTCCGCCTCGTCCCTACTCACGATATTGCTGCAGCCCTTGGCAAGATGAAACAAAAACATCAGCGAATTGTGGCTTTCGCCCTGGAAACCAACGATGAAGAGGCTAATGCACAGAAAAAGCGCAAAAAGAAAAATGCCGATTTCATCGTGCTTAACTCTACTCGCAATCCGGGAACCACATTCCGTACGGATGACAACCAGATAACGATTATTTCTGAAGAGGGTAAGAAAGAATATGAGAAGAAACCGAAAACTGAAGTGGCTCGCGACATTATCAACGAGCTGGCTCATCTCTTGTAGTCCCATCACATCAGCCGCTCAGGAGTTGCAGGCTAAGATTACCATCAACCATGCCCAGATTCAGGGCACGGAAAACCGGGTATTCGATAATCTGCAGCAAACTCTTGAGCAGTTTGTGAACGACAGGCAATGGACGAATCTTCAATTCAGGAAGAACGAGCGCATCGTGTGCAACTTCAATATCACGGTAAGCAAGTATGATAAAGACCAGAATATCTTTACCTGCAAGGCGCTCATCCAGGCCAACCGTCCCGTCTACAATTCAGCCTATACGTCCACCTTATATAATAATGTGGATGAAAACTTCACGTTCAAGTTTGCCGAGTTCGACCAGCTGGAGTTTACCGAAGAGCGGATTGACAACCAGCTAACGGCTCTGCTCGCCTACTATGCTTACCTCATCATCGGTTTAGATCTTGACAGTTTTGCGCCTAAAGGTGGTGAAGACATTCTGCAACGTTGCATGAACCTCACCAACAACGCCCAGAATCTTGATTTTCCGGGCTGGAAAGCGTTTAGTGACAACAGAAATAGGTTCGCCATCATTTCCGATTATCTAGACGGAGCCATGGAACCTTTCAGAATGCTGCAATACAACTATTACAGAAAAGGGCTCGATGAAATGGCGAATAATGTGGAACGAGGCAGAACTGAAATCACCAACACCCTGCTCCAGGATCTGAAGAAGGCACGTACGGACAGACCGCTCAGTCTGCTGCCACAAATCTGGACCGACTATAAGAAGGACGAGCTTGCTAACATCTATCAGAAACATGGCACTCAGAAAGAGAAAGAAAGCATTTATGAACTGCTCTTCTCCATCAATCCTTCTCAAAACTCATATTGGGACAAAATCAAGGAATAAGGCTACATGCAGAATGATTCGAGGCAACTTCTCGGATGATAAAGCAAAGATTCTTCCTAGGTAGGTTAAGTTCCTTTAAAACAATAAGATAAGAAATTATGCTCAAGCAATTATACATCAAGAATTTCACGTTGATTGACGAGTTGGACATTCCTCTTTATCCAGGATTCTCAGTCATCACGGGCGAGACGGGTGCCGGAAAGAGCATCATTCTCGGAGCCATCGGACTGCTTCTGGGCAACCGTGCTGACAGCAAGGCCATCAAGGCAGGAAGAGACCGATGCGTGATTGAAGCCCACTTCGACCTGTCAAAATACGGAATGCAGGATTTCTTCGATGCTAACGATATTGATTATGATGCAGAAGACACCATCATCCGCCGCGAACTGACAGCAGCCGGAAAAAGCCGTGCCTTCATCAACGACACGCCCGTCCCCCTGAGCAAGATGAGAGAACTGGGCGAACAGCTCGTCGATATTCATTCGCAGCACCAGAATCTCCTGCTGCAGAAGGAAGACTTCCAGCTCAGCGTGGTCGACATTATTGCCCACGATGAAAAGCAGAAGAAGGCTTATCTTGCCGAATACAAGAACTATAAAAAGGCTAAGCAGCAGCTGGAAGACCTGAAAGCGGAAATCGCAAAGAACAGGGAGAACGAGGAATTCATGCGCTTCCAGTTTAAGGAACTGGATGATGCAAACCTGCAGGAAGGCGAACTTGAGCAACTGGAACAGGAAGCAGAAACCCTGAGCCATTCTGAAGACATCAAGACTGCGCTCTATGAGGCAGATAATGCACTCTCGGGCGAAGACGGCAGCATTCTCGACAAACTGAAGAATGCAGCCCAGCAGATTGACAACATCAAGGAGGTTTATCCGGATGTGAAGGAGGTGGCTGAACGAATGCAGAGCAGCTATATAGAACTCAAGGATATTGCTCAGGAAATAAGCGGAAGCGTTGATAATATAGAGTTCGACCCGAACCGGCTTGAAACCATCAATTCCCGTCTCGACCAACTCTACTCGCTCCAGCAGAAATTCCATGTGGAAAATGTAGAGGAACTCATCGCCACTCGCGAGCGAATCAACGAACAGTTGCAGCACATCGATAATGGAGATGAAGACATAGAAGAACAGGAAAAGCAAGTTGCCCTTCTGTTTGCCAAGGCTGAAAAGCTGGCTGGTGAACTGACTGCCATCCGAACGAAATCGGCCAGAAAGATAGAAGAAGAAATGAAGAAACGTCTCATTCCTCTGGGAATTCCAAACGTCCGCTTCGAAATTTCATTCTCCGCCAAGCCGCTCAGTTCTGATGGTGTTGACAAGGTAAATTTCCTGTTCAGCGCCAACAAGAGCACGCTTCTCCAGCCGGTGAGTCAGGTTGCTTCCGGTGGAGAAATCGCCCGCGTCATGCTTTCTCTGAAGGCCATGATCAGCGGCGCCGTAAAACTGCCAACCATCATCTTCGATGAAATCGACACGGGAGTAAGCGGTAAGATTGCTGAAAAGATGGCGGAAATCATGACAGAGATGGGCAACCTGAACCGCCAGGTTATTTCCATCACCCACCTGCCGCAGATTGCTTCCATGGGAACCCATCATTACAAAGTTCTGAAAGAAGAAACCGAAGAGGGAACTCTTTCTCACATGAAGGAACTCAACGAGCAGCAGCGCATAGAAGAAATCGCCCAGATGCTCAGCGGAAGCGACATTACGCCTGCTGCCCTGGCAAATGCTAAGGAGTTGCTCAATAAACACAAGCAACACAAATAAGATTATGAAAAAAATAAATATGATCATGATGGGACTGATGCTCGGAGCATCGTCCCTCTATGCCCAGCCGGGTTCGGTCCAGAAACTGGCTAAGAGCGTTTTCACCTTGACTACTTTCAATCAGAAAGGCGACATTATCGCCTCTACCCAAGGTGTTTTTATCGACAACAAGGGAACGGCTATCAGCACTTTCAAGCCATTTGTCGGAGCTGTAAAGGCTAGCGTTGTTGACGCTTCCGGCAAATCGATTCCTGTTGAGGCCATCATGGGAGCCGACGAGCTCTATGATGTGGCTAAATTCCGCATCAACGCCTCTACAGTTGCTGCCCCTATCGCAACCAAGGAATCGGCTGCTGGCGACAAGGTCTGGCTGGTTCCATATTCTATTAAGAAGCCGGCTTACCAGCAGGAGGACATCAGCAGCGTGGAGAAGTTCAAGACTACGTACAACTATTACATCTTCTCGAATAGTGCTCCCGAAAATGCAGTAGGTTGTCCGTTTGCCAACAAGAACGGCCAGGTCATCGGTCTGATGCACAGCAATGGTCAGGTTACGGCCATCGACGCCAACTACGCCAAGCAGTTGAAGGTAACCGGTCTTTCGAGTCTTGATGCAGCCCTTCGCGAAACCACCATCCGTACAGCTCTTCCTGATACAGAGAACGAAGCGATGACGATGATGACTCTGAAGAAAGGTCAGACTACAGCTGATGTGTATGCGAAATATAGCGATGAGTTTATCAGCAAATTCCCTACTTCAGCCTTCGGTTACAAGGAGAAAGCCGCTTATCTGACGGATAAGGCAGAATATGATGCAGCTGCCAAACTGATGGAAGAAGGCATTAAGAAATCGGCTGCCAAGGATGAGGCTCATTCCAACTATGCCGACCTGATTTATCAGAAGATTATTTACAAGGGCGATTCTGTTTATAAGGACTGGACGCTTGATAAGGCCATAGCTGAGGCTCAGAAGGCATACGAAATCAAGGCTCAGCCTATTTACCGCCATCAGGAAGCGCAGATTAATTTTGTAAAGGGTGAGTATCAGAAAGCTTACGATACTTTCATGGATTTGACCAATACTTCACTTCTCAGCGGCGAACTCTATTTTGAGGCTGCCCAGGCTAAGAAGAATCTCAAGGCTCCAGCCAAGGAAATTGAGGTTTTGCTCGATAGTGCGGTAAGCGTTGGAAACAAGACCGGAATGGTTGCGAATTATTATCTGGCACGTGGAGAATTTCTGAAGGAGCAGGGTGAATTCCGCCGCGCTATTCAGGATTATAATATGTACGATTCCATTGCCCGTCCTGTTTCGCCAGCCTTCTTCTACACCCGTTACCAATGCGAAACCAAGTTACGCATGTGGCAGCCAGCCCTGCTTGATATTGCCCGCACCTGTTACCTGGCTCCTAAAGAGCCTACATATTTTGCAGAATGGGCAAGTCTCGACTTGCGTGTAAAGCGTTATGATGAAGGAATCAGCGCAGCCACCCATTGCATAGAGTTGGCTCCTGAATATGCTGACGGCTACCTTCTCTTAGGTCTGCTCCAGAAGGAGAAAGGAAATAAGGAAGAGGCCATCAAGAACCTGAAGAAAGCTCAGGAACTCGGCGATTCCCGCGCTGGAGAATATCTCAAGAAAATGAAGTAATTATTTTAGTAATAAGTAAGAAAGTCCGTAGGCATTTTAACAGAACGCCTACGGACTTTCTTTTACATTTTAGTCATGTGGTAACCCAGCATTTTTAGCTCTACGGCTATTCCCATGAGGAACATCTGGTGAAGGGCGGCAACGAAACCACGGAAGGCTTCCTCGCTTCCAGGCTGCAGATTCAGATGAATCAGCTTACTGTAAGAGCGCGAAGCACATTCTGCCACTACATTCGTAACAGCCTTATGCGCTTCCTCATTCAGCAGCAGAACCTTTTCGCAGATGTAATCATCCATGTGGTCGAAATCTATTCTGTCACGAAGATATTCATAATGATTCTCTACCTTGCTGTAGAGTTCCCAATCCTCATCCCAATACTTGGCAAGCGCCATTCCTACATACATGATCCAACCCAATGAAACCGTAGGATATTTGGCAAACTCGCGAATCGCATCAGGCAGATAACTCTCGCCTACTTTCTGCCACAGCTCTTCCAAATCCGGAGCTTCCGGCAAATGAGCATCTACCTTATCAATACCCAGCAGATATTGATAAAGATTTTCCTTGAAAATCGCTTCAAAATTCTTTTTCTCTTCCATTTATCTTTTCTTTTCTAATATTTTTTTACTGAACTCTGCAAACCCTGATTCCTATCTGCACCGGATGTTTGTGCATGTAAGTATAAAGCGTCATCGGTTCATCAATCACCTTCTTGTGAATGCTGCTGGCGTTGAGCAGATGCAATCCGTCTTTGTGCCAGAAAGCAATACCGATGTGGGTCGTGTCGAGACCCTTCTTGTTGGTAATGATGGCGATAATGTCACCATCGTGAATAGCGTTGCGGAAAACTGCCGTGTTGGCAATCTTACCCTTCGGAACATAACGGTAACGCTTGCCGTTCACACTCTGTTCCAGTTTTCTGATTCCCGATTTCCATTCCGGATGAGCCTTAAGCATCTTATAGCTCGAAACATGCGTACTCATCCAGTTGATGTTCACGGTCTGAACGGCCGAAAAAGGAGGATTGGGCGCAATATTCTTCACGATTCCCTCGCGCTCGTTTGCATCCATCCAAATCGTGAAATAATGCTGGCGTTTCACATAGGAAACCTCTCCGCCTACATAACGCACATTCCGGAGATGTTCACAGAAAGCCGAGAAAGAAGTCTCGTTCTTCTTGGCGCACAGGGTGAGCGCCGTAACCATCTCTACGTATGTGGTGCAGTCTAGTTCACGGGTGTTCACGATGAGCACCTCTTCCTTCGTCCGGTCCAGCGTGCCGCCCACATAAGGAACGCCCGCCATCTGCTTGCCGAACCAGAGCATCCAACTGGCAGGTTTCTTCTTCATCGCCCTTGCCTGCTGCAGCAGTCCTACAATCCGCAGACTGTCCTGCCGCTGATAAACCACATTCACCCTGGCTTCTCCCGGAACAGCCAGCACGCAAGCCAGCACGACAGCTGCCATTTTCGTAAATATTTTCATCTCTTCTCTTTTTATATGTTAATGATGACGTTTCCTGCCGAAGTTCACACCCACATAAATATTGAGTGAGCCAAACGAATTGTTGGTAGAAAACTGTTTTTTCTTATAGTTGTAGGAATGGATGATGGTGCTGGCGCCCGCGTACCAATGCGTGTTGTTCCACACAATACCGAAGCGGCCTATTCCATCCAGGTTCACATTCTTGAAACTGAAGTTGGTAATGTCCAGATGTTCCCTTTCATTATCCGATTTCGAGCTGTTGTAAGCCACACCTACCGAGAGCGAAGCGTTGAAGAGCCAGTTCTTGGCGAAAACCCAGTTGTAAGCATAGCCGCAGGTTACGTTCACATCGCTGTATTTCACCTTACTGAACATCAGCGAACTGTCTATCTTAGCTTCCGGAGTTCCCCCGTTTGTCAGATTTTTATTCAGCTTTTCATCTACAAGATTGGTCAGTTTATCCCAGTTCACCTCCAGTTCATGCTCCGTGTAACCGATTCCCAGAAGCATGGAACCGGCACTTCTCCGCTGCACCGTACTCTGCGAATAGGCGGCAGGATAAGAGAAGCGGCGATGGTTGAAGATGTAATAAAGATTGAATCCCTTGATGCTCGATTTGAAACCGTCGAAAGGAGCCTTGCGGATAGGGTCACAATCGATGTGCTCACCCAGATTCATCCGCAGAACATGATAGTCATTTCCCGTCTGTCGCCAGAACAGGTCTATTCCCAGCAGACTGCTGTAGAGGCTCAGGTCAAACTCCTTTTTATTAGTGTGGTTATTCCTGAAATTAATGTGTTTCAGGTCGAACGTATAACCCAGAAACACCCATCTCCAGCCCAGATAAGGCCCCAGGCGGTAAGAAGGATCAGGCGAGAAGGAAATGCTCTGTCCTTCGCTGTTTCTGAGCGTATATTCCTCGTAGGTATTGGTGTTCTGCAGCATCACCGTATAATTGTAATGCTGGTCTTCTATATAAGCCGAATCCGTACTGTTGAATTCTCTGAAGAACCGGGTGAACACATCTCCCACCTGATGGAAGAAGGTTTTGCGATGGCGCTCTTTCACGAGGCTGTCCTGGGAATTGGACATGAACATCGTCTTGTTGAAGAGCGTTCCCAGCATGGTAGAATCCACGGGCTCCCCTGCCCTTGCCGAAGTGCAGACAAGGGAACAGATAAATCCTACTATACAGAAACATCTCTTCATAACTTACGCTCTAATCCTGATGATGATTTTGTAAAAAATCAGTTCTTCCACAATACTCGGTCCAGCACCCAGTTGACAGCCGTAGCCGAAACGCTGGTGCAGTCGCATTTTCCTATTCCCTGCAGATGCTGAATCACACTCTTGATGAGCGGCAGCTGCACATAAGGCGGATTCGGAACCGTAATCAAGTTCTTTCCTTCGCTCGTAATCACTTCTATCGGCTGGTAAGTGAACACCGAGAATGAGAGCGAACCTTTCTCGCCAATCACCTCGATGCAGTCTTCCTTCGCACTCTCATGTCCCACGAAGCACCAGCTTCCGCTGCCCGGAATTCCGCTCTCAAAGAAGAAGCACGCCGAGAGCGTATCTTCAGCCTGATAAAGATGCGCTCTGTTGGCAGGATAGCCGTGCGCACGGGTAATCACACCAAACAGATTCTGGAGCAAATCTATCTGATGAGGAGCCAGGTCGTAGAAATAGCCGCCGCCCGCAATATCCGGCTGCAGTCGCCAAGGCATTTCCTTGCCGCTCTGAAAGTCGAGATCGCGCGGAGGAACCGAGAAGCGCACCTGAACATTCACCACGTTACCGATGGTTCCGCTCTCGATAATCTCCTTTACCTTCTGGAAGTAAGGAAGATAACGGCGATAGTAAGCTACGAAGCAGGGAACACCCGTCTGCTCGCTGATGCGGTTGATGCGGATGCAGTCGTTGTAGCTCGCTGCCAGCGGTTTCTCTATATAGCAGGGTTTGCCCGCATGCATCGCCATGATGGCGAAGGTGGCGTGAGAAGAAGGTGGCGTGGCGATGTAAACAGCATTCACATCGGGATCTTCTATCAATTCCGATGCATCCGTGTACCATTTGCGCACATGATGGCGCTCGGCATAGCTGCGTGCCTTGTTCTCGCTTCGGCTCATCACAGCCACCACCTGCGAACCCTCCACTTCGTTGAAAGCCGGTCCGCTTTTCTTTTCGGTTACTTCTCCGCAGCCGATAAATCCCCAGTTTATCTGTTTCATTCTCTATTGGTTTATTCTCTCCCGAAAGATTATTCTCCGGCGAGCGATTTGTTGATTTCGTCAATATAGTCGAGCACCTCGTCGCGTCCCATCTTCTTTTCACTACTGGTAATGAAATAAGGTGGAAGTGCTTCCCAGCGGTCTTCCAGCGCATGCATCCATTTCTCCGCATTCATGCGAGCCTTGACCGGACCCAACTTGTCGGCCTTGGTAAAGACGATGCAGAAAGGAACGCCGCTCTCGCCCAGCCAGTCTACAAACTCGCGGTCTATCTTCTGCTGCTCGTGGCGTACGTCGATGAGCACAAAGACATTAGCCAACTGCTGGCGCTGCAGAATATAACTGCTTATCATTTGTTCCAGCTGCTTCTGTACGGTCTTCGAACGCTTGGCGAAACCATAGCCAGGAAGGTCAACCAGATACCATTCGTTGTTGATGATGAAGTGGTTGATAAGCAGCGTCTTACCCGGTGTGGCTGAAGTCTTAGCCAAACCCTTGTGGTTGCAGAGCATATTGATGAGGCTCGATTTTCCCACATTACTTCTGCCGATGAAAGCATATTCAGCCTTCGTATCTTTCGGACACATGCTCACTCGTGGAGCCGATATTGTAAATTCTGATTTCTTAATTTCCATTCTTTCTATTTTCTTTATTATTTTTATTATTTTCAAGTTTCGCAAGTGAGCTCCACACGCCCTTTCAGGGCGAGAGGCGTTAGAACTTTTGTGCCTTCAGCCCGTACTTCTAAGTCTAGAGCATTTCAGCCAGTTCCAGCCATCTCATTTCCTTCTCATCAAGTTCATCCTTGATTTCAGGCAGGCGCTTGCTTTTCTCCGTCAGTTCCTCAACCGATAGATTTCCGCTGCAGAGTTCCTCTTCCAGCTTCTTCTGTTCCTCGGTCAGCGCATCTATTTCCTGGGTCAGCTGCTCATATTCGCGCTTCTCCTTGTAGCTCATCTTGCGTTTGTTCTCAAAATTGGCGTCGCGCTTGGCCGTGCCTGCTCCGTCGCTTTCTGTCGTTGCATTTCCGCTCTTTGCCGGTTTCGCCTGTTCTGCCTCGTCCTTCGCCTGCATCCGGCTCCATTCCCTGTACTGCGTATAGTTGCCTGGGAAATCCTGTATTTCGCCTTCGCCCTTGAAAACCAGCAGATGGTCTACTACCTTGTCCATGAAATAGCGGTCGTGGCTCACCACGATGACGCAACCTGCAAAATCCTGAAGATATTCTTCCAGTACCTGCAGCGTCTGGATGTCGAGGTCGTTGGTCGGCTCGTCCAGCACCAGGAAGTTCGGATTCCTCATCAGCACCGTACAGAGGTAAAGCTTGCGCTTCTCGCCGCCGCTCAGCTTGTAAACGTAATTGTGCTGCTCCTCGGGCGTAAAGAGGAAGAACTGCAGAAACTGCGAAGCCGTCATGTGCTTGCCGCCCAGATCTATGTAATCGGCAATCTCCGTAATCACGTCAATCACCTTCTGGTCTTCACGGAATTTCAGTCCCTCCTGCGAGAAATAGCCGAAGCGAACCGTCTCGCCGATGTCAAACTTGCCGCTGTCGGGCTGAACCTCGCCCAGCAGCATCTTGATGAAGGTCGATTTTCCCGTTCCGTTATTACCCACAATGCCCATCTTCTCGAAGCGGGCAAAGTTGTAGTAGAAGTTGTCGAGAATCACCTTTTTCTGTCCCCTGTCGTCGAAAGCCTTGCTCACATACTGGCATTCAAAAATCTTCGAACCTATATAAACGGTAGAAGCCTTCAGCCTTACCTGTCGGTCTTCGATGCGCTGCTTCGCCACCTTCTCCAGCTCGTAGAAAGCATCCTCGCGGTATTTCGCCTTGTGTCCGCGCGCCTGAGGCTGGCGGCGCATCCAGTCGAGTTCCCTGCGGTAGAGATTCTTCGAGTGCTGTATTTCGGCTCTCAGATTGTCCATTCTCTCCTGCCTCTTCTCCAGATAATAGGCATAATTGCCGCGGTAGGTGTAGATGGTGCGGTCGTCGAGTTCCAGAATCGTATTGCACACCTTGTCCAGGAAGAATCGGTCGTGCGTAACCATAAAGATGGTCTTGTTGCCGCGGTTCAGATAACCCTCCAGCCACTCTATCATCTCCAGGTCCAAGTGGTTGGTCGGCTCGTCCAGCATCAGGAAGTCGGGTTCCGTAATCAGCACATTCGCCAGCGCCACTCGCTTCTGCTGTCCGCCGCTGAGCTGTCCCATCGGCTGATCCAGGTTTGTAATGTGCAGCTGGGTGAGAATCTGTTTCGCCTTCAGCACCTTCTCCGGATCATCCTCATGATTGAAGCACGCCTGCAGCACACTTTCCTCCGGATCAAACTGCGTCGACTGCTCCAGATAGCCCACCTTCAAGTCGTGTCGGTAGATGATGTCTCCGCTCTCGTGTCCCTCTTTATCCATCAGCACCGACATGAGAGTAGACTTTCCCGTGCCGTTTCTCGCCACGAGTCCCACTTTCTGTCCTTCAGCGATAGAGAAGGAAATATTATCAAAAAGAACCTGTGCACCAAAGCGTTTGGTGAGGTTTTGAACGTCTAAATAGGGTATTTGACTAGCCATTTTTATTTTTTTTGTGCAAAGATAGGCAAAATATTTGGCAGAAACAAATTTTTTAATTATCTTTGCACACGAATTTATCAATCAATACCGTGTTTCCATTCAGAAACGCGACATTTCAGAAAGAAAATCATTAATATACAATATATAATATATGTATAGCAAAGAAGAATTACAAGCAAAGAGTGTCGTTCAGTTGAAGGACATTGCCAAGGAACTTGGAGCCAAGGTAAAGAAGAGCGATAACAAGGGAACTATCGTCTACGCCATTCTCGACGCCCAGGCTGAACAGCCAGCTCCTGAAGCAGCCCCTAAGCGTAAGCGCACCCGCATTGCAACCAAGAAAGAAGACCGTGTTTATTCCGTACACGGTAATGAAGGAGAGAATTTCGACGTGCAGAAGAACCAGGTATTGGGTCCTAACGGCGGCGAGACTGCTCCTCAGGCTATGAGCGAAACTGCCCCAGACCCAGCGGTTGAGGAAGAAATCCTGTTCAGCCCGGCAGAGCAGAGTTTACAATCAGCTGCCCAGAAGCAGACTCTAAACCAATCAGGCGAAGACATCGAGGCTCAGGTACTTGCCAACTTCCCGAAACACCGCGGCAGAAGAAGCAAGGCTGAACTCGAAGCCATTGCAGAAGCCAGAGCAGCTGCCATCAGAAAGCATCAGGCGGTAAAAGCCGAGCTAGAAGCGCAGATGGCGAAAGATGCACAGGAGACGGCTAACCAGCAGGCTGCTACTGAGGCAGAACAGCCGGAAGAGGCAACAGCCGATAACCAGCAGACTGCTCCTGAGCAGGCAGCAGCTCCTGAGCAGGCAGCCGTTCCTGAAGAGCAGTTCTCTGCCGGAAACGCTGAGAGCGCTAACATCAGCGGCGATTTGCAGGCGATGCTCCAGGCTAAGATGAATGCACAGAACGCAGCAGCAGCTCCAGCTCCGGCAGCCGCTCCGGCTCCAGCTGAGGAGGCAAAGGAAGAAGCTACTGAAAAAACTGCAACCGATAAGAAACAGGAGTCAGCTCCTATCCACTATACTGAAGGTATGAAGGTAGAACTCGATGCAGACGGAACCTGGAAGGGTGATCCGGGCGATGGAACCGATTTCATCCCGGTAGTCGACATTCCTATCGAAGACCAGGCTGCCATTCCTACTGTCGACATCTTCGACCGTCCTACCACTCCGCAGACTTCTCACCAGCACACACCTGCTGCCCCTGCAGCCAAGAACAAGCAGGAAGCACCAGCCTACGATTTCAGCAATCTCGTGAAATCCAACGGTGTGCTCGAAGTGATTTCAGAGGGCTACGGATTCCTGCGCAGCAGCGATTACAATTACCTTTCTTCACCGGACGATGTTTATGTAGCATCCAGCTTCGTCAAGAAGTTCGGTCTGAAGACTGGCGATGTCATCGAATGCAAGGTGCGTCCGCCTCACGAGGGCGAGAAATACTTCCCGCTCACCAGCATCATCAAGATTAATGGCCGTGACCCGTCAGAGGTTCGTGACCGTGTTCCTTTCGAGCACCTCACCCCACTCTTCCCTGATGAGAAGTTCAATCTCTGTGGCGACCGCCGCACCACCAATCTCAGCACCCGCATCGTAGACCTCTTCTCGCCAATCGGTAAGGGTCAGCGTGCGCTCATCGTGGCTCAGCCTAAGACCGGTAAGACCATCCTCATGAAGGATATTGCCAACGCCATCGCAGCCAACCATCCTGAGGCTTACCTCATGATGCTGCTCATCGACGAGCGTCCTGAGGAGGTTACCGACATGGCACGCACCGTGAATGCAGAGGTTATCGCCTCTACCTTCGACGAGCCAGCAGAGCGCCATGTCAAGATTGCCGGAATCGTGCTCGAGAAGGCTAAGAGAATGGTAGAATGCGGACACGATGTTGTCATCTTCCTCGATTCTATCACCCGTCTCGCCCGTGCCTACAACACCACAGCTCCTGCATCTGGTAAGGTGCTCACCGGTGGTGTAGATGCAAACGCCCTCCAGAAGCCTAAGCGTTTCTTCGGTGCTGCGCGTAACATCGAAGGCGGCGGTTCGCTCACCATCATCGCTACTGCCCTCATCGATACAGGTAGTAAGATGGATGAAGTCATCTTCGAGGAGTTCAAGGGAACCGGTAACATGGAGTTGCAGCTCGACCGCTCACTCAGCAACAAGCGCATCTTCCCTGCTGTCAACCTCATTTCTTCGTCTACCCGTCGCGACGATCTCCTGCAGGACAAGACAACGCTCGACCGCATGTGGATTCTGCGCAAGTATCTGTCAGATATGAACGCTATCGAGGCGATGAGCACCATCCACAAGAATATGCAGCATACTCGCAACAACGACGAGTTCCTGCTTTCTATGAATTCATAACCCAAGTTTAGCAAGTGGTTTAAGTACGGGCTAGGAGCTTCTGCCCTTTCAGGGCGTGTGGAGCAAAAACTAGTATATAAAAGAAGAGAGATTTGAAAGAGAAGGGCAAGTTCCATTTTCGGGATTTGCCCTTCGTGTTTTTTTACTGTTTAAAATCATTAAAAAAATATCGCATTTCATTTTTTATTCGTATCTTTGCTTATCTTAAACACAGAGGGGCGCAAAGCCCTGATATAAATAATGTATAACTTAAAATCAAAAGAACCATGAGCAAATATTTTGCAGAATCAGAATTGATTATCAATGAAGACGGAAGCTGCTTCCACCTTCATCTTCGCCCGGAACAAGTGGCTGATAAAGTAATTCTCGTTGGCGACCCAGGTCGCGTAGCCCTCGTAGCCTCCCATTTCGATGAGAAGGAATGCGAAGTCTCAAGTCGGGAATTCCACGCCATCACCGGCACATATAAAGGCAAGCGAATCACCGTGCAGAGCACCGGAATAGGATGCGATAATATCGATATCGTAGTCAACGAGCTCGATGCGCTGAAGAACATCGATTTCAAAACCCGCACCGAGAAACCCGAGCACACCACGCTCACCCTCGTGCGCATCGGAACCTGCGGCGGTCTGCAGCTCAACTGCCCTGCCGGAACCTTCGTAGCCTCGCAGAAGAGCATCGGTTTCGACGGACTCATCAACTTCTATGCCCGTCGCAACGAAATCTGCGACCTCGAAACAGAGGCAGAATTCAAGCGCCAGGTAAAATGGAACGACCAGATTGGCAATCCATACTGTGTAGACAACAATCCGGAACTGCTCAACCAGATAGCCGGCGATGATATGGTACGCGGAATTACCATAGCCTGTGGCGGTTTCTACGGACCTCAGGGCCGCGAACTCCGTGCCCCACTTGCCGACCCGGAACTTAATCAGAAGATTGAAGCATTCGAGTATAACGGTCTGCGCGTCAACAACTTCGAGATGGAGAGTTCAGCCCTCGCCGGTCTTTCCCTTCTCCTCGGTCATAAGGCATTAACCTGCTGCATGGTCATCGCCAACCGCCGTGCCCTCAGCGCCAACACCGGTTACAAGAGCACCATCGACAATTTGATAAAAGTTGTATTAGATAGAATCTAGCTCCATTGCAGCAATACGCCCTGAAAGGGCAGAAGCTCCTAGCCCAGGGCAACACCCTGGGTTAAAACAGCAAACACCCCCTGTCGCCCTGTAAGGGCAAAAGCTTTAAAAGAAAGAAACAAATAAATGAAGAATCAAGAAGAATGTATCTGCGCCCTGGCAACCCCAGCCGGCGGTGCTATCGGAATTATCCGACTCAGCGGCTCCGACGCCATTACCCTCACCGACAAAATCTTCCAGTCTGCCAACGGCAAATCCCTGGAAGAAGCCAAGCCCTACACGCTGCATTATGGCGAAATCAAGGATAAGGATGGCAACACCATCGATGATGTACTGGTGAGCGTGTTCCGTGCACCCCACAGTTATACAGGCGAGAACTCCACCGAGATTTCCTGTCATGGCAGCCGATACATTCTTCAGCAGGTTCTCCATCGCTTTACGGAGGTAGGATGTCGCCAGGCAGAACCGGGCGAATACACCCGTCGTGCCTATCTCAACGGCAAGATGGACCTCTCTCAAGCAGAAGCCGTAGCTGATCTCATCGCCTCTACCAACAAGGCAACCCACAAGATGGCGCTCAGCCAACTGAAGGGTCATTTCAGCAACGAACTCTCCCTCCTTCGCGAAAAATTATTAAAGATGACTTCGCTCCTGGAGTTGGAACTCGACTTCAGCGACCACGAAGAACTGGAGTTTGCCGACCGCAGCGAACTCCAGGCACTAGCCGAAGAAATCAATCACAAGATTACCACCCTCGCCCACTCCTTCGAAACCGGCAATGCCCTGAAGCAGGGAGTAGCCGTAGCCATCGTAGGCAAGACGAATGTGGGCAAGAGCACCCTGCTCAACCGTCTGCTCCACGAGGAGAAGGCAATCGTGAGCGACATTCACGGAACCACCCGAGATGTAATCGAAGACACCACCCTCATCGACGGAATCACCTTCCGCTTTATTGACACAGCCGGAATCCGCAAGACGGATGATGTGGTAGAAAACATCGGAATAGAGCGCACTTTCCAGAAGATGGAAGAGGCGAAGATAGTAATCTGGCTATTAGATGAGCAGCCGTCAGCCTCAGAAATCAAGGAGATGAAGCTGAAGAACCAGGGCAAGAAGCTGCTGGTAGTATTTAATAAGATGGATAAACTTGAGAATGATAAACTTGCGTTCGATAAATTCACCCATTCCTGTGGCTCAGATTCCAGTGAATCAGAATCCCCACTCTTCATCAGTGCCCGCACAGGCGAGAACGTTTCATCCCTGGAGCAGGCATTAGTAAAAGCCGCTGATATTCCTGAGATTACCGAGAACGACGTCATCATAACGAGTGCCCGCCACTACGAGGCCCTACTCCGTGCCCATGATTCCCTCTCCCGAGTATTGGAGTCGATGGAAATGGGCATGAGCGGCGACATCATCGCCGAAGACCTGAAAATGGTATTGGAAGAATTGGGTGAAATCACTGGCGGACAGATCAGTAGCCAGGAAACGCTAAACAATATCTTCAAGCACTTTTGCATCGGGAAATAAGTCGTGATAAACAACGATTAATA